>Ga0255776_10001286_pt1 | contig 28410 bp, 22 predicted proteins | sample 071ome_19_FD_179974 | JGI IMG/M metagenome (GOLD analysis project Ga0255776, IMG submission 179974) | Coastal salt marsh microbial communities from the Groves Creek Marsh, Skidaway Island, Georgia - 071413AT metaG (version 2) | ecosystem: Environmental > Aquatic > Marine > Intertidal zone >... | reverse complement strand
GGGGCAGTTATATCTTGTGTTATGACAACATTATCAGTAGCTGTACACCCGTTATCACTGTCGGTGACAGTGACGGTGTATGTTCCTGTAGCGTCGACAGTGGGTGTTGCGGTGTTATCTCCTGCAGTGATGTTGCCGCCACCCGAAGCTGACCACGCGTAGCTTAGAGATCCCTGTCCAGAAGAACCTGCTGCTGCGTCTAACATTAAAGAAGTAATGGTACAGGTTAGTTCATCTGATGCTCCTGCCTCAGCAGTAGGGGCAGTTATATCTTGTGTTATGACAACATTATCAGTAGCTGTACACCCGTTATCACTGTCGGTGACAGTGACGGTGTATGTTCCTGTAGCGTCGACAGTGGGTGTTGCGGTGTTATCTCCTGCAGTGATGTTGCCGCCACCCGAAGCTGACCACGCGTAGCTTAGAGATCCCTGTCCAGAAGAACCTGCTGCTGCGTCTAACATTAAAGAAGTAATGGTACAGGTTAGTTCATCTGATGCTCCTGCCTCAGCAGTAGGGGCAGTTATATCTTGTGTTATGACAACACTATCAGTAGCTGTACAATTTCCTGCATCGTCGGTGACAGTGACGGTGTATGTTCCTGTAGCGTCGACAGTGGGTGTTGCGGTGTTATCTCCTGCAGTGATGTTGCCGCCACCCGAAGCCGACCACGCGTAGCTTAGAGATCCCTGTCCAGAAGAACCTGCTGCTGCGTCTAACATTAAAGAAGTAATGGCACAGGTTAGTTCATCTGATGCTCCTGCCTCAGCGGCAGTGGAATCATTAACTTCTACATTAACAGTACAACTATTTGTACAAGCTCCTCCATCAGTTACTGTTACAGTATATATTCCCGCGTTGATTGACATGGCATTAGAAATGCTAGGGTTTTGAATTGAGGAAGTGAAACCATTTGGTCCTTCCCATGCCCAAGTTGTTGCTGATCCTCCAGTTTCATTCAATTGGATAGTATTTCCTTCGCAAATAGGAGAATTGCTAGTTGAGTTACAAGCTAGTCCAGATCCAACACTTACGGATGCACTTTCATTATTGGATGTTGTATTTTCAATAGTAAAATTAGCCGAATTATTAAATGTGCATTGAGAAGTACCCACAGGTATAGTAACATTATAAATTAAATCAATTGAAGACGATGCAGGAACCACATATGATGTATAAGGAAAATTAGAAGGATCAGGGATTCCTCCAATAAATTCAATTGTTCCAGTAGCCATAGCTGAAGGGTAAGAAGATGAATTGGTAGTATTTATATCACTTGAAGCATCGAAAGAAGTAAATTCGAACATAGCAGGAAGATTATCTGTTATTTTATCTACTGAAAGATCAACAGCATTTGTTCCGCTTGTAGTATTCGTTAAGCTAACTGTATATTGAACTATTGTTGGAAGTGACAAAGGGTCTACACTGGAAAGATTTACACTTTTACTTATTGTAATACCGTTTACTGGAGCAGGGATTGTTGTGATAGCCAAGGGATCTCCAAAATTGCCAGTGTATTTATATTGGTTACCACTTTGTTGTGAAGCATATGGCTCAACGCTTGTAGAGCCGGCAGTGATACACTCGATGCTAAAGAAATAAATTACTTCAACAATGAATGGACCGGACCCATTTACATTTTGACCAACAAAATGTAAAGAATCTTGTAGACCAGCATCAACACCAGGAATCGGTGAGGATAAGATTTCTAAATTTTTTAATTGAAAGCAATCAGCAGCAAAATCAATATTACCAATTGGTTGAAGATTATATATGTCCCCATTTTGAGGATTACCAAAATCATATTGCACAGTTACTGAAAAAACTTGACCCAAATAAGCTCCTGGTCCAGGATTAATCATATCGATTAGTCCACCAGCGCTTGCACTAATAGATGACCTTGTAGTTACAGTACCTTGACCAAAGCAATTTGAAACCCCGTTCTCTAGTACTTCTACACTTATAGTCGTTGACCTGCCATGTGCAGAAATTGGATCAGATTGAGCAGTTTCCATATCGGCATTAGTAGTAACAAGCCAATAAATCACGTCACATTCATTATCTAGCAAAGTTCCTCCTTGACCAACTGTTTGAACAGCATCTTGTCCTCCAGCAAGTTGAAAGACAGTTTGCCCTGCAGGATCAGTCAATGGTTGTGTGAGGTCATATAAATTTGCAGTTAAGCTTGTCTTTGTAATTCCTGAGGTATTGCATATTCTGAAACTAACATAAGCTGTCTGAGGCCCCATACTTTCAGGGTTATTAGAATCCAGATCAAAAAAGTTAGCCGAATTCATTTCAACAGAAAAGTCTGACATTGCTCCACATTGAGAATATAGAGTTAGACCATTTGATAGAATCGTAGTTATATAAATAGCTTTTAATAGCGCTTTTATCATATAATCGATAATTGTTCAACTATTTGTAATGATACAATTTTAATATAAGCCAACAATAATGCCAATAAAAAAACAAATTATAAAATACTGAAATTCAGCTTATTGCGTTTTATGTAATGCGTTTATATAAGAATGACTTTTTTATAAAATTCGATAAAAGCTCAATTGTGTAGGACTATTGGAATTTTATACCAAACAAGTTTTGTAGCCAAAACCAAAAGAAGATAATTAGTTTTTAATCCAATTACAGGGAATAATCTGATTGTAATAAAGTGAATAGAAAATAATTAAAATCCAAAATTTTGAAGGCGGAACAATAATTATACATACGGCTAAGCTATATTAAAACTTCATTGAAATTAATGGCTACCATGTATATAATTTCAGATATCAATGATTGATTGCCGCACCCTGTTTACAATTAGTTTTGTTACATCTGGCCGTGAGTAGTGGCCGACAGGATCAAAGTTTTGTCGCTCCTCAAGAACTTTATTAAAATCAAGAGTCTGTACAATGTTCCCTTCTTCAAGAGGTACGGGCTCAATAATCCATTCACCATCGGGCCCGGCTATGCACGATCCACCGTCGGCCATGATATCCGGTGCAAATGAGATTATATCATTATAATGAGGAAACTCTTCGGGAATATCCGATTTCCTCATCAGACTTGAAATCGAAACCACATAAGAGCGGGATTCCTTGGCTATAAATCGTGTAATGTCTATTGTATTCCTCACGGCTCCTGGCCATACAGCGATATGCAGATTTTCTCCCATGCCATATAAGGCTGTTCTCGATAGAGGCATCCAGTTTTCCCAACAGTTGAGTCCGCCAAGTGTAAATTCTTTTAGATCATGTACTTGCAATCCGTTACCATCTCCAGGTGCCCAGCTTAAACGTTCTTCATAGGTGGGTTGCAGTTTTCTGTGCACCGACTTGATTTCTCCTTTTGTATTAATATATACCAGGGAACAATATAGGCTGTGGCCTCCTCGATTCTGAGCCCGTTCAATGACACCCAGATAGACTGCTATGTGAGATTCTTTGGCCAAGGTGCAAATACCATCCAGATCACCCTTTTCGATTTGAACAGCATTTCGAATGTAATGTGCGTGGATTTCTTTTTGCAAAGGCGACTCAAAAGCACTTCCATGCGTAAAGGATAACCAGAAGGGATAACCCGGCAGGAGGCCTTCCCCAAACACAATAAGTTCACAATTATTTTGGGCTGCATCAGAGATGCTTGCCATTATTTTCTCAATGGTCTTATGTTTATTGATCCAGACAGGTGCAATTTGTGCCAGGGCAATTTTCAAATGATGGTCCTTTTCCATAGACACAATATCTGAAAAAACTATTGTGTCACAAACAGATTCTTTTATGAGCATTATACCATTCTCAATATAGATTGCATAATGCTTTAAATGCATTCGGATTTTAATACTATCTTTTGATTTGCTTAGACAATCAATCGGAATCATTTTGAAAAAAATAGAACAAGCAAAGCAGATTCTTCAGGAAAACTGGAGGGATGGCTTCACGATACCTACATCACGCCTCTATCCATTTCAGTGGATGTGGGATTCCGGTTTTGTGTCCATGGGTACTTCTGAATTTAATCTCAAGATGTCATTGACGGAGATTGCCAAGATGTTTACAGGGCAATGGGACAATGGCATGTTGCCACATATCCTGTTTCACAGTGAAATTGAAAAAACCTATTTCCCCAATTATGACTTCTGGGAATGCTGGGTCAATCAAGGAGCTTCATTAAATCCTAAAACCTCAGGTATTACCCAACCTCCAGTTTATGGTTTTGTTTTAGCCGATATATTGCAAAAGCATTGGAATAAGCCAGACCTCAAGGATTTTGTAAGACACATATACCCAAAGCTTGTTCACTATCACAGCTTTCTTTATAATTACCGTGATCCCCATAGTGAAGGTTTGTTTTATATTTTTCATCCCTGGGAGTCCGGGCGTGACAATTCTCCGTTATGGGACGAATCAATGGATCAAATAGAAATAACTCCAGGAGCCATTCCTGAATATACCAGAAGAGACACGTCCATTGCTGATGCAAGTGAGCGACCTACTCAGCAAAAATACGACCGATATGTATATCTTCTCGAACTCGGAAAGAAATATAAATACGATGGCCATCAAATAGCTGAGGAAAGTCCATTCCTGATTCAGGATAATATGATGAATGCGATTCTTATAAAATCAAATGAGAGCCTGATTGAAATAGCTTCGGACCTTGGTCTGGACGCTGGTCAAGTTAAAGAATGGCAGGCCCTGAGCACAGCCAATTATGACAACAAATTCTGGAGCGATGAACTCGACACTTATGTAGGATATGATTTGCGCCATGAGAAGCAGATGAAACATCGCGAGATAGGAGGCTTTGTACCCTTGTTTGCAAGCATCCCATCTGATGATAAAGCGACCAAACTGAATGATTATTTGCAAAGCCTGTCGGCAAGGGGTTATTACCTGGTGCCTAGTTTTGATGTCGACAGTCCTTTATTTGATTCCAGGAGATATTGGCGAGGACCTATCTGGCCGCAAATGAACTGGATGATTTACAAAGGCCTTAAGAATTATGCATTCGACGATACAGCAAAAATGGTAAAAGATGATCTCATTCACCTTATCGAAAACCTTGGATTTCATGAATATTTTGAAGCACAAAAAGTCGTAGCGGACGGACTAACAAAGGGCTATGGAGGAAACAATTTTTCATGGACGGCGTCCAGTTATATTCACTTATGTTCTGTAGATTAAGATCTGAAAAACCAGCACTATGAATTATTTGGATTACATCATCATTTTTGCATACCTGGTAGGATTTATTTTCCTGGGCTTCTTTTTCAAAAAGAATGAGTCTTCCAAAGATTATTTTTTGGGGGCTAATTCTCTCGGCTGGTTTCCTTTGAGTTTGTCTACGATGGCAACCCAGTTGTCAGCCATTAGTTTCATATCGGCACCAGCCTTTGTTGGCTTGAAGATGGGCGGTGGTCTCAAATGGTTGACCTTTGAAATGGCTGTGCCAATTGCTATGCTGTTCATTATGCTGGTTGTCATACCTCCTTTATTCAGGGCCGGCATTGTCAGTATTTATGAATATGCAGAAAGGCGATTTGATTATTCCACCCGGATGATATTGAGTATCGTATTCCAGATCAACAGAGCCTTGAGTATCGGGGTCATGGTATATGCCATTGCCTTTATTTTGCAGGCCATTTTAAATCTCGACTTTGGTATTACAATTCTGATTATTAGTGTGATCACTATTATTTATTCCTGGCAGGGCGGAATGAAAGCAATAGTCTGGGGTGATGCCATCCAAATGCTCATACTGTTTGTCGGATTGATTGTATGCCTTATCTATGGATGGACTAACCTGTCTCAAGGAGTTGAATCCATATCTTTTGACGCCAGTCGGCTAAATGTTATAGATTTTAATTGGGGTATCGGAGAAGGGGAGGAGTACGGTTTGTTCCCGATGATCATCGGCGGGTTTTTCCTTTATGTGTCTTATTATGGCTGTGATCAGACCCAGGCTCAGCGGATACTCTCAGCTAAGAACGAGGGTGCCGTCAGAAAGCTCTTACTGGCAAACGGATTGCTGCGATTTCCGGTCGTTCTTGTGTATTGCATCATGGGTTTGATCATTGGAGCCCTTGTTATGAATACCCCGGAGTTCTTATCGGATATTCAGGATATCACGGAGAAACATTTTCCGGCAGAGTATGCAAGCAGCGGTATTAAGGCCGATTTGATGATGCCTGTTTTTATTATAAAATATCTTCCTCACGGCATGATAGGTCTGTTAATGATCGGTATAATGTCTGCCGCCATGTCCTCATTGAGTTCAACGATCAACTCATTGTCTGCTGTAACAGTCGAGGATATACTTAAAAGGCAGGGTATAGTGAATGACGATAATTACATGTCTTATTCACGCTACATGGTCATTTTCTGGGGTGTCATCTGTATAGGGGCAGCCTTCCTGTTTGGTGGCAGTGACAGTCCGGTAATCGAGATCATCAATGCGATCGGTTCAGTTTTTTATGGTCCGGTACTGGCCACGTTCATCCTGGCAATATTTTCCAAAAAGGTGAGTTCACTGGGCATGAAAACAGGTATTATTTTCTCAGTCTTGATCAATCTTATATTTTCTAAGACGATGCAGGATATCATAGGCTTCGACCCCGGTATATCTGTCTTCTGGATCTGGCTGAACTTTACAGGTTTTTTCCTGGCTTTGGCGATTGCTTATGGAGTGAGCTATTTCAGCCCGACAGTGGACTTGGATGAATCACTCTTACAAAGACCTCAATTTAGCATGGCTGATTTCTTCTGTAAAGAGAGCTATATCCTTCTGGGCTTTTTCATTTTTATAATTGTGCTTTGCGCTTATCTTCCTGTTCTTTTGGCTTAGACTAGAGTCATTTTTGATTGATCGCTTCATTCCTTTTTTAATCTCAAAACCACCTGATCGCTTTCTTCATGAAAGCAACGGTTGATTTCAGTGAAGCCATAATTCTTGTAGAATGCTGTTCCTATGTTCAGAAAGAGACTGCCTGACAACAAGGAGCGTAGATTGTCAGTTTAAACGATATCAAACGTAGACCAATTTTCAACTTGGAACAACAAGAGGATTGATACTGCCAGGAATCCAAATATGAGAGTATCGCTTTTTGCAATTCTTTATCGGCATATTTAATATAGAAGGACTAGTTCCCAATCATCCACATTGGTTCTCCATGGTAGGATTTGCTATCGGTCACCTTGCGGATTATCCCTGTAGTAATTTCAAGCGTATAAATGTCATCGGCTTGCAAGCGCTTTGTGTGATAGGCCATGTATTTTCCATCAGGCGACCAGCTTATTTCAGCTTCGTTGACTGAACTGTCGGTCAGCTGAGTGATCTGAGAATTATTCAAGTTATAGATATAAATGTCATTCAAAGAGGAGCCGGTTGACATGGTGAATGCGAGTTTAGAACCATCTGGATTCCAGCTTAAATATTTTTCGCGACCATCATTTTGCGTTAACCGGCTTGTCTGTCCGGAAGCCCTGTCGTAGAGATAGATTTCATTACTGCCATCTCGATCCGACACATAGGCCAGTTTATCTCCACTAGCTGTCCATTTGGGTCTGCCGTTGTAAGCACTTCCATTGCTAATACGTATACTGTCTTTGAGTTTGCCTAGGGGAGCTATTACAATATTGCTGGCGCCACGGCTTTTTCTCGTGTAAGCAATCCAGTCACTGTTGAGCGAAACATCAAAGCCCGGCAGACCATCTGTTTTAACGGGGACGTCTGATCCATCAGTACTCATGGCATTAACACGGAATACACCAAGGCTGTCCTGGCTGTTGTAGAATATACAATTCCTTTTGGCATTGTATTGTGGATACCAATCGAAGCCTGGTGAAAGTGTCAATCGTTTTTCCTGCTGGCCATCGGTGGTGTTTTTATAAATGTCAAAGTTATCTGACTTGTTGGATATGTAAAGCAAAGAAATAGTTTTTATGTCTTCGGGTTTTATGTTTTCTGCGGCCGGCTTTTCCTGACATGCCAAGAATAAAAAGGATCCAAGGATTGCTATAGTGCGTATCATCTATTGTCAGTTTTGTTAAGGGTCACTTCAAATATCTTTTTCTTTTTTCCGTCTTTAAGCTTTTCATAGCCGACCATCTCATATATAAACCTCCTGCTTGCGTTATTTGTTTTTTGCTCGATTGATTTCTCGTAAGGCAACAAAAGAACCTATAATGGCAGGAAGGAAAATGAGAAAGCTTCTTTGAAGCAGTGTAAATGTTCCGATATAGTCTTCACTTATTACGCCGGCCATCAACCCCGCAATACTGATCTCTGCAATGCCACTGCCACCAGGGCTGGGGGCAAAATATAACAGAAGGTATACCAGGGCTTGGACTGACATGACTACAGTGATGTCAGCATCAATGCCGAGAGCAAGTACAATTATATAGCCTATAAAATATTTGTTGGCATACAAAAGTATGGTAATCAGAAAACTCAATCCTACAAGCCATGGCTTTTCAAGAAATATAGTTTTGCATTTATCGCGGTAATCGACTAAAGTATTTTTAGCTTTTTCACCGAACGACGAAAGACCGCTGCTCCATTTCTTATTCAAACGCCCAAACACCTGCCCCAGCCTTGCCATAAAGCCTCCGATCGCTTGAGGGAAAAATAAGCCGGCAAGGACTACAATAAGTAGGCTGGTAAAAACACTGAATCCAAAGCTGGCTAGGTAGGATATAAATCCTTCAGGGATATTTTCTTTTAGAACCAAATAGGCTATAAATCCGGATATCGGAAAGAAGACTAGCGTTGATATCCAGTTGAGAAAACTTATAGTAATTGCGTTGCCTAGGCTAATCCCGTTTTTGTAAAAAACATAGAATTGAGCAACACCACCACCTGACTGGGAAGGTGTCACAGCTCCCATAAATATATTGGCAAGGTTGGCCCGGAAACTTATCCATTGTGATTTGCCAGGATAGAAGTGACAGACAAAAATATGATTGCGCCACCCACCCAAGAGTAGATCCAGGAATACAAGAGCAAGGGCTGCAAAAAACCAGACCAGATTCAGATCTTTCCAAATTTCAAGCGTCTTGCCGGTTTTTGTATACAGGAATACTGCAATCAATGCTATAATGGAAATAGACATAAACCCGGCGATACCTTTTTTGATTACGCCTTCATTAAAGACTTTGGCGACTTTCAGGTTTTCGATTTTACTTTCCATCGATATGATTTCTAATCAAGTCAAACAGGTCGCGTGTCCTGAGGGGCTTGTCAAGCATGGGCTTGTTCATCAATACAGGTACGTGCATATGATCCTTGTGTAAAGAGCCATGAGATCCTTTGTGTTCCGGAATTTCCCAAAAATCCCTCAAATCGTAGCCTACATTAGCTGACACAGCAACATCTCCACTTCGTGGACTTTCAAAAAGTTGTCGACACTGCAGCAGGGCATCAGGGTAGTCTGAATCAAAACAGTGGTCAAAGGACTCCTGCTCATCAAGATATTTGTAGGTATCGGCTATTCTAAAAGGGTTAGCCGTTATTGATTTATATGCGATACCCTCATCAGACCAGCATATTTCGGCTTCACCATCTTCGTTGATCACCAAAACAGCCTTGTCATCTTTTCTCACAATAATGAAGTCTATTGCATCATTTTTGACGAGCTTGATCAATACCTCACCATGCTTGCTGAACAACTCTTCTTTCATGTACAGCTTTTTCTTGTCAAGAAAACTAAGAGTGGCGAATGAGTTGCCGGATATAAAGACACTCACTTTGGGGAATAATGTCCAGATGCTTGGATATTCCAGGACGCGATAGCCATTCTTTTTGAAAAACCTGCCCAGATCCAGATGTGTATGTGTGGACGTCAGGCCGTGATCGCTGGCCATGATAATAAGAGTCTCTTGGTATTGCCCTGTCGCCTTTAGTTTTTCAACCACCTCACCTAATGATCTGTCGGCAATTCGGTAGGCTTCTATTGTTTTCTCATCCTCATAGTGGTAGGTGTGAGAATCCCAGTCTATACTCGGGAATACAGCGAATATGAAATTAAATTCCTTGTCAAGAGCAGCCAGCAGGTGTTTGTGCCCCAATTTGTCTACAATGTGGTGTGTATGTTTGAAGTGGGCATTGAAATACAGTTTTGACTTACCTTCCTTGGTGAGGTCGTTTTCTTCTTTGACCCCTTTGGTAATCATGTTGTATATGTTGAAACTTTTGGGATAGATTTCCATCAGTGAGGGATAGGCCTCATTCATATCTTCATTGAAGTATTTTGCTTCATAACCACAGTAGGATCGCATGGCATTGCGTCCCCATCGCCCTTTGAAATATTCTTTCTTGTCAAACCAGCGAATACCTGTTATATCATGATCCCCTGGAAACTTACCTGTCAAAAATGGAAGGTAAGCGGGACCAGTAGTAGAAGGAAAACAAGTAGTGCCTTTTTGAAAGCAGCCCTCATCAACCATGTATTTTTTGATATTGGGTAATTCGCCTGCATCAAGCAGCGTTTTAAGCACATCGGGCCTTGCCCCGTCAATAAGGTAGAAGATGGATTTGTTCTTACTCATAAGGTGGGTAAAAGTAAATAATCTAGACTTACCGGGATGTAAAATATACTTGGATGACAAGCCATTAGATCACTTTAAATGGGTTTGCTCGGCAATTAATGTTGATATATGAAACTTTTTAGTAATATTTTCGTTTGAAATATTGACTAAAGGATAATAACTGATTACCTTAGTGGTTAAGACGATCAATCTCAAATCAATATGTTGTTGCCTAGAATATGATCATTTTCACCGATTGTAAGTCGGTGTTTATATAAAGTTGTAGTTTTCTTATTTTGAGACCTTAGTCGAAATAGCCTGAGTTACAGAACTTGGGCTATTCGCATTTTCAGGCCCTTCCTTTACTTTTATCATGTACACAGCTATTGAGGCAACAAGACAGGCCATTGCTCCAGCATACCAAACCGCATTATATCCGGAATTATCTGCCAGGCGCAACCAGAGTAATGGTGAAATGACATGTGCTATTGAAAATGTCATTGTGTAAAAACCCATGTACTTCCCCCGGTTCCTCTCATTGGCAAATTCCATAGCGTAGGTATTACTGAAAGGGAAGCTGAGAATTTCGCCAAATGTGATGAGCAAGAGAAAAACTGTTGCTGCCAGCCAGGCTGTCTGGATAAGCCCAAGGCTGAGTACCCCCAGAGCTATGAGCAATCCACCAGTCATAATGAGACTTAGAGATTGAAAATATTTTTCAAGGGCATAGATCAATGGCATTTCGACCAGAAAAATGAGTAATCCATTCATGCCCATGAGAAGTCCTACCATGGACTCATCAAAGCCGAGCCCGTCTTTGTAATAAAGCGGAACAATATATATGAGCTGGAAGAAGACCACGATAATCACAGCAAGCAGAATAAGGTAAAGCATATAGGGCACATCGTGCCAGGGCTTGCGGCCGATTTCTGTTTCGTCTTTGGCTTTGTAGTCGCTGACTTCTTTTTTCTTCTTTCTGAAAAAGCCAAAGAAAAACAGCCCGGCAAGGAAAACCGATAAGGCATTGAATATAAATAGGTAATTGTAAGCTAAATACGCAGCAATATAACCTCCAAGGAACGGACCAAAGGCATATCCGAGATTCACGGCCAGGCGTATAAGGCCTATCGATCGCGTCAGGTTTTCCCTTTTGGAAAAGGCCTCGATCGCCGTCAGGTTGGCCGGTCTGAAAATATCAGCAAAAAAGCTTATCGTAAAAAATCCGGCACACAGCCAGGGAAAACTGCCCAGAGTCATCACCCACAAAAAACATATGGCCGTGATTAAAAGACTGGTCAGCATGACCCGATAATAGCCCAGCATGTCTGTGAGCACTCCTCCTGTAAAAGCGCCAGCTACCGAGCCTAAGCCATAAAAGGACATTACTATGCCACATTGAGTCAAGCTTAGGTCTATCTCCTGGTTGAGATAGATGCTGAGGAATGGCAGTACCATGGCCCCACTGCGGTTGATAAACATAACAAGCGCGAGTAGCCAGACATCTCGTGACAATCCTTTATAGGACTCTAAGTAAAATTTATATAACATGGTAGCGCTTGAGCCTGCAACTTAGCTAAAAGGGCGAGAATAAATATTTAATACAGGAAAAAATTGATCAGTCTTGCTGACCTTGAGTTTTATCGTGCTCTAAAGCTTTCCTTTTGAGCCTTTTCAAAAATGGACTGGCAAAGATGAATTCCTGGAGCGTCTGGTTGGAACTGTTTAATACTTCAGACTTGTTGCCTTGCCACTCCAGTTTTCCTTCGTGGACAAAACAGATATTATCACCAATTTCCATGACCGAACTCATATCATGCGTATTGATGATTGTTGTAATGTTGTTCTCTTTGGTAATGGAGCTTAACAACTCGTCAATGCGGATGGCTGTCTTTGGATCGAGGCCTGAGTTAGGTTCATCAGCAAAAAGATATTTGGGATTTAGAATTATAGCGCGCGCGATACCAACTCTCTTTTGCATACCACCGGAAATTTCTGAAGGATACTTATGGTTGATGCCGGGCAGGCTTACCCTTTCGAGACAATGGTTTACACGATTTGTCTTTTCAGCAAGGCTTTGGCTGCTGAACATATCGAGTGGGAATCGTATGTTTTCTTCGACCGTCATAGAATCAAACAGGGCATTACCCTGGAATAGCATCCCGACTTTTTTGCGCAGTTTGAGCAATTCCTTTTTGGAAAGCTGACTGAGATTCTGATCATCATACCATATATGCCCTGATGTGGGCTGGAAAAGGCCGACCAGTGTTTTGAGAAGAACTGTCTTACCAGCGCCAGACTTTCCGATAATCAAATTGGTTTTACCTTCCTCAAAGCTAAAGTCGATGCCTTTCAGAACTTCGGTATCTCCAAACGATTTATGAATGTCTACTGCTCTAATCATCAGCCTGTCAATAATACTGCGATAACATAATCAGCGATAAGAATCACTATAATACCAAAAACAACGGCCCGTGTGCTGGCATGGCCTAGTTCCACACTTCCTCCTTTTACAAAATAACCCTGGTAGCACGCTATGGATGTCAGAATATAGGCAAAAACGAAAGCCTTAACATACATCATCTTCACGTTAAAGGGATTAAAAAAGGAGCGCAAACCCTGGATGAACTCCTCATGCGAAAAGCTGCCAGAATAAATGGTCGCTATATAACCTCCAAATATACTGACAATAGCAGCAATGGAAACAAGAAGTGGAATCACGATCAATGCAGCTATAAGTTTGGGTAATACCAGGTATGAAGAGGTGTTCACACCCATTATTTCCATAGCGTCTATATGTTCTTTCTGACGCATACCTCCAATTTCGGAAGCCATATTAGAACCCACCTTTCCGGAAAGAATGATTGATGTAAAGGTTACAGCCAATTCAATGATAGCCATGTCCCTTACGATGTAGCCAATGTAATAATTTGGGATAAAAGTGCCCGACAACTGGTAGGTAAATTGCACAGCGGTTACCGCACCGATAAAAACATTCACCACAAAAATGATCATAAGAGAGCCAATGCCTATATCGTACATCTGCCTTATAACCTCTTTATAATACATCCTGTAATTTTCAGGTCTTCTGAAAATCATTCGGTGCCACATGATGTAGCGCCCTATGTGGTAAAGCATCTTGATGGTTAAAAATCTTTAGATAGCGAAAGTAAAATATACCTATGATAAATTCCAATTTATAGGGTATTGTTACAGGCGATAGAAGAAATGCTCTAACTTGCCAGTTAAAAAGAAGCTTAGATGAATGCAATAATTACAGGAGCTACTAAAGGTATTGGACGGGCTATTGCCGAAAATTTCTGCGAAAGAGGATTCACAATAGCCGTCTGCTCACGACACGAAGAAGAGCTTAAAACTATGGCACAGGAACTGGAAAGCCGTTTTGATTCCTGTAAGGTATATTATAAGGCCACCAACCTATCGTCAAAAGAAGATACTTTGAGATTTGCTGATTATTGCATTGAGTCATTGGGCGAAGTGCATGTACTGGTAAATAACGCTGGTGTTTTCTCGCCGGGCTTGCTGCTGGAAGAAGATGAAACCATGTTGGAGGAAATCCTCAAAGTCAATCTTTTCAGTGTGTATCATCTGACACGAAGGATAGCGCCGCTAATGGTCTCCTGCGGTCATGGCTATATAGTCAATATATCGTCTATTGCCGGTATAGGGCCATACCCTAATGGAGGATCCTACAGTATTTCAAAGTTTGCCCTTCGAGGATTCACAATGACTCTTAGGGAAGAACTAAAGGAGACAGGTGTTAAAGTGACATCTGTTTTACCTGGTGCTACCTGGTCTAACTCATGGGCTGGTGTTGACCTGCCAGAGTCTCGTTTGATGAAGGCCCGGGATATCGCTGTGGCTGTGTCTAGCATATTTGATATGAGTCCATCGGCTGTTATGGAGGAAATTATCATTCGCCCTCAGCTGGGGGACCTTTAGAGATGTAGGGCTCCGGGTAGTAGGCCTTCCAGATGCCTGCTTCAGGATACAGGAACAAGGTGTTTTCCGGAACCTTGTCCATTTCAAGCCTGTAATAACCGGCTTTCAGACTGAGGCTATAATTTTCTTTGGCATAATCACTCATCCCGGTACCATGTCGCCAGAACCAATTGCCGTGTTGCCTGAAGCCTACATGAAAAATACCATCTTCTACAGGATCGAATTTTATGGAATCAAGGGCTGTCATCTGATTAAATTGTGACAGATAAACGATCTCCGCCTTGGGCTTGATATCCCTGAATAATTCCAGGCTTTCGCGAAAAACCAGGGCATCATCGGTGTAGTCCCTGTACATATACATACCCTGGAAATTTTCAGGAATGGAAAGGATATAGATAGCTCCTTGATGATCTTCATATTCAAAGCTATTCAGTAGATTATGAAGGACAGTGCCTGCTTGTGAAGCGTATCTGATTTCCTTGATAAATAGAAACAGGGATATCATAAAAAATGCTCCAGGAATAAGGTATTTGATTGTTTTAAAGGATGCGGAAAAATACACCACGAATAATATCAGAAAGCAAGCGGCGAGATAGTTATAGCGGTCATTTTCAAAGGTGTTGATCCACATAAAATAAAGGTTGATGATAGGAGCCAGGCAGAATGTTCCGACAAAAAGGAATAAAATTGAAGACCTTATGGATGCGTTTAGTTTATCCCATTTCAGAAGGGCTAATATTGTCAGGCATATTACAATGAAACTCAGACTCGCAGTGACGTATACTTTTGAAAACAAATCTGTGTAAAGCCACTCCCGCATATCAAATGACCAGGCATGTGCAAAAAGAAAAATTTTGGCCAGGTAATTCCAGCCATGATTCAGGATTATTACAGGATCATACACCAGATGTTTTTCGGCTCCATAATGACCAATGAATTCGCCTATGGCCAGGCGTGTCAACAGGAAGTATATTGCCAGGCCCAAAAATTGTGGAATGACCAGACGCTGTATCCCTCGCCAAAATCTTGAGTGATCTTTATTCTCGAGCCAGGCATACAAGGACAAAAAGAAAAATACCATTGGGAAAACGAAACTCAGCTCCAGGGTAAAAAGGGCCATGAGGTATAAGACATGTATCATCAATACATGCTTCCATTTTTCAGTATCCAGATACCGCAGCCACAGAATGATACTGCTCAGCAGATAGCAGCTTGTCAGCAAATAGTGGAGGCAAGCTTTCCAAATTACAGCTTCCATGTGAAATGGGTAAACAAGAAATATAAGAGCCGCCAATAATGGAATATGTGATTGCCTGCCTTTGAGAAATTTACTATTCCACTTCCGTGAAAGCATGTAAAGCAGAAAGGCATTAAAACCGTGCATGGCGGAAAGAATGATATACCAACCCAAAAAACTCTTTCCAATAATACTGAAGATGCTGAAGTTAATGGCATGGAAGAAATGATGCAACCCCGGATATCCAAAGCAAGTGAGTAGCCCCTCGGCGCCGTGTGTTTCATATTTAATCAGCCAGCTTAAAAAGTCTGTTACCATACCGTATGTATGGCTGGGGTAGTATATCAGCAATGAAGCAGCTATAAAACTAAAAGCGGTTCTGAATAAACTTTTTCTGGAGGCGATGATTATAAATTATATTGCAAATTAATAATTATTGCTTTTGGGATATGCTGTTGGAAGAATACAATTTTATGGGCGTTGATTATGGATCCAAGCTGGCGGGGACGACAGTGGCGGTCTTCGTACAGAATGGGCAATTTAATATCATTCAGTCTTTGAAAAAGAAGAATGCCGATATGATGCTTAGTGGTCTTCTAGAGGAATATGCACCCCAGGATCTCTTTATAGATGCGCCTTTGAGTTTGCCCGGGGCTCTGGTGGGTCGGGGAGAGGACTATTTTTACCGAAAGGCGGATCGCCTGTGTAAGGCGATGTCTCCCATGTTTTTAGGTGCCATGACGGCAAGGGCTATTAAGCTGAAAGATAGTTTCAGTAGTATAGGATTCTATGAGGCTTACCCGGCAGGCCTTGTCAGGGAAATCCCAGGCTTGCAAGCATATTATGATAAGAAGAAATCGATCAGAAAGGCAGCAGTCGATGCCCTTGAGCAGATCTTGCCTGCAGAACTCAATAAAAAGCCTGAGAATTGGCATCAGTATGACGCCTTGCTGTGCTGGATGGTAGGATACCGATTTAAAAAAGGGGAAGCTCTTGCGGTTGGGGATGCGCAGGAAGGTTTGATTTACATCTGATCTATTCTTCATTCAGACGAAAACCTACGCCGTGAATATTTTCCAGGCTGATGCTTTTATCATCTTTCAGGTATTTCCTGAGCCGGCTGATAAATACATCCATACTTCTTCCCATGAAATAGTCATTTTCTCCCCATACCCTCTCCAGAATAGTACTGCGCTCGATGACACGATTTTTATTGTTGATCAAAAGCTTCAGAAGTTCGACTTCTTTTTTAGTCATTTGCTCGATCTGGTCACCATTTTTTAATCGAAGGTTTTCAGGGTCAAGTTCATATATACCAATTTTCAGAAAGCTGGTAGTTTCATCACCGGCAATGTATTTTCGCTTGAGGAAGACCTGTATTTTCAGCAAAAGCTCTTCTATGCTGAATGGTTTGGTAATATAATCGTCAGCACCGATTTTGAGGCCCTTAATACGATCCTCTTTAAGGGATTTAGCGGTGAGAAAAATGATTGGAATTTCCGAATGGCGACTTCTTATTTCCTGGGCGACAGCAAAGCCATCCATTTCAGGCAACATCACATCGATAAGGCAAAGATCAAAGCTGTCTTCACGAAACATTTTCATGGCGTCTTTGCCTGTTTTGGCATGAGATACCTTCATCCCGTTCAATTCGAGATTGTCTTTGGTTACGAAAGCTAGTACCTCATCATCTTCTACATAAAGAATGTGTGACATCTTATCAAATTTATCTATTTATTTTAAAATCGGAATTTGTATCTGAACTTCTGTTCCCTCGTTTGCAGTTGAGTCTATATCTATTTCCCAGCCATGTGCGTCGGATATATTTTTGACATAATACAAGCCCAATCCAAAGCCTTTTACGTCATGGACATTGCCTGTGGAGACCCGGTAAAATTTATCAAAAATCTTACGCAGGTTTTCTTTTTTGATGCCTATGCCTTTATCACGGACAGCGAGGATTAATTTAGAATTATCATTCTTTTCCAGGCTCACTGTGACATAAGGCGTCTTCTTGCAATACTTAAATGCATTATCGATGATATTCGAAAGCACATTGCTCAGATGCAATTTATCTGCTTTGATATGGATTGATTGCATGCAGGAATCAAATTTTAATTCGCCACTCTTCTCATCGAATTTTATTTTTTCTGTTCTGACTAGGCGATCTACAAAATCTACCAATTCAATGACTTTCAAGTTCAGTTTGAACTGATCTTTTTCAAGCCGCGCTATATTAAGAACTTTTTCCACTTGGTTATTAAGACGTTCATTCTGTTCCTTGATGATAGAGGCATATTTCTGCAGACGTTCGTTCCCTTCACGTATTTCACCGATGATATAATCTGATGCAATCTTAATAGACGAAATCGGTGTCTTGAATTCATGTGTCATATTATTGATGAAATCCTTTTGCAGGTCTGTCAGCTTCTGTTGTTTCAGGATAACCCAAAGGGCATACATAAACATCATGACAGCTAAAATCGTAATCAGGCTGAAAAGAATATTGCTTCGTAAATCATTGATAAGATAGCTATCGCGTTTCGGGAATGAAACGACGAAATAATAGATGAGGTCATTGAACTTGGGGAGGTTTTCAGAACGTTCAAAGTTCTCTTGACCGGCCGTAAGATTGCAAAGATTATGGTAGGCCAGCTGATCATTGGCGCAATCGTATACGGCATATTCAAAAACAGTGTTGAGAGAAGCTTCGTCGAATGTGCGTACGAGAAAATCTTCAAGGATATTCGCATCAATGGCGCTGTTGACATTCACGGCATAGCTGCCGGATATTTTTTGAATCAGATTGCTTTTGGGCAGCTCTGTCTCATTTACATCTGCAATCTTAACAGCCACCTGTCTTAGTGACTTCATCACCTGCGTATCGAATGTCTGATTTTTAATTGTCCATGTTTCAATCAACCAATAGGATTGAAAAAGTAAGACACCACAGATGGCAAGAGATCCAAATATTAGAATGAGTCTGACAGAATTATTGTGCATTAGGCTTACTGTATCTGATATTAGACTTCAATATCCACTCTTTTGAGAACATTTGCACAAACAGAATCCAGCTTTTATAGAGCTTCGATAATTATTAACAATTCATTTGCTATTGAATATTGCTCCATCGATATTTTATAGCTTTGTCCCATGAAGTTTTTCCTAGCTTTTTTAATTGTGCTCGTCTGTTCAATGACTTCGGGTTTCAGTCAACAGACCAATCCTTTCGACATTCTTCGTAAGGACACACTTGAAGCGGAGGATATTCCCAACAATGAGGATCAAGTCGAGGAAACCACAAAGCTGGAAGGCGACAATCCTTTTTCTGTATCGCATATACCTATCCGAAAAAACCAGTATGAGCAAATTGAACAATTAAAGATCCGGGATAGCTCTGCTGAGGAAAGCATATCAATTTCCTATTTACCCTTGTGGGTCATTGCTTTTTCAATGAGTCTTCTCGCCTTTGTGCTTGTCAGGCGCAAGCACCACATCATGAGCCTTTTAAGATCCATTTTTAATGTTAACCTGATGCGCCTGATGGCCAATGAAGAGAACAACGGTTTGTCGATCAGTTACTTGTCCGGTTATCTGCTTTTCCTTATTAATCTGGCACTATTTATATTTCTTGTAGGCGATAAGACCTTTGCCAACGGAATGCAATGGGGATATTTTATGATATTCATTGCGGCACTTGCCTTTTTTTGGGGAAAACACCTGTTTCTTTTTCTGTTCGGAAAACTGTATGAATTTGAAAAAGAAGCCACCTTGTATGGCTTTACCATAGTCAGCTTTTATAATATTCTGGGCTTATTTTTCCTGTCTTTTAACATCCTTCTTTTGTTTGGTCCCGATAGCTGGATAAGGCCTATTGCCATATTAGGAATAGGAGTATTTCTAATATTCTTAATATCAAGATATTATAAGGGGTTATACATTGCACGCAATTATTTAAACCGGAATTTTTTTCATTTTTTTCTTTATTTTTGCGCTTTCGAATTGTCGCCCTGGGTGATGCTATACAGCCTTTTCCGGGATTTCATTTGATAAAACTGTGTGATAAAATATATGGCATCCAAAGCAGACTCGCAGACGAAGGAATCGTACAAAAGGATTGACAGCATTCTCATCTCACAACCCAAGCCGGAGAGGTCTCCTTATTTTGATATTGAGAAAAAATGGGGCATCAGGATAGATTGGCGTCCATTCATTCACGTTGAAGCTGTATCGGAAAAAGAATTCCGCAAAAACAGAATTCGACCTGATGAATTCACAGCTATCATTTTTACAAGCATGAACTCAATTGAGCACTTCTTTCGTATGTGCGAAGAAATGCGTTGTAAAATGTCTCAACAGACTAAATATTTCTGTCTGACAGAAGCCATCGCCAATTACCTTCAGAAATTTATCGTTTACCGAAAGAGAAAAGTCTTTGTAGGCGTCAGAAAAATCCTTGACCTGGAATCTGCATTCAACAAGCACAAAGACAATGAGAAATTTTTACTTCCTACTTCAAACTTGGGTTCCCAGGATGTTGTAAAGTATCTGGATGAAAAGGGCATTGACTACACCGATGCCATGATGTATCGGACGGTAAGTAGTGACTTGTCGGATCTTAAGGACATAACATATGATTGTCTTGTATTCTTCAGTCCTTTGGGAATAAAGTCATTGTACGAGAATTTTCCGGATTTCAAACAGAATGAAACACGTCTTGCAGTATATGGAGCGCAAACAAGCAAGGCTGTTGAAGAACGGGGTTTGACAATTAATATCAAAGCACCGACACCGGAAAGTCCATCCATGTCAATGGCACTGACGAACTATCTGAATAAGTCGAATAAGTAATTCGATTCGTTCCTTAAAACTTCTTTCTTACCGCAAGCAAGAATTATGTAATGTCTAGGTCTTGGCAATAGTTGTTGTTAATAACTACCAATCAGGCCGACTCATACATATATTTTATTTTAATTTTATAATTCTCCGATTAGGCGAACTGATTACCATTTCGGACATTTGTCATTCATTCAAAAACTCAATCCATGCCTGAATTTTGCCATTTGCATTGCCACACCCAATATTCTCTTCTTGATGGTGCGTCGGACATCGCCAAGATGATGGATAAGGCGGTTGCCGATGGTCAAAAAGCTGTTGCTCTGACAGATCATGGAAACATGTTTGGTGCCTTCAAATTTGTTTCGGAGGCGAATAAGAGAGATATAAAACCTATTGTAGGATGTGAGTTTTACCTCGTAGAAGACAGACATCTTCAGTCCTTCAGCCGGTCGCGAGGGGAAAGGGACCAGCGCTATCACCAGCTTATGCTGGCCAAAAATACCAAGGGCTATCAAAACCTGATGAAGCTTTGTTCTTTGGGATTCATTGAGGGCATGTATCAGAAGTTTCCCCGGATTGACAAACAACTTGTAGAAAAATATCATGAGGGTATCATAGCCACCAGTTGCTGTCTGGGCGCCATTGTTCCAAGCCTTATAGCCAGGGATAAATTGGAAGAAGCGGAGAACGAACTCAAGTGGTGGCTCAATCTTTTTGGGGAAGACTATTATATAGAATTGCAAAGGCATCGGGGTCTTGAAAAAATTGATATTTATGATGACCAGGGTCGCAAGACCTTTTCAAAATACAGTCAGGAGGACATCAACCAGATTCTGATAAAGTTTGCACGCAAACACAACATCAAAATCATTGCGACCAATGATGCCCATTACATCGAAGAGGAGGATTACCAGCCGCACGATATCTTGCTTTGTATCAACACCAACTCACTGATCGAAGAAAAGGAGCGTTTTAGATTTCCCAGTTCGGATTTCTATTTCAAAACCCAAAAGGAAATGGGCCAGCTGTTTAAGGATGTTCCTGAAGCACTGGATCATACGATGGAGATATTTTCCAAGGTGGATAATATGGAATTGGCCAGGGATGTATTGCTTCCCAATTTCCCATTGCCCAAGGGCTTCAGTTCACAAGAGCAATACCTGATGCACCTCAGCTTTGAAGGAGCGAAACGACGCTATGGCACCATAACACCGGACATTGAGGCGCGGCTTAATTTCGAACTTGATGTAATCAACAATTCTGGTTATCCGGGCTACTTCCTGATTGTCCAGGACTTCACCAGCACAGCTAGGCATATGGGTGTATCTGTTGGTCCGGGAAGGGGTTCTGCTGCTGGTTCGGCCGTTGCTTATTGCCTGGGAATAACCAATATAGACCCGATAAAATATGATCTGCTATTTGAGCGCTTTCTCAACCCGGAGCGTATATCCATGCCGGATATTGATATTGACTTTGATGATGAGGGGCGGTCAAAGGTCATCGATTACGTTATTGAAAAATATGGCCGTAATCAGGTAGCACAAATTATAACATATGGTACGATGGCGGCCAAGATGTCACTGCGGGATGTAGGTCGTGTGATGAATGTACCGCTGAGTGATGTTGATCGCGTAGCCAAGTCCTTTCCACAACATTTGGGTGCTTCCCTTAACGGGGTATTGGCAGATGGAAAGATCGATGAGCGGCTTGCCGAGTCGATGAGTAAAGAGGACCTGGACAGGGCTGCCCAATTCAGGAAAATGGCGGAACAGGATGATGATATCGGCAAGATGATTAAATCCGCCAAAAGGATTGAAGGCTCTATACGCAATACAGGTATTCATGCTTGCGGCGTTATCATTACACCGGATGATATTACGAATTTCATTCCGGTCTCCGTGGCCAAAGATTCCGATCTGCTGGTCAGTCAGTTTGATAACTCGGTAGCCGAAAATGCCGGGCTCTTGAAAATGGACTTCCTTGGATTGAGAACTTTAACGATTATAAAGGATGCCGTCAAATATGTACAGGAGACCCGAGGTTTTGAGCTGGACATGGATGCTGTTGACCTTGAAGACCAGGAGACCTACAAACTATTTCAGGAAGGACACACCATAGGCATATTCCAATATGAGTCGGCAGGTATGCAAAAGCATCTCAAAGATCTCAGGCCCAATAAGTTTGAAGACCTTATTGCTATGAATGCCCTCTATCGACCCGGACCGATGCAATACATTCCCAAGTTTGTACTGAGAAAACATGGCAAGGAAGAGATCACCTATGACCTTCCAGACATGGAGGAGAATCTCAAGGAAACATATGGAATTACGGTGTACCAGGAGCAGGTAATGCTTCTTTCCCAGAAGCTTGCAGGATTTAGCAAGGGCCAGGCTGACAAGCTCAGAAAAGCCATGGGTAAGAAGAAGAAAAAAATCATTGATGAAATGTATCCCAAGTTCCTGGAGGGATGTAAAGCTAACGGCCATCCGGAAAAGGTTATTGAAAAAATATGGAAGGATTGGGAGCATTTCGCATCCTACGCATTCAACAAGTCGCACTCTACCTGTTATGCCTACATAGCATTTCAGACAGCATACCTGAAGACGCATTATCCTTCTGAGTTTATGACAGCTGTGCTGAACCACAACAAGTCGGATGTTAGCAAGCTTAATTTCTTTTTAAGAGAATGCAAGCGTATGGAAATACCGGTATTTGGTCCGGATATTAATCTTAGTCGTATCAATTTCACGGTTAACCAGAAAGGTGAAATCCGCTTTGGTTTGTCCGCACTGAAAGGTCTTGGCGCAGGCCCTGCCGAAGAGATCATCAATGAAAGAGATAAAGGTCCTTTCAGCTCACTGGTCGATATGGCAAAGCGTGTCAGCCTGAGAGCGATCAACAAGAAAACCATTGAAAGCCTTGTCTATGCGGGAGCCATGGACTCACTGGGCAAATTCCGATCTCAGTATTTCACAGAATCTGAAAAATATGAAAGCTTCATCGAGCATGCTATTCGCTTTGGCTCTTCTTATCAGAATCAAAAAGATTCTGCGCAGTCTTCCCTGTTTGGAGATATGAGTGACCAGATGCTTAATGAGCCGCATATTCCGGAAGCAGAAGCCTGGCCAAAATCGATTCTACTTGAGAAAGAAAAAGAGGTTACCGGCATCTATATATCCGGCCACCCGCTGGATGACTATAAAATGGAGTTGGAAAACTATGTGAACTGCGCCTTGAGTCAGCTTGAAAAGATCACGGATCTTGAACTTAGAATTGCCGGCATCATCACACAGGCACATCACGGTGTTTCTCAGCGCAACGGACAGGGATATGCGCGGATAAGTATTCAGGACTACACAGGTTCTTTTGAATTTGGAGCATATAACGAGGATTATGAAAAGTACAAGCACTTGCTCAGCCTCGGCCAGGTGATTTATATATCCGGTAAGCACCAGAGATATCGAAACTCAGATAGGTTGTTTTTCAAGATTTTTGATATTCGATTGTTGGCATCGGTCAGTCAGGACCTGACAAAATCCCTGACCCTGAGAATACCTATACTCAGTGTTGACGATGACATGATCAATAGATTAAAGCTGTTGTGTCGTGATAATCCTGGCGATCACAGCTTGAATATGAAACTTGTAGAAGAAAAGATGTCACTCGATTTTAGTGTTGCCGCCTACAAGGTGGATATCAATTCATCTTTCATCGAGGAGATACGTGAGATGGGCCTCAGTTACAAGTTAAATTAATCTGAAACCGAAAACATTCGGCATTAGATTTGCGTTATGCCGGCATGAGATTGTTCATACTATCTGTCATTTTCAGTTTAAGTAGCCTCACAGCATTTCCCCAAAGTTGGACTCTCAAGGATGTTGATATTTATAGGTCCTTTGATGATTTCGAACACATACTCGATACTCAAAATGACACAACTTATCTTGTTAACTTCTGGGCTACCTGGTGTGCTCCTTGTGTTAAGGAGCTGCCTCATTTTGAAGAGATTCAAAAGCTGTCCAAGGGAAAAAAGTTGAAGGTTGTGCTGGTCAGCCTTGACTTCGAGAGACAATTTGAATCACGACTAATCCCTTTTTTAAATAAGAATAAAATCGCGTCGGACGTCGTTGTTCTTTTGGATAAAAAGGAATCGACCTGGATAGACAAGGTAGACCCTGAATGGTCGGGTGCTATTCCGATAACGCTTGTTTATAAGGGAGAAAAAAGAAATTTCTACGAAAAGAGTTTCCATTCTACCGATGAATTGAAATCTATATTAAAACCATATTTGAACATTTAAATAATTGATTATGAAAAATCTAGCTATACTTTTAACAGCCTTGGTGGGCTTGTCATTCAGCTTTGTGGGTGGAGGTTATGAAGTTGGAGATACAGCCACAGACTTCCAGCTAAAAAACATCGACGGAGAGATGGTGTCACTATCTGACTTTGAAGATGCGAAAGGATTTATTGTGACCTTTACATGCAACCATTGTCCGTATGCGGTGATGTATGAAGACAGACTTATAGAGCTTCACAAAACCTATGCGCCAATGGGCTACCCGGTGATCGCTATCAACCCAAATGATCCTGCGGTACAGCCAGAAGATAGTTATGAAAAAATGAAAGTGCGGGCATCAGAAAAGGAATTCCCTTTTGTCTATCTCTTTGATGAAGGGCAGAAAATCTATCCTCAGTATGGAGCGACAAGAACTCCGCATGTCTTCCTTCTTGATGCAGAAAGAACAGTTATGTACATTGGCGCTATTGATGACAGCCCTAGAGATGTATCAGCGGTGAGTGAGAAGTATCTTGAAAATGCAATCATGGCAATAGAGTCAGGCAAGAATCCTGAACCCTCTTTCACAAAAGCTGTGGGCTGTTCAATTAAGACAAAAGCTTAGACAAGAAGAATAATTAAAGCGTATCTTTATAAGTGCCTGGTATAGCACCAGGGCACTTTTTTATTATAATAAACCATCGATGAAAAACTTGAACAGGCTAATAGCAATAGTTGTGCTTGCTGGCATTTTGTTTGGATCCTGCAAGTCGGATCAGGCAGGTTCTAAGCTACCCGAACTAGATCTCTTGCAATATGGGGTGCCCTTAAAAATCCATGCGCCGGATGAAGCTGAGGTAGTCGTGGATGATCTTGGCATCGTTCAGGACATTACGGTTAAGGGTGGCGATGATTTCAACCTGCAAATAATCGCAGGGACGGCCTATATGAGCAATGCTTCGGACGTAGTGGAAAAACAAAAAGCTGATGCCATAGCCAGCCAAACATTTTCCAAAATTGTAGAAGAAGATGAAAAGGGATTCATTTTCGAAAAAAAATATTCAGAAGATAGGATAAGCTATGACTTCAGGTATGTGAGACTGCAAGGCGATAAGGAGTTTGTTTTTCAGACTGGCTTGCTAGGGCAGTTTGATCTTGAAGAAGTAAAAAGAATGTACGAAGCTGTCCAATAAAAAAACCGACGATATTTCGCCGGTCCTTTCTCTTACTGTACCTTTTGTAAAATCCTGTCAAAATTAATAATCAGGATGATCAGGGTAATGCTAAAGATAATCATGGGACCTTGTTTTGCATTAACAAATGAGAGCCCGAAGGCTCGGGGTTGACTTAATATGCAAAAATGGATTTCCTTAGAAAGCCTTAAATCATGAAATCTCAAACAGCAAATCAATACATAAGTTCAATTATCTTGCATAACTGTCTAAAATTTTAGCATATAGCCATTTTTTGTCAGCCACACGTCTTTAGTCTTGTAAGCTGGCATGGCCTTTTCAACTATCGACCAAAAGCGTTTTGAATGGTTCATTTCCTTTAGATGCGCCAATTCATGAATGATAACATAATCAATAATATCTCTCGGGGCAAACAGGAGCCTGCTGGATAGATTGATGTTTCTGTTTGATGAACAACTGCCCCAATTGCTTTGATTGTTTTTCAAGCTCACCCTGTTGATCTGTTCCTGGAAGTGCAGTTCATTAAGTGCCTTGACGCGATCTGTAATGGCCGGCAAAAAGTGTTTTGAAAACAATCTGGACAAAACAGCACCTATATTCTTATGTCTGTCATGGTCATCCAGATCTTCTGGCGCATTTATAAGCACGGATTGATCCATGATTTCTGCAGAGCAAGTCTTGCGGTTTTTATAGTTTATGATGAGATCGAATTGCTCACCATATATATAGAGAGAATCACCGGTCGAGTATGTCCTTGGAACAAAGCGTTCGACCATGTCCGGGCTCCGTCTGAATTGCTGTTGTGACCAGCTCTTTATCTTTTCGAATTCATTTAGAATCTGGTCCCGGGTATAAAACTTGGGGACGGTTAGGTTTATACTTTTTTTGCTGATGGAATAGCGGACCGTTCTCCGCCACTCCTTCTTTATCTTAAGAGGAATTCTGAGGTTTTCGTACTTGATATAGCTTTTATCAGCCATTTTTCTGCTCAAAGCTTTTCATCACATCGACAAGTAACTGAACGCTTTCAAGTTCTATCGCATTGTACATGGAAGCGCGGAACCCACCTACAGAGCGGTGGCCTTTTAAGCCTACAATTCCTGCTTCAGTGCATATTTCGAGGAAGGCTTCTTCAAGCTCTGGATTCTCTAAAACAAAAGTGGCATTCATCGGTGACCGATCTTCCGGTGCAGTAGTGCCTTTGAATAATCCGTTTCTGTCAATTTCATTATACAGCACTTCCGCCTTGGCATCATTGCGTGATTTCATGGCTTGCAGTCCGCCATTCTTGAGGACCCATTGCATGGTAAGCATACTTACGTATATAGGGAATACGGGAGGTGTGTTGAAAGAAGAGTCTTTGTCTATGTGTGTCTGGTAATTAAGCATGGTCGGCAGGTTTCTGCCAGACTTATTGACAAGGTCTTTTTTAACAATGACGAGCGTTACTCCTGCTGGTCCAACATTTTTCTGTGCTCCGGCATAGATGAGTCCAAATTTTTCTACCGGCAGGGGCCTGCTGAAAATATCTGAACTCATATCACAGACAATAGGGCAAGAGCTGTCAGGCCAGATTTTTGTTTGCGTTCCAAATATGGTATTGTTACTTGTCAGGTGTAGATATTTCAGCTTATCAGGAACGGAGTAGTTTTTGGGTATATAGTTATAGTTGCTGTCAGCCGAACTCGCCAGCACATCAACCTGGCAAAAGTTTCTGGCTTCCTTGATGGCTTTTTTTGACCAGGATCCGGTATCTACAAATCCGATTGTATCATTATCGCTGGCCAGATTCATAGCAGTCATAAAAAACTGGGTACTTGCTCCTCCTGTAAGGAATAAAACGGCATAATCATCTGATAGGCCCAGGAGCTCTCTGACGGTTTGTTCTGTCTTTTCCAGGATCGCTACAAATTCTTTCCCGCGATGCGAAATTTCCATTAGGGAAAGTCCAATACCCTGGTAATCAAGGGCTGCCTCTGAGGCTTGTTTTTTAACTTCTTCCGGGAGTATGGCAGGGCCTGCAAAAAAATTATGTTTTTTCATTCTGATGATAGAGTTTTGGAATTATGGATAGTCTTGAAATGTGAACGAATAAAATGCTGTTTATCAAGAGCCTACAAATTTGAAAATTTTAATTATAAAATACTGTGTTAGTGATTTTTTTTCTGTGAAATCGGAACTAAGTTTTTTCTTGAAAAAATAATTCAAAATAGTTTGACAATTAGGATCATATAGGCATATCTTTGCCTTCCCTTTCGAAACACGAGAGGGGAAAAAGTTAATTGACACGGTTGGTAGGTAAGAAAGACTAATTTTTAGATTAAATACGCAAGAGTTTCGAGTGCTGGATTTAACGATCTATAAGAAAATACTATG
>Ga0255776_10001285_pt1 | contig 28426 bp, 27 predicted proteins | sample 071ome_19_FD_179974 | JGI IMG/M metagenome (GOLD analysis project Ga0255776, IMG submission 179974) | Coastal salt marsh microbial communities from the Groves Creek Marsh, Skidaway Island, Georgia - 071413AT metaG (version 2) | ecosystem: Environmental > Aquatic > Marine > Intertidal zone >... | reverse complement strand
GTGGCTATTCTCGTAATGGGTCCGGGTCAGCCCCAATTGCTCGGCATACTGATTCATCAAATCAACAAACGCCGCCTCACTGCCGGCGATGTGCTCAGCAATAGCGACCGTCGCGTCATTACCAGAAGAAATGACAATGCCACGCTCCAGCTCGGCGACCGTCACGGGCTTTCCGGGCTCTATCCACATCAGGGAAGACCCCTGAAAAACAGGATTCTGCGACCACGCGTTGCGGCTTACCGGGACTTGATCGCTTAACTGCAAACGGCCAAGCTCGACCTCCTGAGCCAGAATATAAGCGGTCATCAGCTTGGTGAGACTCGCGGGAGGCAGCGCTAAATCAGCATTGTGCTCAACCAATATCGCCCCGGTATCGAAGTCAATGAGCAGATAAGAATCTGCGTTGATCGCTGGCGGTGAGGGGACCAGTGCGGGGTTCGCGGACACTGCCTGCGAGAGAAGCAACAGCGCGGCTAGCCAGCGCTTGAGGCAGGTCATTGGTTTTATTTCTGGCATGCGCTCATCTATCTCCCGTCGGCAGGTCGGCGTCGCCTCACATTGTATCAACGCCCGCCACCTCTTTGAAAACCCGCCTTATGGCAGACGTTGAGCGACCCCGTATCCGCTGTTACTGAGTTGCACAAACGCCGCCTCCAACGCCGCCGCATCGGAAAACGGCCCGACCCGCACGCGATACAACCGCTGGCCGCCAGTATCAACCGGACTGACCTGCGTGGGATAACCCCAGCGCGCCTCTACCTCCAGCGCCAGCGCGCGCGCCATATCCGGCAGCGCATAGGCGCCCAACTGCAAGAAGCGATACCCCTCAGCGGTGCGGCCACGACGATCGTCAACGCCCGCAAGATCTATCGATTCAACCAATACCTCTGCCGTACCCTGTTGGGCGAACCCCAACTGCACTGCAGCGCCATAGGAAAGATCGATCAAGCGGCCAGGATGAAAAGGACCGCGGTCGTTAACTCGAAGCACCACCGCGCGTTGATTTTGCAAGTTGGTGACGCGCACATAACACGGTATCGGCAAGGATCGGTGTGCCGCCGTCGCGCCGTAAACATCAAATATTTCGCCGTTGGCGGTCGCGCGGCCATCAAACTTCATTCCGTACCAGGAGGCCACGCCCCGCTCACGATACTGCGCGGGGGACGCCAAGACGGTATAAGTCACGTTATTGACGCGATAGGGGCTGGAATTCCCCTGCGGTAGCAGAGGGTCAGGGCGAGGCACTGCGTCTCGCCAAATGGGCACCGAGGCGCTGGTCGGCGCCGAATCGCGGTTCGGCGCGGTTGTGCTACAGGCAGTCAGCCATAGCGCTAGACCGCAAACAAGGATCGACCGAATCAACGTCAGGGTGTCGTACGGCCCGCGACGATAGCCTGGCTCAGCTCCCAAACCGCCATGGCATACATCGCACTGTGGTTGTAACGCGTAATGACATAAAAGTTCTGGAGCCCTAACCAGTATCGTGGGCCCTCGGCGGTCTCCAATTGCAGTGGCGTCACTCGCGTTGCCGGCTCCATCTCTTTCGGGCTCACTAAGCCCTCACTCGCGAGCATCGCGACAGTTTGAGTGGGCTTTAAGCCCCCACCAAATACACTAGGATCAACCCCCTCTGCCATTGCATCAACGACAACATCCTCGCCTCGCCGCCAGCCATGTGCCATCAGATAATGTCCCACGCTGCTGATTGCGTCGGCAGGGCTATCCCAGATATCAGGCGCTGACTCGCCATCAAAGGCACGCGCGTAGGCGCGATAGCTGGAGGGCATGAACTGTCCGTAACCCATAGCACCCGCATAGGAGCCTTTAAGGGCGAGCGCATCTTTGCCTGACTCCCAAGCCAGTACCAGAAACTGTTCTAGCTCTTCAGTGAAAAAAGGCGACCGCTTGGGGTAGTCAAAGGCCAGCGTGGCCAGTGCGTCGATCACGCGATAGCTACCCGTAATCCTGCCGTAAAACGTTTCCACGCCAATAATCGCAACGATCACTTCAACGGGGACACCGGTGCGTTCGGTTATTTCAGTCAGCACCGAGCCATGGTTCTGCCAAAATTCCACGCCCTCTCGAATGCGGCGCTCAGTGATAAATATTTGCCGATAGTCATACCAAGGCTTGGTTTTTTCGGCCGGCCGCGAAATCGCATCGAGGATACTCTGCTGCCGCTGGGCAGCATCAATCAAATCCCGTGCCCACGTAGGATCAACCCCCTCAGCTTGGACTTTTGCAATCACCGAAGCCGCCGCTTCGCGGTCACTGTAATCCCCACTATGTGCGCTTAAGGCAACCAGCAGGCTCAAGAAACCCAGCCAACACCTGCCTCCGACAAACCTCGGCAATCTCTTTAACGCCAGGGTTAACGCGCACTCTTTTGCGGGCTTCTGCCTAACACGCAGTAATCGCTGCACGGTCATTGAGAGATAATCCTTTTCTCAGTGCTAATAGCATTGAGGATACCGAAACCCAGCATCAACGTAACGATCGCGGTACCCCCAAAGCTCACAAACGGTAGCGGAACACCCACCACCGGGAGGATACCCGCAACCATGCCCATATTGACGAAGACGTACACACAAAACGTCAGAGTGATGGCGCTCGCCAGCAGCCGCCCGAAGCTGCTTTGCGCTGTCAGGCTGATCCACAAACCGCGACTCACTACCGCGCCATAGAGCACCAGAAGGCAGATCACCCCGCGGAAACCCCACTCCTCCGCCAGCACAGCAATAATGAAGTCGGTCTGGCTCTCAGGTAAAAAGTCCAAATGGGATTGGGTGCCGTCCATCCAACCCTTGCCCGACCATCCACCCGAACCGATCGCGGTTTTGGATTGGATAATGTTCCATCCCGCACCTAATTTGTCCGCCTCCGGATCAAACAGGGTCAGGATTCGTTGTTTCTGGTAATCCTTGAGCAGGAATAACCAGGCGGGCCAGATCGCAACGACCGCGGTCGCTGCGCCCAGTAAGATTTGCCACCAACTCATGCCGGCCATAAAGATGACGAAGGCACCACTGGCGGCAACCAGAATCGCGGTGCCCAGATCTGGCTGTATCGCAATGGCAGCCGCAGGAACAGCAATGATCAAAAGCGACGATACGGTCACGCTGGGTCGCGGAGGTAAACCGTGCCGGACAATCCAAGCAGCGACGGCCAGAGGCATCGCGATCTTCATGATTTCCGATGGTTGAAATCGGATAAATCCGAGGCTGAGCCAGCGCTGGGCACCCTTAGCGCCCACTCCTAAGAAGGGCACCAACAGCAACAGGAATAATGCCGCCAGATACAGCGCCGGGCTCCAGCGGCGGATCGTATCAATCCTAATTTGGGCGACAACGAGCAAGGCGCCAAAACCGATAATAAAATTCCTGATCTGCTTATTAACCGTTGTCCAGTCACCGTCCGAGGCGCTGAACAATATCATCAGACCCATCGCCATAATGAGCAGCATCGGCGTCAGCAGAATGACGTCGAGGTGTAGCCGTTGCGCGGGCGTCTGCGCGCGCACAAAAGTCTGCTGAGAATCAGCGAGCAGGCGCGAGTACTCAGCCATCCATTTCTCCCGCGAGCCAGGCGTCGATGACGCGCCGCGCGACCGGCGAGGCGGCTCCGCTACCCCCGCCATTTTCAGCAACAACCGCAACAACAATTCTCGGCTTTTCGACCGGCGCAAAGGCGATGAACAATCCGTGATTACGGTTGCGTTCACTGATCGCGTCTTCATCGTATATCGCATCCTGCGCGATGCTGATGACTTGGGACGTGCCGGTTTTACCCGCCATCTGATAACTGATCCCCCGGCCGATCGCCGATGCCGTCCCTCGGGGAGAATGCACCACATCCACCATGCCAGCGACAACGGCCTGCCAAGTCGACTCCCCTATCGACAGAGCTTCGCGTTGAACCCCACCGACAATTTGGTCGTCAACGCGGTGAACAATTGAAGGCACGAATTGCAGGCCCTTATTGGCAATTGCCATCGTCGCCTGGGCCAGTTGCAGTGGTGTCGCCAACATGTAGCCCTGCCCGATACCGGCACTTATCGTTTCGCCCGGGTACCAAGCCTCCCCCAATGCCTGCCGTTTCCAGCGCGTGCTCGGTAATATCCCGCTCTGCTCTCCGGTCGTGTCAATACCCGTCCGTTCGCCGAGACCAAAGGGAAGCAATACCTCTGCCATTGCATCGATACCCATGCGGTAGGCCAGATCGTAGTAGTAGGTATCGCACGACTCCGCAATCGCCATCCGCAAATCCACTTTCTCGGCATGCCCACCCCCGCGGACACGCAAGGTCCAATCCCGGTATCGACGCTCGTCACCCGGAATGCGATACCAGCCTGGGTCAGGGATCTCAGTCTCTGGCGTGATGAACCCGCCTTCCAGTGCGCCCATGCTCAACAGCGGTTTTACAGTCGAACCGGGAGGATACTGGCCCTGTACGGCGCGATTGAGTAAGGGCGTATCCAGAGAGCCGCGGAGCTCGGCATAGTCGTTATAGCTGATGCCCTCAACAAACAGATTGGCGTCATAACTCGGGTTGGAGACCATCGCCAGCACACCGCCGTTCAACGGGTCCAGTGCCACCACGGCGCCGCGCTGCTCACCGAGCGCCTCCGCCGCCACACGCTGCAAGTCCACGTCGAGATACAGCCGCAAATTCTGCCCGGGTTGCGGGGCTTCTTTTTCAAGCACCCGCAACAACCGGCCGTGGGCGTTAGTCTCGACATGACGAAAGCCAGGCCTGCCATGGAGCAAAGGTTCATAGCGCTTTTCCAGCCCGACCTTTCCCGTATGCAAAGTCCCACGATAACGTTCGTTGTCGAGGGCCTCCAAATCATCGGCGCTGACTCTACCAACATAGCCAAGCACGTGACTCAACAGGTCACCATAGGGGTAGTAACGCGTTAGCTGCGCCTCCACGACGACCCCGGGCAGCCGATGCAGATCAACCGCGACGGTCGCGAGCGCGGCATCATCCAGACCCAGCTTGATAGGCACAGCCTCAAAAGGCCTGCGGCGGCTAGCGCGGTCTCTAAAGGTGTCGATCTCACGGTCTGTCAATGACAAGCGTTGACGCAATGTAGCGATGAGCGCGTCGATATCATCAGCGCGCTCCGCCACCACCGCGACAACAAAGGTCGGCTGATTGGCCGCCAAAACGCGTCCCTTTCGGTCAACGATCTGCCCTCGCGTTGGCGGGATGACCTCTACCCGAATCCGGTTGCGATCGGATTGAGTCAGAAATTCCGAGTGCTGTGCGATTTGCAGCGAGTAATAACGGAACAGCAGGATCAGCAGAATCGCTATGATGCCCACCATAGCGGCGATCAACCGGGAGCGATTAATCATCCACTCTCGGCGCGTATCACGGAGTGCATCGATCGGCCGGGGCATCAGTTGGCCCGGTGGTAGGGATGGCCCGCCAAAAGCGACCAGGCGCGATAAAACTGCTCGGCCAGAATAACGCGAACCAGCGGATGCGGCAGGGTGATCTGGCCGAGGGACCATTGCTCGGTAGCCTCATGCAACAGACTCTCATGAAGCCCGTCGGGGCCGCCGATCACAAGACTGACCCTTTGACCTTGCATTTGCCATCGTTCGAAGCGGGCAGCGATGGCTTCAGTACTCACAGGCTTGCCCGCAACATGAAGTACGACAAGATGCTCGCCCTCTTGCAGACGGGCGCGGATCGCCTCCGCTTCTTGCTCTTGGTAGCGTGTCACCGACGCTGTTCCCCGCTTAGCCATGGGAACCTCTAACCATTCGAGGTTAACTTCGCGGGGTATCCGCTTGACGTATTCGCTGACTCCCTCGTCGACCCACGCCGGCATTTTATTGCCCACCGCCAGCACGCGGAGACGCATCAGATTTCCTGAGGCTGTGCGGCCTGCACCGACCACAAACGTTCTAGGTCGTAAAAACTCCGGATCGCGGGCTGCATGACGTGGACAACCACGTCGCCGAAATCGACCAGCACCCACTCGCCCACGCGCTCTCCCTCTATGCCCAGCGGTCTAACACCCCGCTCCTTGGCTTTCATCAGGACGTTATCGGCCAGCGACTTCACGTGGCGACTCGACGTGCCGCTGGCGACAACCAGCCAATCCATCACCGAGCTCAGGTCACGGACATCTAGCACCACGGGCTCCAGCGCCTTCAGGTCCTCTAGCGCATGCTGCGTAATTTCCAGCAACGCCGCGCCGGATGGGGTTTCGTCTGCGGATGACTCAGCCGTCATGGTATCGATGAGCTAAACAAATCATGGCGAACAATATACTCCATTACGCTATCGGGCAGCAGAAAACGCGGATTGCCTCCGGTCCGGATCAAATCGCGGATATCAGAAGAAGCAATGTCCAACAGCGGCTGCTGCATTAAGGTCACGCCCCCCGAGGCGTGACACAACAACCATTCCGGATCGACCCGATGTTGTGTCAGCCAGTCCGACACCTCCGCGCAGGGCGGAGCCGCGCCGGGCCGGTCGATGACCACGAGATGCGCCAGCTCGAGGAGCTGTTGCCAGCGAGACCATTTGGGAAGCGCGGGAAGAATATCGGTGCCGACAATCCAGACAATGGGCCTGTCGGCCCCGTACTCGCCACGAATGGATTCGAGCGTATCCACGGTGAAGGACGGACCGGGTCGGTCCAATTCCCGCGCATCGACACCCAGCCCCGGCACCCCTGCGACTGCGAGACGGAGCATCGCCAAGCGATGCTCAGCATCGAGGTGGGCGACATCCTTTAACGGTGATTGCGCAGCGGGCACCAGATCAATACGCGACAGCCCCACATATTTGAGGACTGCCATCGCGCCGCGCAGGTGGCCCACGTGTATCGGGTCAAAGGCACCGCCCAAGAAACCCAGGGCGCCTGCGCCTTCAACCATGCCAGACTTCCTCACTGCCGAATATGGCCGTCACCGCGGACGATGTACTTTCTCGAAGTTAATCCTTCCAGGCCAACCGGCCCGCGCGCATGAAGCTTATCGGTGGAAATACCAATCTCCGCTCCCAGCCCATACTCAAAGCCGTCCGCGAAGCGCGTCGAGGCGTTGTGCATCACCGAGCTGGAATCAACCTCGCGCAAAAAACGCGCTGCCGTATCGGGGTTCTCAGTCACGATACTCTCAGTGTGATCAGAACCATATTGGGCGATATGTGCCATCGCTTCTTCCACGTCGGCCACCACTCTCACCGACAGTATCGGTGCGAGATACTCGGTGGACCAATCCGCGTCCTGGGCGTCGACAGTGATCGCGGGCGCAGCCGCTCTGGACAACGGGCAGCCACGTACTTCGACGCCCTTCACCTGCAACGCGGCTACCATGTCGGGTAGCAAATGCGCCTGACCCTCGGCAACGAGAAGGGTCTCCATGGTATTGCAGGTGCCAAATCGATGCGTCTTGGCGTTAATCACAATCGGCAATGCCTTGGCGGGATCAGCGTCATTATCGATATAAACATGACAGATCCCGTCCAGATGTTTCAGGACCGGGATGCGGCTCTCGACAGAGACGCGCTCAATGAGTCCCTTGCCGCCCCGTGGCACCACTAGATCAATCGATTCAGCCAAGGTGAGCAGGGTCCCAACAGCCTCGCGATCTACCATCGGCACCACCTGTGCCGCCGCGGCTGGCAAACCAGCCCGAGACAACCCCATGGCAAGCACCTCACCCAGCGCGGTGTTTGAGTGGATTGCCTCCGAGCCGCCACGCAAGATCACGGCGTTGCCCGATTTCAGGCAGAGCGATGCAGCATCCACCGTCACATTGGGCCGAGACTCGTAGATGATCGCAATCACGCCCAGCGGGACGCGCATCGTGCCCACATCGATACCGGAAGGCATGGTTTTGCTGTCTCTAATCTCACCAATGGGATCAGGTAACGCGGCGACCTGTGCCAATCCGTCGGCCAATGCATCTAGACGCTGAGGTGTCAGCGCCAGGCGATCAAGCAATGCTGCGTCCAGACCGGCTTCCTGACCGCTGGCAACATCGGCTGCGTTGGCCTCCAGGATCACGGCACGCTGATCGGCCAGCGCGTCGCCAATGGCTACCAACGCCTCATTACGCTGGGCCAAACTGGCACGCGCGACTAGGCGCGACGCAGCCTTCGCAGAGCGCCCCATCTCCTGTATCGCGGCAGTAATGTCGTTCACGGCAGTGCCGACCGGTGACACGAACTCACGGACTACTGCGCATCGGTTGCGCTCACCAGCGCTTTTAACTCGCCGCTCGATTCCATCTCGCAAACGATGTCGCAGCCACCGATCAACTCGCCGTCAACCCAAAGCTGCGGAAAGGTCGGCCAATTCGCGTAGGTGGGCAAGTTAGCGCGGATCTCAGGACTACTGAGCACATCCACATAAGCGAAGCGCTCGCCACAGGCCATTAAGGCTTGCACAGTTCTCGCCGAAAAGCCGCACTGTGGTTGATTGGGCGAACCCTTCATATAGAGGATGATCCGGTTGCCCTCTATTTGCTCGCGAATCGTTTCCATAATGTCCATAGCGTGCTCCGTCACTGAGGCCTTCACAGGGCCGATAAGATGCGCATCGCATTGTAATACGTCACGAGCCTCGCGCGGACCCCGTTCGCGGAAGGATTTGACTCGCGGCGCCTGTTCGCTACTCTTGGCACCCCGCCGCGGTTACAGAGTGGAACCGTCCACGATGCCAGAAGCTCCAACAGCCATCATGCCTACTTATGGTCGGTTGCCGGTCACCTTTGTCAGAGGAGAAGGGGCCGTGCTCTACGACGCCGAGGGCGCCGCCTATCTTGATGGTGTATCGGGAATCGCTGTCACCAATCTCGGTCACAGCCATCCTCGCATTACCCAGGCCATCACTGAACAGGCGGGCCGGCTGGTCCATACCTCGAACCTTTACCATATCGCGTTGCAGGAGTCGGTGGCCGAGTTACTCCGCGATGCGACCGGCATGGAAAACGTTTTTTTCTGCAATTCCGGTGCCGAAGCCAACGAAGCGGGCATCAAACTCGCGCGTCGCTACGGCCACGCCAAGGGCATTGAGCAACCGCAAATCATCGTGCTGGATAACGCCTTTCACGGGCGCACAATGGGCGCACTTTCCGCGACCGGAAATGAAAAAATCCGCCAGGGCTTTGGCCCTCTACTCGATGGGTTTCTGAGAGTCCCGGCAAATGACATAGCGGCGGTCAGCGCGCTGAACGATGCGCTGGCGAACGTCGTGGCGGTCATGGTCGAGCCCATTCAAGGTGAGGGCGGTATCCGCCCACTCGAGCCCACCTATCTGGCTGCACTTCGCGCAATGTGCACCGAGCGAGACTGGCTGTTGATTTTTGACGAGGTGCAAACTGGCAATGGCCGCTGTGGTTCTACGTATCTGTTTGAACAATTGGGGGTCGTCCCGGACGTTTTGCTGACCGCCAAAGGACTTGGCAATGGACTGCCCATTGGTGCCTGTATGGCAAAAGGGGTGGCGGCCCAACAGCTGGGCCCGGGCGATCACGGCTCGACCTACGGTGGCAATCCGCTCTGTTGCGCCGCGGCGCAAGCCGTGCTGACTACGCTCAAAGAAGACGGACTCATGGAGCGGGCGGCCACTCTGCGGGAGGGACTCGTCGAAGCGTTGTGGCAGCACGTCGCAGATACTGCACTCGTCACCGAGATCCGCGGCAGGGGCTTGATGATTGGCATTGAACCCGCCGTACCCACCAGCGATATCGTCAATCGCGGTCTGGCCGCTGGCCTGCTACTCAACATTGCCGGCGGCAATACCATTCGCGTGCTCCCGCCTCTTGTGATGGATCTCGAACAGGCGGCACTGCTTGGAGCCGGCATCGCCGCAATCATCAATGACATCGCCAGACAGGAGGGCATGCTATGACGGCGGTCCGACACTTTCGCACCTTGATGGATGTGTCAGCGCAAGAATTGCGCGACATCATTGAGCGCGCAAGCAAATTAAAAACGCTTCGCCAGTCTGGTCAAGAACCCGCTTCGCTCAAGGGCAAAGTGCTCGCTATGATCTTCACCAAAGCGTCAACGCGGACCCGAGTGTCTTTCGAAGCCGGTATGTCACAGCTCGGCGGCAGCGCGCTTTTTTTATCAGGGCAGGACACGCAGCTCGGCCGAGGAGAGCCCATTGAAGATACCGCTCGCGTCATATCGTCGATGGTCGATATCGTCATGATCCGAACCTTCGCTCACGCCGATGTGGAGCAGTTTGCTGCCCACTCCAGCGCACCCGTGATCAACGGGTTGACCGATGACTATCACCCCTGTCAAATCCTCGCGGACCTGCAAACCTATTTTGAAGCCCACGGAGATATAGAGGGCCAAAAGGTCTGTTGGCTCGGCGACGGCAATAACGTCTGCCATTCGTGGATGAACGCCGCCCGATTGCTGGACTTCGAATTGGTGGTCGCTTGCCCCGAGGGTTACGAGCCGAATCCGCAGCTGCTCGAAGCCTGTCAAGAAAAAGTCAGCATAGAACGCGACCCAGCCGTCGCTGCGGCGGGATCACAGCTTCTGGTCACGGACGTGTGGGCATCGATGGGCCAGGAAGCAGAGCAAGCAGCGCGAGCAGCGGTGCTGTCTCCCTATCAATTGAATCGCGAACTCCTTGATAAAGCCGCCCCCGGGGCGCTCTACATGCATTGTCTGCCCGCGCACCGCGACGAGGAAATCACCGCCGAGTTGATGAACGCGCAGGATACGGTGATCTGGCAGGAGGCTGAAAACCGGCTACACGCCCAAAAAGCGCTCATGGAGTTTTTACTCGAGGCCTGACGGGGCACGTCTTCACCACAGCGCTGCACCGGGGCCCAGCGCTGTGGGTATTTTCTTAGAAACGCGTTTTCAGTGAAAAATTGGCAAGCCGCGTCGTCAACAACAACCGCATCTTTTTCACGCGGAAACTCAGATAGTTAGGTCGCAAAAACCCCTATCAACCCCGCCTTACCCACAGATTGTCCACAACAAAGACCCAGCATCCTCTGCTTGCATTGTGGCCCAGACCCGCCTATCTTGGGGTCTGCGCGCCCCGAAACCCCCATATATAGGTGTTGAGCCAAAAAAAGACCGACAGCTCAACCCCCGCGCTCGGGCCCGCAGACACGAAGCATTAAAGAACAACAGTGATAGACACGAAGGCGTTTCAGAGGCAGCCCAAGCTATGCAAACAGGCAGTGAATCATTAGAACAACAAAACATCGCATCCACTCCGGCGGCGACCCGTGAAAACCCCAACCCGACACGTCTTAGCGCCACCGCGCCGGGACAACTGCGCGTGATCAAGCGAAACGGCACAGTGGTGCCCTTCGAGGACAGCAAAATCACTGTCGCGATCACCAAGGCGTTTCTCGCCGTTGAGGGAGGCACCGCAGCAGCGAGTAGCCGAATCCACGAGATCGTCGCAAACCTGACTGCGCAGGTGGTCGCGACCTTCAAACGCCGCATGCCTTCGGGTGGCACGCTACACATTGAAGACATCCAGGACCAGGTGGAACTGGAGCTTATGCGCGCCGGCGAGCACAAGATCGCCCGGGATTATGTGATCTATCGCGAAGCACGGCGACAGGAGCGCGACGCGCGCGTGGCGTTGTCACCCGAGTCACAGGCGGCAGCCAAGGGCATCAATATTGTCCATCCTGACGGTACTAAGCAGCCGCTTGATATCGAGCGAGTTGGCACCATCGTGGCCGAGGCCTGCGCAGGCCTGCAGGACGTGAGCGAGTCAGCGATCATCGATGAGGCATTGCGTAATCTCTACGACGGCGTCTCAGCGAAAGAGTGCAGCACCTCGCTGGTCATAACCGCACGTACCATGATCGAGCAGGAGCCGAATTACAGCTACGCCGCGGCGCGGTTATTGCTGGATGACCTGCGCGCAGAGGGCCTTGCGTTCCTCGGGGTAGCCGAGAGCGCCACGCAGGCGGAGATGGACACCTATTATCCGCAGGCTTTAAAGGCATTTATCAGCCGAGGCATTGAACTCGAGTTGTTGGCACCAAATCTGGCCGAGTTTGATCTGGATCTGCTGGGTGAAGCGTTGCAAGCAGAGCGCGATCTGAAATTCACTTACCTTGGCTTGCAAACTCTCTACGATCGTTACTTTATTCACAGTGACGAGGTGCGTTTTGAATTGCCGCAGATATTCTTTATGCGAGTCGCCATGGGATTGGCAACCAGAGAAGACGACCGCAACGCACGAGCCATTGAGTTCTACCGGCTACTGTCGTCATTTGACTACATGAGCTCCACGCCCACGCTGTTTAATTCGGGCACGCTGCGGCCGCAGCTGAGTTCTTGCTACCTGACCACCGTGCCTGATGACCTATTCGGGATTTATGGCGCTATTCAGGACAACGCAATGCTGTCCAAATTTGCCGGCGGGCTGGGTAATGACTGGACGCCCGTGCGCGCGCTCGGCGCTTACATCAAGGGTACTAACGGCAAGAGCCAAGGCATTGTGCCTTTCCTGAAAGTCGTCAACGACACCGCCGTAGCGGTCAACCAGGGCGGCAAGCGAAAAGGAGCCGTGTGTGCCTATCTCGAAACCTGGCACATGGACATCGAGGAATTCCTCGATTTGCGCAAAAACACCGGGGATGATCGGCGCCGTACGCACGATATGAATACGGCAAACTGGATCCCGGATCTGTTCATGAAACGCGTATTTGAGGACGGCGAGTGGACGCTGTTCTCGCCAAACGACGTGCCTGACCTCCACGACCTCTATGGCACGGCGTTCGAGGCGCGATATGAACAGTATGAACAGATGGCGCGTAACGGTGAGCTGAAGCTTCACAAGACCCTGAAGGCACAAAACCTCTGGCGCAAGATGCTGGGGATGATCTTTGAAACCGGGCATCCCTGGATGACCTTCAAGGATCCGTGCAACCTGCGCTCTCCACAACAACATTGCGGTGTTGTGCACTCTTCCAACCTGTGCACTGAGATTACTCTCAACACCAACTCGGAAGAAATCGCGGTCTGCAACCTCGGATCAGTCAACCTGCCGCAGCATATTGAAAACGGTGAGCTCAACCTCGCCAAGCTGCGCAGCACCGTACGCACCGCTATCCGGATGCTGGATAACGTCATCGACATCAACTATTACTCGGTCCCGCAAGCAGAGACATCCAACTTCCGACACCGGCCGATTGGCCTCGGATTAATGGGATTCCAGGATGCGCTTTACCGCATCGATGCCCCCTACGGATCCGACGATGCGGTGACGTTTGCGGACCGCTCCATGGAAGCAATCAGCTACTACGCCATTGAGGCGTCTAGCGAGCTGGCGAGCGAGCGCGGCAGCTACTCCTCCTACGAGGGTTCGCTCTGGAGCCGCGGCGTTTTCCCGCTGGATTCTCTCGATATCCTGATCGAGCAGCGCGGCGAGAAGTACATCGACGTCAACCGGGACAAAACGCTGGATTGGGATGCGCTGAAGGCTAAAGTTGCGGCTGCTGGCATGCGCAATTCAAACGTGATGGCTATCGCACCAACCGCGACTATCGCCAATATTACTGGCGTCTCTCAGTCGATCGAACCCACTTATCAAAATCTGTATGTGAAATCGAATCTGTCGGGAGAGTTCACCGTGGTGAATCCCTACTTGGTCAATGACCTCAAAAGCCGAGACCTGTGGGATAAGGTGATGGTCAACGACCTGAAATATTACGACGGTAGCGTACAGAACATTGATCGCATTCCGGCGGACCTGAAAGCCAAATATGCGACTGCGTTTGAAGTCGAACCGCGTTGGTTGGTAGACAGTGCCAGCCGCCGACAAAAATGGATTGATCAGGCCCAGTCGCTCAACCTGTATATCAACAACGCGAGTGGCAAGAAGCTCGATGTGACCTACCGAATGGCCTGGTACAGCGGCCTGAAAACAACTTATTACCTCCGGTCACTTGCCGCTACCGGGACCGAAAAGTCGACCGTAAGTACGGGCAATTTGAACGCGGTATCCAGCGCCGCCGAAACGCCACAACCAGCGCCAGTGCCGAAGGCCTGCTCGCTGGACGATCCAGACTGTGAAGCCTGTCAATAAAGGCGAGCTGTAAAAGGAGACAAAGCAACATGCTAACTTGGGAAGATTACAATCAAGAAGAAGCCGGTGTATCGGCTCCAGAGCCAGCGGTGGTCGCGGCTGCAGCGGCTGCTCAGAAAGTCATTGATGAGCCCGCTCAACCCACCATCGAGGCAGAAGTAGCGGAACCTTCACCAGAAGCGATGCAAGCAGCCGAGGCGGCCGTCGCTAACATGGACACGTCGGCAGGCGTCGAAGAGCTCGAGATGGGAGCGTCACGCGTTTCTGTGGACGAGAAGGCGATGATCAACTGCCGCGCTGACCTCAATCAATTGGTGCCATTTAAGTACGATTGGGCCTGGCAGAAATATCTGGATGGCTGCGCCAACCATTGGATGCCTCAAGAAATTAATATGACCGCTGATGTTGCCACGTGGAAGAGCAAAGAGGGTCTCAGTGACGATGAGCGCCGTATTGTAATGCGCTCGCTCGGATACTTTTCTACTGCCGACTCTTTGGTCGCCAATAATCTGGTTTTGGGAATCTATCGTCTGGTGACCAATCCGGAATGTCGACAGTATCTGCTGCGCCAAGCGTTTGAAGAAGCGATCCATACTCACGCCTATCAGTACTGTATTGAGTCCCTGGGTATGGATGAGGGTGAAGTCTTTAATATGTATCGAGAAGTGCCCTCGGTCGCCAAGAAAGCAGCGTGGTCAATTGGCCACACGCATATTCTCTCGGACCCTAATTTCAATACGGGCACTCTGGAGGCGGACCAACAGCTGCTCCGGAACTTGATAGGCTTTTACGCCGTGACGGAGGGCATCTTCTTTTACTGCGGCTTTACGCAAATCCTCTCCATGGGTCGGCGTAACAAAATGACCGGCGTGGCGGAGCAGTTCCAGTACATCTTGCGAGACGAGTCGATGCACCTGAATTTCGGCATTGACGTGATCAACCAGATCAAACTGGAAAATCCTCGGCTCTGGACGCCGGAATTCAAGGAAGAAGTCACGCAGATGATTCTCGAGGGCACAGCGATCGAGATCGAGTATGCGCGAGACACTATGCCCCGCGGGGTGCTGGGAATGAACGCCGCGATGATGGAGGAGTATTTGCACTTTATCGCCAATCGCAGGCTGACCCAGCTGGGTCTGACCGAGCAGTTCCCGGGCGCACAGAATCCGTTCCCCTGGATGTCTGAAATCATGGATCTGCGCAAAGAGAAGAATTTCTTCGAGACGCGAGTGATCGAATACCAGACAGGCGGTGCACTGAGCTGGGATTAATCGTAATCATTTAAAAAAGGGCGCTTTGGCGCCCTTTTTTATGCGTGAGGGATATCGATTCTTCTTTTTATTTCGGGGAGATATTCAATCTTTTGGCCGTGGAGCGCTACACTCAGCCCCCTTAGCTAAGAGGAGAACGCGTATGTCACTGTGGGATCGCATCGATGCCGAGAGCAGACCTCCATTGGAAGCACTCTGGGAGGCGCTGCCTGGGGGACTTAACGGCATTCCAGATATCGTCGCGCGGCGCGGCGCTATGTCCGCATCGCGCGCTGCCGCGCCTAAAGGCAACTTTCCACAGTTACACATTACCGAGCATCAATACCCCGGCCCCGGCGGCACCTTAACCTTGCGGCTTTACCGACCCGAGACGGCAGCCGAAATATCCGCCGGACTCATTTATATCCATGGCGGCGGCATGATCATGGGAGATCTCGAGAGCCAAGACGAGAATATGCGCGAGGCCGCCACTGAGCTCAACATACCCATCGCCTCCATCGACTACCGCAAAGCGCCCGAGCACCCATACCCTGCAGCCCCTGAAGATTGTTACGCCGGTGTCAGTTGGGTATTTGCCAATACCGAAACGCTGGGCATGGACCCGACCAACATAGGGCTGATGGGCGCCTCTGCGGGTGGCGGTCTCGCACTCGCGACAGCATTGATGCTGCGAGATCGTGGGGGTCCCAAGCTGGCCTACCTGTTACCTATTTATCCCATGATCGACGATCGTCACAGCACGCGATCCTCCCATGAGGTCGTTGATATTGGTATCTGGGATCGTAAAGGCTCCATAGAGGCCTGGGAGTGGTACCTAGGCGGAGCGGAAGCAGACGCCTACGCGGCGCCTGCCCGCGCAGAGGACCTCACAAATTTGCCACCCACCTACATCGATGTAGGGGACCTCGATTTGTTTCGCGACGAGGATATTGAAATCGCGCAGCGGCTCTCCGCGGCCGGTGTCCCTGTGGAATTCCATCTATGGCCAGGTGCCTACCACGCCTCAGAATTATTCGCGCCAAACGCGGCTTTAAGCCAACGTATCTGGTCAACGCGCTATACCGCGATTCGTCGAATGGCCGGCCTGCCGAATAATTAAACGGGGCTGTCATCGACAGTTAAAAGGGACTGAGCGAATTCCTGATAGCGACGAGGCTAGATGGCGCTGACACCGCTTATGTCGTCACATCAGCGCTGATAGGATGGCAGCTGCGCTAACAACATCTGGTAATAGACGAGCAAAAGGAGAATCAGCATGCAAAAAGGCCACTGCCTTTGCGGTAACGTTCAATATGAATTTGATGAGACTCAGGTAGGGTTTGGTCTTCATTGCCATTGCAAAGATTGCCAGCGGGTAACGGGGTCAGGGAAGGCGACTGTCATCATGTTTCCTCAGAGCGCAGTCACCATTAACGGCGAATACAAAACCTTTAGCTCCTTAGGCAGCGAAGGCTCGCACGTGAATCGCGGTTTCTGCCCAAACTGCGGCAGCCAAATGTTCACTTTTGTGGATGAGATCCCCGGGCAGATGTTCATCAAGGCAGGCGGCATGGAGGACACCAGCTGGCTCAGCGTAGAAACGACGTGCTGGACCAGCACCGCCAGAGATTGGCTCCCCGCCGACCCTAGCACGGCTGGCTTCGAAAAGAATCCGGGGCTTACCGGCTAGTCAGCCGCTGATACAAGCATTGCGGTGGGGTTATGGAGAGAAAGCACCGCTTTCTTCGCTATGACCAAGACGCCGCAAGGAGAGTCAACATGATGCAATCTGTGGTGCTTGCACGCCGCCCCGTCGGAAATCCCCAAGCGTCCGACTTCGCTGTCGTCGAACAACCGCTACCGGAGGTTCTCGAGGGACACTTCTTAACCCGCAATGACTTTATTTCGCTGGATGCGGGCTTCCGCAACTGGATGAATGAGGACGCAGGCGACGAGGTGTTGCCAGCCATGGCGCTTAATGAGCCCGTTATGGGTTTGGTCCTCGCTGAGGTCGTGAACTCCAGGCACCCCGAGTACAAACTGGGCGATCGACTCATGGCTCGCTTTGCCTGGCAAACCCACAGCTTGAGTGACGGCACCGATTTTATTGCTCGCCTGCCCGATGAACTCGAGTTCAATCCCAGCGCCTACATGGGGGTCTTGGGTGACACCGGCATGTCTGGGTACTTTGGCATGACGGATATCTGCAAGCCCACCGCCGCCGATTGTGTGCTCATCAGCGGCGCCGGAGGTGCGGTAGGGAGTATCGCGGGGCAGATTGCCAAGTTATCGGGGGCCACCGTCGTCGGGATTGTCGGCTCGACCGCGAAGGCGGATTGGATTTGCTCGACGCTGGGTTATGACGCGGCCGTGATCCGTTCCACGGGTACCCCCCTTGCAGAGGCGATTCGCGATGTCTGTCCCAACGGCGTCGATGTTTTCTTCGATAACGTCGGCGGACAAACCCTCGAAGCGGTGATCAGCAACATGAACCACCGCGGCAGAATGGCGCTATGCGGGGCGATTTCAGGTTACGGCGTGACTCCCCATGGACCCAATAATCTGTTTGATCTGATTACGAAAGAAATCTCCGTGCAGGGCTTTATGACCCACTTTCGACATGACCGTTATGAAGAGGCACGGGAGCAACTCTCCCAGTGGCTTCGCGATGGCTTGATTCAGTCTCCGGAATATCGCCTTGAGGGTATCGAGAGTGTCGGTAAGGCCTTCGCGGACTTATTTGCCGGAGAAAACTTTGGCAAAACCATTGTCGCAGTGTAAGGGCGACGACAGGCAAAGGCTTCAGCCGTCGCGCTAACGACTTACAGGCAAAACACCGGTGCCGCTTAATTATTTGCCGCGCCGGCCTGGATCCATGTCTCAAAATCGCCGAGAACCGCGGCGGATAGGGGCGGTTGGTGCAGCGGCATCCGGGATCCATTGCCGCCGACCTCGCGATGGCTACCCCAGAGCTTGTGCATGAGGTAGCTCGACTGGGGCTCACCCGGATTCACGCGCTTCATCGATGGCAGTCCCATCGAATCACGCCCCACCAAGTCAGACCAGGCGGCATCAGGGGTTAACGCCATACCTCCGGGCTCACCGCCTGTCATATGGCAAACCGCACAACGAGCTTTCAGCGTGGGCATCAAATCCGCAGTGAAAGACACCTTATCATCGGCAGCGACAGGCGTTGCCAGCACAACCCAGCAAAGACCTATAGCTACTGGCCACAAAGCCGTGGGCATCAGGCGGCGCCCGATAGGCCGAGCGCATGCCTCGCCGCGATGTACCCGTAGGTTAACGCCGGACCGATGGTGCCGCCCGCCCCCGCATACGCATTTCGCGTCGGCGCGCAAATACAGTTACCCGCACCGTATAAACCCGGTATCGGCTGCAGCTGCTCATCAACAATACGCGCGCTGGCATCCGTCATGGGACCACCGTTGGTGTCCAGCACGCCCGGCGCCAAAATGATGGCGTAATATGGGCCTTCATCGCTCAGCGGATGCAGGGTCGGATTGGGGAACGGGTTATCCGGATACTCCTCGGTGTGCTTGAACAATCCCCACAACCGATGCCATGCCACGTCGTAGGGCTGATCACCGCGACTGAAATCCTCATCCTTACCCTGCACCGCGAATTGATTGAACTCCGCCACGGTTTTCCCGAGGCGTTCGGAGAAACCGGGATCCAAGGCGTAGCCGCCGATGCTGTCGGAGAGTTGCTCTACGCGCTCACGAATTTTGTCTGCCAGCGCCGCAAGGCTATCAGCCGAAATTACATAGGGCTCGTTGGGCGTGATCGGAGGCTGACCCGTATCGTCACCCACAATCGTGGCAGTACGATGATCATAGATCATGAACTGAAATTCGTTGGGAAAGTCTCCCCTGGTCGGGTCAAACGTATTGTGACTGCGACTGCGATCGTTGTAGTTACGATGCTCATTCACAAAGCGCCGGCCATAGCGATTGACCAAAATCATGGCGTCTCCAGGCGGGACAAACATACCCGTACCCACGGAACGATTCTCAAGCGCCTGCTCCAACACCACGGCACAACGCCAGGCACCGTGTAAATTGCCGAATTGTGCCCCTGCTTTTTGGGCAAGCGGAATAAAATCGCCCTGCGCAGAGAGCTGCGCACAGGATCCGTAGGCAAAGACTTCCTGATAGCGCTGCAACATATCCGTGTTATGCGCATACCCACCTGTACCAAATATCACAGCTTTTTTTGCGCGCACACGAACCGACCCCTGTGGCGCAGCCGCCACTACTCCAACAACGCGGCCGGCCTCGTCGATCACCAGATCATTGACCGCGTGTTCAGTAAGAATCGGCACATTGCGAGCGGTAAGAGAAGCCGCCATTTGCTCAATCATGCCCCAACCCCAGCAAAATACGCCGTCCGCATCGACTGCAGCGAGCGGTCGGCCCGTGGGTGTCCGGTTTTCAGGGATGTGCTCGAGATAATCGACAGCAGGCTCATCGAGACCCCACATTCGCCACTCTTTCAAACCAAAAATCTGGTGCTCGCGAATGAAGTCGACAGCCTCGGCACCGTTATCGTAAAACGCAGCGATGCGCGAGTAATCAAAAGCAGAGAGCCCAAAATGCTCCGCGTCGGGTGCGTAAAGCGTTGGGAACGCGTAGCGACATAAAAACCGAATGCAATCGTCTCGCTCATCAGTGACACCGCGCGCCTTCAAACCGTAATGATTGGGAATCCAAAAGACAGCACCGGACTTCGCGGTCGTCCCCCCCAGTACGGGCGCCTTCTCGAGAACAATCACCGAGGCGTTTTCAACTGCCGCGGTGGTAGCCGCTGACATCGCCGCTGCGCCAGAACCGATACAGACGATATCGGCCTCGTAATCCCACTCGTCTCGCTCACGGTCATTACTTGCTCGGGCAGTCGTACCCAGCGACAACGCGGCGCTGCCCGCCAGCGCACCCCCCAAGGCCTGTCGACGAGAAATTTTTTTAGGTTGATTCATCTGTTCCCCCGGTTTTGACTGCCGCAGCAGCGTCTGCCAACTTCAAGAATTTTCTAAGTCACTCGAATCGGGATCGTATCGAGTCCCATCGTGGTTCCACCATGGCCAACCACCGCCGCCTCCGATACCAATGACAAGGAGTTGACGCGCTCAAACAGCGCCTCCAATACCACCCGCACCTCCATTTTGGCCACGTGCAAGCCAATACATTTGTGTGCGCCAGCGCCAAAGGCGTGGTGCTGATTACGCTCGCGCTTGCTGCGCTCAGGATTAAAGGTGTCGGGATCTGCAAAAACACGGTCGTCCCGATCCGTGACAAAGCTAGGCACAACGATGTTATCGCCGGCGCGAAACTGAACGCCGTGAAATTCGGTGTCTCGCTCGCAGATCCGATTGAGGTTGATAAATGCGTGCATGCGCATAAATTCGTCGACCGAATCAGCAATTTTTTCTGGCGCTGCCTTCAACGCATCAAATAAGACCCGATCTCGGGCAAGGTGACGGATGATAAAGCTCAGCATGGTGGCGACTGTATCGATGCTCGCGAGGAACAGGAGATAGCAAATGGCGTGAACTTCTTCGAGCGAGAGTTTTTCACCTTCAACTTCAACATCGAGCAACATACTGACGATGTCATCTTTGGGCGATGCGACGTGCTGCTTGACGACTTCAAACAGGTAGCCACCGATGTTCTCGCCGCATTGCACACGCTCTTCCATGGTCGGCGCCCGGTAAAATCCCGTCTCCCAGGCGTAAAAATCCCCCAGTCTTTCGGGCTCCAACCCCAGTTGGTTAACAAATAGCCCCATTGAGATCGGCTTGGCGACCTTCCACAGAAAATCGAACTCCCCCTGCGGTAACACCTCATCCAGTACTTGTGCCGCCAACGTCTCGGCGCCGGTTTGCAGCCGCTGCACCGCGTCCGGCTCAAAAATAGGGAGCAACAATCGGCGGTACCGGCGATGCTCGGCCGCCGCACTTTCGAGCGGAATGAGTCGGGGACGTTGCTCCATGTTGGCGGGAATCCCGATCGGAAAAGAACCAAAGAGCTCAGCGTTGCTGAGAATCTCTCGACCCAGTTCGTGGGAAGTGACCAGCCAGTGGCCGCCATTATGGGGGGTGTAAACAATATCGCGCGGATCCCGAACCAGCGCCTCCAGCAATCGCTGTTGTGGATCTGCCGCCAGACCGGTGTCCGCCACGATGTCAAAATCGCTCAACAGCGCATCCGGTACCTCTGTTAATTGCGTCGGCATGCCTTAGTTCAACACCACCAGACATTTTCCTCGGGAAACCCCATGCATCATGTCGCAAAATGCGCGGGGTGTTTCCTCGATACCTTCATAGAGCGCATCAAAACTCTTCAACTGCCCGTCCTGTAAACGACGGTGGAGATCAGCGCCAATCTCCGGAAAGGACTCGAAATAATCAGAAAACATAAAACCCTCCATGCGCGCGCGCTTGGTGATGAGCTCCCAGCTGTTGGTCAACGGCTGAAGGGCGCTTTCATACTGAGAAATCGCGCCGCACAGCACCAGGCGGGCCTTTTCGCGCAGCTGACCCATGGCAGTATCCAAAGCCTCGCCGCCGACATTGTCAAAGAAAAGATCAATGCCTTCGGGAGCAGCTGTCCGCAGCGCGGCAGCCAAATCCGGCTGGGTTTCTCGGTCTATCACCGTGTCGTAGCCCACAGATTGCTCCAGCCAATCGGCTTTGGAGCGACTGCTAGTCAGCCCAATGACACGGCATCCGGTTGCCTTCGCCAGCTGGCCAACGACGGTCCCTACCGCGCCACCCGCCGCACTGACCACGACCGTTTCTCCGGCCGAAGGCTGGCCGATCTTGAAGAGCCCGATCCATGCGGTCATGCCCGTGGGGCCGAGAATTCCCATGTACTGGTATAGGGGGATCTCCGGGGCAACCGTCAGCGGAGAGCACAGATCGCTGCCATCAAGCAGACTGCTCTCTTCCCATGCGGTTCTGGCACTCACCAGCGTGCCCAACGGATAATCCTCGTGCTGGGACTCAATCACCTCCCCGAGGACAATGCTTTGTACGGGATCACCAATCTGCATCCCGGTCAGATAATTATCCCCCGCGCCAGCCGTCATCCACTGCCGAAAGCCTGCGTCGAGTGAAATCACCCGATTACGCGTTCGAAAATACCCTGCACGGCATGGCGCGTCGGGCACATCAACCACCCCGAAGTCGCCCTCGGTGACCGGGCCTTCGGGGTGCCGCACGAGCACTACCGCTCGAGACATCAGACCGCCACCTCGATCACACCGTCGATCAAGCGGACTTCGAAAGTTGGCAAGGGCACTCGCGTCAACTGGCCCATGGGGTTGCCGTCGCGGAGATCGAATCGCACACCGTGCAACGGACAAGAGATAAAGCAGCCACGGATGCGCCCCCCTTCGAGCTCTGCCTCCTGGTGGGTGCATCGATTTTCGACGGCATATAAGTCGCCGGCCGCCCGGCAGACGAGAATACTGCGCCCATTCAGGGTCACGGCGCGGCTCTCGTTATCTCCCAGATCGGCGTCGGGAAAAGCAGGCTGAAACGCAGTCACAAAAGGTGTCCTTTTGGTATAAAACGGACCGGCCAGAGACGACCGGGAAACGAGATGGTAGCACCCGGGCCCGCCAGAAAAAAACCGTCTTGCTTGCTTATTTTAGGCGCCGTCGCTAGGCTTTTCTCTCATTCACTCTAGCTACTGAGGTCAACATGAGCCACGGAAATAAACAGCAATGGATTCTGGCCAAGCGCCCAGAAGGTATCCCAGATGCATCTGAGGTCGTCTTCCAAGAAGCGCCTATTCCGGAGACTGGGCCGGGGATGCTATTGGTCAAAAATCACTATATTTCTCTCGACCCCGCTATCCGTGGCTGGATGTCCGACATCCCGAATTACTTGCCTCCGATCCCGATTGGCGACCCTGTGCGGGCGACCGTCGTCGGTGAGGTACTCGAGAGTGGCGCCGACCACATCAAACCCGGTGACTATGTCTTTGGTTTAGGTGGCTGGGAAACACACAGCACCATTCCTGTGGATTTCTGCACCCCCGTGCCCGCAGACAATACCTTTCCGCTGCACTACTACGTGAATATTCTCGGCGCGGTAGGGCTCACCCCCTACTTCGCTATTGTTGATGTGGGTGGTGCGAAGGCCGGGCAAACCATGCTCATGAGTGCCGCCGCCGGGGCCGTTGGGTCTGTCGGCGGCCAAATCGCCAAGCTCATGGGACTCAAGGTGGTGGGCATTGCCGGAACCGATGAAAAGTGTCGCTGGGTAATCGATGAACTGGGCTTTGACGACTGCATTAATTACCGCACTGCCGGAGATATGGAGGCGGCAATCCGCGCCGCCTGCCCTGAAGGCGTCGATTTTTATTTTGATAACGTGGGTGGCGAGATTCTCGATGCCGCGCTGATGAATATGAATAAGGACGCCACGCTACTGTTTTGCGGCACAATCAGCACCTACAACGCCACCGGGCCGGTCCCGGGCCCGTATAACTACTGGCAGATACTCGCGCGCACTATCACAGTGAAGGGCTATCTCGTCAGCGACCATTACCACCGCATCGCGGAGGGGCAGGCCGCACTGAGCGCATGGGTGAAAGCAGACCAACTCAAGTTCCGAGAGCATATCAACGAGGGCATTGAGAACTGTCTCGACACCTATAACCTGCTGTTCTCCGGGGGCAACGAGGGCAAGTTGATGCTGAAACTCTGACACACCATCGCGCGCCATCTTGCGTTATGCGACACACAGGCCATAACGCGTGAGCGACACGGCGAAAAAATAAAAAGGGCATCGATGATGCCCTTTTTTCTTTTGCACTCTTTTCAGTCTTCAAAGTTCCGGCTTGGGTGCGCCTTCATCTCCAGCGGCATACCACTTCACGCAGCGATGGAAATACTGATTTCCACGTTCGTTGCGCCCAAACAAGACGCTTTTCATCAATCCGGTTTGCAGTCCTTTCTGCAGCTGCAAGCCAACGTTGTAATCCTCATCTTGAACCACGTCGCGTAACCAATCTGCCATCTCAATTCGCGCCGTTACGTCTTCATCGCTCTCTGGAGGCGTGGGGTGCAAAAAGTGCAATATGGTGGTGTTTTCCATAGGGCCCGGACCCGGGATCATTTGTGCGATCTGGGTAATTTCCGGCGCGATAAAAATGGACACATTGGGGAAAAAGAGCCGAATAAAATCGAAACCTTTTGATTCGTGCTGCCACAAATCATCTCGATCCACCTCTCCCAGGCTAGTGACATTCTTGGCGGCGAACCCGACCAGTTGATGCGGGCCATGGGCGTCATACTCCATCACATTGGTGAAAGTTCGCGGTTCAATGGTCTCTGGATGTGCCGCCTTAAAGTGATAGCCCTCAAGGTAGCCGTCATAGGCGACTTTCCAGTTGGGGCCATAAATCGTGCGATTACCCACATAGGTCCACCGATCCATCTGCTTTTTGGCGACGTCATCCATCATGCCGCCGAGATACTCGCGGATATCCACGTCGCTGTCTGCATGGAGCACCGCAAAAATTAACCCGCCCTCTTCATGAGCGGGGAATTGCACCAGATCACGCGCACCTTCACAGACTTCACCAAACTTCGGCGCGTCGGCAATCGCTCTCAGGGAGCCGTCCGACTTAAAGGTCCACCCGTGATAAGGACAGCTAAACAGCTTTTGGTTGCCGCAAGGCGCTGACGTCAGTGTCATACCCCTGTGCGTGCACACGTTCATCAGCACCTTGGCGCTACCGTCTTTCTGCCGCGTGATCAGCAGCGGGATTCCCAAAATTTCCAGCGTCTTAAAATCACCGGGCTCCGGTATTTCCTGCGACACTCCCACCAGAATAGGGAGCGTTTTAAAAATGGTGTCCATTTCCTGCTGCCAAATCGCAGGATCGGTGTATTCCGTCGAGGGTACCTCCATCGTGTCGGCCGCCCAGTCAGTCGTCCCGTTTTGCACATGGTCCAATAACCGCGCACCCATGCGGCTGTATTGAATTTTTGTATCCACTGTCATCGTTGTGCTCTCCTGACTTGCTTGCTACTCGGGCATCACCAGATCACCCACGGAACTGACCTCATACCGGCGCACTTCCATATCCAAAATTTCGAGTGCCGCACACGCTTGTAAAAACGCGCCGACATGGGGCGTTTTCAGGTGTGCATCAAGATCGGCCTGTGACGCCCACTGCTCACTTACCCAGACCACACACGGGTCGGTAACATCTGTCGCAATACCATACCACTGACAACCCGCTTCTTGGCGCGTACTGGCGACCACCGCTTGAGCGGCTTCGGCATATTTTGGCGCGCTCTCCTCGCTCAACTGGATGCGAACAATAACGCTGACTGTGCTCATGCTGACCCCGCTCGGTTTTCTCTTTGCGCTTTCTCTGGTATCCGCGGCAGCGTGCTAAAGCGCTCACCTTAAGTGAGCAGTACCCGACCAACGCCGAGCCAACCTAGGTTTCGAGGGAGAAAAAGTCAAGCGTGCTTGCTTTTTTCTGTGGGCGTACCTACCCTTGCTCAACCTCAATTTATACAACGTATTTCCGCTCAGGCAATGCGCGCAGGAGATAGCAGTGGCCAATAGACTTCAGGGCAAAGTCGCTCTCATCACAGGCGGCACCAATGGCATTGGGCGGGCTGCTGTTTATGGGCTCAGCGAAGAGGGAGCGAAGGTCGTCTTCACCGGCAATAACGCGGCGGCAGGCGCCGAGATTGCGGAGCGAACTGGCGCCGTTTTTGTGCAGCACGCGGTACAGGATGTCGAAGGCTGGGCCACGGTCAAGCAAGCGATCCTTGACCACTTTGGGCGACTGGATATCACCTTCTCCAACGCGGGTACCAACACTGGCGACAGCGATATTGAAACCGTCGAAGTGGACGCCTGGAAAAGTCTGATCGATATCAACTTAACGGGCATGATGCTGGCGATCAAAGCCAGCATTGAACTGATGAAAACGAACCCCGATCAGAGCGGCGGGTCGATTATTCTCAATAGCTCAATCAACGGCATTCTCGCGCTGGCCGGTGATGTGACCTACTCAACGACCAAAGGCGCGTTGCGTCTGTTGGCAAAGTCAACTGCCGTGCATTTAGCCAAAACCCGAACCGGTATCCGCTGTAATTCAATCCACCCGGGCGTTATCGAAACACCGCTGATTCAGGGTGCTATTGATGGCGCCCCAGACCCCGCCGCGGCGCGCCAGATGCTCGAAGGCATCGCACCCGTAGGCCGACTGGGCAGCATGGAAGAGATCGTATCGCTGTTGATCTATCTCGCTTCAGACGACTCAAAATTCGTCACCGGTTCAGAGATCGTCATTGACGGCGGCTCGACAGCCGGGTTACCCGGCGTCTGAGCCGCTAGCAAGCAGCCCTATTCGCCGTGTAGTACGCTGAAAACGCGACGAGAAAACTTCCACTCTCCCGCAACCTTCACACACTCGTCGTCGTACTGACCGCGCGGACGCAGCTCAGTCCCGTCCTGCGTCACTGCCACCTCATCGGTATAACTCCGCATGGTGGCTCGGTCGCCTTCAACATGGATCACGCCCGGCATCGCCATCATATTCACAAATGGGAACATCTTCATGGCCTCGAGCCACGCTGCAACAATCGTGTCGCGCCCCTTAAGGCCTTCCATGTCGAGATGAGGTAACTCCCATACCGCATCTTCTGACCAGGTAGATCCCCAGATTTCTGCGTCTCGCTGGTTCACGCCGTCGCAGTAACGCTCCAGCAAGGCGCGAATCGCCTGTTGCTCTTCAAAATGCTGATCGCACATATGGGTTCTCCTCTGTTTTCTGTCCGGTTATTGATTGATCAACCCGCCGTCGATCACCATCTGCGCACCGGTCATATAGGTCGACAGATCGGAGACCAGGAACAAAGCGGCGTCGGCAATCGTATGAGGGGGCCCCATGTAACCCATGGGCACCATCGCGTTCAATTTCACATACTCCTCGGGATTCTCGACCGAAGACTGCCTTTGCATATTAGTATCGATTAATCCGGGGTGAAGCGTGTTACAGCGAATGCCATCAGCCGCGGTCTCCGCGGCGACTGTTTTGGTAAAACCAATGACCCCACCCTTGGCGGCGGCGTAAGCGCTACACGCGGGCACGCCAACCAATGCCGCCACCGATGACATATTGACGATTGAGCCCTTCACGCCAGACTCCCGCATTAGCGCTACGGCTTTTTGTGTGCCGAGAAACACGCTGGTCATATTCACCAGCATCTGTCGGTTGTAGTCAGCCAGTGTGAGCTCAGGCAGCGTCTTTAAAACCGCAATTCCAGCATTGTTGATGAGCGCATCCAAACTGCCGTGCTCGCTCTTTATCGCCGCCATCGTGGTATCCCAGGCAGCCTCGTCTGTCACATCCTGCTGCCAGGCCTGCGCCCGACCACCCGCGGCGACAATTTCCGCAGCGGTTGTGGCGGCACCGTCACCGTCGACGTCCGTGACAATAACCACGGCACCTTCGCTGGCCAACTTGTGCGCAATGGCATGCCCAAGCCCCGGGTTGGATGCCCCCCCTGTCACCAGACATACTTTCCCATCAACCATGCCCATGGATTTTCTCCTTACCGTTCGAATTGCTGATTAGTGTTATGCAGATATTGTCAGCGATACCGCGCATTAATGTAGCCTAAGCGTCGCCGGTATCAGCCAGATAGATGCGCTCGAGGTGGTCAGTCACCGTCTCGATCACGCGCCGCGCCCGCTGCTCACGGTTGGACGAGCGATACGCCACGCCCATACCCTGCATCACAAACTGCACCAGATCGTGAGCGGCTTGTAATGATTTAACCTGCTTCCAATGCGGGAATACTGAGCGAACGGTCTTTAGAAATTCCCGTTCGAAATCCTGCTCCACCTCGCTCACCGCCTCGGCTAACTCCTTGTCCGTTCTGGCAGCAGCCAATAGCTCTTGGTAGGCGACGAACGAGGGCAAGTTGACATATTTCCAGGCGGATTCGACCGACGTGCGGATCGCATTGCGCGTCAGGGTCTTTTCGGGAGAGTCGATATTGATCATCAGACTGCGATACTCATTGAGCCGCCGCACGTGCAGATAACCCACCACGGCAT
>Ga0255776_10001284_pt1 | contig 28430 bp, 29 predicted proteins | sample 071ome_19_FD_179974 | JGI IMG/M metagenome (GOLD analysis project Ga0255776, IMG submission 179974) | Coastal salt marsh microbial communities from the Groves Creek Marsh, Skidaway Island, Georgia - 071413AT metaG (version 2) | ecosystem: Environmental > Aquatic > Marine > Intertidal zone >... | reverse complement strand
ATTCAAGTGTGCTGAAGTAACGTTGATTATACATTCCCACCCCCTTCCCTTTTAGCCCGGCGTCTTATCCATGCCAAATCTCCCCTTGTTAAATAATTTCCGGCAGCCGAAATCTGCCGCGAGGACTTCAGGATTTACCCTTCTGGAGTTGCTTACGGTGATGACGATCATCTCCCTGCTGGCAGCTATGACCTATCCGATCATGGGTTGGGTGCAGGACAAGCAAAGGATTGTTCGGGCAAAGGCGGATATTGATGCATTGGGGTTAGCCTTGGATCGTTATAAAGTGATGAATGGGACCTATCCTATTTTCGATCCAGGTAGCCTGGACTTGTCTGACTTTCAGGACATTGATCGAAAAAAGTCTTACAATGATGAAAAAAGATCCGGGGAAGCTTTGCTTTTGGCGCTCACAGGCTGGAATGATGAAGGGTGTAAGGCCATTAACGTAACTGATTACGATCAACGTACCCGTTTTATTGAGCTGGATGAGTTTTCAATATGGAGTGATAAGGGGAAGGCACACGTACGGAACACTAAACAAAATCTTACACGCCCGGTAGATGTCTACTTGGCTGACCCATGGCGACAACCTTATCTCTATAAATACCCTGTCATCTCCACAGAAGGGGGGGGCAGCTCAATTCCAAAGTATGTCAGAAGGGAGGACTTTATTCTGCTTTCCAAAGGTCCGGATGAGGCTATTAACTCATTAGAGAAAGTGGAATACGGTTCGGATTCCTGGTTATTTGATGAGGATGCAGGGCTGGATCTTTCTCAAGCCGGAGATGCGCCCAACCTTGATAATATTACCTCAGTTGCAACGCCTACGATGTAGGTCTATCAGTTTATTCATTTAATCTTTATGAAACATCCATCTTCAAATGCGAAAAACAAGCCCGATTTCCCAAAGAAATCCGCAGGGTTTACCTTGATTGAGTTACTGACAGTGATCACAATCATTGGCATCCTGGCAGGGCTGTCTATGGTAGGAATCAACGCTGCAAGGAACAATGTTCTCAAGACCGTAACGACTGCTCGTTTTACGACCTATGTGAAAGCGATTAAAGAGTATGAAAGTGATTATGGTTATTTTCCGAGATTTGGACAGGACGTTGAAAATGATGATGACCTACTCTTCCCTCCCTTGGGAGAAACTGGATCACCCGAGGAATGGGAAGATTTTTGGAAGACACTCTATGCTTTGAAGTTACCTGATGAATGGGTCGATGGGAAGAAAACCAAGCTGGAAAAAGAAGAGGCTAATGAATTAGGTAACCGCAAAAGGAGATCCTATCTCCAGCCCAGTGAGGAAAATCACTATCTTACCGCCGGCGGTGCAATGAATTGGGGAACGATTCGATCCCTGACGAAGAAAGAGGGCCGGGAGAGGGTGCATGTTATGATCGATATCTCAGGAGATGGGAAACTTGAGAATCAGGACCCCAGAACAAATGAAGCGCGGCCTTTTATCAACCGAAGTGTTGTCTTCTTTGCTCAGAGAAATAAGGGGGATCCTGAAAAAACACCCCTAGTCTTCAAAACTTGGTAATGAGTGCTCCTGTACCAGGCAAGAATTCAAGTCATCAGCGATCTGGAAAAGATCGTGGGTTTACATTGTTTGAAATGATCGTGGTGGTTGGCCTGATCCTTTTTCTAAGCCGTCTGACCTTTTATCATTTTAGTGGAGGCCCCAATGCACAGCAGCTAGAAGGGACGATCAAAAATCTTGGTTCGTATTTCAATAGTGCCAGCTTACTGGCATATGCCTCAAAGAGCTGGGTGATTGTGGTAGTAAATAATGATGAGAATTCAGATGGTTATCTACAGCAATTTGGGACTTACAAGTGGTTCAATGATAATGAACCTTTCGAAGATGATGGTGATGGTCTCTATAATAACGGGGAGCCTTATTTGGATATCAATGGAAGTGGGGGATATGATGCCGTTATCTCCGGATGGCAGGTAGTGGATTCAAAAGGCTTCTGGCTTCCTGACAAAATCTACTTTGATTTGGATCGAAGTGGTTCTGCTATTTTTGAATCCCAAGGAGACAAAGAGGGTTTTCTACCTTTTCGGGAATACTCCTCTGGCGAAAAGTTTTACTCCTTCTCCATGGAACATGAATCGGGGGTAGGTCCTGATCCAGAGGAAGCTTTGGATGTAGGCCGTTTACCTTACTTTCTGGATCGCTCAGGTTTTGGAGCCTCTACCACCAATTCAGGACAATACAAAAAATTAGACAATTCACTAAATTCGGATAGTGAAGATCTTGTCTACAGGCATGAGCTTGATTTTTCCAATTCCACCGAAAAATGGATTTTCTTTCTTTTTGATCCACGGGGGCACTACATAAATATTGAAAATGAAAAACTAAGAGGTGACCCATTGAACCCCAATCCTCCTGATAAAAAATTAAACCCTGAGGCCCAACGAGACTTTATTGTGTTGACTCAGGGAGTCATCGATTTTCAAGCGTCTGGAGGGGACACCTTAGAAATAAAGCCATTGTTTGGTCGTAACGAACCTGCCCGCGCAGCATTAATGCTTCATGAAAACGGGACTTACTCTGTAATTGAAGATGAAAGCCAGTTTCCAGCAACCCCGTAGTCCGTTAGGCAGTTGTAAAGCCATTGCTGGCTTCTCTATGATTGAGGTCATTTTGGCCATTGGGCTGTTGGCGTTTGGAGTTGGTATTGCCCTCAGGTTGCTTACGGGATCACTGGAAACATTGAAAGCTGCCCGTTCTGCGAATACAGCTCTGGATATGGCTCCGATTGTGGAGGCAAAGCTAAGTCAACCTGGAATTGATGGTCCTCCTTCCCTCAATGTTAAATCTCAGATTTCGCTGAAGCGTCGCTTTTTTAATGATTTGTTTCTGGCGATCAAAGATAATAATGCAGCCCAACTTCTTTTGTACTCTTACAAATCTGATCCAGATGACGGAAATGACCTAAATGCTTTGGGAGCACGTTTTGTTCCTCTAGTGGGAGCCAGCAATTTGGGTAGTCATTGCTCGTCTACTCTTGATAAAATGGTTGAGGATGCACCGGGCCAGTTATTCCGTTTGGTTTTGTCGGCGTCCCCTGCCAATGAACAGGATCTAATCTACACCAAAAAAGCTACGAATCAGCTAGCTTTTCAACCTGATAGAATTCCCTCATTTGTTAAATATGATGTTAAATCCGGAGCACTTCCTAATGGTAGCAGTTCTCAAACCTTGGATATCTGCCAAATCAAACCGATTGAAAAAGCTGATGCTCACTCCAGCTTAGTTGTTCGAGCCCATATTTTTAGGCAAGGCTTTCCTTTTAGTCCAGGAGCTAAGGCTACGATTGAAGAGCTAAACAGGAATCTACAGTTCAATAACCTGGCCTTCACTTTCGATGTAATGGTGTTGGCTTACTGATACCTGATTTCTTCATTTATGCATATGCAAACTTGTACCGGAAAATCCACACCTATTCGCTGCGCCAAAGGTTTTACTCTGGTTGAAATCGTCATTGCAGCTCTTTTGGGTGCTCTACTTCTGGCGATATTTCTGACCTTTGCTTTCCGCTTTACCCAAGTCTATAATGAATTGCAGGGAGCGGAACTGAAGATGTCTGCCGAGGCTAATAGTATATTGGATAGAATTGAGGAAGATTTAGGTTCCGTCATTTTTCAGAAAGATGAATTTGAGTGGCTATCGTATTGGGATAACCCAACTCAAGCTGCTGCCCTCAATGTCAAGAAAGCAAATATTGAGGCGGACCAGGGAGACCGGCCAGATGACTTTCAGTTGGAGAAGTCAGGAATATTGCTCTGTATTTCTCGTTCACCTCAACTGGACAAAGAGCAGAAGAGGGCTGGAGATGTGGTCAGTGTTGCTTATCGACTTGCCTATATTGATCCTGCAATACCAGAAGATTCGGATAGCCCTGGAAATACATTTTGTCTTTACCGGATTCCGAACCCTCCCGACGTGACGTTTGAGAATTTTCTGGCAAGAGAAAGTCTTGCAGAAGTATGGGAAGGGCAGCCCTTTGATGGAAAAACTGTTGTTACGAAAGCTCCTCCCTACGGGATAAATTCTTTATTGCCAGAGTTTTTACTACTTCGAAATGTTGTTGAGTTTAGTATTCAGATGCATGGCGCCTACCTTCCCGAAGTTGATTTAGGGCAGAAGCGTAATCGCTATGCCAGAAATTATAAATATTTTCGCTTTCCCCCTCCAGGTACAGATCGAACGGATGTCAGGATTGGTGGGAAGTTTGCGACTAATGTGAACCCATCTGACGGAATTAAATTTCCTGACGATCTGGCGAAAAATACAAAGGTTTACCCCACAACGGCGATTGTTCGTATCACGTTAATCAGTGATGAGGGCATGAAAATCTTCCGTGCAGCTCAGGAGGATAAACGGCCGGATATCGAAAACATGGAGCATTTGATTGAAGAATATGGCTTTTCCTTTCAGAGAACAATTCTTCTGCCAAGCCCGATCTAAGCTGCATACCGGTGAAACCTTCATCGTCACCCGCCTCTGAGAAGGAAGGGATTTCCAGAGCTCAGGCATGGATCTTGGCTTCCAGGCCCAAGACCTTGGTCGCGGCATTTATCCCTGTCGCCATAGGGACTTCTCTGGCGATCCGGGCAGACAGTGTTCAGATCTTGCCGGCGGTATTGTGTTTGCTTTTTGCCTTTCTAATTCAGATCGGGACGAATTTTGCCAACGATTACTTTGATCATCGTAAAGGGGCAGATACTTCGGAGCGTCTGGGCCCCCAACGGGCAGTGGCTTCAGGGCTGATCCCGCCCTCCATCATGCTGCGGGCAACGATTTTTGTCCTGGTTCTGGCGTTTATTACGGGGCTGGGCTTGTTACCCTATGGAGGTGTGCCACTGTTGATTGTCGGTATTGCCAGTTTGCTTTGTGCGATTGCTTATACTGGCGGTCCGTTTCCTTTGGCGTACCTTGGGCTTGGAGATCTTTTTGTCGTCCTTTTCTTCGGAGTGATTGCCGTGGCCTTTACGCAGTATGTTCAGACCGGAGTCTTCACGGTACAAAGCTGGGTTGCCGGTCTTTCCATTGGTCTGGTCATCAATAACCTGTTGGTCGTCAACAACTACAGGGATATTGAGGAAGATACCCGCAGTGGGAAGAAAACTCTGGCGGTACGATTCGGGAGAGTTTTCAGCTTATGGCAATACGGCTTTCAGACGACTGTTGCGGTTGCTGGCTTGGTTATTTTATCTCCGAAGAACTGGTTGCTGTGGTGTATACCTGCTTTGCTTTACTGCTTGTTGCAATTGAAGTGTTTGCAGGCATTGCAGAAATCATTGACTGCACAGGACTATCTACGATGCCTTGGCACCACAGCCCGTTATGTGCTTCTCTTTGGAATTCTCCTCTGTGTGAGAATTCTTAGCTGACTAAGCCAAAGTTTGGTCAGATGGATTCGATTTTGGAGACCAACTCTCCTTTGGAGATCAGGCCGACGTGAGAATCCTTCTTTTCGCCATCTTTGAAGAAATAGAGCGTGGGGATGGATTGAATGCCCAATTCCACGGCAAGGTCGCGGCAATCATCAATGTTGACTTTGCAGATTTGTGCTTTGTCGGAAAGTTCTTCTGCGACTTCCTCCAATACTGGGCCCAGTGCCTTACAGGGGCCACACCAGGGAGCCCAGAAGTCCACAACCAGAGGTGTGGAAGCGTTAGAGACGGTGTCCTTAAAGGAGTCTGCATTGAGTTCAGTTAACATGATACTTTTTAGATAAGCGGTTTCGGGTTTAGGGGAAAAGATGCTTTATTTAAAAATGGAGATTTCCAGGTAGGTAAGGAGTGCAAAGGTGATGGTTGCTCCTAGGGCGAGAAGATCGATAACAAGGAGAACGACTCCCATGGGGCCTTTGGATTTCTTTTTGGGCGGAGCGGATTTGGCAACACTTTTGGTGGGAACCGGTGCTTTAGAGGCTGGCCCTCTGGGGATTTTGGAGGCGGGACCTTTGGAGGCTGGTCCTGCTCCTGGTCCTGCTGATTTTTTTGGGGAAAAGGGAGACTGGGTTACTTTGGAGCCACCCATGTTACCTTTGGCCGGCGGGGTGCTTCCCACGGTTTGAGGCATTTGGATCCCTGTGGTTTTAGAGCCTGGAGCTTTTGTCGGAGGTCCTCCTAATTTTTTGGCAGGACTTTTGGTCGGTGGGCCTCCTGGTGTTGTTTTCGCAGGTGCTTTGGAAGGAGGTAATCCTCCAGCAGCTTTGGAGGGGGGGCCTCCCGGCACTTTTTTTGCTGGAGCTTTTGATGGAGCCGCTGTTTTTGACGGTGCTTTGGAAGATGGAACACTTGGTGCTGTCTTCGTGGGGGCCTTGGATGGTGGTGGTCCACCAAGCTTTTTCGTCGGTGCTTTTGCTAATGTTTTTGATGGGGGGCCAGCTGGTCCTTTTTTTGCAGGAACCTTGGTGGGGACCTTCGACACTGGTGCTCCAACCGCTTTCTTGAAGGGAGCTTTACTGGGAGGGGCTGTGGCCGCAACCTTCTTCAAAGGAGCTTTGGAAGGGGCTTTGCCGGGAGGAGTCGTTGTTTTTGACGGCGCTTTGCCAACTGGTCCTTTTGTGGGGGCTTTTGAGACTGGTTTGCTACCTGGCGCTTTTGTCGGTGCCTTAGACGGAGTTTTGCCCGGTGCTTTGGACACAGGGGCTTTTGTCGGTGCCTTGGAGGCAGGGGCTTTGCTTGCCTTGGTCGGCGGTCCACCAGCCTTAAATGGAGAGGTTCGTTTCACTCCAGATTTGGATGGGGGAGAGGGGAGCTTTTTCGCTCCTGGGGATGTTGGCTTCTTCAAGCTCAAAATCGAAAATTCCTTATGCGCAGTTTCACTATTGCGGCATGTTCTTGTGTATCAAATCGGTTAGCTGTTCAGACTCAACAGTGTTTAAGTTTTTTCCAGTGGATTTGAGATCTTCAAATGTCTTGCACAGAGTTTCTGTCATACAATCATGCGTCTCTTCACTTCCTCCAATAATGGAGAAGTCTTCGGCTTGTGTGATGCGTTTATGACCATCTTCACAATCTAAACCAATACCCAACAGATGTTTGTTGGGGGTGGTGTTTGAGTTTTCAAGTGCACGATCCATTTGAAAATGGGAGAACGGGTTTCAGCAGGTAGTTTTTGGGAAAACAATTAGGTCTACTCTCCTTATATATAAAGTAAAGCTCAAATTGCTTTGCCTGGATTGCTGCTGGAGCAATAACTGCTCGGCCCTGGGGTTTAAAAATCCCTTAGTCTCATGCCGATTCTATAGGAGAAATCTAACTCCCGAAGGTCGCCATCTCTGAATACGAGAGTGTTGTCCATGATCCAATTGCGTCCCAGGCTACGGCTCCATGTGTAGATTTGTTCGGTGAGTACATTCGAATCTGCATCATGACGCAAGCCGACCGCGAGAGCATTGTCCCGATTTGCCTGATAGGTTAGGTAGATGGAGTTTTGTTGCACTCCGTCGGTGATGAATTCGTTGGCAAAATAAAGGTCTGCTTTATCTCCATCTCGGAGGACGAACCCTGTACTCAGTTGGTTTAATTCTCCAAGGTCTGAGGGCATTTTTCCGGTGAGTCCCAGATCCAGCCAATGTGCCGGGCTGATCATAAAGTTCAGGTAGAGAGCTTCAAGGTGTCGGGACGCTCTTTCGGGGAAAATATCCTGGTAGACGTTGAGTTGAATCAGGCGACGGGTTCCATAGTCGGCATGCTTGGTATCCACTCGGTTTTCGAGTCCGAGGCGGACAACGTGTTGGTCTCCCAACTGGTCCAGGTAGGGGAGCATGCCTAAGCCTAGAAGTGGCATGTTGTATTGAAGTAGGGATTTTTCGATGACTGAGTATTCTCCAGCTCCTTTTTCGGATTCTGGAATGTAGCGGTATTGGGCAATGGCTTTAAGAATGTGTCTCAGGCCTTTTATCTTCCAGACATCACTATTCACATCCCAGGTGGCGTGGGAGAAAATCTCACTGTTGATTCCGACTTCTCCAATGGAACGGGTATAACTCTTTGGATGTTGGTCGTTGCTTTCGTAGTGGGTGACTCGGGCTCCTGCTATGGGGGTCAGGGTAAACCATTCTGGGGTATTCATTTTATGGCTGAGTCCATAGTAGGCATCGAAACGAGTGCTTTCCAGTGAGGTGGTATCTTCTTCAAGCCATGCCATGGCGACATGGCCTCTGTGATCGATTGGGGATGCTCCCAATTTGCTGGTCAGCAGGTCTGCACGAACATCTGGCAATCGTCGTGGGAAACTCTGCACATCGTCCGGCTGTATCCTTGCCATGGCAGACAAGAGGTAGTTGTTCTTGTGGTAGCTGGCTTCAGCAAAACTGTCTGCAAAATCATCCCGAAAGAAGTCGGGGTCAAAATCCCGAAGATAATCTGCATCGCTGAGCCAGTTGAGCTTCACTTTGGTATCTATCGAATCGCCTTTTTGTATGCGGTGAGTCCAGTCGAAGAAGTAGCGGTCCTTGGGCAGTGTCGGCTGATATATGGGTGGATCATCCGACTGATCACGAATCCATGAATATTCAAAGGAACCGGAAGGTTTTCCTTCCCCATCAAAATCATAGTCGATCTTGGGTTTGAGCATGAACCCGCGTTCCTGATAGACTCCGAACCCTGGGGTAAAGCGGATATTTTCATTACCGAGGAGGGAGGGGGCCAGGACTACGAATACCCCGGTCAGTCTACGGTTTCCTGCATCGGCAATCATGCTGTAGGGAAACTTTCTCATGGAGTAGCTGCCGCCCGGGAGCCGGAGAAGTTTGTGTTTCCCTAAATGAATCCATGGAGCATCGACCTCATAGCGTTCATCCGAGACGACATAGCCGACACGGGTAGCCCGAATGGAAGGCGAATAGAGTTCCGGTTCTCCGTAGTAGAAAATCGCTCCATGAGCTTCGTACTTGTCTCCATCACCGGTGACTTCATCGGATTCCAGATACACTGGCCACTTTCCCACTTGCAGTTGTTTTCCTGTAAAGCTTCCATCTTCGAGGCTGTAATCCAGAGATTCTCCAGTCACCAGCAGGTCTTTGCGTTTGAGGGAGATTTTCCCTTCTGCATGAGCAATGTTATCTTTGTAGCTGATTTTAGACGCTTTGAGGAGGAGGTCTTTATCTCTTAATTCGGCATTCCCGGTTGCCACCTGAGCACCTCGGGTAAACTCCATTTTATCCGCCGTGAGTTCGGCGGCCTGAGTGGATTGCCAGATGGCGGGTAAGAGTTGAGCTGAAAGTAAGAGGGCTGGGAGGAGTTTTTTCACGAGTATCTTGATAGATAGTGCGTAGCTAATATTTGGTGCTCTTCTATTCCATTCCCTTCAGAAACTGTCAAGATCGGTGATAACATACAATGTATGGAGATGTTAAAGAATACTGGTCAAACAGGTTTCTGCACTGTGAAGATTGGATGGCATCTAATTCATGCTATCTACTATGCTTCATTTGCTGGCTTGATAAACTTGGGCAGTTCCTGACTGAGCCCACCGTATCCCCTATTTAACTTGCATATGAGAGGCTTTCAGAAAATAAACATGGCTTCTCAAGTGGGGCGGGGGGCAGCACTTTATTAGAAACGAATTTATAAACTGAAATTGCTATCATATGAGCAAGATAAACGAAGAATTGGATCGGCTTCAACGTGGTCTCTGTTCCCAACCGCATGCTGTGTTGGGGATGCATCCTGTCGATGGGGGGGTTATGGTAAGGACTCTGCAACCCGGCGCAGATAAATGCCTGGTGGTTGAGATTGGCGAAGGTGGTCAGACGTGGGAGATGAACAAAGATGGAGATGTCTTTGTGCTGGAGATCGAAGGACGGGATGTTTTTCCCTATCGGCTCCAGCTCATATACAGTGATGGGCATGAGAAGGTAGTCGAAGACCCCTATCGCTTTCTTCCTACCGTTTCCGATGAAAGTCTACATGATTTCGGGCGGTATGGAGATCCGTGGATTTTCAAGAAGGCAGGTGTTCGCAAGCTGGAGCATCAGGGGGTTGAGGGTTGGTCTTTTTCGGTTTGGGCTCCGAAGGCTTATTCCGTCTATCTGGTTTTTTATCCGGAGTATGATCCTCCGGTTTCTCATTGCATGCGAAGCATTGGGTCAACAGGGGTCTGGGAAATCTTTGTGCCGAGTATTCCTCTGGGAATGCGCTACAAATTCCACATCCGAACCCAAGCTGGCGACGTGTTGGATAAAACAGACCCGATGGCCCTGGATTCGGAAGGCCCCCCAAATCATGCCTCTATCTTGACGGATTTGGAGGAGTATTGCTGGGGGGACCAGGAATGGATGGAAGAACGCAACAAAGGGGAATGGCAAGAGAAGCCCATGTCCGTTTATGAGGTCCACATGGGCTCATGGATGGAAGGGGTGGATAGTTATCGGGAGGCTGCGGACAAGCTGGGAGACTACGTGAAGAAAATGGGATTCACCCACGTAGAGTTTTTGCCTCTGAATGAGCATCCTTTGTTGGAATCCTGGGGGTATCAGGTGACGGGTTACTATGGGATCTGCCATCGCTATGGTTCCCCTCATGACTTTATGTATTTGGTGGATTCACTCCACCAAAAGGGAATTGGTGTTATTATGGACTGGGTGCCGGCCCATTTCCCCAAAGATGCTTTTGCACTGGAGTGGTTTGATGGAGGAAGACTCTACGAATACGGAGATGAGTGGAAACGGGAACACCGGGATTGGGGTACGTATGTATTTGATTATGGGCGGCCTGAAGTGAGAAGTTTCCTCATGGGCAGTGCGATGGCTTGGTTGGAGCGTTTTCATATTGATGGTTTACGGGTGGATGCGGTTGCCTCCATGTTGTATCTCGACTATTCCCGTGGCAGCGATTGGGTGCCCAATATTCATGGCGGCAATGAGAACCTTGAAGCCGTTGGATTCATCAAACAGGCGAACCATGCGATTCGTACGAATTTTCCGGGAGTGGTGATGATCGCAGAGGAATCGACTGCGTTTGGAGATGTTACAGACCGGCACAACTCTGAGCATTCCCTCAACTTTCACTTGAAGTGGAATATGGGATGGATGCACGATATGTTGAAGTTCTTCCAGACGCCTCCGGATTATCGGAAAGATGAATTTGGAAAGGTTCTACATTGTCGGGATTATCAGTTTGCGGAGAACTTTATGCAGGTCTTTTCTCATGATGAAGTCGTTCATGGCAAAGGTTCCCTCATCAACAAGATGGAGGCTGGTTGGGACATCCCAGCCCAAGCGGCGGACCTGCGTACCCTCTACACCATGCTTTGGATGTGGCCGGGTAAGAAGACGCTTTTTATGGGGCAGGAATTTGGACAGACCAAGGAGTGGAATGTGAATGCCAAACTGGACTGGAATTTACTTCAGTATGACGTGCATTCCGGGATTCAGAATCTGGTAGCAGACCTGAATCACCTTTATGTTCAGGACTCCACGCTGGCGAAAACCGAATCTCAGCCTCTTGCCTTCCAGTGGCTGGATATTTCCGACGGTGCTCATATCACCATGAGTTTTATTCGTTGGGGATATCGCAAGGGGGAAATTTATATTGTCGCTATGAATTTTGGGGCATTGCCAAGGGATCGGGATCTGGTTGTGCCGGAGGCAGGCATATGGCAACCGGTCCTACACTCCGCATTAAGCAAATATGGCGGTACACTTGAAACAATGCCAGAGGCCCAAGTTTCTACGACCCAAGGAGAAGAAGATCAGATTCGTCTAACTCTGCATCCCTTCTCTGCTCAGGTCTGGGAATTGTGCCCTAAGTCTTGAGCGGCGCAGGATGGTTTGATCTCAATCCAAATGCCCGATGGGATCATGCAGGACTTCCTTTAATTGACCATTATCCGGACCACCGCCTGATGCGGAATCTGGCTTGCCCCCACCTCGGGCTCCCACTTTTGAGAGCAGTGTGCGGACAAGATCGCCCGCTTTCAGATTTTGTTCTATGGCCGCAGGGGAACAAAATGCATTGAGAAAGACTTTTCCGTTCTCATTTCCCCCAATCAGCAGGATGTCGGGTTGGAATTTCCCGAATGCTGTTTTGGCAATTTGCTGAAGTGATTTGGGCGGATGATCTTCGATGAAGGTGGAGAGGATGCGGAGATTGTTGTGGTCCCTGATTTCTTTATTCAGATCTTGAATGATTGCGTTTTGTTTGGCCTTTTGGGCCGCATCAATGGTGTTTTGAAGCTCCTTGTTTTGCTCCAGTAGCTTTTGGATCTGGCCTTCCAGTTTGTCCTGGGGGCAGGAGAGGTTGGCCGCAATCCGTTGAAGTGCCTGAAACGTTTCCAGAGTGTATTGATGAGCCGCTTTTTGCGTGATGGCTTCGATTCTGCGAGTGCCTGCGGCGATACTGGATTCCGATTGAATTTTGAAGAAACCCAATTGAGATGTGGTGTGGGTGTGACAACCTCCGCACAGTTCCTTGGAGTATCCGCCAATGTCTACGATGCGAACGACATCACCGTATTTTTCCCCAAAGGTGGCAATGACGTCATCGGGCTTTTCACTGAAATTTGTTGTGTAAGTTTCGATGGGGGCATTTTCCAGGATTTTGCTATTAATACGTTCTTCCAGTTCCTGAAGGGTCTCTTTGCTCACGGCTTCATAGTGAGTGAAGTCAAAGCGAAGCTTTTGGCCTTCCACGAGTGACCCTGCCTGGCGGATGTGAGTACCCAATGTTTCCCGAAGTGCCCAGTTTAAGAGGTGGGTTGCGGTATGGTGTGATTGAATGGCTTCCCGCAGTTCCATGTTCACCTGGGGGATCACTTCCTGGCCAACTTTCAGGTTATCAGTGGATTCTTTGACTTTGTGCAGGAATCGCCCGGATGGGTCCTGCATCGTATCGAGAACAGTAAAACTTTGCTCCTCTATCCGCAGAGTACCCCGGTCTCCAATTTGGCCCCCCATCTCTGCATAGAAGGGGGTTTGTGGCAAAATGATGTAAGAGCCATTTTTATCCGAGTGCAGCTCCTGAATGATGGTCGCATCTGCACTTGAAGATTCCAGGTCAAAGCCGGTGAATTCGGTTGCCACATTGTCGGAACTGCCAGTGGAGATAGAGATGACTTCGGTTTTTCTGGCTTTTCTGGCTCGGTCCCGTTGCTTTTCCATCTCTTTTTCAAAGCCAATGGTATCGACGGTGAGGTGTTTATCTCTGGCTACGAGTTGAGTCAGGTCCAGTGGGAAGCCATATGTATCGTAAAGCAGGAAGGCATCGGCTCCTGAGATTTCTTTTCCGCCCTGATCGGCAATCTTGTCCAGTAGTTGCAAACCTCGGCGGAGTGTCTTTTCAAACGCTTTTTCTTCGTTCTGAAGAACTTTTTGGATGGTCTCCTTTTGTTGATGCAGCTCCGGGAAGGCGTCTCCCAGCGTTTCGATTACGGTGGGGGCCAGTTTGGAAAATGTGCCGTCCGGTAGATCAATTCTCCGGGAGTACATGAGGGCTCGTCTGAGAATTCGGCGGAGGACGTAGTTGCGTCCTTCGTTGCCGGGATGAATGCCGTCTGCTATGGACAAGGTTAGAGCCCGGATATGGTCCGCCAGAACACGGAAGGCGATATCGACAAATTCTTCTTCTGTGGGATTTTCAGGATCCTGGGGCAGGGTAGCGGTATACTTGTGCTCGGAGAACTCTGAGATTTTATCAAAGATCCGGGTAAAGATGTCGCTGTTGTAATTGGAGGGGGGGGAGTCGAAGTGGGTGAAGTTTTGGGTGGTGGCCAAAATTCCGGCAACCCGTTCCAAGCCCATGCCTGTATCGACATGGTTGTGCTCCAGAGTGGCATAAGTCCCGTCCGGTTGAGCGTTGTATTGGATAAAGACCAGATTCCATATCTCGATACACCATGGGGAGTCTTCATTGACGAGATCCCCCTTGGTTTGGCCTTCAGGGGTCATGTCAATGTGCAACTCGCTGCAGGGGCCACAGGGGCCGGTCTCTCCCATCATCCAGAAGTTGTCCTTTTTGCCTCCTGCCCGGATGTGGATCTCCGGGTCCAAACCTTCCTTGCGAAAGATCTCTGCCCAGATTTCCCGAGCTTCGACATCTTCTTCCGCAGGATCGTTTTCTCCGGGTTTGTAGATTGTTGCGTAGAGGCGTTCCTTGGGGAATTTCCATTGGTTTACCATCAGGTCCCATGCCCACTGGATGGCGTCTTTCTTGAAGTAATCTCCAAAGGACCAGTTGCCCAGCATTTCAAAGAGGGTATGGTGGTAGGCATCCAGGCCGACATCTTCCAGGTCGTTGTGTTTCCCTCCTGCTCGAATGCACTTTTGTGTGTCGGCAACTCTTGGGTGCACGGGTGTGCGTTCTCCCAGGAAGCAGGGCACAAATTGATTCATCCCCGCATTGGTGAAGAGAAGGTTGGGGGACGTTGGCAAAAGAGATGCCGAAGGAACAATCTTGTGATCTTTGCTGGCAAAGAAATCGAGAAAGGATTGTCGGATTTCGGCGGTTGTGGGAATTTCCTGGCTCACTGGTTTCGACAGTTTGATAGATGGTTTATTGGATGCGGTCGGCGATTTGTTGCCCCATTTCGGTGGTTCCAATGCTGGGAGCGCCGGAAGCAATATCGCCTGTGCGGTAACCGTCTGCAATGGTTTGCTTTACTGCATTTTCGATGGCTTTGGCGGCATTTTCCAGCCCGAAGCTGTACCGGAGCATCAGGGCGGCACTGAGGATTTGTGCACAGGGGTTGGCCAGGTTTTTGCCCGCGATGTCGGGGGCAGTGCCTCCTGCGGGTTCATAGAGGCCGAATGGCTTGCCTAGGCTGTTTTGTAGTGTGCCCAAGCTCGCCGAAGCCAGCATTCCGAGGGAGCCGCAGATGACGGCGAGTTCGTCCGAAAGGATGTCCCCGAACATGTTTTCGGTGAGAATGGTGTCAAATTGTGACGGATCGCGAACCAGTTGCATGGCGGCGTTGTCTACGTACATGTGGCTGAGTTCGACCTCAGGGGCATTCTGTTGGAAATATTCTGTAACGGTGTTTCTCCACAGAATGGAAGTTTCCAGGACGTTGGCTTTGTCGACAGAGCAGACCTTGTTGCCGCGGGCTGCCGCAGTTATTCTGGCGATCTCGGCGATCCTTTCAATTTCGGTCTTTTTGTAGACCATGGTGTCGACGGCCTGCGTGTCTCCATCTTCAAGGGTTGTCGTGGTCTTGGGTTGGCCGAAGTAAATTCCCCCCGTCAGTTCACGAATGCACACGACATCAAGTCCACTGGGAATGGTGTCTTTTTTCAGAGGAGAAAGGTCAACCAGTTCCGGGAAGAGGTTGCCTGGACGGATGTTTGCATAGAGATTGAAGTTTTTACGAAGAGGGAGAAGGGCGGCTCTTTCGGGTTGTTCCTTTGGGGGAAGGTTTTCCCATTTGGGGCCACCTACGGAGCCGAATAAGATGGCGTCTCTTTGACGGCAGTCTTCCAAAGTCTGATCGGGCAGGGCGACTCCATGATTATCAATCGCGATGCCACCAACGTCGTTTTGCTGGTACTGGATGTCGAAGTCGTATTTCTGTCCTGTGGTTTTGAGGATATCGAGAGCGACATCCATCACTTCTGGGCCAATGCCGTCCCCAGGAAGGACGGAGATGTTGAGAGTTTGTTGTGCCATGATTGGTATACGTTGAAAAATCGAGTTTGGAGAGGTTGGGAGTAGAGTTGGGTTAGTAAATAAAAAAAGCCCGCAGGACGCGGGCTTTAGAAAGTTTGGCAGCCGGAGAAGGACTAGTCTTCCAGTTTGCCTGTGCCGACAGAGTCGTGGACTCTCTTGAGCTTTCTGCTGATGAAGTAGTACTCTTCAGCATGAGTCAGTATCCGCAGGTAATTTCTGAAGGCATCTTTATCGGCAACAATTTGCAGGTCCAGGTCCTCAAAGTCTTTTGCAAACTTGGAGTGTAGTGAATCCAGTTGTTGGTCGTAGGCTTCAAATTGAGCACTGGCATAGTTAAAGGCTTCTGTGAGTCCTTTTTTTACTCCTGTAAATGCTTCGAGTTCGTCAGTGTTGATTTGAGAGAAATCAATCACTCCATCAGCAAGAAGCACGGCCAAACCTGTCAGGTCGTCTTCATTGTTTTTGACGTGGAGTTCGAGCCATTTTGAGATGTGCTCGAGGAAACTTCGCCGAACCGCAACAGCTTCGTCCGAGTTGAAGAGGCGCCTGACCTCTGAGTTTGCATCGCCGATTTCCATGATTCTGCTTGTTTAACTAATTGACTGGGTGAGGTATGAAGTATGGGGATATCTAAGGGTATTAGTGGGGATAAAGTGCTTCCCGTAGGTCTGATAGTCAAGGGCTTTTTTGCTGTTTTATAAGGGGTTTTTACTGCTTGTTCTTGCTAGTTCTGAGGAATGATTTCAATAACAATAACCAAGGCATTGTGGACTTCCTGTTTGCTCATCCTTAACTGCACCTGAATCTTTCTACCTTTGGTTGTAATGGCCTGTGTTTCTCTGGCAATTCCGACAACTTCCGTCTGATTGTTTTGAAATGCAAATTTTTGTAGTGGTTCACTTTCTTCGTCGGGGTCGGGAAAGAGTCTTGGAATGATGTCAGTAATTTTAATAAGTTTGGAATTTTCCTGGGTGAGTTCGAGTATTTCTTCAGCTGAATGGTTGGCCGCCAGGATGTTGCCTTCGTTGTCAATCATGAGCAATGGGTTGTCAGCAAGATCCAGCAGGGACTCGGTCGGGGAGTCCGGGGTTTGCTGGAATAGGGGGAGGGTGGCCCATTGAGCCATTGAGATTGATGGAGTTGCAGTTGCGGCAGGATTTGGGGCTCTGCGCATTCTTTGTGCAGGGCCTTTTTTTTGTTTTTTCCGATCTGCCAGGATTTTCACTGGAGTCAGGATTTTGTAGCGTTTGGAAAATGGTCCTCTCGGTGTGACTTTCTTATTTCCTGTAGGCCATGAGTTTACAGTCATGGCGGCCAGTGGTATGGCGGCACAGGCTAAGATCGCAAAAATCAGATTGAGATCTTCGGCAGGAAGTGGTCTCGAATTGATGGGATATATTTTGAGAGCGAAAAGGGCCGGGCATAATCCGAGGATAATCAGTAATGTCAGTCCCAGGGAGAGCTTAAAGGTGGAGGCGTTTGGAGATCTCATAGTGGAGCTCGTGAATGTACGGTTTATGTTGTTTTTGCTTTGGCTTGCAAAATGATATCTGTTTTCCAAGCTTTATTTACGTTAACAAATTTAGAGCAATGGCATTCAATGATGATGATAGTGACGGGAATCAACTGATTCACTTGGCAAGTGTGTTAAGTGGGTCACCCGATTCCAAACGTGAATTGGAGAGGATGTCGCGTGAAATTGGAAATGGGAAGTTTCCTCTGAAGTCCCGTGAGAAGGTAGAAGAGCCACTGCAAGAGGGGTTAAGTTATCTACACGTTCAAGCGAATGCGTTGCTTTTGGTGAGTAATCTTCTTGGTCGGCTGGAGGGTTTGGTTGAGCACTTGGAGGTAGGGGAAGGTATACGGGGTGTTCTTAAGGAGATCCAAGTGGACTTAACTTTGTTGGAGGACACAAATTTTAATGGTTTTGCAACTTTTGTTCGGGCAGATGGCACTGCCAATCGTGAGACTTTTTCTTTGCCGGGTAAATTGGGGAAAGGGTGGATTCGACAGTTGAATCTTCATGAATTGCTGGAACGCATTTTATCGGCAGCGGAACCCGATGATCTGGATATTGATGCCGTACGGGAGGCAAAGTTGGGCGTCAATGAATTGATCGGGCAAATTCGTGCCAGAGTGGATGAATTAGTAGAAAACTTCCGTATTTATTCTGAAAAATTTGTAGAAAACGGCAAAGCTGCCATAGGCAACAAGGGCAAGGAAGGGCGTAATTCCTGGTTGTCCATCCTGCTTAAGGATGAATTTGCTTTAGAAATTCAGGCAAACCTGGAGTCCGATGTGGTTCGTTTTCTCCAGCCTGAAACGAAGAACTGATCAATCATTAGGAAATCCATGAATGGGGGTAATGCACATTCATCATCTGGCCAAGGGTCCAAGCGTTTATTTCTGGGAGTGCAGTTTGTGAATTGCGGAGCCTACGGGCGTCTTTACAAAAATCGGGAGGGAACTGCCTATGTCGGGGGGTGCCCCAAATGCGGATCGAAAGTAAGTATTCGAATTGATCCTGGCGCGGGCACGAGTGCCAGGTTTTTCAAATATTATTGCCCGATGTAAGTTTTCCAGGGTCTAAATCATGGTCTGGAGGAAAAAGGGGAGGCTTTCCAGAGTTGGGCGAAGAGCTTCCCTGATGTGGTGTTGATCGTTTTCTTCAGGAAACAATTTTGGCCAGGAGGCTAGTTGTTCAATGTTTTCCCATGTAGGAGTGGGGAGGTTTTCGATTCCTGGAATTCCGGCAAATCTAGCGAGATTACTGGCCAGTTGCGTTGTTGCTGTCAGTTCCGGGTATTGCGTGGAAGCCCAGGGGTTGATATGAAATTGTGTTGCATCAATGATTTCCTCAGGGAGCTCGTTGATGTAGAGGTAGTAGGCTCCCAGTTGAGCATGGTCTAATCCCAGAAGGGCTTTTTCATATTCAATTTCTTCATCTTCATCTTCTGGATGATTCTGTGCAATTTTTTTAAATTCTTCGTTGAACGTCAGGGCGATGATAATCTTGCCGATATTGTGAATCAGGCCTGCAAGGTAATCGAGGTCCCCCCTGCAGGTTTCTCCCCGTTGTGAAAAGATCTCTCTGGTTAAAATGGCGGTGGCGATACTGTGTTGCCAGAATTCGGTCCAATTTGTGTGTTCGTGCTCTTTTTGCAGTTGCTGGAGGTCCTGAATGATTGGAGCGGCCAACAGGAGTTGATTGATTTTGTCGAAACCTGCGGCCAATGCCGCTTCTTCGATATCGACACAGGCTTCACTGTCATTGTAAATCAGGGTGTTGGCCAGCCTTAGTAGTCTTGAGGTCAACGGGGGGTCACGACTAATGAGTTCTGCTACCTGGGAAAGGTAAGCGTGATCCGACTCCAGCATTGAACTGAGTGCCTGATAGATGCTTTGGAGGGACGCCAGTTTCGGGTATTGCCTGATTTTGCTGAGTTTATCGGGCGGTAAGTGCTCGATGGTATCCAGTAGAGAGGAGTAGGAAGAGGCCTCTTTTTCGTTGGAGTTGCTCAATGGGGTGGGTTCCTGTTGGGGGCCAGGCTTAGGCTTGAGGTGAGAGTCAGGTTTGCTGCTCTACCCAAGTCTGCAGGCTATGAATGGCATGAGCGATTCTGTGAGACTGGGTGTTGGTGGGTATGGTCGTCTTGTGCTGGGGAGTGTTCAGTGAGTAGCCGTTATTACTCGCCAGTATTTGGACGTTTGAGGGTTCTTCGTGGCCGTAGGGTGTATTTAGAAATTGGGACGTTTGGAGTAGTTGTGCCTTCAATTCCTTGATATGCTTGGCCACGTCCTCCGCAGAGTGCAGGCCATTTTCTTCCATATATTTCGCCGTATCAAACATCTTGCTGTTGAGGACTTTGGAAAAGTTGGGGTCGTCGGATTGCGTGGAGGTCCCTGCTTCCATTGCTTGGGAAAGAAGGTTTTGTCCTGCACCGACAAGAGAAGAGACGAGAATAGGATTCATTGACTGGCTTTGAATGGGTGTTGCTTTGAATGGAAACGCTTTCAAAGCATATTCAATGCCAGTTCTCTCTCTTTTACTCTTTGACGATGGGTAGGTAGAGGTGAAAGGTTGTGCCTTCGTCTACTTTGCTACTGACTCCGATTTTACCTCTGTGGTTGGTTGCGAAAATTCTGGCGTTGTAGAGGCCAAATCCATTTCCTTTTCCATTGGGTTTGGATGTGAAGAAGGGTTGGAAGATTTTTCCGATGGTATCCTCTGGAATGCCTTTGCCTGTGTCAGTAAAGTCCATGATGACTCCATCCTGAGGGGCGGGGCCCATGAATGGTGCCCCGGGCGGTGCCATTTCTTCTGAAGCGTTTACATTTCTGAGCTGGATGTCAATTTTCCCAGTAGGTCCCATGGCTTCCCGTGCATTGATGGTCAGGTTCAGGATGGTTTGGCGAAAGGCGGATTCATCAATGTGTACCGGTAAGGGGTCTTCGGGGACGGAGAGTTGTATGGAGGTGGTTCTGGCAACGAGGATTTTGCACAGGTCCAACTGCTCTTTCAGTAAGACTTTGAGGTCTGCGTAGGTTTTGTTGCCAGCATTCTGGTCTTTATGAAGATCCAGAATTTTGCGAACCAGTTGCTGCGCCTGCAGTGAGCTGTGTTTGATGTTTCCCAGCAGTTCGTACATGGAGTCCTGCTCCGGTAGGTTCTGCAGGTGCATGTCGCTGACGGAATATATGCCCGCCATTAGATTGCCAAAGTCGTGTGCCAGGCCGTTGGTCAGGTGGGTCAGGTTTTCTTTCCATACCGTATCCGAGAGGCGGTTTTCTGCGATGGCCTGACGTGTCACATCCAGCCAGACTCCGTCGTAGCCGATCAGAATCCCCGAGGGTGTCAGCTTGGGTGTTCTGACATCGAGGACATATACCACATCGTTTGAGTTTGGTTTTCTCAGGCGGTAGGATTGGCTGAACCGGGTTGGGGTGGACGCGTTGTTTCGCAATGTATCAATAAATCTTTCCCGGTCTCCATTGTCGATTAGGTTGAGAAAGACTCCACTGTTATTATAAAGTTGCTCAGGGGAGTGGGAAAGGAGGTCTGCGGCACCATTTCCGAGGTAGCTGAAGGAGAGGTCCGGTCGCTGAGAAAAGAAGGTCCCGGGAAAGTTCTCAATGTAGGTTTCCAGGCGTTCTTCTGCATTGAGTGCCCGGAGGGCCATCGAGCGCAGTGTGGCATCCGAGTTCGGGCTGTCCAGGGGAAGGGGCCAAGTTTTGGAGAGTTCAGGAGTGAGGGTGAGAAAATGTCGGTGCTCGTGGCTGAGTTTACGAATATTCAGGCCAAAAGGATGTTCTGCAGATTCGGGGTTTTCCCAAGGGATGAACAGGTGGTGTGGGAAGTCACAGGGGCGATCCGGGATCAGGTTGGGCCAGGTTGGGTTGATTTTGCCAAGGATTTCCCGAAAGGAAGAATCGACGATGGGGTCTGTATGATCCCCAAGCCATTCCAGGAAGTGCGGCTCATAACTAAGGATATCCCCTTTGTCGGAGACAATAAACAGGCAGGGCTCGAAGTCGGGAAATCGCATATTTGGGCGTTTTCTGGAAGGGGCGGGCAGTAATTGGGTTTGGAGTAAGCAGACAAAGAATTGGATGGAGTAGGGCAAGCCGCTTCTGAAGAAATTGTAAGAAGGGTGGTGCGGAACCTGCTTTCGATGTTGTCGAATTCCTCCTGCTCCCTACTCGGAATTTTTTGCCGTTTCAATAGCCCTTCGTAAAATGAGAAAAGAAATTACAGTTTTTTCCCTTATATCTAAAAGGCTGGTCGTGAGTGTTGGTGGAATTGGCATGAAGGTTGCATAGATTTCGGCACCATGTTAGAAAATCTTTACTCTTCACAAAATTACGTTCTCTCCAAAAAGCTGATGGATGCAGCTCATGTCCGCCATGAAGCTCTCTCCAACAACATCGCCAATGCGGAAACCAAGGGTTACAAGCGTCGTGATTTGCCTGTCACTTTTCAAAAGGAGCTGACCGATGCCCTGGGGCGGGGTGATAAGGACAAAATTGCCAACATGGGCATTCGTACGGAGATTGATAAGCGAACCAAGCCGATTCGCCTCGATGGTAATAACGTGGAGTTGGACAAAGAGCTGCTGGAGATCAATCGCAACACTTTGAATTACTACTTTCTCTCCGACTACCTCGGTGGAAAGATCAAAACCCTCAATCAGGCGATCAAGGGGCAATTGATGTAAATCCATCCCGTTTGAGCCACATAATTTTTAACCATCATTAAGAGAAGATAGATACAAATGAGTTCTCACATGAATCTGATGCCTGGAATCCGGGCCACTGGCAATGCACTGGCCGCCGAAAAGGTACGCCTTTCGGTGATTGCGCAAAACATCGCCAATGCTCACACCACCCGTGACATGGATGGTGGTGTTTACAAGAGAAAGCTGGTTGCTTTCGAAGCATTGATTGATGAGGCAAAGGAGCCTGTCGCTTTCAATCATACCCGTAAGAATCTTGGGTACGATGCACTGCACCAGGGGGTCCGGGTTTCCGACGTCTTTGATGATAAGACACCAGGCCGTAAGATTTATAATCCAGACCATCCGCATGCGGATAAGGACGGTATGGTCGAGATGCCGAATGTGGAAGTGTCCCGCGAAATGGTGGATATGATCTCCTCCTCACGTGCCTATGAGGCCAATCTCAATGTCGCCAAGACCTCACGTCAAATGGCGATGAAAGCAATCTCCCTCGGGCAGTAACCCATAAGATAGATACACACCTACTGCCCGTAAGAACTCCTTTTAGATAGAACATAAGATAGATACAAAACCATGGCTATACTAACTGAAATCAGCGCCGTCGGCGCTCAACAACAACAGTCTGAACTACAGAGGTCCATCACCCAGATCGGGCAGCATCAGATGCAGCATCACCTGCGTTCGACTTCGAGCATTATGGAGGGGGCTGCTGCAGATCATGCAACCCGGGCCTATCATTCCACCATGGGGACACCTCAGGTAGAGCGTGCTCCAGGGTTCTCGGAAATGCTTGAGGGTTTGGTCAAAGGCGTGGATGCAAAGCAAAAGCATGCCGGGAAAGAAGTGCGTGATCTTCTGGCCGGTCGCAGTGATAATATCCACGAGGCCACCATCGCGATGCGTGAATCCGGTGTTGCCTTCAATCTCATGCTCGAAGTTCGTAACAAGCTCCAGGAGTCCTACCAGACCCTGATGCGTATGAACGTTTAGTTTCCAGCCACAGTAACCCCTTAATTTTGGAATCAATCAAATGAATCTCTCAAGTATTCAAGATTTCTGGAGAAGCCTCAGCACTGGTCAAAGAGTGGCTGCAGGCGGTGCGGTTGTCGGCTTGATCGCTGTTGCTGCAGCAGTCATGTTCTGGGCTAGTAAACCTAAGATGGAACTCCTCTACGGAGGTCTGTCGGATGATGATATGGCCAAGGTTGTCAGCGTGGTGGAAGCCTCCGGTACCAAGTTCAAAACCACGGAGACTGGCAATGGTGTCCGTGTTCTGGAAGAAGATGTGCATCGTCTTCGCATGACACTGGCCGAACAAGGTTTGCCCAGTGATAAGACCATCGGTCTGGAGTTGTTTGGTAGTGAACCTGGCAAAATCGGTACGAGTGATTTTGTCACCAAGCTGCAAAAAACCCGTGCCATTCAAGGTGAGCTGTCCCGTACCATCATGTCTCTGGAAGGTGTGAAAAATGCCCGCGTTCTCATCGTTGAACCGGATACCCGCCTGATCAAGATTGACCCCAACGAAAAGGCCAAGGCCTCTGTCTTCGTTGATACCGGTCACATCACTCTGGCAGACAAAGCCGTGAATGGCATCCGTTATCTTGTCGCCAATGCGGTTCCCAATGTTACGGTTCAGGATGTTGCCGTTGTCGATAATAAGGGCAATACACTGACTGAGCAGTTTCAGGATGATGGACTTTTTGGAGAAGCCAGCGGAAGTGCCCGTTACATTAACAAGCGTGAAGCGGATATGGCCAAGAAGGTGGAGAGCATGCTCGAAAAGATGCTTGGCAGAGGTAATGTTGTTGCCCGTATCGGTATCGATCTGGATATGAAAAGTGTGACCATCGTCGATCAGGATTTTGATCATAATGACGATGGCAGCATCGCCAAAAAGGAAATGCACGACGAGGACAGCCTGAATACTCGTGAACGGGCTCTTGGAAATCTTGGAGTCGGTCAAAACCAGAATGAACCTCAAAATCTTCCTGGCTCAGTAGGCGACCTTCCGATTGCACAAACTGAAGAAGAACGTGAAAGCCGGACTACGGAATACATTGTCGACAGTTTGTTAACTGAAACGGTTCAGAATCCTGGTGAGATAAATTACGTCACCGCCTCCGTGCTGGTCAGCAACTTGGATTATCTGGGCAATCCCATCAAGAATGACTTGAATGAGATTACTCGTCTTGTCGCTGGTGCCATTGGCCTACAAGAGGATAAAACAGGCAATGGATATATCAACGGCAGCGTTGCGGTTGCTGAGCACTCCTTTGCCCGTCCACCGGCTTTTGCTCCGACCTTTGGAGACAAGTGGAATAACACCCTCGATGAATACGCTCCACTGGTGAACCTCATCATTGGCCTTCTCATTGCTGCTGGTGTCCTGATTCTCTTCTTCATGATCATGAGGAAGTTCCGTGCCGATGATCAACCTGAAGTGGAAATCATCGATGATTCGCAAAACGGAGAAACCACAGCCGCCCTTATGGACGGAAATTACAATGCGGATGGTACTGCGGTGCCTGCACTTGCTGATGCTTTAACCCCTGAGTTGCTTAATGAACTGATTCGTGATCGTAGTGAAAACGTAGGTTCCGCCCTCAGATCCTGGGTCAACAAGAAGTAAACCATTACCCGGAAATAAGTAAACCTGACTTGTAGAAAACTCGAAAAACCATGGCAGATTCTGGAATAGAATACAACTCCCTATCCAAGACCCAGCGGTTGGCAATGTTGCTGATCGTGCTGGGGAAAGAGGCTGCGGGTGAACTCCTTAAAAACTTTGAGGACCATGAAGCGGAGATGATTTGTAAAGAAATCAACCGCTGGACCCATGTGCCTCGTGACATCCAGGAGAAACTGGTTGAGGAATTCGCTGAAATTATCGGAGACAGTCTCAAGGAATCTGTCGGCGGATTCGAGTTTGCTCAGAAAGCATTGGAAATCGCCAAAGGTGAATACAAGGCGAAGACCATGGTCAATCGCATTGAACCAGGCCGCAGTGCTGCGGATTTGATGGACAGTGTGGACCAGCTCAACCCTCGCCAGATCTACAGCCTTCTTGCCCGGGAGCAGCCCCAGACGATCGCTTTCGTCATCGCTAATCTAAGTAAGGAAAAGGGAGGCCAGGTCTTCACTTATCTTTCTTCGGAGCAGCAGGATGAAGTGGTCGACCGGATCGCCAACCTGGAGGACTACACTTCGGAGCAAATCTCCCGTGTGGCTGAATCCATCAAGCGATTGACCGATGCAGGCTCGACCTCTCCCTGGCACTCCGGGGGAGGATCGGAAGCGGCAACGGAACTTCTCAAGAAGGTCTCTTCCAATGTTCAGGACAAGATTCTGGAGCGTCTTGAAGAGCGGAATCCAGAACTTACCCAAAAGATTCGCAATTCACTCTTCACTTTCGACGATCTCATCCAGCTTCCAGTCATGGACCTGCAGAAGATTGCCCGGGATGTGCAGACCGAAGACCTGATTTTGGCTCTGAAGCCTGCTTCCGACGAATTGCGAAAAGCCTTCTTTGGGGCCGTTTCCAAACGTGCGGCAGAAAATCTTAAGGAAGAACTCGAATTCATGGGTCCTGTCCCCCGCAAGTCTGTCGACGACGCAAGGGGCAGAATTATGGAAACCGTAAGACTTCTCGAATCCAGCGAAGAAATTTCCCTCTCCACAGGTGATGGCGGACTTGTCGAATAGAACCATTAAATTTCCGCGGCCTCTGAAAAAGGTCACAGTGACCTACTGCGGAAAACCCTCTGTTCCTGCTCAGGACGCCGAGGAGCGGGAGAGAATTGCCTACGAACGTGGAAAAGCGGACGCTCATGAAGCAATTGCTGCACAAGTAGAAGCTCTGCGGGAGGAAATGACAAATCGTCAGAATGCGCTGCTGCAATCCTTACAGGAGGGGCAGGAGAATGCCATGGCACAACTATCTCAGAGAGTGCCGCAGCTTGTCGTTAGGGCGGCTGAAAGAGTGATCGATTCCATCGAAGTCGAACCAAAGCACGTACAAGCGATTGTTGATAAGATCATCAAAGAGGCTCCGGAAGATGAAAAGCTTCGGGTGCGTCTTCATCCAGAAGATCTTCAATTGCTGCGTAACCTTGATGCCGGAGGTCAGGGGAAGGAATCTCCGGATGCCGCCGCAGATAGTGTTGATTTCGCCCAGGCCTTGTCAGGTCTTTTTGGTGGAGACGATAGTGGTGATGCGTTGTCTGCCCGTTATCCTGATATCCAATTTGAAGCAGATGACAGCCTCAATCGTGGAGACTGTTTTGTCGAAAGCCGGTTTGGCACTCTGGATGGAAGTGTCACGACACGGTTACGCTCTTTGGGGGGAGCTAACTCGTGATGGATCTGCTTTCAGAAAGCCTCGATCGGATGGAGCACCAGCTTGGTGACATCACCACGTATGAGAAGTCTGGCAGGATTTTGAATGTCAATGGATTGGTCATTGAGTCGGAAGGTCCCGATGCTGCACTCGGTGAAATTTGTATGATCGAATCCGAACGGTCCGGTGAGTCGGCTCCTGCAGAAGTTGTCGGCTTCCGGGAAAACCGGGTCTTGCTGATGCCTCTTGGCGAAATGCACGATTTACATCCGGGCTGTCGAGTGGTTACCTCACATGAAAGCAACACAGTTCCCGCCGGGGACGGCTTGTTGGGCCGTGTGCTGGACGGGAGAATGCGTCCAATTGATGGGAAGGGTGTCCTTCGGGCAAAAAATTCCGGCATCCTGAAATCTCATCCACCTCATCCACTGTCCCGGCAGGCGATTGAAGCCCCCTTTGAAACCGGAATTAAAGCGATTGATTCCTTTATTCCTCTTGGTCGTGGGCAACGTGTGGGAATTTTTTCCGGTAGTGGTGTGGGGAAGTCTGTCTTGTTGGGAATGATCGCCCGGAATTCTGAAGCGGATGTCAATGTGATTGCTCTGATTGGAGAGCGGGGACGTGAGGTAAAGGAGTTCATTGAGAGACAATTGGGAGAAGAAGGGATGCGGAAGACTGTTCTGATCGTAACCACTTCCGATCAGCCTGCTCCGCTACGTATTCGTGCCGCCAATGTTGCTACTGCCATTGCGGAATATTTTCGTGACCAGGGTAAAAACGTCATGCTCCTCATGGATTCGGTGACCCGATTTGCCATGGCCCAACGTGAAATTGGTTTGGCCGTGGGAGAGCCCCCAACAACAAGAGGGTATACGCCTTCTGTTTTCGGTGCCCTACCCAAGCTTTTGGAGCGTTCGGGTACCGGAGAGACCGGTTCGATTACTGCGATTTACACCGTGTTGGTGGAAGGCGATGACATGAATGAGCCCGTGGCGGATGCAGTCAGAAGTATTTTGGACGGGCATATTGTCTTGAGTCGAAAATTGGCCAATGCCAACCACTATCCTGCTGTCGAAGTGCTGGATAGCGTCAGTCGTCTCTACCTGGAAATTTGCAGTGAAGAAGAAGTCGCTCTCATCACAGAAGCTCGAGACCTTCTTGCCGTCTACCGTGAAAATGAAGACCTGATCAATGTAGGTGCCTATGCGAAGGGCACCAACCCTCACATTGATAAAGCCATTGAAAAGTATGAGCTCATCCGGGAATTCCTCCGTCAGGCGGATGAGGAAAAAATTTCCCGTGTGGATAGCTTTGCCAGATTAAAGGAGATTCTTGTCGGATGAAGCCTTTTCATTATCGCTTGCAACACCTGCTTCACATGCGTGAACAGACCATGGATACTGCCTTGGAAGCATACGCTGGAGCGATGCAGGACTGGGAGCACCAACTCGATAATTGTAAGAAGATCGAGAACCAGATTTCCAAGATCGCCAGCCAGATCCAGAACAATGTGCGTAGTGGAGTCAGTGCTCAAATGCTGGCCTCCTTTTACGGCTCCATGGCCAATGCCAAGCAGATGCTGGAGGAAAGTCGAGAACTCCTCACTGAAAAAGAAAAGGTGAAGGACGAGAAGCATCAGGAATACCTTTCCAAAAGAGGAGAGTTCAAGGCTCTCGATAATCACCGCGAACGGAAAAAAGAAGAACACATATTCATCCAATTTAAGGAAGAAGAGAAGCTGTTGGAGGAACTTGCCAACAATCGCTCTACCTATCACTCCCCATTTGTGACCTCATAACAATCATCCAACTCTGAAACTTTAACAACTGAATTAGGAAACTATGAAATTCCTCAAATCCCTCTGGTTTGTCGTCGCTATCTCACTAGTGCTCTCGATGGCACTGCTCTTCTTCATGATGAGCGGTGCACTGAAAAAGTTTAATGAGAAGTATGGTGACACTCATGCACCCCAGCTTGCCATTGCTCCGGAAAAACCAATCCAGTATCCTGCCAACTTGACGGATGACCTGAAAGCCTTTGTTGCAGAACTGGAAAGACGCGATGAATTGATCCGCGAAAGAGAGCAGGATCTGGAAAATCGTCGCAACAGTATACGTCAGGAGTTAGAAGAGTTTGATATCCATAAGAAGCAAATTCTTGAGCTTCAGGCTGGCTTCGATGACCGGGTAAAGAAGTTTCAGGATCGCCGCCTGTTT
>Ga0255776_10001279_pt1 | contig 28503 bp, 22 predicted proteins | sample 071ome_19_FD_179974 | JGI IMG/M metagenome (GOLD analysis project Ga0255776, IMG submission 179974) | Coastal salt marsh microbial communities from the Groves Creek Marsh, Skidaway Island, Georgia - 071413AT metaG (version 2) | ecosystem: Environmental > Aquatic > Marine > Intertidal zone >... | reverse complement strand
AATGCCCGACAGCGTGCGCAATGTGCTTGTGGAATTTGACCGGGTGCAGCAATCAGCGGCGACACCTCAATCAACGGCGAAGCTTTGGGTGCAGGCGGTCGTTGCGGTTATTTTGGTGCTTGGCCTAGCTTTTCACCTTGCGGCAGTGGGACTTATCGGCCTGTTGGTGATCGTTTTGCTTACCGCCTTTAACGGCATCACCGACGAGCATGAAATCGGACATGCGTTCCAGGAAGCCCTCCCATTTACCGCACTGCTCGTGGTGTTCTTTGCCATCGTGGCCGTGATCCATGAGCAGCATCTATTCACCCCGGTCATTGAATCTGTGCTGGCGATGTCGTCCGAGGTCCGTCCTGCGATGTTCTTCCTCGCCAATGGTTTACTCTCAGCGATCTCCGATAACGTCTTTGTTGCAACGGTATACATCTCAGAAATCGACGCGGCGCTTAAAGCCGGGGAAATTGATCGCGCCGAATTCGACCGGCTCGCCATTGCGATCAATACCGGCACGAACCTACCCTCCGTCGCCACGCCCAACGGGCAAGCAGCCTTTCTGTTCTTGCTGACGTCCGCATTGGCGCCGTTGATCAGGTTGTCCTATGGCAAGATGGTAGTCATGGCACTGCCCTACACCATTGTCCTGACGGGCGTTGGATTGGCTGCAGTCGTCGCCAACCTGTAATGCTCAGGGGCGAGGCGGTGTTCTCCACAACGCCTCGCCCGCCACCTCATCGAGTTCTGCCAGTCGCGCCTCATGACGCGCCGTCTCCGCTCCCGATGCTTTCAGCACGCGTAGCGGCCGGCGCGTTACGGACAGGCGCCTGATGCCTGTGTCCACGCTCTGCCTGCCTCCGCTATCCGCAGATTCGGCTGACAACCCCAGAGAGGCCTGTCCGCCCGTCATCGCCAGATAGACTTCCGCAAGGATTTCAGCGTCCAGCAGCGCCCCATGCAAAGATCGGCTGGTGTTGTCGATTTCGTACCGTTGGCACAACGCATCGAGGTTATTACGTTGCCCGGGGTGCTTGTGGCGCGCCATCTGCAAGGTATCGACGACCCCGCAAAGATCGCTGACATGACCGGCGGCTGACTCCAGGCGGTCGAATTCGGCGTCAATAAAGCCGACATCAAAGGGGGCGTTGTGTATCACGAGCTCTGCGCCACGAATAAAGTCTATGAATTCGTCCGCTATCTCGCCGAAGGTGGGCTTACCTGCTAGAAAATCCAGCGTGATGCCGTGCACTTCGATAGCGCCGGCGTCGATATCGCGCTCCGGCTGAATGTATTGATGGAAGTGGCGACCGGTCACCCGGCGATTGAGGAGCTCAACGCAACCGATCTCTATGATCCGGTGCCCCTGATTAACCTCGAGGCCGGTGGTCTCCGTATCCAATACAATCTGACGCCTATCCAATCTCAGTCCCTCTCAGTTCAGCCATGCCAAGGTTGGCGAGGTGGTCCGCTCGCTCGTTCTCAACGTGGCCGCTGTGCCCTTTGACCCAGCGCCACTCTATGTCATGACGAAGGGTTTGACGATCGAGCAGCTCCCAAAGGTCTTGGTTCTTTACCGGTTTCTTGGCCGCCGTCTTCCAGCCATTACGCTTCCAGTTTTGCATCCAGCGCGTGATGCCGTCTTTGACATACGTTGAATCAGTCGTCAGGACAACCTGGCATGGCTCTTTCAGCGCCGTAAGCGCCTCAATGGCTGCAGTCAGTTCCATGCGATTATTTGTTGTCGCGTCGGCACCACCATAAATCTCTCGCGCGTTGTCCTCGAACTGCAGCACCGCGCCCCAGCCGCCCGGGCCGGGGTTGCCGCTGCAAGCACCGTCAGTGAAGGCGAAAACGGTTTTCATGGTTGTGGTTCCAGCGGCCCGCTCCCCGCGCGACTCACTCGTCGGGGCACGGGAACGCCACCTTGCGTTTTACCGAGCGGGATGGAGATCAGTCTCGGGCGTGATTCGACGCGCGACAGGGTGTCAATGTATTGACTGACGCGTTTGCGCCCATGCAGCGTGTAAACGCTCCCTACACCAACGTTATGGCGGACGAGCCAGCTATCCAGATGCTCCAAAAAGCGGTAAACGGCGCCGCGCCCCACGGGGGTCACCGCGCTGAGGTACCGCGGTTCGGAGGATGAAAACCCCAAGAGCGTCAGCCAATCACGCAATTTACGGCTCCCTACTGCGCGTAGCCTGCGTCGGCGTGAGCTCAGTATTGCTCTCATTTGATTGCCCCATCCCCAGAGACTGACCGGATTAAACCCCAATATAAAGAGGTGGCCATTCGGCACGAGTACCCGCTGACATTCCCTAAGGACTTGATGAGGGAGCGGCGACGTGTCGGGTGTGTGACACAAAACCACGACATCCAGCGAGTCGCTGGCGAAGGGTAATTCGCTACTAACACCCCGCACTAAGTCATTGCCATGGCTGTTCGTTGCCCGATCGATAAGGCGGAAGACCCGCTGAGTTTTCCCTAGGCGGGAGAACTCCAGACCAATATCTGCGCCCGTGACAAGCATGTGATACCCAAATGCCTGATCCAGATCTTTTTCCAAAGCACTTGTCAGTTGCTGCAGCAGTCGCCGACCCGATGCTCGATTCTCGTACCAATGAGTGAGCAGAGCCTGATTTAACAGTTCTTCTCGTCTGGGGCTGGTCACATCCATGGGTAAAGGTTAGCCTCGCCAGAGTCATTTTTACAGTGGTTCATCGTATGTCGTCACTCACCATCACACCGGTCTCTGCCTTCAGCGATAATTACATCTGGCTCATATCCCGAGACGACGAAGCCTTTGTTGTGGACCCTGGTGAGCATGCACCGGTCGAGGCCGCCCTCACGCAGCGGGGCTTGAGTTTGTCCGGGATTCTCGTCACACACCATCATTTTGACCACACTGGCGCTGTGGCGACGCTCCAGCAGGAAGCCGGTTGCCCAACCTGGGGGCCCGCAGAGAGTCCCGCAGGCGGCTTTGATTACATCTTACGAGAGGGTGATACCGCTGACGTATTGGGGGTGCCTTTTTCGGTGTTAGAGGTTCCTGGCCACACCCTGGATCACATCGCCTATTTCTCAGCGGCTGAACGCGCGCTTTTTTGTGGTGATACCTTGTTTGTCGGTGGATGCGGCCGCGTTTTCGAGGGGACGCCACCGCAAATGCGCGCGTCTCTAGCTAAACTTCTGACGTTGCCCGGTGATGCTCGGGTCTTTTGCGCTCACGAATACACGCTCGCCAATCTCGCTTTTGCACAGCTGGTTGAGCCCGCGAATCGCGATTTGAGTGAGTTTATCGCGGACTGTGTGAGCAAACGCGAACGAAATATCCCTACGGTGCCCTCACTACTGGCTGACGAGCGGCGTTACAACCCGTTTCTGAGGTGGGACAGCCCGGAGATAAAAAGCACCCTGCGGGCGGCCGAGCGCCTGCAGGCCGATACGCCAGATGGCATATTTACTGCGGTTCGCGAATGGAAGAACAACGCCTAGGCACGGTGCAAAACGTGACAACTGATGTAATCCAGCTGTTAGCGGCCCGCTATTTAGGGTAACGTTTGTGCGGCTATCCCGCTCAGGGCCCTCAAGACACTCTTTGGCACACGAGCATCATCGAGACAAAGGACAAGTAATTATGAAACTGTTTTCACTGAGCGCCATAGTCGGTGTTGCTACGCTGGCTCTAACTCCCTCTAGCCTATTTGCTGCCCACCACGAGGCGGGCGAAGAGGTGGTCTGGGCATCGGGCGGCCGCGCTGTCGTCGCAGAAGTCGAGGGCGAAGTTATCGCGGTCGATATGGAGACTCGAGAGGTCGTTGTGCGGGGCCCCGCGGGCAACTTTGTCACGCTGACTGCCCGCGAGGACGGCGTTGATCTGAGCAAGATCGCCCCGGGAGACACGATTGTCGCCGACTACGTGGCTTCCATCGAGGCGGAAGTCCGAGCGCCCACCGACGAGGAAGCGGCGAACCCCTGGGTGATTCTGGGGGAAGTGGGTAATACAGGCGCTGATGCCGATATGACAGCGGCGGGTGCAGCGCGGCTGGTGCGTGCTGTCTGTACCATTGAAGCGATGGACCGGAACGGAAATGTCGTGATCAAGGACGCCCGCGGCCGTATGCACACAGTAGGTGGCGTGGAGACCAGCAAGCTGGATGATGTGCGACTTGGCGATACGGTAGTGATCGTATTCACCGAGGCACTGTTACTGTCACTGAAATAAATCTGAATGACTCGCGCGGTCACCGCGATAAGAGAACCCGGCTGATGCCGGGTTTTTTTATGCTTCCAGGGGCACGAGCTGCTGGATCGCAGGAAAATACAAGGCGGCCTTGATCGGCAGGCGGTGCTCCCATGGGTACAACGACAACAATTCCACATAGGTGAGTAGTTGCCGCTGGTAACTGTCGCGTTCACGTTTAGTGAATGCCTCGACCGTCTCCTCGCCCCGCGGTTCACTGGTTTTAAAGTCGATGACCCAGCGGATACCCGCATCTTCGTCCGCGAAGGTACGATCGATCACGTAGGTCTTGGCCTCGTCGCTCTCTACTCGCGTGATGGCCATCTCACTATGAGCATCGGGATGCCGCGCAAGTAACCAGCGACCAATATGACACGACAGCGTGTTTTCGATTAAGGCCGTGCAACGCATTTGAATGGCTGCGTCGTCAGAGGGCGACAAATTAGCGCTCAAAGCATTCGCGGCGATCCAGCGGGATACCGTTGAGTCGACGCCGTCAGGCAGACTCTCCAAGGCCGTAAGTCGCTCAAGGATCCGATGGGTAACGGTGCCCAAAACGCGATCCAGACGATTAGTCGCCGGAGCGAGCCCCGAAGATCGCGCCGAAATATCCGTGCCGACCCAGGTCGGGCTCGAGCCGACACCCGAGGCTCCAGCGGATATTGGAACGTCGACATATTTGCGCCGGGAGAGCGGCGGCCGCATTGCGGCTAGGTTGGGGCTTTTCGTGCGCAAGGCATCACCCTTGGCCAACGACCCGTGCCCTACTTCCGCGCCGCCCGCCATCAGTAACGCAAGAAATGATCCCTCCGGGGCCTTGATGGGGCCATCACCGTCCAATGCCACCGAGGCGCTCAGCGATACCTGCTCCCTAGCGCGGGTAACGCCGACGTACAGCAGCCGCTTGACCTCCTCACTAGCTTTCTCTTTTTCTAATAGATTCAGATAGTTATATAGGGTTTTAGACGTTTTATCTCGATCCTCTGCTGCGATGAGGAGCCCGCGTCCGCGATCGCCCTCATGCCAATGCCATCGCAGTAGGTCGCGCTGGTTGGCGCGGGCCTTTTTCTGCAAGCCCGGCATAAACACATAATCGAACTCTAAACCCTTAGCCTTGTGGATGGTCGTGACTCGGATATGAGTCTCGTCGTCCTCGTTCTCTGCGGATTGTCGGTTAAGGTCTTTTATCAGCCAATCAGGGTCCAGACCCAACCGCGCTGCCTCCGCACGACGCAGGCTCTGTAGAACCGCGCCCATATTGTCGAGATCCGCCCGATTCGCCGTCGCGGGGCCCATCAAGCGCAGCCACGTTTGCTCTATCCAAACCGGTAGGGCCAGTCGATCGCGGCGCGCAACCGCCCAAGAGAGGGCCGCCTGGCACTCCCTGAGACGACTGGCATCCTCTACGGAGAGCCCCTCCACGTCGTCCGCCAACCCGAGCTTAAGCAATGAAAATGGTCTCGCCTGCTCTGCTTTGAGTAAGCTGTTAATGCCCGATAAGCTCAACCCAACCCATGGGCTCCGTAAAATCGCGAGAGCCGCTACGTTATCCGCCGGGTTTGCCAACCATCGACACAGAGCCATTAGATCTCGAACGATCGGCTGCTCGCTAAGAGACAAGAGGGCCTCGCCAGAATACGGTAAGTCGTGCGCTACCAACGCAGCTATGATCGGGTCTGCATGCGACCTGGCGCGAACCAAGATCCCGATTGACGCTCCAGGGGCGCTGTCACGGACCGCCTGTATTTCTTCAATGATGCCACGTGCTTCGGCGCTGGCATCCGCACGATCGTACAGTCTCAGTGTGACACCGTCGTCAGCGACTCCCCTTGCGGCCGCTCGAACGGAGTCAGAGGCGACGTGTGTCACCCTGCCCCGACTCACATCTTCGCTCACTCCCATCATCTGTGAAAAAACCCGATTGGCCCAGCGTACGACGCTCGGTCGCGATCGAAAATTACGAGTGAGGGTGAGTGGTTTCAGCTGCAGCCCACCCATGCCCGTATTCCGGATTCCTAGAAACAGCCCGACATCGGCATATCTAAAGCCGTAAATCGACTGCATAGCGTCACCAACGATAAATAAGGTTCGCGGCGGCGCACCTGTCTCGTTGTGCTCGCACCACCCCCGCGTTAAGCGCCGCAGAAACTCCGCCTGAGGTACTGATGTATCCTGAAACTCGTCGACCAAGATGTGCTCAAGCTGATAATCCAATCGCTGGGCGAGGAACGTTGGTGACTCATCCGCGCCAAGGGCGTCGATGGCAGCGAGCGCAACATGCGTGTGATCCACTTCCCCTGATCGTTGAAATTCAAGCAACAGATGCGCCTGCAGCAGGGGTAGTATCGAAGACAGCGTCACGAGCAATTCCCACGCCTCGCCTCCCTCTCCCGGCTCAGGCAGTGCCCGCATCTCTATCAAGAGTGACTGCACGACCGTATTTCCCTCGAGCGCTTGCAAGACATCGACCATCTGTTGCTTGGCAGCGCTACCCTTCTCGAACCCCAGCTTGACATTGACCCCCCCGGGCTTGCGCCACTCGTCAGCGGCGGTCAGAAGCACTGCACCGGCGAGACGCCAATCTGCAAGACAGGAAAGATTTGCGGACAAGGAGACGCTGGGGCCGTTGAGGATCGCCTGAGCTTCGTTCATCGCGGCTTCGAGCTCAGGCAGTACGTGCGCGCACTCGCGGCACAGCGTCTCCAAGCGGGACTCGATTAGATCGGAAACCGTATCGAGCAAAGCTTGTTTGGCTTTAGCGGGGTCATGGTGCTGGCCAACGTATGGACCCCAGTCGCCGCGACGACCCAACAACGTGGTCAGCAAATCCCGCACATGGGCCCAACGGTTATCGAAATGGGCGAGCAAATTGCGAATTGCCGCGCCCAATTCATTTGACTCGGCGCCTCGCAATAAAAGTTGGCTCGCCGCACTCTCGTATAGCGGCGCCGGGTCATCGGCGGGCTCAACTAACCCTCCCGTACCGCTTAAAATCGGCATCTGACGGGTGATCTCGTGACAGAAGCTGTCAATGGTCCGCACGTTCAGCGTAGTTTCATCCAGCCGCCACCCCATCTCTCGCGCGTGCGCCAGAACGCGCTTAGCCAGCTCCCGGGTCACTTGCTCGTGCGGTTCTGATACCGGCGTCTCTGCTTCAGCTTCGCCGAGCTTTTCCAAGACGCGCGCGACCATTTCACCGGCCGCTTTACGTGTAAAGGTGATCGCGAGCACCTGTTCTGGTCGCTCCACTCTGGCTAACAGCCCCAGTAGCCTCTGGGTCAACAGCTCCGTCTTGCCTGAGCCAGCGGGCGCGCTGACACAAAAACTCTGCGTTGGATCGATGGCTTGTTGCCGCGCTGCCTCGTCTGAGATCGTCACTCAGCCACCCCTTCGGTGACTGCAGTTGGATGAGCGCGCTGTCCAATGCGGCACACAGAATGCAGGTCGCAGTAATCACAAGCACGTGGCGAAGGGTCCACCGATGCGGTGCCCATCGCAATCGAGTCGGCGATGGCAGTCAATGTCGTGCGCCAATGCGCGGTCATATCCTCCCAGTTGCTGACCTCGCCTCGAGTTTGCTTTTCCATGGGTTGCTCAGAAGACTGATTCAAGCCATGGCCACTACCCAACGACACAAACTGCATATCATCAGACAACGAAGCGAACGCGATACTTTTAATCTCAGGATCCATCAGCGTGTATAGCGGCAGCTGTGGCTCCTCCGGGCGATCTCCCAACCACTTGGAACGTGCCGGCGCGGACGTTTTATAATCAATCAACAGCCGCTCCCCTCCCTCCAACGCGTCGACCCGGTCCGGCCGGAGTGACAACGTCAACTCGCCCAAAGCGAGCGTTGACTCCTGCTCTAACGCTGCAATCTTGTAAGAGCGCGTGCGTGTTTTTTCCAGCGCCAGCCACTGTCGGGTGATCGTCACGACGTAAGATCGCTCCAGTGACCAGCAGGCCTCCCCAACCCGTTGCCTGATGCTGAACCCCTTGCGCGCCCCACGCGACTCCAGCAAGGACATACCCTCGCTGACAGCAACATCAACCATCGATTGCTCTTGGTCAGCGGTTAACGCGGTCAGAGACTCGTGGTCGCCGAGCTGCTTCCAGATGTAAAACATCACATCATGGATCAAAGTGCCTCGCTCCAGTGAGGAAATGCCGAATACAGGCGCCTGCGATTGGGCAGGTTTTAATCGATGCCGGACAAACGCGCGAAATGGGCAGGCGGCATGATCACGGATCAACGCGCTACCGCCCGCCAACCCCAAGTCATCAATGGGGACTGGGGCGTCATCCCCATAATGTTCAATCTCGGCCGCTGAGGTCCAGCGCGCTGGTGGAAAATGATCTACATCAGAAATCGTTTCGGGTTCGGGCAGCAGCGCGCTAACGCGTTGTGGCAACCCTTGTTGGAATGCCGCGAAGCTTGCTGTCACGTGCATCGCCGAGGCTCGCCAAAGCCCAAGCATGTCGCGCGCTTCTCGCTCTATACGCGTCTGATCAATATCGGCGAGGTCCAATAGCCGCTGGAGTCGAATTGGCAGAAAGGCATCAATCACGGGAGTTCGAGGAAAAGCACCTCGCCGTGCTCCAGCAATCCATAATTGGTCAAACGTGAGCCCAAGAGTCTCCAACGGACCTAAAACTTGAAGGCTGCCATAGGCGGTTTTGGGCTGAAACATCTGCTCATCGAGCGCGCTGCGCCATAACGCCACCGCGTGCTCATAGCGCTGATGCGGTAGCGTGACTGCCAGTTGCGCAAGGGTGTCTAGGCTGGCCTCAAAACGCTCCAGCTGCTGGAATTCGATCGAGTCCAGGTCGCCTCGATAAGGCCATCGCCACGTTAGCAGTTTGCCGCGAATAATCTCCGCCCAATCCTGGAGACTCTTTACCCCGATATGGGCACGGTCAGCCCGCAATAGGCGCAATACCTCAGTAATCGGTGCATCGGGGCATTCGCGTGAGCAAATGTGCATGGCATCTGCCATCTCCACAGTGGCACTACCCGAAGCGAATTGGGCTATCACCACTCCCAGATTCTCACTCCCAGAAAGCTGTCCCGGCAGGTAAGGCGACCGCATGAGGGCTAGCCACTCGGTGCGGGTGAGGGACCGGCTCTCCCATTCGAGCGCCAGCAACGCATCGCGATACATTGGCGTCGCCGAAAGGGCCATGCCGGTGGAGAAATTCACCGGAAGATCGTTATAAGCGGCGTCGAGGCAGTCAAACTGCTCGCGCAGATAGTACTCAAGAAGAGGCCTATCTTTCTCCAGCTCCATAAGCACAATGGCCGCGCGCCCCGCCCCGCTCTGATATACCTCAAATGCCCATTTCGCCGCGGCCGCCAACTCCTCCTCGCTGGAACGATAAGCGCGGGTTTCCAACGCCCCGTCTGACGCCTTGTTCGCAGGGTCGATTAATGAGACATCAGCGAGGTGTTTCAGCGCTTTTAAGGTCAGCGGCGGCGGTGCGGGAAAGCCAAACAATGCCACTGGGCGCCGGCACTCCGGTTCAACACTCAGAAGCTCTTGATACGCCTGAAATCGGGTCACTACAGATTTATCTATCAGTAGGCGCTCAAACTGCTTCGCCCACTGAGCGAACACCGCGCAGTCCTCTTCGTCCTCAAAATAAGACCAGCAGTCTTTGATCCCTAGTCCCTCGTGGGCGAGCAGCTTCTCCCAGGATGCACGGGCCCGAACTGCGGCCGTTTTGGGGTGTGTCAGGCGGAACGTCTGGCGACCGTCCGCATCTGCACGAATCACCTGCCGCCACAACATGAGTTCTTGATGACGTGTCAGTAGACGCCTCGGGGCCAGTCGCCCCTCTTCGACCCAGTTTCGCCACACCGCCTCTAGCCAGGCATCGACCGGCTCGACCACAGGCTTCTGTGCCACTCCTTGCCCCGAGGCGATCGCAGCCCAGCTCGCAGCAATTTCACGTGCGAGCCGTTTACCCGGTGTCAGAACCGGCTGATTGTTCTTCAGATAATCCGAAAAGAGAGAGAGATCTACGGCGCTCGGCATAGGCGCCAGTATCCCATGCCCTTACACGCGCAGAAAGATGATGTCCTCGCCTGGGGCGCTAGTAATACGCCTGACTTCGGTCCGTGTGGTCAGTACTGTCGCGCACGCCGGCAAGCTGAGGAATCTGCTCGAGGAGGGTTTTTTCGACGCCACCCTTGAGGGTCATATCCACTGCGCTACACCCTTGGCAGCCCCCACCAAACCGAAGCACCGCAAACTGGTCCTCCGTCACCTCAATCAGCGACACCTCCCCCCCGTGTGCCGCCAAAGACGGGTTAACCTCGTTGTACAACACATAGTTGATGCGATCCTCGATCGGGCTGTCATCCGATACTCTCGGCATCTTGGCGTTGGGCGCCTTAATCGTTAACTGCCCGCCCATCCGGTCTGGCGAATAGTCGACCAGTGCGTCTTCGAGAAAGGGAATGCTGCGTCCTTGAAACCACGCCGTAAAGGCCTCAAAAGCCTCCTCTACGTCACCCTCCTCAACATCACCCTCTCGACAGTAGGCAATGCAGGTCTCCGCGCGCGGGGTACCAGGGTCGTTGATAAAAACACGTACCCCAAGGGCGTCTTGCTGCTTGGAGAGGAGCTCCGCAAGATAGGCCTGCGCTGACTCCGTGATGGTGACCATAGTCGTATCCCAAGTAATAACCAACCTTAATGGTCGGATAATACCGTGATCGAACTTACCCCACAACGATCCTGCCCTCGGGCATCTTGGGAAACGACACACGCACACTCAGCGCCGCTATAATCCGGCCTCCACAGCGCAGGATTTGCAGACCTTGATGGAAGAGCATCCAGAAAGAACCGATCGAGCACCCGTGCCGGAGACACCCCGTAGAAATTCGTGGGGCCAAGCGCTCCGGTCAGCGCTGTCGGCAGGCTTTGGCGTCCAGAGCAATGCCAATCGAGAGCGGGATTTTGCGCAAGGCTCCGTTGCGCAGTTCATCGTTATCGGTGCGGCGCTCACCATCGCCTTTATCTCGGCACTCGCACTGCTTGTCTCCGCTTTGACCACGTGACACGCACATCGCCGTACCCCAGTGGCGCCTCCATTGATAGTGAGCGACTGGTTCTGGACATCGAAGCTGCCTGTTCCAACGTGCACCGCTACACCAGCCACACACCTTTGATCAGAGCACCTTATTTGGATCGACTCATCCGCGGCGAAGTCCACCTTAAAGCTGAGTGCCTACAACCGACTGGCTCATTCAAAATCCGTGGCGCGCTCCACGCCATGTCCCAGCTTCGCGCGACTGGTCAGCAAGATGTCGTCGCCTTCTCATCTGGGAACCACGGGATTGGCGTCGCCTACGCGGCGCACTGCTTGAATATGCGTGCGACGATTGTCGTGCCGTCAGACATCCCGAGAGCTAAGTTAGCGAAAATTCGATCATTAGGCGCTGCCATTGTGTTCTATGATCGAGAGCGCGAAAGTCGCGAAGCAATCGCGACAGCGCTCTGTGCACAGTCGGATGCCCCGATCGTTAAACCCTACGATGACTGGCATACGATTGCGGGGCAAGGCACCTGCGGAGTCGAAATCACAGAGCAGCTCTCTCTGACCCCCGACAGTCTGCTCGTGTGCACGGGAGGTGGAGGCTTTGCCGCGGGGACAGGCACTTATTTGCGGTGGCACTACCCTGAGTTAAGCATCATCACCGCGGAGCCGGAGGGCTGGGATGATCATTTGCAGTCGTTTCAGGTCGGCAAGCGCTCTACGGCTCCCGCAACAGCGGTCAGTATTTGTGATGGCCTATTGGCGCCGGAACCGGGCGAAATCACCTTCGTCATCAATCAGCACAATCGTGCTCAAGGGATGTCGGCGTCCGATGATCTGGTCAGGCGCGCGATGAAGCTCATCTGGGAACAGCTGGGCGTGAGGCTCGAACCGAGCGGCGCCATTGGTGTGGCAAGTCTGCTGGCTCAGCCGGAACGTTTTTCAGGGCAGATCGTTGTGATTACGCTGAGCGGCGGTAATGTCGACCGCGATCGATTCGACGAGGCCCTGAATCTAGCTCGGTAAACCGCTCAACCAAATGACCAGAGTTACCAATGCAATAGAGATGATTGCTGTCGCCGCAATAGCGTCTGCCACACCGTCTTCAATCTTGCTTTTTGACATTAGGAAGCCTTGCCTGTGTTTAGTGCCAAGAAATGAGCCGGCAAGCGCCAGCGCGCGCGGATTGTACTCGGTCAGTTCACATTTGCACAGTCGTCAATCAGCGCCCAACAAACGGTCGGAGCAGCGAGCCGCGACTGCCCTAGGTATGGGACAATAGACCGCGCTGCGGCGGGTCGGGGGAAACAGCCTCTACGACTGCTGCAACACGGGTTAATGGAGTCCTGTACACGGTGGAAACCGGCATTACATTTACATTTGCAGCTATTTTTCTCGGAGCGGCGGTACTGTCATCTGTCGCGCTCTACGCGAGACAGCCGATCATCATCGCCTATATCGCGCTTGGCATCGCGCTCGGACCCCACGGCACAGGTCTGGTATCCGATGCGTCTCTTGTCTCCGGCGCCGGTCATGTCGGCATCATTCTCCTGCTGTTCCTGCTGGGCCTTGATATGAAACCGAGTGCGCTCTGGAATAGCCTGCGTCAGTCGACGCTGGTTGCGCTGGTCAGTACCGCTATTTTTGCAGCGGTCGGCTATGGGCTCAGCCTGGCCTTTGGCTTTCGTCAGATCGATGCGCTACTCATAAGCGCCGCGCTGGTTTTTTCCTCTACGATCATCGGAATAAAGCTGCTGCCAACGACGGTGCTACACCACCGGCACCTAGGTGAGCTGATGATTGCCCTACTGCTCTTTCAAGACGTCATGGCCATTATCGTCCTGGTCGTGATGGAGAGTGCCGACTCCGGCGCGCAAGCGGGGCTGCAGCTCTTCATGCCACTTCTTACCCTGCCGTTTCTCGGCTTTATCAGTTGGCTGAGCGTTAGAACGGTGCTGCTTTCGCTAATTCGGCGCTTCGACCGTTATCACGAGTACATTTTTTTACTGTCGATCGGCTGGTGCCTGGGAATGGCGGAGCTGGCAATTTGGCTCGGCCTCTCTGCGGAAATTGGCGCGTTTATCGCGGGCGTCAGTATTGCCAGTAGCCCGATTGCTCAATATATCGCCATCTCGCTAAAGCCACTGAGAGATTTCTTTCTCGTCGTGTTTTTCTTTTCGGTTGGGAGCGGGCTCGACCTGCAGGTGCTTCCCGCCGTGCTGATACCTGCAGTCACTATGGCGGCCCTGCTTTTAGCGATCAAGCCGGTTGTCTACCAATGGCTAGTCAGAGGCATCTGCGCTGAGCCCAAACTAGCCTGGAATCTGGGATTACGCCTCGGACAATGCAGCGAGTTCGCCCTTTTAATCGCGTTTCTCGGTGTTTCCAAGGGGCTGCTAAGCACAGAGGCGGCCACCTTAATCCAAGCCTCAACGGTGCTGACTTTGCTGGTCTCGAGTTATTTGGTGGTATTGACGCTACCCACGCCGATCGCGCTGCGCGACGACTTGCGCCGCGACTAAAAAAACGCCGGGCTGGGCCCGGCGCAGTTCGAGACAATCTCGGTATCGCTATATGGCGGCTTCCAACTCGGGTAGCGCCTCGAAAAGGTCGGCTACCAGACCGTAGTCAGCAACCTGAAAAATCGGTGCGTCCTCGTCCTTGTTAATCGCAACAATGACTTTGCTGTCCTTCATGCCGGCGAGATGCTGAATCGCCCCAGAAATACCGACGGCGATATACAGATCCGGCGCGACGATCTTGCCGGTTTGCCCTACCTGATAGTCGTTGGGAACAAAACCAGCGTCGACCGCCGCTCTTGAGGCACCGATAGCCGCGTTAAGTTTGTCGGCGATGCCCTCGAGCAAGCTAAAGTTGTCACCATTCTGCATGCCTCGACCTCCCGATATCACGACCGAGGCCGACGTCAATTCAGGACGGTCCGACTGAGCGACTTCTTCACGAATGAACCGCGATACACCAGCGTCATGGACTGAAGCACAGGCTTCAATGGTCGCGCTGCCGCCCTCAGCAGCCACCGCATCGAACGCGGTTGTGCGCACCGTGATCACTTTCTTGGGATCGGCCGATTGCACGGTAGCAATGACGTTACCAGCATAAATTGGGCGCTTGAACGTATCCGCCCCTTCGACTGAAAGGATGTCAGAAATCTGTCCTACGTCTAGCAACGCCGCCGCACGGGGCATAATGTTTTTACCATTGGCGGTAGATGCGGCGAGCAGGTTGTCATAACCCGCACCGAGTTCTGCAATCAGTAGGCTGACGTTCTCAGCGAGCTGATGTTCATAGGCCGGGTTGTCGGCGCACACTACCTTGGTCACGCCGGACACTTGCGCGGCAGCGTCGGCAACAGCGCCGCAATTGGCGCCCGCAACCAGTATGTCGACCTCGCCTCCCATGGCCTGCGCCGCCGCAACAGCGTTCAGCGTAGCGGCTTTCAGAGTACTGTTGTCGTGTTCTGCAATTACCAGTGTTTTCATGAGATCACCTTGGCCTCGTTTTTGAGCTTGTCGACAAGCTGCGCTACGTCCTCTACCTTGATTCCAGCTGCGCGCTCCGGAGGAGGCGCCACACTGACCTGGGTCACGTGAGACGTCACTGCCACTGACAGGTCCTCGGGCGTGTACGTATCAAGCGGCTTCTTCTTCGCTTTCATGATATTTGGAAGGGATGCGTATCGCGGCTCATTCAACCGCAAATCGGTAGTAATGATGGCGGGCAAGGTCAAGGCCACGGTCTGCAAACCGCCGTCGACCTCGCGGATCACCTCGATTGCCCCGTCAGCGATTTTAATCTCCGACGCAAATGTTCCCTGCCCCATACCCGTCAGCGCACCCAGCATCTGCCCTGTCTGGTTGTTGTCGCCGTCAATCGACTGCTTTCCCATTATCACAAGATCTGGGGACTCTTTTTCGATCACGCCTTTCAGAAGTTTCGCAATAGAAAGCGGCTCAGGTTTCCCTTCGACCTCGACGTGAATGCCGCGATCCGCACCCAAGGCCAGCGCGGTTCGAATTTGCTCCTGGCAACTACTCTCACCGACCGAGACCGCAATAATCTCAGAGACCGTGCCTGCCTCTTTAAGGCGCACCGCTTCCTCGACCGCAATTTCACAGAATGGGTTTATCGCCATTTTGACGTTGTTCAGATCAACGTCACTGCCGTCGGCTTTTGCCCGCACCTTGACGTTGTAATCCACCACGCGTTTTACCGCGACCAATGCTTTCATGGTGTCTCCAGATGTGTTGCGAAACTCAATGCAGATTGTCAGACCTACTGGGCAAGCGCTCTCAGAGAGCCACCGGAGCTCGGGTGATATGCCCTGTGCTACCTGTGTTGCCCAAGCGGTTAGTGTATCATGCCGCCCCATGGGGACAGCACCCACAGCGCTGGAATTGTAATGAATTTCAGTGATGATGGAGATAACTAAAGCACACCGTTCAACAAGCCGAGGTAGATTGTGGAAAGAGAATCTATGGAATTCGACGTCGTCGTCGTGGGCGCTGGCCCTGCCGGCCTCAGTGCAGCCATTCGGTTGATGCAGCTGAGTGCCAGCGAAGGCAGAGAAATCACTGTCTGCGTCGTCGAAAAAGGCTCGGAAGTCGGCGCCCATATCCTCTCGGGTGCAGTGCTGGAGCCGCGGGCAATGAATGAGCTATTGCCGGACTGGCAAGCTCAAGGGGCGCCTCTCAACACGCCTGTAAGCGGTGATACGTTTTATTTTTACACGGGCCCAGAAAAAGCCATCAAACTGCCCGGATTCGCGATTCCGCGACCGACCCATAACGACGGCAATTACATTGTGTCCATGGGCAACGTGTGCCGGTGGTTAGCCCAGCAGGCGGAGGGGCTCGGGGTGGAGATATACCCGGGGTTCACTGCGGCAGAAATCCTGTTTCATGACGACGGCTCAGTGAAAGGCATTGCGACTGGCGAAATGGGGCTGGGCGCAGATGGTCAACAGAAAGACAGTTACGTCCCGAGCATGGAGCTGCACGCCACCTATACCGTCTTTGCAGAGGGATGCCGCGGACACCTGGGCAAGCAGTTGATTAGTCATTTCAAGCTCGACGACGGCAAAGACCCTCAGCATTACGGAATCGGCATCAAGGAAGTCTGGAAAGTAGCCCCAGAGAAACACCAAGAGGGACTGGTAGTGCACGGCATCGGCTGGCCGCTGTCAGAATCCAACTCCAGTGGCGGCGCGTTTCTTTACCACGCCGAAAATCACGAGGTTTATCTTGGTCTGATTGCAGACTTGAACTATAGCAATCCTCATCTCAGCCCGTTTGAGGAATTTCAGCGCTGGAAAACACACCCCAAAACCCGCGCGGTGTTAGAAGGCGGAGAGCGTATCGCCTATGGCGCGAGAGCGCTGGCCAAAGGCGGGCAGAACTCATTGCCCGAGATGGCCTTCCCCGGAGGTCTGCTGATTGGCTGCGACGCCGGCACGCTCAACAGCGTCAAGATCAAAGGCAATCACACCGCGATGAAAAGCGGGATGTTGGCAGCCGAGAGCATCATGGCGGGTCTGCAGGTCGAGGGAGCACCGCCAAGAATACTTGGCGATTATGCGGCTCGCATTCATGACTCATGGCTTGGTCAGGAATTGCACAGCGCGCGAAACTTCTCAGGCTTTATGCACAAGTTCGGCACGCTACTGGGTGCGGCTATGGTATGGATTGATCAAAATCTCTTTGCAGGCCGCCTGCCCTTTACTCTCCACGATACCAAGCCCGATTACGACTGCTTGGTAGAGGCAGATCAGGCGAAGCAAATCAGCTATCCAAAACCTGACAACAAGCTCACCTTTGATCGACTCTCCTCGGTATTTCTGTCCAATACCAATCACGAGGAAGATCAGCCTTGCCATCTCACGTTACGTGACAGCACCATCCCCATTTCGATTAACCTGCCGCGTTACGCAGAGCCGGCGCAGCGCTACTGCCCGGCGGGCGTCTATGAAATTGTTGAGGAAGCGGACGGGCCGCGATTCCAGATCAATGCCCAAAACTGCGTGCACTGTAAAACCTGTGACATCAAAGACCCCTCTCAGAACATTACCTGGGTAACGCCAGAGGGATTTGGGGGGCCGAACTACCCCAACATGTAGCGCGACATTATTCGGGTAACAAGTTGAAGCAGACGCCGCTGCTGAAAACGCGGTGGCGCTCATCAGCAAGCTTGACCAATCGGTACCACGCTGCGCGCGAGCAAATAGCTGATAACCCGTGGGGCAGTGATATAAACGCCGCGCCGCTGGCCCGAGGCTCTGGTTGTATCGGGAAGGCATCCCCGATAGGGAACATTCCGCCGGCGTTCAATAGCGCCACCAGCGTCGGTTCTTCTGCCGTCTCATCAGCCATAATGTCAGTGACAATCAGCGGGTGCAGTGCGACTGAAACGCGGCATTTTTCAACTGGCGTAACGAGATAGTACTCGTTGTCCGCCTCGCGGCGCAAAATGCCGGAAAATAACTGCCATAGCTCTGGGCGACGAATGGCTGTGCCCTCGTGATACCACGTCCCATCGGCAGCGATGGCCATATCAATATCACCGCAATACGCTGGCTGCCAGCGCTCTAAAGGTGCGGGATGGCGCCCGTTAACCGACAAGTGGCCGCCGAGCCTCGTCTTGGCGTGGTGTTTATCGGGGACACTCCCCAAGAGCTCATTGAGCGTCGAAGAGGTCTTTGATGCTGCCTTGGTCATCCGGGGCGCCAACCATCATCGAACGATAATGTCGGCACTGTCGCGCTGAGAGCGAACGTATTCACCAAAACTCAGCTGCTGTTGCTCAGAGGTACGTCGGGCTCGCAGCGATGCCCGCTCTCCCTCGTTGAGATTGTTAAGCTCGCCGGGAGAGACCCTGGCTAGTTGAACAAGCGCATGGCCCGCTGCAGGCAAGGCCACGGGCTCAAGTACTGAGGACTGATCCGCGGCCATCGCGAATGCCGCATTGAGCACCTCTTGGGGTAGCTGGCTGGACAACCGCGTTGCCGCCAGTTCGACACGCCATTCCAGACCCAGCGCCTCTGCTGCCGCCTCCAGACTGTCGCCGTTAGACAGAAAAGCCTCGGCGCGCGCCCTCAGGTCCGTTAACGCTTCCGACTCGATCTGCGTCGCCAAGCGTTCACGTATCGTGCCCTCGACTTCTTCAAACGGCGATACCTGCGGGGGCCGAATTTCGTGAATACGGACCACAACAAATCGCTTGCCTGAGAGCTCTAACACCTCACTGTTATTGCGATCAGATCTGACATCTTCCGCAAAGGCCAAAGCGCGCAAGCGCTCATCGGCAAAAAGGTCGCTGCCATTATCCTCAGAGAAAGGGGCCGATCGTACTACCGTGGCGCCAATGGAAGCGGCAGGACCCGCCAGGTCCGCTGCGTTAAAAACCAGATCGCGAAGCGATTCCACGCTGACCAGTAACTCTCTTTCGGCCTCGGCCGATGCCATGGATGCGCGCAACTCCTCTTTGACATCCTCAAAGCTGACGGAATCCCCTGCGATACGCTCCTCAAGGCGGATAAAGTGCACCCCCGCATCCGTCTCAACCGCGCCTGAAACTGCTCCAGGCTCCAAAAGAGTCGCGATCGCATCCTCCATGGCATCCGGGAACGCGTTACCGTCTGTGAAGCCCAGTTCGCCGCCTATATTGGCTGACCCTAAATCATCCGATAGCGCCGCGGCCAGATCAGCAAAGTCCTCTCCCCCGCCCAACCGCTCAGAAACTTCCGCGATTCTCGCAGCGTAATCTGCATCCGCTTCATCATCGCCCTGTATCAGAAGAATATGTGAGACTCGGGCTTGCTCCGCCACTTCGTATTCATCGCGGACCATTTCAAACTGCTGCCTGACCGCATCATCATCGATCTCCACCGCAAAATCCTCGGGGGTAAGCAAGATGTAGTCGACAATCAGTTGCTCCGGATTCATGAATTCAGACCGGTGGTCGGCGAAGTAGGCCTCAAGAGCGGCCTCGGAAAGATCGTCAGCGCTCACGAGCGTGCCCTCGGGGATAACGAGGTATCGAACATCGCGCTCCTCCGCCATGAAATTTGCGGTCGCTAGCAGCTCGGTTCGGGTGCTGAATTCCGTCTCACTGACTCCGGTCTGTAATTGCGTCAAGACAATGTCTTCGGCTTGCGCCCGTCGAAACCGCTCTGGGGTATATCCCGCGTTAGCTAGCACGCTTTTATACGCGTCGGGAGAAAAAACACCATTGAGTTGAAACGCCTCCACCGACGTTATCGACTTCCCAATCTGGGCGTTGGAAGCGACTAGCTTCAAGTCGGCGGTCTGTTGCAGCAGCAACATGCGCTGAATGAGCGAATCGAGCGCCCGCGGACGTAAACGATCATCATCCAGCATTGCAGGGTCAATATCATCGCCGAAAATACTGACAAGCTGGCGCTTTTGCTGGGTAATGGCCTCCTGTAGCGCGAACGGCGTAATTTCCTCACCATTTACATCAGCTACAGAGTTCCCGGCGCCACCAGGCAGTAGCGTCTCTAACCCGAACGCCGCGAACGACAGGACGATCAAGCCAATGATGACCTTGGCCGCAGTGCTTTGGGCGCCTTTGCGCATGGATTGCAACATGAAATCAGACTCTTTCTGAGGGTTTCTAACCTAAAGCCGGCGGCAAGGGTTTTCCTGACCGCTTCCCAACCGCGGGATTCGAGGGCTACAACACAAAGAAGGCGCACAGTGGCGCCTTCTTCGAACCGCCGCCATAGCCGGCGGGGTAATCGGGATCAGTTACTTGTTAACGGCATCCTTCAGTGCTTTACCGGCTTTAAAACCGGGCGTGTTCGAAGCGGCGATCTGAATCGTCTCGCCAGTGCGAGGATTTCTACCTTGTCTGGCCGCCCGCGCCTTCACTGAAAATGTACCAAATCCTACCAAGGAGACACTGCCGCCTTTGGCGAGTGCACCTGTGATTGCTCCGATAGCCGCGTCGAGTGCTCGGCCAGCAGAAGCTTTGGACAAATCCGCGTCAGCGGCGATGGCATCAATCAAGTCATTTTTGTTCACGTTGTTCCCCTCGAGTCTATTGAACTAAAAATTCAACGGCACTTATTCCAGAGCCTTTAGGTAGACTACTCCTCACTTCCGGCGGGGTCAACGCACGAAACCGCCGAAATCAGTGCGATCTGGGCCGACTATTCTCCGCCGAATCGACCTCCGCATCATCGGTGCGGCGCACTCCGCTCATGCCTTCCATATACGCCTCGTCCGACAATGGCTCTGGGGGCTTCTCAAGCGCGATTGCCAGCACCTCATCAATCCATTTTACGGGGCGAATATCCAAGTTCTCCTTGATGTTTTCTGGAACCTCCTGGAGGTCGCGCTCGTTTTCGTGAGGAATGATGACGGTGCCGACCCCTCCCCGTCGCGCGGCTAACAATTTTTCCTTGAGTCCACCGATCGGCAATACCTCGCCACGCAGAGTAATTTCACCGGTCATGGCGACGTCGGCGCGCACCGGGATCCCGGTAAAGCTGCTGACCAGCGCGGTGCACATGGCGATACCCGCACTCGGACCATCCTTGGGGGTCGCTCCTTCGGGCACGTGGACATGCATGTCTCTAACGTCGTGCATCCTCGCTGGAACACCGAGCGACTGAGATTTGGCTCGAACCACCGTAATGGCCGCCTGAATTGATTCCTGCATGACGTCGCCGAGAGAGCCCGTTTTCACCAGGCGCCCTTTGCCCAGAGTGGAGGCAACTTCGATAGTCAGCAATTCCCCACCCACAGAGGTCCACGCCAGACCGGTGACCTGCCCCACTTTGTTTTCCTTCTCCGCGGTGCCAAAGTTAAATTTCCTGACGCCTAGCAAATCTGCCAGCATATCGGGTGTGACGGTCGAACTGCCGCTCTGCTCTTCTAGAGCGAACGCCTTCACCATCTTTCGGCACACTTTGGCGATCTGCCGCTCCAGCGAGCGCACACCGGCCTCGCGCGTGTAGTAGCGAATGATGTCAAGGCAGGCGGCCTCAGAGATCGTTAACTCGTCAACCTTTAGACCATTCAGCCGAGTTTGCTTGGGAATCAGATATCGCTGCGCGATATTGAGCTTTTCATCCTCGATGTACCCGGGTATGCGGATCACCTCCATTCGATCCAACAGCGGGCCCGGGATATTCATGGTGTTCGAAGTGCAAATAAACATGACATCGGACAGGTCGTAGTCGACCTCGAGGTAATGGTCATTGAACGCATGGTTCTGCTCGGGATCCAGCACTTCGAGCATGGCCGAGGCCGGGTCCCCACGGTGGTCCATGCCCATCTTGTCAATTTCATCCAGCAAAAAGAGCGGATTTTTGACGCCTGCCTTGGACATTTTTTGCAGCAATTTTCCCGGCATTGAGCCGATATAAGTCCGCCTGTGGCCGCGAATCTCAGCTTCGTCCCTGACGCCCCCGAGCGCCATTCGAATGAACTTGCGATTAGTTGAGCGGGCGATCGATTCACCCAATGACGTTTTACCCACTCCTGGCGGGCCAACGAGACAGAGCACAGGGCCTTTTAATTTGCGGACACGCTTCTGTACCGCCAGATACTCAAGGATGCGCTCCTTGACTTCCTCGAGACCAAAGTGGTCCTCATCGAGAACCTGCTGCGCACGTTTGAGGTCATGCCGCACCTTGCTGCGCTTAGACCACGGGATACTCACCATCCAGTCGAGATAGCCCCTCACAACGGAAGCCTCCGCAGACATCGGCGACATCATTTTCAATTTGCCGAGCTCGGCGTTGGCCTTCTCTAGCGCCTCTTCCGGCATTTTTGCGGTGTTGATCTTATTCTGCAGATCATCGATTTCGTTGGGGGCGTCATCCATCTCCCCCAGCTCCTTCTGGATCGCCTTCATCTGCTCATTCAGATAGTACTCCCGCTGACTTTTTTCCATCTGCTTTTTGACGCGCCCGCGAATCCGCTTCTCTACCTGAAAGAGATCAATCTCCGCGTCCATCAACGACTGCAAATGCTCGAGGCGTACACGAATATCTGCGATCTCGAGAATGCGCTGCTTCTCCTCGAGATCAACGCTCATGTGTGCGGCTATGGTGTCTGCCAAACGGCCCGGCTCATCAATCCCCGATAATGAGGACAACACCTCGGCGGGCACTTTTTTGCTCAACCCGACGTATTTTTCGAATTGCTCGACAGTGGCTTTAACTAGCGCTGCGCCGTCGCGGTCGGACAAGCTGTCCCCCTCGATTTGTCGCACCGAGGCAACGGCAAACTGTTCTTCCTCATCAATAGCAACGACCGCGGCGCGGTAGCTACCCTCGACGAGGACTTTGATCGTTCCGTCGGGGAGCTTCAATAGCTGCAGAATGTTGGACACGGTGCCAACCTGATAGAGGTCATCGGCATCCGGCTCGTCGTCGGCTGCATTGCGCTGCGCTACCAGCAGAACCTGTTTGTTATCCAGCATGGCGTGCTCGAGGGCTTCGATCGAGCGCTCGCGCCCCACGAACAGAGGTAGCACCATATGGGGATACACCACCACATCTCTCAGTGGCAGCAGGGGGAGTTGCAGGTCTTGATCCGTCATCGTGTCCTCCGTCGTTAACGGGGATATGGGGGCGGCCTGTCGTTTTTAAAGGCCATCGAACGTATCTATCTTACCCCGAAGGCGTGAAAACGGATCGGCCCGCCGTTTAATCTGATGACAATGACTCGCTTTAGTCCTCGGCGCCCGCTGCCGCGGCGGCTGGTGCCTCATACACCAACAGGGGTTCGGAATCGCCCTTCACGACCGACTCATCGATCACTATTTTGGCGACGTCTGGGGTCGAGGGAATGGTATACATGGAGTCGAGCAAAATACCCTCTAGGATCGAGCGCAAACCGCGTGCCCCCGTTTTCCTCTCCATGGCTCTCTCCGCGACCGCCTGCAGCCCATCCTCTCGGAAGTCGATCTCAACACCTTCCATTTCAAACATACGCGCGTATTGCTTAGTCAGCGCGTTGCGCGGCTCGGTCAAAATACGGATTAACGCATCGGCGTCGAGCTCCTCGAGTGTCGCGATGATCGGGAGACGCCCAACAAACTCCGGAATCAGGCCGTACTGGACCAAATCTTCCGGCTGAAGGTCCGCCAACGTCTCTCCGAAATTGCGCGTCTCGTCCTTGCTTTTTACCTCGGCACCAAAACCAATGCCGCCCTTTTCCGAGCGATGGCGAATTACTTTGTCGAGGCCCGCAAAAGCGCCGCCACAAATGAACAGGATGTTACTCGTATCGACCTGCAGAAATTCCTGCTGCGGGTGCTTTCGGCCACCCTGGGGGGGTACGGAGGCGACCGTGCCCTCGATCAGCTTCAGCAGCGCCTGCTGCACGCCCTCACCGGACACATCGCGGGTGATTGATGGGTTGTCAGATTTGCGAGAAATCTTGTCAATTTCGTCAATGTAAACGATACCCATCTGTGCGCGCTCTACATCGTAATCGCACTTCTGTAGCAGCTTCTGAATAATATTCTCGACGTCTTCCCCCACATACCCAGCCTCGGTCAGCGTAGTCGCATCGGCAATGGTGAAAGGCACGTCGAGCAGACGGGCCAAAGTCTCGGCGAGCAACGTCTTACCCGAGCCCGTAGGTCCGACCAGCAGGATATTGGATTTGCTGAGCTCGACCTCTTCAGCGCCACGGCCGGCTGGGGCTGCGTTTCGCAGCCGCTTATAGTGGTTGTAAACGGCGACCGCCAGCACGCGCTTGGCGCGCTGCTGCCCGATCACGTACTGGTTAAGAATTTCGTTAATCTCTTCGGGAATCGGTAGCCGGGAGTTATCGCCCTCCGTCGACGCCTCCTGGATTTCCTCGCGTATGATGTCGTTACAAAGATCAACACACTCGTCGCAGATGAAAACCGAGGGCCCCGCGATCAGCTTCCTGACCTCGTTTTGGCTCTTCCCGCAAAACGAGCAATAAAGAAGCTTGCCGCCGTCTCCGGAAGTGTTGTCGTCTGTCATCTGGCGAACCCTCGCGCGCTATCGCGACCTGATGCCCCTAACCTTGATATGTTTCCGGGGTGTTTGCAAGTCGATGGGCACCGGGAGCGGCGCATCAACGGCTGGCGATAACCTCATCAACCAGCCCATATTCGACGCTTTGCTCCGCACTCATGAAGCGATCTCGCTCCGTGTCTCGTTCAATCACGTCCATCGGCTGACCGGTATGCTCCGCGAGGAGGCTGTTGAGGCGCTCCCGCAGGAACAGTATCTCTTTCGCCTGAATTTCGATATCCGTCGCTTGCCCCTGAGCGCCGCCGCTGGGCTGGTGGATCATCGTGCGGGCGTTGGGCAAGATAAAGCGCTTACCGCGGGTGCCGCCGCTGAGGAGAAACGCCCCCATCGATGCCGCTTGACCAATACACATGGTGCTCACGTCTGGCTTGATAAAGCGCATAGTGTCGTAGATAGAAAGTCCGGCAGTGACAGATCCACCAGGGCTATTGATATAAAGGTGGACGTCTTTGTCGGGATTCTCCGACTCCAAAAACAGTAACTGGGCGACGACCAGATTGGCCATGTAATCCTCGATCGGACCCACGATAAAAATCACGCGCTCCTTTAACAGGCGGGAGTAAATATCGAACGAGCGCTCACCACGGGAGGTTTGCTCGATCACCATGGGCACGAGACCCAGGTTTTGGGGGTCCAGAGTCACATCTCGCTGGCTCATATCGTTGTCCTGTTTTGGAGCGTTAGGCCGAGGCGGCCGGGCGCGCTTTTGCCAGCGCGTCTTGATAACTACACTCTACCTCAGCGATGACAGCCTCAGACAGCAGTTTCTCGACCACAGCATCCTCGAGTACGCGCGACTCGATGCCCGCTAACTGCTCATTTTCCGAGTAATACCAGTTGATCACTTCGTCAGGGTCCTGATAGGTGGAGGCGATATCCTCAATCGCGGCTCGCACTTTCGCCGGCTCGGCTGATAACTCGTATGCTCCGATCATTTCGGCCACCACAAGCCCCAGTTTGACCCGACGCTGCGCCTGCTCCGCAAACATTTCGTCCGGCAAAATAGTCGTCAGGTCGAGGTCCTGGGGCGCTGCGCCGCCAAACTGCTGGAACATTTGCGCGCGCATGGCGTTGACTTCTTGCGCGATCAGCGAAGAGGGTAATTCCAATGATTCGTGCGCCTGCAGTATCGCGTCCATCACCTGGTTCTTCACCGAGGCCTCTACGGCATTGCGCAGCTCGCGTTCCATGTTCTGCTTTACTTCGGCACGAAAGTCTTCTTCAGTGCCATCCTCAAGACCGTACTGAGCAAACAGTGCGTCATCCACCGGTGCCAGCTCGAGCGCCTTGACCTCTTTGACCTGCACTTTGAATTCAACCGCAACTCCCGCGAGATCTTCTTTCTGATAATCCTCGGGGAAAGTGAGGCTCAGCGAGCGCTCGTCGTCGGCCGAAGCGCCGACCAATCCGTCCTCGAACCCCGGAATCATGCGATTAGAGCCAAGCTCCAGCGAGGTGCCCTCGCCTGAACCCCCTTCAAACAGTTCGCCTTCGCGGAAGCCCTGAAAATCAATGACGACAGTGTCACCCGTTTCTGCGGCCCGATCGACAGTTACGAGCTTGCCCTGCTGCTTTCGGAAGACCTCGATAATGTCGTCAATATCCGTCTCGGATACCTCGGCCAACGGCTTTTCAATCGTCAGGTCCGAGATCGGTTGTAGCTCAACCGCCGGGAAAATTTCAAACGTCGCCGTATATTCGACGTCCTGGCCCGCCTCCATCTTGCGGGCTTCGATCGAGGGCTGGCCGGCAGGCCTCAGGTTCTCAGTAATGACCGCCTCCTGGAAAGACTGACTGATCACCTCACCCAGCACTTCTTGCCGCACGCCCGCCCCAAAGCGCTGCTGCAGGACTTTCATTGGGACCTTCCCGGGCCTAAAACCGGGCAATCTGACGTTTCTGGAGGCTTCCTGAAGTCGCCTCGCAACGGCCGAGTCGACTCTATCCGCCGGGACGCCGACGGTGAGCCGGCGTTCCAACCCAGAGGTTGTTTCTACGGAGACCCGCATGTTGTGCTCCTGGATAATTGATTCGTTATTCACTGCCGACCACAGCACCCTCATCGGGTCACTGGTTGACCTCGACTTAGCAGAAATGGTGCGGAAGGAGAGACTCGAACTCTCACGTCGTTAGACACTGGAACCTAAATCCAGCGCGTCTACCAATTTCGCCACTTCCGCAAAGAACACCGAGGTTTTTTGCCGCAGCGCCTGACAGCGAGGCGCGCGATGGTGTCACAGAATCTGAGGAGTTTCAACGCTCACGGCGCCGTCGGCCGCCCTTGAATCACTCGCTGGAGACCGGCGAGCCCCTGCTCAGGCTCGCCACCACTCCTTACAAATTGGTTTAAAAAGTCTGCGTTGAATTTATATTAGTAAATTCAGTAATTTAAGTACTTAATATGACAAAATAGCGGAGGTAGAGGATGGGTGAGACGGGTAATATGCCGCAATGATCTAAGAAAACGACTGACGACGCTGGATAAATTTTTGGCAAGGTGCATAATGAAAAGTGTCGCAGCGCCCCTCAAGAAGCCTGACGACGGCGGGTATCCCAAGTGCCCGTATGTGCGCCCGCTGATGTGCCCGCGAGCGCACCACTCCTAAAAGTCTATGACTACGGGCCCCTCGGGGCCCGCTTTTTTTGCGGCTGTGATTGCTGCGTGCCCGCTCGCTGAGTGGGTGATGAGGAGATGGGTCGTCCCTCGGCGCAAGTCGGCGCCCCGTGCCATCACCGGGGTCCACGCTCTGGGTCAATTCAGAGTGCTGTCTGTTCTAAACCTTGCCGCTAGAGCGTGTGGGTGGCTCGGTCTGAGGACAACATGCCGCCCAGGTGATTTTCTATTTTGGCATTCACGGCGATATCCTGCTCAGAAAACTGTACCCCGATGCCCGCCTGTCGGTTCCCTTGAGCGCCTCCGGGCGTCAACCACACGACACGCCCCTCGATGGGGATCTTTTCGGGCTCGTCCATCAGGGTCAACAACAACGATACCTCGTCACCCAGTCGATAGGCCCGACTGGTGGGGACAAACAAGCCGCCATTCTGCAGAAACGGCATATACGCACCGTACAGCACTGCTTTGTCGGCAATGGTCAGTGCTATGACACCCTGATGCGTCGCTTCACTCATGGGAATACCTTAAACAGCAACGCTGTCCCTGCCAAGACTTGTCAAAAACCGATCAGCGATAGCGGGAAAGTCGCTATGCCCTCGACTGCGAAATAGCCTGAAGATCTCTGCGACAATCACCTCTCTAGCCGGTGTAACACCGCTACGAATCCGCCCAGATAGCACCGATAGGCACCGATGCAATATCAAGTCGCCTCGACCCGCGGCCCTCAGTGTGGCGGCATCGGCTCGCTCGCACTGCGCCTCCAACCAAACCAAGAGCTCGAACAACAGCACTTCGGGGTCGGCGGCGCCCCACGCCTGAGGCAGATGTATCGGACCTTGCGCCGCCGCCACTTCAGGAAATGTTTCGGCCAAAGCGCGACGATCTAACAGATCGCTGTCAGCTCGATGCCTCCAAACCGCGACCGCATGCCCGCGGGTCACTGCCAAAAGCGCTGCGGCCTCTACTCGATCGACCTCCATATTGGCATCTAGCCATTGAAGGGCTGCCTCAGCAGTAGCCACGGGCAGGCGTATTCGCTGGCAGCGTGAGCGAACCGTGGCTGGCAGGCGCCAAGCAGCGGCGGTAGACAGCAGTATCAGACTCGCACCGGGAGGCTCTTCGAGGGTCTTGAGTAGACTGTTTGACGCTGCGGTGGTCATCGTCTCCGCGTCACGGATAAACAATAGCTTGGTATCGCCATACAACGCTGTTTGCTGCATGAAGCGAGTCGCCTCACGCACCTGATCCACGCCAATCGCCTGCTTACCCGGCTCTCTGACGATCTGCATGACGTCACCGTGCGCCCCCTGCTCATGCGCTCGGCAACCCGCGCAGGTTCGGCAGGGCTCAACGCTGCCAATGCGAGAGCAGAGCAACCGTGCGGTCAGCAGCTCGCAGAACAGCGCGGCCTCATACGGATCGTCCGAGACAACCAAATAGGCGTGTCCTCTATGGCTTTCATGGGTCGGCGAGGACCACTGATCGAGCGCCCCTTCTAACCAGGCCGGGATCGAGTGGAGCGGCGTGATGAGTGCGTCGTCACTC
>Ga0255776_10001265_pt1 | contig 28643 bp, 26 predicted proteins | sample 071ome_19_FD_179974 | JGI IMG/M metagenome (GOLD analysis project Ga0255776, IMG submission 179974) | Coastal salt marsh microbial communities from the Groves Creek Marsh, Skidaway Island, Georgia - 071413AT metaG (version 2) | ecosystem: Environmental > Aquatic > Marine > Intertidal zone >... | reverse complement strand
GCGAACACTCTATCGGAAACTGCGGCTGATAGCCGGGCTTTTGCTCAGGCGAATTGCGCCAGCTGCCATGCGCTGGAAGACGGAGTTTCGCCAAACCCGAATGCGCCCAGCCTTCGCCGAGCGGCCAAAAGATTGCCGGATTGGGCGATAGAGGCATCGTTCGAGCGTGGAGTTCAGATCGGGCATTCGATGGAAATGCCAGCCTTCGTATTCGAAGACGGCGATATCGCCAATTTGCTCGCCTATCTCGAAACGCTCAAAGAAAAAGACTGAGTGGTGGTGATAGACGGGTTCTAACCCAGCCCGGCCGTCCAGTCCTTCGACTTCGCCCAGTCCAGATGCGAGGTGTGCTCCATTCCCAGCAAGTCGCGCGCATCTTGCGGATCGACCAGCAGAGGCGACGTGGGCTGCGTGTTATAGAATGAATAGAACTTCGCCATCCCGTCATAGATCGATAGCGGCTGCACTTCGCGCGAGCCGGTGACAAGCTCGCTCATACGGGCGGCGAATTCTTCCGGCGCGAGGCTCTGAAACCGCACCGGTCGCCCGATCGCCTCGGTCAAATTGGCCGCAACCTGGTCGCCCGTCAGCGCCTCCGGCCCGCCCAGCGGCACATGCAGGCCGTCCGCCGCATCGGTTTGCAGCGCGCGGCGCATCGCCTGCGCCACGTCCTCCAGGCACACCCAGTTGATCAGCAAGTCAGGCTTGGCAGGATAGGCAAAGATCCCGTCGCGCATGATCAAGGGCCGCGTCCAGATGCGGTACTGATTGTCCATGAACACGGTCGGCTCAATGAACACACACGTGATGCCGGTTTCTTCCAGCGCGCGCTCTATATCGCGCCTGCCATCATGCGCCGACAGGTCAAGATCGTGATCCGCAACATAGCAGGCGGTGTTGAAGACGATCTTCTTCAGCCCTGCGCGCTTTGCCCCTTCGGCAATGCATTTCCCGAAATGCGCAGCTTTGGCCCGGTCAAACTCGAAAGGTAGGTGGAACGCGGCGGCATCCTGGCCTTCAAATGCCTTAGCCATCGCATCCGCATCAGTGATGTCGGCGTGTACCGTCGGCAAGTCAGGCCATGGCGTGTCTTTCATCGCATCTGCACGCCGAACGCCCGCCGTCACTTCGAACCCAGCGCCCAGCAGTTCCGCGACAAGTGGCTGCCCCTGATCGGCGGGTGCGCCGAGCACGCACACTCTTGTAATTGTCATCAGCTTGCAGCTTTTCGCGCGACTTCGTTTGCGTCAAAATAATGGATGCGTAGCGACTTCATCAGCCCGTCTTCAAACTCGCCCATTTCGCACACGGTCTGGCTAAACGTTTCGCCGCCGCCCTTGGGCGTCATGGTCAGGGTCAGCACCGTTACCGCATGAGTATCGCCGCCGGTGATGTCGTGAATGTCGACCTTGGCCTCTGCCCATGTGCCATACATGGCCGCCGCGCAGCGTTGCAGCGCGTCTTTCCCCCGCCATTCGCCGGCAAAGGGCAGGCAATCAGCCTCGTAAAGCACGAAGTCGGGATGCAGCAGCGACTCCACCTTGTCCCAGTCACGCGCGCCAGCAGCGGCGTAAACAGCGGCCTGTATCTCGCGAGGACTAGCCATCAGCGCTACTCAATGGTGCCAATAACTTCGCCGACCTTGTATTTGACACCCTCTTCGCCGGTTGGCCTGATAATGCCAGTAGCTTGCGCTTCAATCTCGACCGTCGTCTTGTCGGTTTCAGCAGTGTAGATGATGTCCCCCTTGGTCACAGCTTCGCCATCACCGAACATCCATTCGGCCAGAATTACTTCTGTCGCGCTCATGCCTAGCTTGGGAATGCGAATTTCTTCAGCCATTTACGCCTTCCCTACGCTCGCTTTGATCTGGTTCACGATATCGCTCTTTTGCGGGATCCAGGCCTGCTCCAGATGCGATGCGAATGGCACGGCAGAGAACGTCCCGCCGATCCGGCGCACCGGACCTTTTAGCTTGTCCCAGCATTTTTCCTGGATGTTCGCAGCGATTTCCGCGCCGGTTCCGAAGGGGCGAACCGCTTCGTGCAGGGTCAGCGCGCGGCCGGTTTTGTTAACCGATGCGAGCACCGTGGCCTCATCATAGGGCGCGATAGTGCGCAGATCGATGACCTCTACGCTGATGCCTTCTTTGTCGAGCTCGCCAGCCACTTCCAGCGCATCCAACACGGTGCGGCCATAGGTGATGAGGCTGATATCGCTGCCTTCCTTAGCCACAGCCGCCTTGCCCAAAGGCACACGGTAGCCGGGGCCAGGGTCTTCCGAAGTCAGGCCATAGCAAAGGATATTCTCGATAAAGACCACAGGGTCATTGGCGTCGATGGCCGAACGCATCAGACCTCGTGCATCGGCTGCGTTCGACGGGGTGACCACATGCATACCGGCGACATGGGCGAACCATGCCTCCAGCATGTCAGAGTGCTGTCCGCCAAAGCCCACACCCACGCCAGTGGTAGTGCGAATCACAATCGGACATGGCGTCTGGCCGCCTGACATGAAGCGCAATTTCGCGGCGTGATTGACGATCTGGTCCATGCACACGCCGACAAAGTTCATCAGCATGATCTCTGCGATCGGGCGTTGCCCGGCGAGAGCGGCACCCACCGCGGCGCCAATAATCGCGGTTTCGGAAATCGGCGTCGCACGGATGCGGTGCTCGCCGTATTTTTCGGTCAGGCCAGAGGTGATCTTGAACACACCGCCGCCTTGCTTGGCGGCCACATCTTCACCCAGGCAGAACACGCCGTCATCTTCGGCCATCGCCTCGTCAATCGCGAGGTTCAGAGCCTGCGTCATGGTAATCTCAGCCATTACGCCGTCTCCTCAAGCACGTCTTTGTAGATTTCATCAGTGTCCGGCAGCGGCGCATCAAGCGCGTGCTGGACCGCTGCGTCAATTTCCGCATCGATATCAGCCACGATCTTGTCGAGCTCTTCCTCGGTGAACTGCCGCTCAAGCATGACTGCACGCAGTTTGGGCAACGGATCTTCGCGCTTCATTTCCTCGATATGCTCTGGCGGCATGTAAGAAAAATCCGAGCCGAAGAAGTGACCCATCATGCGGTAACACATGGCCTCCACCAGCACTGGCCCCTTGCCCGAGCGGGCATGCGCAACCGCCTCTTCCATCGCAGGGTAGATCTGGTTCACATCATTGCCGTCAACCTTGATCCCTTTCATGCCATAGCCGGCGGCGCGGCTGGAAATGTCGGGGCTGTCGGTGTGATCGGCATAGGCAGTATGCTCGCCATACCGGTTGTTCTGGCACAGGAAGATGACAGGCAGCTTGTAGAGCTGCGCCATGTTCATAGCCTCGTGAAAGCCGCCGATATTGGCGGCGCCATCACCGAAGCTGACCAGAGTTACACGCCCGTCACCATTATTCTGGCTCGCCATTGCAAGGCCATTGGCAATCGGCAGGCCGGAGCCGACAACACCGGTCGTCACCATGATCCCGGTGTCGGGATCGGTGATATGCATGGTGCCGCCCTTGCCCTTGCAAGTGCCCGTTGCCTTGCCAAGGCATTCTCCCCACCATTTCTCGATCGGGATGCCTTTGGCGGTCTGCTCGCCCTGTCCGCGATAGGTGCAGACGACGTAATCGTCTTTCTCCAGCGCAGCCATGGCGGCGGCGGACACAAGTTCCTGCCCGCGCACACAGTAATACATCACGGCAACCTTGCCTTGCATCAGCAGCTGGCGGAATTTTTCATCCGTGCGGTTCACCTTCATGGTGCGGGTGTAAACATCGAGCAGCTTGTCGCGGTCTATCTCAGCCATAATTTGGCCCTTCCTGTGCGGTGATTAGATTAAAACTGGACGCGCTGCGTAAAGCCGCCATCGACGACGATGTTTGCCCCGGTCATGTACGGCACCGCCGGGCTGGCAACGAAGACGACCGCTTTGGCCACTTCTTCGTCATTGCCGAACCGACCCATTGGCATTTTGGCGAGTGTCGCATTGAACAGCTCTGGCATCACGCCTTCGATCACTTCCCAATTGCCGCCGGGGTAATATATCGCACCCGGGCTGACGCAGTTTACTCTGATGCCCTGCGGCGCGAGAGCTTGTGACAGTTGAGATCCATGTGTGATCAGCGCGGCCTTCAGCGCGTTGAACGCTTGCGGCGCGACAAAAGTCTCTAGCGCGGCGGTCGATGACATCAGAACAATCGAGCCGCTGTCTGATTCAGCCAGATGTGGGGTCAGCACTTCGATGGCGTGGACCGCGCCCAGAATATCCATATCAAGGCCGTTCTGCCAATCTCCGGTGCCGCCTGTTCCGGAAGAACTGGCCATGTGCACGAAGATATCGCAGCCGCCCAGCGCCTCTGCCGCGTCGGCAACCCATTTCTTATAATTGTCCGCGCCGTCAGCCATATCGACAACTGAACCATGCACTTTGCCGGGGCCAGCCGCATCAATCTCTTTCGTCGCAGCTTCAATCTTGTCTTCCTTGCGGCTCATGAAAGCAACGTCCGCGCCTTCAGCAGCAAACAATTTGAGCGATGCGAGGCCCAGCCCATGTGCACCGCCATTCATGATGACTTTCTTGCCCTTTAGTCCGAGATCCATCGCTTAATTCTCCCAACTGATTGATTGTTGAGAATGCGATAGCGAAGGCCGCCAAGCGCAGTAATCGTCAAAAGTGTTGGGGGCGGGGCCGCAATGTCGCAACAATTGCCGCTAGGGCATCCTAGATCGCGCGTGCTCAGGATCAAATAACTGCCATTTGACCTTTAAGCATGCACATTCACGTGCCACAATTGCGGTGCAACAACGACTCGTTTTGAGAGAGGGTTCTGATGAATCTGGAATTCACAGCAGAAGAAATCGCATTCCGCGAAGAAGTGCGTAGCTTTATCGCGGAGAACTATCCCAAGCATCTGGGTGATACCGGATTGCGCGAAGATCTCGCGCCGGAAGACTTCGTCGCCTGGCACAAGGTTCTGGGTGAAAAGGGCTGGTCCGTCCCAGCGTGGCCGGTGGAATATGGCGGCACCGGCTGGACCCCGACGCAGCGCTACATCTGGTCAGAAGAGAACGCGCGCGTGAACGCCTTGATGCCGCTGCCATTCGGTGTCTCCATGGTCGGTCCGGTGATCTACACCTTTGGCAATGAAGAGCAGAAGGCGCGTCATCTGCCCGGCATTCGCAGCGGCGATGTATGGTGGTGCCAGGGCTATTCAGAGCCAGGTGCTGGTTCGGACTTGGCTTCACTCAAGACAACCGCGGTGCGCGATGGAGATCACTATGTGATCAACGGGCAGAAGACGTGGACCACGCTGGCGCAATATGCCGATTGGGGCTTTTTCCTTTGCCGCACTGATCCGGATGCCGCCAAGCCGCAGGCAGGCATCAGCTTCATCCTGATCGACATGAAAACACCGGGCGTCGAAGTGAAGCCGATCAAGCTGATCGATGGCGGCTATGAGGTCAATGAAACCTGGCTGACCGATGTGCGTGTGCCGGTCGAGAATCTGGTCGGTGTAGAGAACAAGGGCTGGACCTATGCCAAATTCCTGCTTGCGCACGAACGCAGCGGTATCGCCGGTGTTGCGCGTTCGAAGCGCGGGGTTGAAAAGCTGCGCGAAATCGCAGCGAATGAAACAATCGATGGCGAACCGCTGATCAGCGATTTCGATTTTGCACGCAAGGTAAGCCAGTTGGAGATCGATCTGGCCGCACTGGAAATCACAGAGCTGCGCACGCTGGCCGGCGAACAAGCGGGCAAGGGCCCTGGCCCGGAAAGCTCGATCCTCAAGATCAAGGGGACAGAAATCCAGCAGCGCCTGACCGAGCTGACATTGGAAGCCGTCGGCAGCTATGGCACGCCGATGTATGGCAGCATTGCCGATGCCGGATCGAATGAATATCCGATCGGGCCCGACTATGCGCAGCATTCAGCCGCGACCTATTTCAACATGCGCAAGACATCGATCTACGGCGGATCGAACGAGATTCAGCGCAACATCATCACGAAAATGATCCTCGGCCTTTAATGCCAGAGCGATACGCGGAGAGAAACACGTGGATTTCAATTTCACCGAAGAACAGGAAATGGTGCGCGACGGATTGTCGCGACTGGTGCGCGAACAATATGGCGCAGAGACGCGCCGCGAAGTGATCGCAAGCGAAACCGGCTGGCGCCCCGAAATCTGGGCGCAGCTTGCTGAGCTGGGTATCCTAGGCATGCCGTTTTCAGAGGAAGATGGCGGCTTCGGCGGCGGCGCGATCGATTCGATGATCGTGATGGAAGAGTTCGGCAAAGGCCTGGTGGTCGAGCCATTCGTGCCCACTGTTGTGTGTGCTGGCGGATTCTTCAAACATGCGGGTACAGCGGCGCAGAAGGAAGAACATATCGGTGCCATCGTCTCTGGCGAACGGATTTACGCCTTCGCCTATGCTGAACCGCGCGGGCGCTATGATCTGGCGGATCTGCAGACGACTGCGAAGAAAGACAGCGACGGCTATGTCCTCAATGGGCACAAGGCAGTCGTGATAGCGGCACCTTGGGCGAGCCATCTGATTGTCACTGCGCGCACCAGCGGGGAACGCCGCGACAAGGACGGCATCTCTGTATTCGTGCTCGACAAGTCAACCGATGGCGTGGTCACTCGCGATTACGAAACTGTCGACGGTCGCCGCGCGTCAGAAGTATATTTCGAAAATGCAAGCGTGCCCGCTGACGCGCTGATTGGCGAAGAGGGCGGTGCTTTGCCACTGATTGAACGGATCACGGATGAAGCCATCGCCGCGCAATGCGCGGAGGCATGCGGCGCAATGAAAGTCGCAAATGCCATGACGCTGGAATATTCGAAGCAGCGCAAGCAATTCGGCGTGCCCATCGGCAAGTTCCAGGTGCTTCAGCACCGCATGGCGGACATGTTTACGGAGTATGAGCAGTCAGTTTCGATGAGCTATCTGGCAACACTCAAACTCGACGCGCCCGAAAAAGAACGCAAACGGACTGTATCCGCTGCCAAGGTGCGCGTCGGACAGGCCGCGCATCATATCGGGCAGGAAGCGATCCAGATTCACGGTGGTAATGGTATGACCGATGAATACGCCATAGGTCACTATTTCAAGCGCCTTACGATTTTCGATTCCGAATTCGGGAATATCGACCATCACATGAAGCGGCATATAGCACTCGCTTCCTAGGTCGATGTCGGTGATTGGGGGGTGAATGGTGCCACGAGAGAGAATTGAACTCTCGACCTCACCCTTACCAAGGGTGCGCTCTACCACTGAGCTACCGCGGCGCCTGTTCAAGACGCGCGCCTATTGTCTCGTGCGCGCCCATTGTCAAGCCATGCTTGATGTGGGCATCACTTAGATGCAATGCGTTTCGTATGAGTGAAGATGCAGACAAGAATATGTCGCGTGAGGAGCGATTGGCGGAAAAATTGCGCGAGAACCTGCGCCGCAGGAAATCTCAGGCCCGCAAAATGACCGAATCACGCGGGGAAACGCTTCCCAAAGGCGAACAGGGAAGCTAACGAGGCGTGCTCCTGAGACCTTGCGGAGCAATCATGCCAAAATTGATCCTTGTTCGCCATGGCCAAAGCCAGTGGAACCTCGAAAATCGTTTCACTGGTTGGTGGGACGTCGACCTGACCGAAAAAGGCGTTGAAGAGGCGATGGCGGCAGGTGCGTTGATGCAGGACAAGGGCGTATTGCCCACACGCGCCTTCACCTCGTTACAGACCCGCGCGATCAAGACGCTGCATCTGGCGCTGGGCGTGTGCAACCGGTTATGGATCCCTGAGACCAAGGACTGGCGCCTGAACGAGCGCCACTATGGCGGGCTGACAGGTCTCAACAAGCAGGAAACGCGCGAGAAGCATGGCGATGAGCAAGTGCATATCTGGCGCCGCAGCTTTGATGTGCCGCCACCGCCAATGGAGCCGGGCAGCAAGTATGATCCCGGTGCCGATCCGCGCTACGAAGGCATCGATGTACCTTACACCGAAAGCCTGAAGCACACCATCGAACGTGTATTGCCTTATTGGGAAAGCGATATTCTGCAGGTGCTGGCGAGTGGTGAAACTGTGATCATTTCCGCACATGGCAACAGCTTGCGCGCATTGGTAAAGCATCTCTCGCAAATCTCGGATGAGGACATCACCGGGCTGGAGATTCCCACCGGCCAGCCGATCATCTATGACTTTGACGACAACATGGTGCCGGGCGAGCGGTACTATCTGAAAGACAGCTGAGAAAAGCGAGACATATGATGGGGGGCAAGGTCGCAATCATTATGGGCAGCCAGTCAGACTGGCCGACGATGAAGCGTGCTGCAGAGGTGCTGGAAGAGCTTGAAGTCGAGCACGAGGCGCGCATTGTTTCCGCACACCGCACGCCCGACCGGATGAGCGCCTTTGCCAAGGGCGCAGAGGGCGAAGGGTTCGATGTCATCATCGCGGGCGCAGGCGGCGCTGCACATCTGCCTGGCATGGTAGCGGCGATGACGCATCTGCCGGTGTTGGGTGTGCCGGTGCAATCCAAAGCTTTGAGCGGGCAAGACAGCTTGCTTTCGATCGTACAAATGCCGGCCGGCATCCCCGTCGGCACGCTCGCGATTGGCGAAGCGGGCGCAACCAATGCCGGGCTGATGGCGGCGGCGATCCTCGCACTACAGGATGAAGATTTGTCCGAACGCCTGCAAGATTGGCGCGCGGCGCGCAGCGCGGCGGTGGCGGAACGTCCGACGAACTGATGCCAAGTGCGACAATGATCAGGCCCGGCGGCACTATCGGTATCTTGGGCGGCGGACAGCTGGGCCGCATGATGGCCATGTCAGCCGCACAATTGGGCTGCCGTGTAATCGGCTATTCCCCACCAGGGGACAATGTCGCCGCTGAGGTTTGCCATGACTTCTTCGAGAACGGGTGGGGCGACAAGGCAGCACTCGCGGCATTTGCGTCCAAATGCGATGTCGTGACCTGGGAGTTCGAGAATGTGCCGTTGAGCGCGGTGGCCGCGATCCCGGATAACCTGCTTGTCCCGCATCCGCGCGCGCTAGAGACCGCGCAAGACCGCTTGAAGGAAAAACGCTTTGTCGAAGGGCTGGGCGGCAAGCCTGCACCATATGCGCCGGTCGATTCCGAAAGCGATCTGGCGGCGGCAGTGGAGCGGATTGGTGCGCCCGGGATCCTCAAGACAGCACGTGACGGCTATGATGGCAAAGGGCAGTGGCGCATCGCCTCCGCGCGCGATGCGGAAAGTTTCCGCTTTCCCGGCAAGCCATGCGTTTACGAAGGCATGGTCGAGTTCGACGCGGAATTTTCCGTGATTCTCGTGCGTGATGCTGACGGCGAAGTGCGCTTTTGGGATTCGACCGCGAATGTGCATTCTGGCGGCATGCTGGAAACTTCGACACTGCCAGCAGGGGAAGCTGTCGAAGCACAGGTCCAGCAAGCCCGCGAGATCGCCCGGCAGACCGCCGAAGCGTTGAACTATGTCGGCGTATTGACGCTGGAATTCTTCGCCACGAAATCAGGCCCTGTGTTCAACGAGATGGCCCCGCGTGTGCACAATTCCGGCCATTGGACGATCGAAGGTGCGGCCACCAGCCAGTTTGAAAACCATATCCGCGCGGTTTGCGGTTTGCCCTTGGGATCAACCGAAACACGCTTCGCGAATATCGAGATGCGCAATATCGTAGGCGAGGATGCGCTCACCGCCTACGACATCCTTGGCGAGGATACCGAGGCGCATCTGCATCTCTATGGCAAGGCCGAAGCACGCGAAGGGCGCAAGATGGGCCATGTGACTCGCGTGAGCGGTTCGCGAGGCTGATCCGTGGAAGAAGGGCTGTTCCTGATCTATGCGCGCGCCGCAAACGGCACGATTGGCAAGGACAATACACTGCCATGGCACCTGCCAGCTGACCTCAAACGGTTCAAGGCGCTCACGATGAACAAGCCGATGATCATGGGGCGCAAGACCTTCGAAAGCTTGCCGGGCTTGCTTCCCGGTCGCCGGCATATTGTGCTGACTCGTCGCGAACGGTGGGGCAGCGAAAGTGCTGAAGTGGCGCGCAATGTCGAGCAGGCGTTGGCGATGGCGCGCGAGAACAACGAAACCGGCGAGATTGCTGTCGTCGGTGGCGCAGCGATCTACGACGTGTTCCGTCCGATCGCCGAACGGATCGAACTGACGCAGATTCACGCCGAATTCCAAGGCGATACCTTCATGAAACCAATCGGCTCAGAATGGGAAGTCGCCGCACGCGAAGACTTTCCAGCTGACGGCGATTTGCCAGCCTATTCATTCGTGACCTACCACCGCCGCGAGGAGGAGGGTTGATGCGCTGGCTCGATCACCGCGAGACTGTGCCGGATGCGCTGCGCGGCGCTATCATCGCGCTGGGCAATTTCGATGGTTTTCACAAGGGGCACCAAGCTGTTGCCGGAGAAGCGATCAGCTGGGCGCATGCAGAGGGCCGTCCTTCGATCATCGCGACCTTTGACCCGCACCCGGTGCGTTTCTTCAAGCCCGATGTTCCGCCCTTCCGGCTAACCACGCTGGAACAAAGGCAGGAACTGTATCTGGCCGCAGGCGCAACCGCGATGCTGGTGTTCCATTTCGATAGCGAGCTGGCTGGCACCAGCGCGGAAGACTTCATAACAGAGATCCTGATAGATCGGTTCGGCGCGCATGGCGTAGTGACCGGGGGCGATTTCACTTTCGGTCAGGGTGCGAAGGGCAATGTAGAGCTATTGCGCAGCTTTGGCGGCGCTAATGGCCTGCAAAGCCGCGTCGTCGATGTGGTTGAGGACGACAGCGAAACTGTTTCTTCCAGCCGCATCCGCGAAGCTTTGCGCGATGGTGACCCGCAACTGGCGGCCAAATTGCTCACCCGCCCGTTCGCGATCAGGGGCATCGTGGAACACGGGGACAAGCGCGGGCGCGAACTGGGCTATCCGACCGCCAATCTGGTGATCGACAATTACCTGCGCCCCAAATACGGCATCTATGCGGTGACCGGTCGTATTTTGAGCACCGGGGAGATGCTCGAAGGCGCGGCAAGCGTGGGCATTCGCCCGCAGTTTGAGCCGCCCAAGGAGCTGCTCGAGCCCTATTTCTTTGACTTCTCGGGAGACCTCTACGGGCAAGAGATCGAAGTGGCATTTCACCACTTCCTGCGCGGTGAGGCCAAGTTCGACAGCCTTGATGAATTGACCGCGCAGATGGAGAAGGATTGCGCCGAGGCGAAGAGGCTTCTAAGCGCGCGCAACGATGACTGAAAAGCGCGACTATAAAGACACTGTCTTCCTGCCGAAGACTGATTTCCCGATGAAAGCCGGCTTACCTCAAAAGGAGCCGGGCATTCAGGCGCGCTGGCATTCAGAGGATCTGTACAATCAGATGCGCGAGAGCCGCGCGGGTCGTGAGAAGTTCATCCTGCACGATGGCCCGCCTTACGCGAACGGCGATATGCATATCGGCCACGCGCTCAATCATATCCTCAAAGACATGGTCTGCCGCACGCAGAACTTGGCGGGCAAGGATGCGCCCTATGTGCCGGGCTGGGATTGCCACGGCTTGCCGATCGAATGGAAGATCGAAGAGCAATACCGCAAGAAGAAGCTCGACAAGAACGCGGTCGATCCCAAGGAATTCCGCGCGGAATGCCGCGCCTATGCGCAGCATTGGGTCGATACGCAGCGTGAGCAGCTGAAGCGGCTGGGTATCATGGGCGATTGGGACAATCCCTACCTCACCATGGATTTCGCGGCCGAAGGCACGATTGTGTCCGAGCTGCTGAAATTTGCGGAGAGCGGCAATCTCTATCGCGGGTCAAAGCCGGTGATGTGGAGCCCGGTGGAAGAGACCGCGTTGGCCGAAGCCGAAGTTGAATATGAAGATCTGACCGACAGCCCGCAGATCGATGTGGCGTTCGAGATTATCGAGAGCCCGATCAAGGAACTGATCGGCGCGCATGCGGTGATATGGACGACCACGCCCTGGACGATCCCGGTCAACCAGGCTTTGGCCTATGGGCCGGATGTTGAGTATGTTCTCTTGAATGCCTGCTTTATGCCAGAAGAGCAGGCTCGAGATGATGAAGATTCCGGCTATCGCTTCTACCTTGTTGCTCGTGCGCTAAAGCAGCAGTTCTTGGACCGAAAGCTCGAAGAAATTCGTCGTCTCCAGAATGATACAGGCGCGACATCCTGCTACGATATTGATCAGGAAATCGGGATCAAAGGCTCAGAACTAGCCGGAACCAAAGCCCGCCACCCGATGCACAAACTCGGCGGATTTTACGCGACGCCGCGCCCGTTCCTGTCCGGAGATTTCGTCACCACCGATAGCGGCACAGGCCTTGTCCATATGTCGCCCGACCATGGCGAGGACGATTTCGCGCTGTGCAAAGCGCACGGCATCGAGCCCGTGTTCGCGGTGATGAATGACGGGCGTTATCGCGATGACTGGCTGTGGCTGGGCGGCAATGATGATCGCCGCCGCAGCGTGATCAACAAGCCGTTCAATTCGCCCGAAGGCCCGATCTGCAGCGATTTGCGCGAAGTGGGCGCGCTGCTTTCCGCCTCCGCCGATTACGCGCACAGCTATCCGCATTCCTGGCGCTCCAAGGCCAAGGTCATCTATCGCTGCACGCCTCAGTGGTTCGTGCCGATGGACAAGGACTTGCCTTGGCTCGAGCCCAAGAGCGCCGAAGACAAGAGCTGGGAAGGCGAAGGCGGCGCCATCGATCCGTCTGAAGAGACAATCTGTGCTGCCCCCACATTGCGCGAACGCGCGATGGAGGAAATCGCCCGCGTCCGCTTCGTTCCAGAGAAAGGCCGCAACCGCATCGGCAGCATGGTGGAGGGCCGCCCTGACTGGGTGCTGTCTCGCCAGCGTGCCTGGGGTGTCCCGATCACGCTGTTCGTCAATCGCGAGAGCGGCGATTACCTGCGCGATGAAGCCGTGAATGCACGCATCGTCGCCGCCGTGCACAAGGAAGGCGTCGACGCGTGGGAAGAGGCGCGCGCGCAGGAATTCCTCGGAGCCGATTACAACGCCGACGACTTCGAGATGGTCACCGACATCTTGGACGTGTGGTTTGACTCGGGCTGCACGCACAGCTTTGTGCTGGAAAGTGGCAAATGGCCCGACCTGCAGTGGCCCGCCAATCTCTATCTCGAAGGCAGTGACCAACACCGCGGCTGGTTCCAGTCTTCGCTACTCGAAAGCTGCGCGACCCGCGGCCGTGCACCTTACGACCAAATCCTTACCCACGGCTTCACCATGGATGCCAAGGGCAAGAAGATGTCGAAGTCGCTCGGCAACACCATCGACCCGCTAAAGGTGATGGAGCAATATGGCGCGGATATCATTCGCCTGTGGGCGCTGTCGGTCGATTTCACCGAGGATCACCGCATCGGCGATGAAATCCTGAAAGGTGTGGGCGACCAGTACCGCAAGCTGCGCAATACGTTCCGCTATCTGCTCGGCGCGCTTGACGGCTTTGTTGGCGATATGGGCGATGCCGGAGAAGTGCCGGAGCTGGAGCTCTATGTGCTGGCGCTGCTGGCGGATCTCGACGGCAAGCTGCGCAAGGCGGTCGATGATTACGACTTCAACGCCTACACGCGGCTGCTAGTCGATTTCTGCAATGAAGACTTGAGCGCGTTCTTCTTCGATATCCGCAAAGACACGCTCTATTGCGACGGGCCTGACTCGACGACGCGCAATGCCTATCGCACCGTGCTGGACCTGCTGTTCCATGCGCTGGTGCGCTATGCCGCGCCGGTGCTGGTTTACACCACAGAGGAAGTCTGGAGCACGCGCTATCCCGATGGCGGCAGCGTGCATTTGCTCGAATGGCCAGCGGTGCCGGGCGTGACCGCTGATGGTGAGCGTTGGGAGATGCTTCGCGATCTGCGTGAGCGCGTGAACGAAGCGATCGAGCCACTGCGCCGCGAGAAAGTGATCCGTTCCAGTCTGGAGGCCGAAGTGAGGGTGCCTGCCAATGCGGTGCCAGAAGGCTTCAGCGATGCAGATTTGGCCGAATTGTTCATCACAGCGTCAGTCACGTGCAGCGATAGCGACAGTGTGACTGTCACCAAGACCAATCATCACAAATGCGGCCGTTGCTGGCGCTTGCTTCCCGAAGTTTCGGAAGATGGCGAGCTATGCGGGCGGTGCGACGATGCTGTCAGCCAAATGGACGCAGCGGAATGAACGAATTCCTCACCCGCAACCGCATGATCGGGCTTGGCATTGCCGCGCTGATCTTTGTCAGCGACCAGTTCATCAAATGGCTGGTAGATGGCCCGCTTGGCCTATCGCGCGAACTCGACAAGATGGATTTGCTGCCGTTCTTTGACCTCACACGGGTTCATAACCGCGGCGTTTCGCTGGGCCTGTTCGAAGCAACCAGCGAAGAAATGCGCTGGATCCTTGTGGGCGTGACTGCGCTGATCGCCATCGTCGTTGCTGTATGGATGTTCCGCGAACGATTGCTGGGTGACATTATCGGCCTAGGCATGATCCTGGGCGGCGCGCTGGGCAATATCGTGGACCGCACGCGGTTCGGCTATGTGCTCGACTATGCCGATTTTCATATCGGGGATTTCCGCCCATTCCTCATTTTCAATGTCGCTGATGCCGCTATCACCATCGGCGTAGTGATAATCCTTGTGCGAAGCTTCTTGGTAAGCGACAAGGAACGTCAAGCTGAACAAATTGCTGAAGAAGGGCCGCGCGCGCGGCTCGTGGAGTGAACACAATGCCTAGCCTAAAGACACCAATTCTCCTGATCGCGACCAGCGCCATGCTGGCCGGATGCGGCGGTGGCGGCTTTTTGAACCGCGAACGACCAGACGAGTTTGCTGTGCAACGTCAGGCACCTTTGGTGGTTCCGCCAGACTTCAATCTTGTTCCGCCAGCTCCGGGTGCACCGCGCCCTGGCGATGGCTCGACGCAAGAACAGGCGTTGGAAGCCCTGTTTGGCGGCCCTGCCCCGCGCAGTCAGGTAGAAACCAGCGCGCTGGACCGCGCGGGCACAGCGGCGCCCGGCATCCGCTCTTCAGTGGGTGACCCGCAGACCAATACGGTCGCCAAGGGCTCTGTTACGCGCGACATCATCGCTGCACCTGAAGGTGCAGGCGCATCAGCGACTGCCGTTATTCCTGGCTAATCAAGAGTTTGTCGATCCGACGACCGTCCATATCGACAACCTCAAAGCGCCAGCCCTGATCGTGGAAATGATCTCCTGCGACAGGTAGCTGTTTCAGGACTGACAATACGTAACCGGCCGCAGTGCCGAACTCCCGGTTCACGTCATATTCGATGCCCAAACGGTCCGCGAGCGCATCGGCCGATAGCGATCCCGACACCAATAGCGATCCATCCTCGCGCTCGACCAGCAGCGGCGTATCACCTTCATCCTGATCGCTGGCAAATTCGCCGGCCATTGCGGTGAGCAGATCGACCGGTGTGATGATACCATCCAGATGGCCATATTCATCATGAACCATCGCCATTGCGACTTCAGATTGTTGGAGCACGCGCAGCGCGTCCATGGCATCAAGCTGATCGGGGACGACTTCCGCTTTGCGCATCAGCCGCTTCAAGGACACCTTCTTTCCCGCCACCAGCGCGCCAAGAACTTCGCGCACTTTCACAACGCCCAGAACATTGTCGGGCGATCCGTCCGCGATTGGCAGCAAAGAATGCGGGCTGTCTTCGATTGCCTGGCGGATCGCTGCTTCGTCCGCGCTGACATCGATCCAGTCGAGCTCAGTACGCGGCGTCATCAATTCGCGTACTGGCCGTTCTGCCAAACGCACAACACCGGTCAGGATCTGATGCTGATCTTCCTCGATCGTGCCTGAACGCGTTGCATCAGCGAAGATCATATGCAGTTCTTCAGCGGTCACAGACGACTGCCCACCCGGACGCATGCCCAGCAAACGAATCAGCAAACCAGACGATGTATCCAACACCCAGACGAGCGGCGCGGCAATTCTGGCCACAAGCGCCATAGGGCGCGACATTGCTACCGCGATCGGTACGGCATGCCGCAAGGCCAGCTGCTTGGGCACAAGCTCGCCTACCACGAGGCTGAAATATGTCGTCAGCGCGATCACAAGCGCAAACCCGGCATCACCGGCCCATTCAGGCGGGACGCCCAAGGCCAACATCCGCTCGCGCACTGGCCCGCCCAGACTCGCCCCAGAATAGGCACCGGCGATAATGCCCACCAGTGTGATCCCGATCTGCACGGTCGAGAGAAACTTGCCGGGATCAGCCGCCAACTGCAGCGCAACCTTCGCACCGGCCGAGCCTTTGTCTCGCTTGCCCTTCAGGCGCGCAGGCTTAGCCGATACAATCGCCAGCTCGGACATGGCAAACACGCCATTGAGCACGATCAGGCAAGCAATAATGAGGGCATCAGGCCAAGGAAACGGTGTCACGCATAAACCGCTAGCACAAATCAGCGCGCTTGCCAGCTTCATTGCGCAGCAAACCTTAAGCGCCTAGAAACTGTGGCATTAGCGATCTCTGCTTTGGGGGAAGTTCGGTCGCTGGGGGCCGATTCGGCAATCCGCCGATTTGATGCAGAGGAGAATCTTGATGAAAACATCACGAATTATGCTTTCGAGCCTGGCGGCGGCATCGCTGTTGGGCACCAGCGCCTGTGTCACGGACCCCAACACCGGCGAGCGCAAAGTCTCACGCACAGCCATTGGCGGTGTCGGGGGCGCAGTCCTGGGCGGGCTGCTTGGCGGCGCAATTGGCGGCAAGACCGGACGTATTGTCGGCGCGGTGGCTGGCGGCGCAGCGGGCGGTTACGCCGGCTACACAATGGATCAGCAGATCAAGGAGCTGAAAGAAGAGACCGAAGGCTCTGGCGTTGAAGTCACTGAAGTCGACAATGGCGAGGCGATCTTGCTCAACCTGCCCGACAATGTGACATTCGATGTTGGCAGCGCGACGCTGAACCCCGGCTTCCGTAGCACGCTAGACGGCGTAGCGGAAAATCTGGTGCAGTATCCCAACAGTCTGATCGATGTGTATGGCCACACCGACTCGACCGGTTCGGATGCATTCAACCAGACATTGTCAGAGCGCCGCGCGCAAACCGTTGCCAACTACCTTCAGTCGCGCGGCGTCTCGCAAGCGCGAATCCACTGGCAGGGCTTTGGCGAGACTTTGCCGGTCGCATCGAATGGCACTGCAGAAGGCCGCGCGCGCAATCGCCGGGTCGAGATCAAGATCATTCCGTTCGACGAACAGGATGTGCGGGAGGCGCAAACCCAGCAGGGTTACTAAGCCTACAGCTTTTGAAACAAGCGAAGGGCCGGCCTTAGCGCTGGCCCTTTGTTGTTGGGGCCAGTTCCGCTGCGCGATCCGCTAGTCGCGCGACTGCATCGCCATGAATCTCAGGGGTACAAACCAGAACGCCAAAGGCGCGCGGATCGCGTTTGTTGTAGGCGAGCGGCCCGCCGAAAGCGTCTGTGACTTCTGCACCGGCCTCACGCGCGATCAAGGTTGCCGCGGCAATGTCCCACTCATAGCCCCAGCGCAGCGTTGCGACCAGATCCGCCTCGTCCGCCGCAACCATCGCAATCCGCAAGGCGATCGAGTTTGGCTTGTCGACCATCACGAGATCGCTGTCTGCATGAGGCAATTGGTCAATCGGAACGCGCGCGCCCGAAAAAACGCTGCGCCGCGACGCGCGCAGTGCCGCTCCGTTGCGCCACGCTCCTTTGCCTGCGACGCCTAGCCACTCTTCTTTGCGGGCAGGTGCGCACAACATGCCGATAAGCGGCTTGCCTGAACTGACCAACGCTACCGACACACACCAACCGGTGCGACCGCGCACAAAATCACGCGTGCCGTCGATCGGATCGACTAACCAGATCAAACCACGATTCAGGCGCTCGGGCGCATCTCCGGTCTCCTCCGACAGCCAACCGGCGGAAGGCAGCAACGCGCCCAGTTCGCGCTTCAGGAATGCATCAACCGCCAGATCCGCCTCGCAAACGGGCGATCCGGTTTCTTTCTCCCAACTGTCCAGCGCATGTCCATTGCCCGGCCATAGATCACAAGCGATCCGGCCAGCTTCACGGACAATGGATTCAAGGCGGTTGCTATCGATCAAGACTATGGGTTACCCTTCAAAGTGTCAGTCTTGGCACTGCACGCCCAAAGTCTGCTTTTCAAGGCGGCGAATCCATGCTTAGGCGCTTTGCGAAACATTCCAGCGGAAAGCCTCAAGCAAAGGAAACGGCCTCCCCATGAATATCCACGAATACCAGGCAAAAGAACTTCTCGCGAAATATGGCATCGGCATCCCTGCCGGCCACGCTGCGCTCACAGTTGAAGAAGCTGTTGAAGGCGCAAAGAAACTGCCCGGACCGCTTTATGTCGTGAAGGCGCAAATCCACGCGGGTGGCCGCGGCAAGGGCAAGTTTTCGGAATTGGGCCCGGACGCAGGCGGCGGTGTTCGTCTGGCAAGAAGCATTGAAGAAGTCGAATCGCATGCCAAGGAAATGCTCGGCAACACGCTGGTGACCATCCAGACGGGTGACGCCGGCAAGCAGGTCAACCGCCTGTACGTTACCGATGGTGTTGATATTGCGAAGGAATACTACCTGTCGATGCTGGTCAACCGTGCATCGGGCCGCGTTGCGATGATTGTCTCGACCGAAGGCGGGATGGACATTGAAGATGTAGCGCACAATACGCCGGAAAAGATCACCACGATCACTATCGACCCGGCCCAAGGCTTCATGCCGCATCATGGCCGCGCGGCTGCCTTCGCACTGAAACTGACCGGAGATCTCAACAAGCAGTGCCAGAAGCTGACCAAGCAGCTCTACACAGCCTTTATGGATCTCGACATGGAAATGCTGGAGATCAACCCGCTGGTCGAGACCGAGGATGGCCAGCTGCTGGTGCTCGACACCAAGATGAGCTTCGATGGCAATGCGCTGTTCCGTCACAAGGATGTCGAAGAACTGCGCGACGTAACCGAGGAAGATCCCGCTGAAGTCGAAGCGAGCGAGTATGACCTCGCTTACATCAAGCTGGACGGCAACATCGGCTGCATGGTCAATGGCGCAGGACTTGCCATGGCGACGATGGACATTATCAAGTTGAACGGCGCCTTCCCGGCGAACTTCCTTGACGTGGGCGGCGGTGCGACAACCGAAAAGGTCACTGCGGCGTTCAAGATCATCCTGAAAGACCCGGCAGTCGAAGGCATCCTGGTCAATATCTTCGGCGGGATCATGCGCTGCGACACGATTGCGGAAGGTATCGTGATTGCGGCCAAGGAAGTCGACCTAAGTGTACCTCTGGTTGTTCGCCTCGAGGGCACCAATGTCGAGCAAGGCAAGGAGATCCTCGCCACTTCCGGCCTGCCGATCGTTCCGGCCGATGATCTGGGCGATGCCGCGAAGAAGATCGTGGCTGAGGTGAAGCAAGCAGCTTAAGCGTCAAATTCGCGAAGTATTTGAAAGGCCCTGCCGGCATTCGCTGGCGGGGCCTTTCTTTTGGGCGGCGCTACCGCGTCGGCCCGGGTTCAGGCAAAATTGGTGGAGCTCCGTCCATGTATGTCAGCCAGTTTTGCCAGATTGTGTGCGTGCGCCGGTCGGTCATAGCGATCTTACAATCAAGAGCCATCGCGCCCCTTATCGTTCCACCTTTCCAATTCTCATAAACTGCATCGCATTCACTTTCACGATACGCGATAAAGGTGTCGTCGCTTGCCTTGATCTTAGCCACGAGAACCGATTCGTCTTTTGCCCGCTCAATCGCCGCGGCGAGGTAACGAGCGAGATGGCCGTCTGCACGCCTTAGAGTCGCCGCAAGGCATTCGTTTATCTCTACGGTGGAAACAGCATCGAGACAGCGCTCAATGGACGACGCACCCGGCCCCGCCATTCGGTCAAACCGAAAACTCAGCTCCCCACCGGATTGCATCCGTACAGCAGCTACCAGCCCTTCGCCCGGATTATCCGGATCGGCACAGCGCAGTGTCAGCGCGTTGAAATAGGCTGCACAAGGCTCGATAGCGACGAGGCGAAAGGTGAGCATATCATCCTTCTCTTCCCAGCCCGTCAGGTCGGCATTGAAGTGCTTTAGCTTGAGCGCAAGGCTGCCGTCCTGAGGCAGAATGTACATGTGCTCAGAGAACATGATCGCGCCTTCGGTTGTCTCCTGCACAAAGGTGCCCACCATCGTGCCGCCAATCGGCGGTAGCCAGCTTTCCATAGCGGGCGCGCCTTGAATGCCTTCGCCTGCCCATTGACCCACGAGCCAGTCCAGCTGGCCGATTGTGGCAGGCGGTGAAACGAAATCCTTCTCGCCTATTCGCGTTTCCATCTGCGGTTCTTCGCTCGCTGCAGGTGCGGCCGAAAGCGCCGCAGCCATAACCAGCATCATACGCTTGCTCAGTTTCATCGCCTTCTCCCGATCATTCCGCAGGCTATCCCTGACCAAATGGCTAGTCCAGCTCGGCGGAACGAATCCTTGACCTGAAGCGCTGAGACGGCGAGTGACAGTCGCGCATTTTTAGAGATTCTCGAGGCCTTGCCTGACTTGACGTTTACGTAAACGCAAGCTAGGTGAGCTCCGAGCTATTCAAGAGGAAGGAAATCCCATGAAAATCCTCGTCCCCGTCAAGCGGGTGATCGACTACAACGTGAAGCCGCGCGTCAAGGCGGATGGTTCAGGCGTAGACCTGGCCAACGTCAAGATGAGCATGAACCCCTTCGATGAAATCGCCGTTGAAGAGGCGATTCGTATTAAGGAAGCTGGCAAGGCAGAAGAGATCATTGCAGTCTCTGTCGGCCCGGCCAAGGCGCAGGAAACGCTGCGTACCGCGCTCGCCATGGGTGCAGACCGCGCGATTCTGGTCGAGGTGGAAGACGGCGTTGATGTAGAGCCGCTCGCGGTTGCGAAAATCCTCAAAGCCATTGCTGAGGAAGAAGGCCCGGGCATCGTGATGCTCGGCAAGCAGTCAATCTCTGACGACAGCAACCAGACCGGTCAGATGCTCGCCGCCCTGATGGGCCGCCCGCAAGGCACCTTCGCCAACACCGTTGAGGTGGATGGCGACAGCGTGATTGTGAAGCGCGAGATCGACGGCGGTCTGGAAACCGTAAAGCTTTCGCTACCAGCGATTGTTACCACGGACTTGCGCCTCAACGAGCCGCGCTATGCTTCGCTGCCTAACATCATGAAGGCGAAGAAGAAGCCGCTCGATACGAAGAGCCCGGCTGACTACGGCGTGGACATCGCCCCACGCCTCATCACCACCAATGTCTCCGAGCCGCCGGTTCGCCAGGCCGGTGAAAAGGTCGAAGATGTTGATGCTCTGGTCGCCAAGATCAAAGCTCTCGGCATCGCGTAAGAAACCCGGACAGGAAAGGTAGAAAGAACCATGAAAACTCTCGTTTGGGTCGAACACGACAATTCAAGCGTTAAGGACGCAACGCTGGCGGTCGTTACCGCTGCGGCAAAACTGGGCGAAGTGCACCTGCTGGTCGCTGGTTCGGGCTGCGCAGGCGTGGCAGACGAAGCCGCCAAGATCGCAGGCGTTGGCACGGTGCATCTAGCAGACGACGCTGCTTACGAGCACGCGCTGGCAGAGAATGTTGCGCCATTGGTCGCTGGCCTGATGGATATCCATGACGCGTTCCTCGCGCCCGCAACTACGACGGGTAAGAACATCGCGCCGCGGGTCGCCGCATTGCTCGACGTGATGCAAATCTCGGACATTCTGTCGGTCGAGGGCGAGAAGACATTCACCCGTCCGATCTACGCAGGTAATGCGATCGCCACTGTGGAATCGAGCGATCCAAAGCTCGTCATCACCGTTCGCGGCACAGCGTTTGACAAGGCCGCCCCTGAAGGCGGCTCAGCCAATGTCGAAGCGGTTGGAAGCAAAGGCGATGCAGGCACATCCAGCTTCGTCAGCTCCGAGATCGCCAAGAGCGAGCGTCCTGAACTGACCAGCGCAAAGGTGATCGTATCGGGCGGCCGCGCACTCAAGGACTCGGAAACCTTCGAAGCAACGATCACGCCGCTTGCTGACAAGCTGGGCGCAGGGATCGGCGCGTCGCGCGCTGCGGTGGACGCAGGTTATGTCCCGAATGATTACCAGGTCGGCCAGACCGGCAAGATCGTGGCACCGGAGGTCTACGTCGCGATCGGTATTTCCGGCGCGATCCAGCACCTCGCTGGCATGAAGGATTCAAAGACCATCATCGCCATCAACAAGGATGAAGACGCCCCGATCTTTCAGGTGGCGGACATCGGCCTTGTCGCTGACCTGTTCAAGGCTGTGCCGGAACTGACTGAAAAACTTTAGAACTACAGGAAACCTTAGGGTTGAATGGAACCTCCGGCGGGCTAGGAAGCACGTCGGAGGTTTTGTTTTATGCGCGCTTTGGGACTTGTCTTGGTAGCAGGATCAATCGGCATCGCTGCGCCTGCGACGGCTGATGACGACACGGTGATCCTTGAACCAAGCAGCTATTGGAGTGTGGATTTCGGCGAAGAGAAGTGTCGCCTGGCAAGGGCATTTGGCGAAGGTGAAGACAGACATCTGCTTTTCATTGAACAGGGTGGCCCAAAATCGAGCTTTGGATTCATGGCGATTGGACCGGCATTCGAACGATTCAGGCGGCCGGATCGCATAGAAATCCAGTTTGGTGAATTTGAGCCAATGACCGATCAAATGCCGATGCTTGGCAACACTGAGGGTGTGGGTGCATCTCTGATCTTTTCCAACATGAACTTTAGGGTCAGGCCCGAAACCGAAGGCGACGCGGAAGAAAAACGGCGCAAGGCACCTTTGCCCCGACTTGATGTCGAAGCAGCCTCTGAGATCGACTCGATTTCGGTGAGCTATGGCAAGCGAAATGTCGTATTCAATACCGGCGACCTCGGTGAAGCAGTCACGGTTATGAACGAATGTGCACTCAATTTCGTCGAAGCTTGGGGGCTGGATCGTGCGGCGCATGAAACCATGAGTCGATTGCCCAGATGGACGAATGAGCGGGCCGTTGTGCGGCGCATTCAAGCAACCTACCCGTTGCAAGCGCTACGGCGCGGTGAGAGCGGCATCATCCGTCTCCGGGTGACAGTGGAAGAAGACGGCTCCATCTCGGATTGTATCTTGGACAAGGCAACTATCGCGGAATCGCTTGACCCCCCTGCTTGTAGAGAAATGCGACGCGCCGAGTTTGAACCAGCTTTGGACAAGGGAGGCAATCCGATGCGATCTTTCTATCAGACCAATATCATCTATCGCGTTAGCTAAAGCGCAGCTCCGCTCACATCCACCCGACAATAAAGTGCAGCGTCATCCCCACCAGGCCGCCCACGACCGTGCCGTTGATGCGGATGAACTGCAGATCGCGGCCGACCGCGCTTTCGACACGGCCGGTAATCGTTACCGCATCCCAACGCTTGACCGTTTCTGACACCAGCTGCACGATCTGCCCGCCATATCGGGTCGCAACGCCGACCATTGTGCGCCGCGCAAGCCTGTTAATCTGAAGCTGCAAACGAAGGTCCTGTTGCATCGCGCTGCCCATCTCGCCTAGCAGCTTGCGCATCTCCCCGCCCAAAGCATTTTCCGGATCACGCGCACGGCGGATCAGCGATTGGCGGATACGCTCCCAAACGCCCATCCACCATTCGGCCACCGCGGGATTCTCGATCAGGTCACGCTTCATCGATTCCACCCGCTCGCGCGTTTTGGGATCATACTGAAGATCGCTTGCGAGTTTTTCCAAGCCCTCTTCAATCTTGCTGCGAATGGGATGTTCGGGATCGACCAGAACTTCGGCCAGCAGCTTGTAGAGCCCATCAAGCACAGAGGTGGAAATCCGCTCATCCAGCCCGGTCCAGCGCATCACGGCATTCGCGCGCGATTCGATGATGTCACGGATCGTGTCTTCATTGTCTTCCAGCGTCAGCCCCGCCCAGCGGATAAAACCATCCATCAGCGGCATATGGCGCCCATCGGCAATCGTACCCTCGAGCATGCGCCCGACGAGCGGTGATACATCGATCTTGGCAAATTGATTGCCAAGCCCCGCGCGAACCTGATTGCCCAAGCGATCCGGATCGAGCGATTCGAGTACTTCGGCGAGAAGTTCAGACACGCCGCCCGTCAGGCGTGACGGGCCATCGCCCTCTTCAAGGCTAGACGGAGGATCGGTGAGGAATTCGCCGACCGCCTTGGCCACGTTCATCCCCGCCATGCGCCGCGCAACAACGGCGGGCGTGAGGAAGTTCTCGCGCAGGAATTGCGCCATGGTGTCCGCGATCCGGTCTTTGTTTTCCGGAATAATCGCAGTGTGCGGAATAGAAATGCCCAGCGGATGGCGGAACAGTGCGGTCACCGCGAACCAGTCTGCCAGTCCGCCGACCATGGCCGCTTCCGCAAAGGCATTAACATAGCCCCAGGCCCAGTGATCGCCCACCAGACCATGCGTGGTGAAGAACAGCACCGCCATAACGCCGAGCAGGCCTGTGGCCGTCCAGCGCATGCGCCGTGCGCGATCCGCCGTCAGCGGTTCGCCGCCGAACTTGTATGCGTGAGGTAGAGCGCTGGTCGCCATGATCAGCCGCCTAGCACAACTATTCGCAAATTACTCTGCAGGTTGCACCCCTGGAACAGCGTCGCCGCCGGTACCCTCGCCATGCTCGTCCGGACGATAGGTCAGGAACCGCTGGCGCATCCACGGGCCGATCCGTTTTTCCAAACCATCCGCCAGACTGAAACCCGCAGGCACAATCAGCAGGGTCAGCAGCGTCGACAGGATCAGGCCGCCGATCACCACGGTGCCCATCGGTGCGCGCCACGCGCCGTCACCTGTAAGCGAGATGGCAGTCGGCACCATACCAGCGGTCATGGCGACGGTCGTCATCACAATCGGCTGCGCACGCTTGTGCCCGGCCTCCATGATTGCATCGAGTTTACGCGTACCATTCGCGATCTCTTCGATCGCGAAATCGATCAGCAGGATCGAGTTCTTCGAGACGATGCCGAGCAACAGCAAGGTGCCGATCAACACCGGCATGGAGAGCGGTTGTCCCACCAGCCACACCAGGAAGATGCCGCCCAACGGCGCCAGCGCCAGCGAGGTCATGTTGACGAGCGGGCTCATCAAACGTTTATAGAGCAGCACCAAGACGCCGAAGACCAGCAATATCCCTGCGATAAGCGCAGCTGCGAAATTTTCGAGCAGCTCAGCTTGAAGCTCATCCTGGCCAACAGCGTCGCGGATCACCCCTTGCGGCAAATCCTGCAATGTTGGCAGCGCGTTGACCAGTTGCATCGCATCGCCCCGCAGGACGCCGCTCGCCAAATCGGCGCCAACGAAAACACGGCGATTCTGGTTGTAACGTTGAATACGGGTTGGTCCTGCGCCGAAAGTGATGTCGGCCACTGTCCCAAGCGGTACAGACGTACCTGCATTGGTGGGCACTGGCATGTTCTGCAGCGTGGTAAGGTCACGGCGGTCCCCCTCGGGCAAACGCACGCGAATCGGAATCTGGCGATCAGATAGCGAAAATTTGGCAGAATTTTGCTCGATTTCTCCCATTGTCGCGATCCGGATCGTCTGGCTCAACGCAACTGTCGAAATGCCGAGCTCGGATAGCAATTCGGTTCGTGGCCGAATGATTATTTCAGGGCGCGGAATATCCGCGCTGATCCGAGGTGCAACAATCTCGTCAAGGCCCTTCATCTCCTCGACCAAGCGCGCAGCTGTTTCGTTCAGCAAGACCGGATCCGAACCGGCCAGCATGATGGTCAAGGCGCGGCCGCTGTCGTTGCCGCGGCCAGGACCATTCTGGTTCTGAAAGCGAACGCGCGCATCGGGAATGCGCGCTAAAATAGGTGACATTTCGCGCTCAAACTCGATCGAGCTGCGCTCACGGTCATCCTTCAAAGTGATGTAGATCGTCGCCTGGCCTTGTTGCACACGCTCCAAAGCGCGAAGCACTTCCTGTTGTTCGTAAAGCAGATCAGCAACTTGCTCGGCTACTTGCTCGGTGGTCTCTAGAGTGGTGCCTGGCACCATTTCGATTTCGATCTGCGCATTCTCGTCATCAATTTCCGGTTCAAGTTGGAAAGGTGTCTGCCCAAACAGCAAAGCGGTAAGCAAGAAAGAGAAGTAGCCGAGGCCCAACATCCAGACGCGGTGATCGAAGAAGCGGGCGAAAAGATATTGCCATGTCTTAGCTAAGCGAGTTCCGAACAGGCGCGTCGCAACACCAAGCAAACCAAATATAAGGAGCAACGCAACGAAGCCAACGGCGGTCGCGATAGCAAGTTGTAGGATGAGAATTGGTCGCTGGATCCAGCCGTAGAAGAATGAATGTTCGCCTCCGGTAAGTCCACCGGCAATTGTCGAGGCGACTTGCAAACCATCCATCGCACCAAACGAGGCAAAGACCGCTATGCCCGACGTAACCAAGAGAACTGGAATCAGCAAAAGAAACGCGATTACATAGAGCCAACGACGCTTTGGTCCTGGCAATCCCTCACGCCGCGCATGCATCGTACCACGGTTCAGCGACCAGCGCAGGACCTGCATATAGCGGTCCATCCACTTGCCTTCACCATGCGCGGCATGGCCCTTTGCCTCCAGGAAATAGGCCGCCAGCATCGGCGTGATCATACGCGCAACGGCCAGGCTCATCAGCACCGCGATCACAACCGTCAGGCCGAAGTTTTTGAAGAACTGTCCGGTCACGCCCGGCATAAGGCCAACCGGCAGGAACACCGCCACGATACAGAAACTGGTGGCCACAACCGGCAGGCCGATTTCATCCGCCGCATCAATCGAAGCCTGATAAGCAGACTTGCCCATCCGCATATGCCGCACGATATTCTCAATCTCCACAATCGCATCATCAACCAGCACGCCGGCGACCAGGCCGAGCGCCAACAGCGAGAGGAAATTGAGGTTGAACCCAATCAAATCCATGAACCAGAATGTCGGGATGGCCGAAAGCGGGATAGCAACCGCGGAAATCATCGTCGCGCGCCAATCGCGCAGGAAGAAGAACACTACGATTACGGCCAGGATCGCGCCTTCGACCATCGCTGCAATCGAGCTCTCGTATTGGCTTTCAGTGTATTTGACCGTGTTGAAAAGCGGAATGAACTTCACATTCGGATTTTCGGCCTGAACCTCCTCGATCACAACTTTGGCCTGATCGAAAACGGTGACGTCTGAAGCGCCCTTTGCGCGGGACATGAAAAAATTCACCACTTCCTTACCGCGTACCTTGCTGATCGAAGTGCGCTCGGAGAAGCCGTCGCGCACACGCGCTACCTCAGATAGCTTGACTGTGACACCGCTTGTTAGGCGGATCTGGCGTTGCGAAAGTTCGAATGCGGTTGCGTCATTGCCTAAGACGCGAACCGATTGCCGCGTTCCGCCAACCTCTGCCATGCCGCCCGCTGCGTCGATATTGTCAACGCGAAGTACCTGGTTGATCTGGCTTGCGGTGACGCCCAGGGATTGCATCTTTTGGAGGTCGAGCGTGACTTCGATTTCGCGGTTCACGCCGCCAAACCGGCCCACCTCTGCCATGCCCGGTATGGCGAGCAAACGCTTGGCGACAGTATCATCGATAAACCAGCTTAGCTGCTCGATCGTCATGTCATTGGCTTCAACGGCAAAAATGCCCAAGAAGCCGCCAGCGATATCAACGCGGCTCACGCGCGGTTCAAGAATGCCGTCTGGCAAACTGCCGCGTATTGTGTCGAGCGCGTTCTTCACATCCGCCACAGCGACATTTGGGTCTACGCCGATTTCGAACTCGACAAATGTGCTCGAGTTTCCTTCGCTGGCCGTCGAACTGATATTGCGGACGCCGTTGAGCGAACGAACTGCTGATTCGACCTGCTGGGTAATCTGGTTTTCAATTTCGGTGGGCGCAGCACCAGGCTGCGAGATGTTTACACGGACGCCGGGAAATTCGACGTCAGGATTGTTCACAACATCCAGGCGGTAGAAGCTAAGCATTCCTGCCAGTAGCAATGATGCAAACAGGACGAGAGGAATGGTCGGGTTACGGATTGACCATGCTGAGATGTTGCGAAAATTCACGAGGAGCCTTTCGCTTTATTTTTGTTGCAATTGCGGTGAGACCGATTCACCATCGGATAAGAAACCGCCAGCCCGCAAAACGACCTGCTCGGTGCCGTTGAGCCCGGATGCTATCGCAATACCAATGTCTGTTACAAGACCGGTTTCGACACGGCGGCGACGCGCCTTGTTGTCTTTGTCCACTATATAGACAAAGCTGCCTTCCTGATCGGAGAGTATTGCGGATTCCGGCAGCATCGGCGCATTTACGACACCGCTGCTGATTTCAGCTGTCGCGAAACCACCCGGACGCAATTCTGGCGAATAGGGCAGCGCGATACGAACGGTCCCCTGACGCGTGCGTTCATCGATGAATGGCTCAATCTGCCAGATCTGGCCCTCGAATACATCGTCCGAACCGACGGGCTGAACCTTAGCCGGGCGCCCAACCGAGAGACGCACAAGTTCGCTGTCCCCAACCTGGGCATTGAGTTCCAGCTCGCCGCCCTTGGCGATACGGAACAGTGTGCCCG
>Ga0255776_10001264_pt1 | contig 28658 bp, 26 predicted proteins | sample 071ome_19_FD_179974 | JGI IMG/M metagenome (GOLD analysis project Ga0255776, IMG submission 179974) | Coastal salt marsh microbial communities from the Groves Creek Marsh, Skidaway Island, Georgia - 071413AT metaG (version 2) | ecosystem: Environmental > Aquatic > Marine > Intertidal zone >... | reverse complement strand
TCCATTAATTCTTCTATGGAGTCTCTCAGAAAAGCTTCATCTTGCTGCATGGAGGCAACATGCTTCGAGGCTTCCGTGAATTTGCGTTCCGCCTCATGCCAAGATGACCATAAAGAGCTCAGGCTTTTTAAATTTTCTTCTAAATTACCTGAAATATCTAGGAATTCACGATGCTGATTGGGATCCAGGAGTTCATACTGCTCGAACTGGCCATGGATTTCTGAAATCATGTTCCCTGTTTGTCGAAGCAAGCTTATCGAAACAGGGATATCATTAATAAATGCTCGGCTGCGGCCATCGCTGTTGAGTACTCTCCTAAGCAAAAGGATATCTTGTTCATCAGACCCAGCTCCAGCTTCAGCTAGATATGCCCAGACCGGATGCGTGTCCGAAAGTTCAAATTGAGCCGTGACACTTGCTTGTTTGGATTCAGATGACACTAAACCCGCTTCAGCTCTCGCACCAAGTGCAAGTCCAAGTGCGTCGAGTAAGATAGATTTTCCTGCCCCAGTCTCACCGGTGAGGGTGTTAAGGCCAGCGCCAAATGAGAGGTCTAATGCCTCGATAATAACTAAATTGCGGATCGAGAGCGCGGTGAGCATTGCGTGTTTTTTTATAGTACCGAGTTTATCATACGATCCAACCAACTGGGCCTTTGGCCTTTTTCTTTCCAGTGGTCGAGCAGCATTTGCGCCTCGGACAACGCAGATTTTGCATGATCTCGAGCAAGATCGTCCTCCGTTGTTTCTAAAACAGCCTCCCAATAAGAAACAGATGTTTCCGCATGGAGTACCTCTGCATTTAGGATGTCATCAGGTGAGCTGGCGCTAACAATTTTAGCGCGGGCAGACCAAACCTCTGCAGTTATTTCTGCTAAGTTTGCGTTAGCAGAGGCGCGACTGCGACCTTTCTTTGAACCCGCTTTGTCTGCTGCTTGTCGCCATTCTTTTGCTGAGTTTCGAGAAATCTCTTCTTGATTTTTTGCTTCAATGAAAAATTTTTCCCGCTCACTTTCACTTAACTTTGAGCGTTTCCATGGTCTGAGATAATCGGCGGTTAAACTGGTGCTTGCTTCTTGGGCTGCGGAGTTTGAAGTATTTTGATCATTAATGGCAGGATTAATTCCCACTAAACCCTTTAATTTACGTCTCTCTGCCTTAGCAATTTTTGGCTCTGGATTCAGCCACCTTTTGTAGAAAGGGCGGGCGTCTGCGTTTATGAGTCCATCTTTGTCTAGATTTTCTATCAACCTATAAGCGTCTGCATACCAAGAGCTCCCAGGAAAATTATACCCTAAGATTGCAACTACGCGTTTTGCTTCATCCTTTACACCAAGGGCAGAGTAGCATTCTGCCATTCTAAGAAGAGCTTCCGGCACATGGCTAGTTGTCTGGTATTGTTCCACAACACGCTTAAAACGGTTAATTGCGGCAGCTAGTTCTCCCTTTTTCAAATAAAAACGGCCCACAGACATTTCTTTGCCAGCTAGATGGTCGCGGGTTAGATCGAGCTTAAGTGCAGCATCGCGAGCGTATTTTGAGTCTGGGTATCGTCGAATGACATCTTCTAAAGCCTGCAAGGCTTGCTGCGTCACGCCTTGGTCTCTGGAAACATCAACTATCTGCTCATAGTAAGCCAATGACCTCAAATAAAAGGCGTATGGAGCATCTGGATTTGATGGGTGTAACTGAATAAATCGATCGGCGGCATTGATTGTATCGTCGTAGCGGTCCAAGCGAAAATACGCGTATGCTCCCATTACTTGAGATTTAGCTGCCCATACTGAATACGGGTGCTGACGTTCTACTTCAAAAAATTGATTGGCAGCTTGCAGATAATTTCCATCTAGCACGGAATCCATCGCCTCATTGTAAAGTGAGTCGACAGATTTCTCTTCGTAATTTTCAGCTTTTTCTCCAGCACAAGCAAAGAGGAAAAGACCAAAAGCTATGGTCAAAGTTACTTTCAGGGAGGACACTTTTTTTGTTGCTCCCCAATTTTTATTCTTGCGGACAAACATCATTCTCAGGCCTGAAATATTACCCAAATGAGGGGACCAAAATATAGAAATCAGATTGCCGAAGAAAGCTGATCTCTGATGAACTTAATTTGCCTGGCGTCGCAGAAATGTGGGTATATCGAGGTACTCATCTGTTTTAGCCGATTTTTTATCCTCTGCTTGATCCTGATCTACGACTGGATTTTCCGCGCTCGGTGTTTCAATTTTTGGCACGATTTTCGGTTCGGCAGGAGGTGCCACCGTTTCGGCATCTTGCTGGCGAGTAGCCCCAGTCATTCGGTCGAAAAGACTTATAAAAGTGCGACGTGGCCGAGGAGGCGAAGATAATGCAGCAGGTGCGGCTTCAGGATGCGGAGAGGCGATAGGTTTAGTTGTTTCAGCAGCCTCAGGTATGAAAGCGTCATCTCGCGCAGAACTGGATTTACTTTCTAATTTAGAAGGAAATGTCCAGGCTGTTCCCTTGTTAGAAGAAGCTTGATCTTCAGGCTGTTTATCTGGGTCTTCCTGTGTTTCAGTCTCGGCAACGATTGCGTTGCTTTCGGCCAGATCCTCTTTCTGATGAACTTGAATTGATGTTTCCTCATCAACTGATTCAAGTGCTTCTGAAGAACTGTCGGTTTGCACAACTTGCGTAAGAGTGGCAGCAACTGCTGGAGCTTGTCGGGGGGGCACTGTTTCAATTGATTTCCCAATTACAGAGCTTGTGAAAGGCTCGATTGGAAGGGGTTTTTGTCCTGGAACAGTATCGATGCCAGTGGCTACGATTGAAACACGCATTGCTCCATCAAGATTTTGGTCCATTGTTGCACCAAAAATAATGTTTGCGTCGTCGTCCACTTCCTCTCGAATTCGGTTTGCTGCCGCATCGACCTCTAGCAACGTCATGTCTGCGCCACCAGTGATATTTATCAGAACGCCTCTTGCGCCTTGCATAGAGATTTCATCTAGAAGAGGATTAGATATTGCTGCCTCGGCGGACTGGCGGGCACGGTCTTCACCTTCCGCTTCACCGGTACCCATCATTGCCTTACCCATTTCAGCCATGACCGTGCGAATGTCAGCAAAGTCTAGGTTGATTAGACCAGGCATAACCATCAGATCTGTTACTCCGCGTACTCCTGAGTAGAGTACGTCATCCGCAAGCTGGAAGGCTTCTGCAAATGTCGTCTTTTCATTTGCAATACGGAATAAATTTTGGTTTGGGATGATGATTAGCGTATCTACGTGCTTGGCCAATTCCTCTATGCCACTATCCGCCGCGCGCATGCGGTTTGCACCCTCGAAGTGGAATGGTTTTGTCACAACGCCAACGGTCAAGACTCCTGACTCGCGTGCGGCACGAGCTATCACTGGAGCGGCGCCCGTGCCGGTACCTCCACCCATGCCAGCTGTTATGAAGACCATGTGACTCTTTGATAATCGCCCCATAATCTCTTCAATAGCTTCTTCTGCCGCAGCTCGGCCTATTTCTGGGCGAGCACCTGCTCCAAGCCCGTGCGTAAGGTTTAGCCCAAGTTGAATTCGTTGGTCTGCGCTCGACATTTCAAGCGCTTGAGCGTCAGTGTTTGCTACAAGGAATTCTACTCCGGACAGGTTAGAGCGTATCATATTGTTGACCGCATTACCGCCGGCACCACCAACACCTACGACGGTGATGCGAGGTTTAAGATCCATATCCGGTTGTGGCATTGAGATCTTCAAACTCATCTGCGTTTCCTTCCTAATAGCTTTGACTCACGTTACTCTCCACAAATCGTGAAAGAGTAATCTATTATGGTCCTAGAAGTGTTCTTTGAACCATGCTCCAAGGCGCCCAAGAACACTATAGGTGCTACTAGTCTGAGATAAAAGCACAATATCTGTGGATGCTGCATCTTTTGCTGCATAACGAATAAGTCCAATCGCCGATGCGAATTGGGGGTCTGTCAGGCGTTCCTCTAGTCCCATGATCCCACTAGGTCTGCCTATTCTCCCTCTTTTGCCCAGCACTCGACCTGCTAATTCGGCAACTCCATGCAGATTTGCTCCACCGCCTGTGATGACTAAAGAGCCACCGGAGGTCCGTGCCATACCGGCATCCTTTATGCTTTGCTGCACCATCTCGAATAATTCTTCCATTCGAAGACTGATGACTCTTATGAGATCTGCCCGGGACGCAGAATACGTTCCGGCTAGATCATCTTCGCCTATTGTAGGGGCTGAAATCACGCGGTGTTCGTCATCTGCAGCCGACAGACAACTTCCATCTATTGCCTTAAGACGTTCAGCATCTGCGAGTGTTGTTTTAAGGACTAACGCGATGTCTTGAGTGACGTTGTTGCCTCCTATGGATAATGCATCAATAAATACTGGTACTCCTGCTTGAAAAACCGAAATGCTAGTAGTGCCCCCACCAATATCTATGACCGTTGAGCCTAGCTCGGCCTCATCAGGCGTTAGTACACTTAGGGCTGCGGCGTAACTTGGGGCAACCATAGTATCAACTTCTAAGTGAGCCTGAGCTGCTGCTGCCTCCACGGATCGAATTGGTCCCTCTTCTGCGCTTGCTACATGAAGTGAAACGCCTAGTTTATCTGCAAAAAGTCCTCTGGGTTGCTCAACTGACTTGGATGAGTCGACCGCATAACCCAATGGCAGCATGTGTAATGCGCGACGTCCAGTCAGAGGCACTTCCGAGCGGGCCTGGGCCAAACACCGCTGCACGTCCTGGTCTACTATTGCTCTGCCTCCAATTACAACTTCAGCTTTTCGAATGTCAGATCGAACATCTCCCCCAGCCAATGTTACAAACATGGAGGAGATGCGTTCATCTGCCATTGTTTCAGCTTCTTGAACGACTGCACTTATGGCAGCGGTTGCAGCTTCCATATCTACAATGGAACCTTTTCTCACCCCGGCAGATAACCGATGGCCGAAACCAAGAAGGCGCGGTTTACGATCACCTCCTATGCGAGCAATTACACATGCCATTTTGCTGCTGCCAATGTCTAAAGCTGCAACCAGGCCGGACGGGGGTCTAATCATTTGTTTTGCCATAATTAGATTTCCTTACCCTCACGTATTAGCTGCTGCGATCGGCGCGGATTTTCAGGGTGTCTTGGTTTGATTGTGAAGTTTTTTTGTCGGTTACACGAACTATCAAACGGTCTGGAATGCGTAAATCAATGCCCAATATATCTTTACTGAATATTTCGTGTTCCTGCTGCAATCTGTTTAGCCGTTGTAATGCATTTTCCACGTTTTTGGCGGGCAAATTTATTTCAATTCGGTTGTCCAGCTTAATATTCCATCGGCGGTACCCTACATAGCTGGCAGCTGTCATTATTTGAGCTATTTTTGGTGTGTCCGCCATAAGACGGAATAAATCTTGTGCAGCTTTATTAGCTCCTTCGCCAACCATTATCGGTAACTTTGCAAAGGCAGCAGGCTCAACTCCCTGGATGATATCACCCCCATTATCGATAACATGCAACTCACGATTCATCTGCCAAATAGCAATGGGTTCTCGTTCTTTGATATTTATATGAACTTTATTTGGAAGAGCTAAGCTGACGGAGGCTTCTTTAACCCAAGGTAGATCCAGGAGACGATTTCTTGCCTGCTGAGTATCAAATTCTAAAATTGGCGCTCCGCGGTTTGCCCCAATTGCTTTTAGGACATCGTTTCTGTTTGAATGTTGAAGGCCGTCCACCCATACAGCCTCTATTTTAAAGCCTAGCTTAAGGGTTGCTTGTATGGCTTCCGATTTTATCTCTTTGGCGAGACTCGTTGGCCCTCCGGCAATGAAGATGTTCCAAAAAAGTCCTCCCACTAGTCCAGAGACGATTAACCAAGGTCCTGCAACTGCGGATAATTTTGAGACTTTCCGAAAGTTTACAGATGGTTTTCTTCGGGTTCTCTTCTCTGTATTCCTATGGCTGATAGCTTTTACGGACCGCATCGGGCACCCTCTACAATCCGTGTGACTAGTGAAGGGAAGTCGATACCTGCATTTTTTGCGATTTCTGGCACGAGAGATGTTTCCGTCATACCAGGCTGAGTGTTTATTTCGAGTAAATACAATCCTTCTGCATTGGGCTTACTGTCATCCCAACGGAAATCAGATCTTGTAACGCCGCGACACCCTAATATTTGGTGGGCGTGCAGTGCGATTTTCTTAGCCGCTCCAACGATACTTAAGGATATCTCGTCAATTGAAATGTGATGCGATGCCCCTTGTACATACTTGGCATCGTAATCATAAAAATGGGTCTTGGGGATAATTTCAAGGGCCCCAATCGCTTCATTATCCATAACTGCAACGGTCAATTCTCTTCCAGGGACGAACTTCTCAACCAAAGCCTCTCCCCCAAAACCCCACCTCTCTTCAAGAGGCGTGCGACTGTCTTGTTCGTGGACGATCATTACTCCGACGCTCGAGCCTTCCTGCACAGGTTTGATGACATAGGGTGCTTCGAAGACCTTATGCACTTCTTGAATGGGAACAACTCTGCCTTCTGGAACTTGAATTCCATTGGCTTTGAACATTGCCAATGCTGTAGGCTTATCCATGGCCAATGCTGATGCGAGAACACCAGAATGTGTGTAGGGAAGCTGCAGTAATTCAAGTAACCCTTGAATGCATCCATCCTCTCCATACCGACCATGAAGAGAATTAAATACTGCGTCTGGTTTAGGGGTGATTTTATTTATTAATTGCGTCAGCTGTCCTTCGTTAATCTCAATCTCGGATACTTTGTATCCAGCGCTACGAAGCGCGGAGGCACAGGCTTTGCCTGAGGCAAGAGATACTTCCCTTTCGGCTGATTGGCCTCCCATAAGGACTGCAACGTGCTTCACTAGCATGCTGTCCCCCTGCCTATTCGTTTAATTTCCCACTCTAAAATGACACCAAACTGTTCTTTAACTTTCTGGCGCACAGCTTCTCCCAAAGTTTCAATGTCGCTAGCATTCGCGCCTTCTTCAGCGATGATAAAGTTACAATGCTTGTCGGAAACATATGCTTTGCCGACGCGTTGTCCCCGGCATCCAGCAGCATCAATAAGTTCCCAAGCTTTATTTTTTGCAGGATTCTGAAAAGTTGACCCACCAGTTCGAGTGCGGAGAGGCTGGCTGGCTTCTCTTTGTTTTTGAAAATCTTGCAGGCGAGCACGGATATTATTTGGGTTATCTTTAGTGCCCTTGAAGGCAGCTTTCACAACAATATCATCTGGCTGTAGATTGCTATTGCGATAAGAAAATCCAAGTTCAGCCGCAGAAATTCGTTTAACGGTCCCAGTGCGAGTAATAACTTCTGCCCAACTTAAAATGTCTTTCACTTCCGTTCCGTATGCCCCTGCGTTCATCCGGATTGCTCCACCTACAGAGCCAGGTACTCCCGACAAGAATTCGGGTCCTTTTAAGCCAGTATCTGCAGCCTTTATTGCTATATTAGCTGAAAGTGCGCCCCCTCCGGCAACGATTAAATTTTCTTCAACGTCAATTTTCGTGAATGGGCCCCTCAAGAGTACCACCACTCCTTCGATGCCGCTGTCGCGAATTATGACATTAGAACCCACACCAAGCGGCCACACAGAAATATTTTGATCGAGGTTTTCTAAAAAGCTACGAAGATCATCGATATCGGCAGGTCGAAATAAAACATCTGCGGGCCCACCAACCCCAAACCATGTCAAGCGAGAGAGAGGAGCTTCTAAAGTAACTTTACCGCGAGTTGGTGGAATTACTTTCTGAAGTCTAGAAGTTTCAGTTTGTATCATGGCGCAAGGATCTGTTCGAGCTCATTGGGGAGCTGTCCAGCCCATTGGGTGATTGTCCCAGCACCTAGACAAATAACATAATCACCAGAGGTGGCATTTTTTGCTATGAGTCCTGCTAGGTCAGATGGGTCATTAATTGTCTTAACTTCTTTGTGGCCATGAGCAATTAATCCATCAGCCAGAGTATTATGATCAACGCCGCTTATTGGCTTCTCGCCTGCAGGATAAACAGGTGCAACGATGACCTGATCTGCATCATTAAAACACGTACAAAAGCCTTCCATATGATCCTGTAAACGACTGTATCTATGGGGCTGTGCTACAGCAATGACACGGCCTTTAGCTACGCTTCGTGCTGCAGCTAATACAGCGGCAATTTCCACTGGATGATGTCCATAGTCATCTATGATAGTAATACCTTGGATCTCTCCAACTTTAGTAAAGCGTCTCCGGACACCTTTAAATTTAGCAAGGCCTGTTCTAATGTCTTGCTGCGTTATGCCAAGTTCGAGGGCGACTGCTACTGCAACCAGAGCATTTTGGGCATTATGACTGCCAAACATAGGTAATATTAGGTTTTCAATACGGATCACTTCCCGAGAACCCGGCAGTTTAGCCACGACATCAAATTGGGCGCCTTCTGGTCCAAGGTTTACGTTTTCAGCTCTAATATCTGCTTGCGGATTAAATCCGTAGGTAATTATTCGTCTATCTCGCACTAGTGCGGTCAGACTTTGGGCTTCTGGATGGTCAGCACATACAACGGCAAATCCATAAAATGGGATGTTCTCAACAAAGGTCCGGAATGCAGCGCGGATTGATTCAAAATCTACCCAGTGGTCTAGGTGTTCAGGATCAATATTTGTCACGACCGCAACGGTGGAGGGCAATTTCAGAAAAGCGCCATCACTCTCATCCGCCTCGACAACCATCCAATCACCACCGCCCAGGTAAGCATTAGCGCCTAAGGCATTTATTATCCCGCCATTTATAACTGTTGGGTCTAAACCTGCTTCATCAAGAACTGCAGCTACTAGCGATGTTGTAGTTGTCTTCCCGTGGGTCCCACCGATAGCGATAGCTGATTTTAATCTCATTAGCTCTGCCAGCATTTCCGCACGCTTTACAACTGGGATACGGCGAGCTCTTGCAGCATCAACTTCTGGGTTCCCAGCCTTAATGGCTGTAGAAACAACAACCACGGCTGCTTCACCAATATTAGCAGCCTCATGCTCTATATAAATTGGGATGCCAAGACTTTTTAATCTTTCAACTGTGGCACCACTCGAAACATCGGAGCCCTGGACCTTATATCCCAAATTCCAAAGAACCTCGGCAATTCCGCTCATTCCGATGCCGCCAATTCCAACAAAATGAATGGGACCGATATCAAATGGGATACGGTTCATGAGACGTTATCCCTGACAATTCTTTGACGGGGATTAATCGGTTTGGTTTTCAGTATCGTTTCAACAAAGTTAGCCAACGCAACTGCGGCATCTGTGCGCGCGGCAGCTTTTGCAGCGTTGGCTGCGTTTGATAGTTTTTCAGGATGCTTGAACAGTTTGCTCAGTTTTTCGGCCAGCTGCTCAGCTGAGGCTTCATTTTCTGAAATGCACCAAGCCGCACCCCTGCTTGTAAGTGCTTCAGCGTTTGCAGTTTGATGATCATCCGTGGCTGCAGCATATGGAATTAGCAAACTTGGCCGCCCACTTGCAGTTAACTCAGCCACTGTTGAGGCGCCAGATCTTGAAATCACTATATGCGCCGCCTCGAGACGTTCAGGCATATCGTGAAAAAATTCAGCAATTTCAGCTTCGATTTCTGCGTTTACATAAGCTGCCCTAACACGGGCAATGTCTTCCGGCCTACATTGCTGAACAACCTTAATACGCTTGCGAAATTCGTATGGAAGAAGTTGCATTGTGGTGGGAATAAGATCTCCAAAAACTCTGGCGCCTTGGCTGCCTCCAAAAATTAGGACTCGAATAGGGCCATTTGCGGAAGGGGCATTATATGTCTGGTTTTTTGAATCTGCGATTTCAGCCCGAATTGGGTTGCCAATCAAAACTGTCTTATTTGAATCTGCATAACGTACATTTTCGAATGCTACAGCAATACTTTGTGCAAATTTCGCCACAATTCTATTTGCTTTACCAAGGACTGCATTTTGCTCGTGAAGAACGATTGGGCATCCCATTAATTTTGCCGCAATCAATGTCGGAAGACTTGGAAAACCGCCAAAGCCTATAACCAAATCTATCTTCTCACGGTGAAGGAGTAGGGAAGCTTGCAGAATGCCGCGAATTATTGAAAGCAGACCTTTTATTTTAAGCCAGGCGCCACCTCTCAGGCTTGATGCAGCTATTAGTTCTCTTCTCACATTGCCCTGATACGCCTTGCCTCGACTATCAGTGGCGAGAATTGTGCTATGACCCAAAGCATTTAAGGCTTCGGCCGTTGCAATTCCTGGAAAGACGTGACCGCCAGTACCACCTGCAGCTATGACGACATTGTACGGTTTACTCATTCATTTGAATCCTCAAGGCCAGTGCGGCGCCGAGTAATTGCTAACGCAAGCCCCATCGCAATTGCCAAAGAAAAAAGAGAGGATCCTCCATAGCTTATAAATGGCAGGGTCATGCCTTTTGTGGGAATTAAAGCCAATGTAGAGCTAAGATTAACAAGTGCCTGTGCACCAAAAAGCGAGGCGAGGCCAGAGCCAGCCAGCATGGTGAACAGATCGTTTTGGGACAGAGCGCGAACAAAGATTTTCAATACTACAAAGGCAAAAATTCCAACAATTATTAAACAAGCAATTAATCCTAATTCTTCGCCGGCTACGGCAAAAATGAAGTCAGAATGTGCGTCAGGTAGCGCATTTTTAACAACACCATCACCAGGCCCTCTACCAACTAATCCACCAGTGTGGAACGCATTTAGAGACATATCGATCTGATAAGTATCGCCAGTTGCTGGATCTAAAAAGCGGTCGACGCGGCTTGTCACATGAGGAACCGACAAATAAGCAAGCCAGAAACCTCCAGCACTTATTCCTAAAAACACAGTAACTGCCCAAAGTGAAATGCCGGCAACAAAAAGTTGTGCGCCTAACACTGCTAACATAACCAAACTAGTACCCACATCTGGCTGGATTGCTGTAAGACTGAGAGGAATTCCAAAGATAAAAACTGCACCAATTAGGTAGCCTTTTAGCCCTTTGCGTTGGAACTGCGTTAACATCCAAGCTACAAGAACCGCCATGGCAGGCTTTGCAAACTCACTAGCTTGCAACGAAAAACCACCAATTGAAATCCAACGCCTTGCACCTTTGATTTCAGAGCCAATGAATAATGTTGCGATAAGGCCAAGAGTGGCTCCAGCAAGAACAGCAAGTGCAAGAAGTCGGGTTTGTCTTGGGTTCAAGAGTGAGCAACCTACCATCAAAATAATTGCGACTGGTAGAAGCATTAAGTGGCGTTTAACGAAATGGAAGGTTGGGGCGTCTATACGCTCTGCAACGCCAGGACTAGCTATTATTACTAGTACAAGACCTACTGCCATGAGAGTTAAAAGAGCGACTAATAGACTACGGTCCACTGTCCACCACCAACGACCAACGATACTGTTATCACCACGCGCTATGCCGTTCATGCTGCCGCCCCATTAGATCGAGGGGCCTCTAACTTAGAAACTAAGTCAGTGAATACGTCTCCGCGGTGTTCATAACTATTGAATTGATCGAACGAAGCACATGCTGGGGATAAGAGGATAACAGAATCTTCAAAATCTCTATGGGCATCATTATGAGCTGCAGCAAGCGCCTCATCCATTGTGTCATATTCAGAGGCAGGAATGCTTGGGGCCATTTGGCTTAGCTGGTTTTTAAATGAATTACCCGCCTGACCAAAAAAGTACGCTTTTACAACGTTTTTTAAACATTCTTCGATGCCTTTGAGACCGCCATCCTTAGGTAACCCGCCAGCAATCCAAAAAGTTCTTCCAAAGCTAGACAAAGCGCGGGCTGCTGCTGCTGAGTTCGTTGCTTTTGAGTCATTAATATAAGTAATGCGATCGATGTTTCGGATTAATGCTTGCCGGTGAGGTAAACCATCAAAATTCTCTAGTGATGGGATTATTTCATGCGCCGATAGTCCTAGATTGCGGGCCGCTGCATAGGCCGCGGCAGCATTTTGCTGATTATGTTTCCCATTCAGGCTTTTTGCAGAATTGAAAGCAAAAACAGGTTGCTCATCTTCACATAACCAGCCGTTGTTAATAGATACACCTTTGTCTAGTAGGTGATTAGTTGAAATTTCAGTAGAAGGACAATCCTTCTTGCAACGTTCAAGCAACCATCGACCATGGGGGTCATCGGTACCTATTATTGCGCTTTTGCAGCCAATGAAGATACGTCGTTTTTGAGCAGCATAATTGTGCAATCCACTATGACGATCCAAATGATCAGGCTCTAAATTTAAGAATATGGAGATATCTAAATTGGGAGAAGGTGTTAATTCGAGTTGATAAGAAGAGAGCTCGAGGACATAGATCCCGTCTGCACTTAAGTGGTTTAGACCTAGTGCTGGGGGACCTAAATTCCCACCAACGGCAACTTTTCTGCCAGATCTTTGGAGAATATGCCCAATGAGTGCTGTTGTAGTCGACTTTCCATTAGAGCCGGTTACCCCAATCACGCGGGCCCCATGCTTAGCATCGAGAAGCAATTGCACATCAGATATTAGTGGTACTCCCTGACGTCTAGCTGCACTTGCAGCTGGCAGAGGTTTGGGGGCTAGAAACGGTGCTCCTGGACTCCAGACTATAGCTTCTAAGTAAGCTAAAGGCGCAGTCATGAAGTTTCCTGTCTCAGCACCTTCTCGAGATGCGGTTTCTAGAAGATCGCTGTTGTCGTCCCAGGCAATGACCTCTGCTCCTCCTGCGATTAGTGCCCTCACTGCGGCCATGCCAGTCCGACCAAGACCGAAAACTCCGTAACGCCTTCCTTTAAGGTGTGACAAGTCGATCATTTTGTTTCACCGCAACTTAAGGGTTGCGAGCCCTACGAGAGCTAAAACGGAGGCTATGATCCAAAAGCGAATTACGATTGTTGGCTCTGCCCAGCCTTTCTGCTCAAAGTGGTGATGAAGAGGTGCCATCCTAAAGACACGTTTGCCAGTGAGTTTAAATGAGATGATTTGGACAATGACTGAAACCGTTTCAAGAACAAAAAGTCCCCCAACAATTGCCAAGACAATTTCGTGTTTCGCTACAACAGCGATGGCACCCAGCGCTCCGCCACAAGCAAGGCTTCCTGTATCTCCCATAAAGATCATGGCAGGGGGAGCATTAAACCAGAGAAATCCCAGGCTTGCGCCGCATAAAGCCGCACAAAATATTGCCAACTCGCCTGCACCAGGAACGTAAAGTATTTGGAGATAGTCAGAGAAAACTATGTTCCCAGCAAGATAAGAAATAAGGGCAAAAACCGCAGCAGCGATCATCACTGGCACAATTGCAAGGCCATCTAAGCCGTCGGTTAAATTTACAGCATTTGAAGCGCCAGTCATTACGATCATGGCGAATGGGATAAAAAAGATACCAAGGTCGAGTAGGAGATCTTTGAAGAATGGGACCGCCAACCCTTCACTCAGGTGTGTTGGAGTGGACGATGCAATTACGATAGCCGCCACAGCGCTAACTAATAGTTGTGCTAGGAATTTGAATTTGCTGGATAGGCCCTTTGGGTTTCGCTTCGTAATTTTCAGATAATCGTCTCCAAAGCCTATTAGGCCAAAGCCTCCGGTTACAAGAAGAACAGTCCAAACATACGAATTTGAAAGATCTGCCCACAACAACGTAGAAACAGTAAGCGATAAAATGATCATTACACCGCCCATGGTCGGCGTACCGCGTTTTGTCAGAAGGTGCCCCTCAGGTCCGTCTTCACGTATTGGTTGTCCTTCATTCTGTCTTGCTTTGAGAGAGCGAATAATAAAAGGGCCGAGCACAAAACTAATGACCATCGCAGTGATGACCGCACCAGCTGCGCGAAAAGTTAGGTAACGGAAAAGATTGAATAGCTGAAAGTCATCGCTAAAGGCTGGGAGAAGATTATACAGCATGCGTCTGACTTTCTGCTTGAAGTTGCCGTGCTTCCAGAGCTGCAACAATTTTTGACATATTCGTGCTAAAGGATCCTTTGACCAAGATTACATCGCCCGCATCAGCTAGGGTGTCGACCTCGCTAGCTAACTCGTCAGAATTCATTGCCCATTTTCCGCGATATTTTGGTGGTAATGCCTCTAGAAATTTAAGCGCAAGAGGACCAGCTCCATGCGCGCGGTCGAGACGAGATGCCAAAAACTCTTTTGCAAGTTCGGCATGATCCGCAGCTGCACTCTCTCCCAGCTCGAGCATGTCGCCTAGTACAAATACCCTTTTGCCGCCAGGGTTGGGTTTTGACAGCGCAAGTGTTTTGAAAGCCGCACGCACCGCCGCAGGGCTAGCGTTATAGGACTCATCTATTACATCTATGCCGCAGAGGCGATGGCGGATGCCTCTGCCTTTCAGGGGTTCTAATTGCGAGATTGCTCTTGTGCATATTGGAAGGTCAGCACCCGCGATATGCAGTGCAGCAACTACCGCTAAGCTATTCTGAACCCAATGCGCACCAGTTAGTTTAAGCTCCCAAGAAATGGGCTTTTGGGAAATTTGCGCGCTTACTTGGGAGCCATTTTCGAATAGTTTTTTAGATAGAAGTTTTACATTCGCACCTTCATTTTTACCAAATAGAAAGGTTTTGCTATGGGTGGGAACAGAGGCTGTGAGACGTTCTGTTAATGGATCGTCAGCATTTAAAATTGCAGTGCCTTTAGGAGTTAATCCCGCAAAAATTTCAGCTTTAGCATCAGCAACAGCTTCTATGGAGCTGAACGACTCCATATGGGCTGGTGCGATCCGGGTAATAATAGCTGTATTGGGGTTAACTAATTTTGAGAGAGCGCAAATTTCACCACTGTGATTCATTCCAAGTTCAAAGACTGCAAACTTTGTATTTGATGGCATCCGTGCAAGGGATAAAGGAACCCCTATATGGTTATTTAAGTTCCCTTCATTCGCATGGCACGGTCCAATTGATTCAAAGCCAGCGCGTAACATTTCTTTCGTGCCTGTTTTGCCTACACTGCCTGTGATTGCCACTACATGGGCTTTAGATCGGCTGCGGGCTGCTCGGCCAAGATCCTGAAGAGCCGTAAAAGTATTATTTACAAAAATTAGGCGTGGATCATTAGGAGACATGCCAGGTGGTGTCTCATGGACCATAGCGCCTGCTGCTCCAGCTTTGATAGCAGTTTCAACATAACCATGGCCATCAAACCGATTTCCGACAATTGCAACGAAAAGATCACCATGAAGTTGCTGCCTACTATCTATCGAAATTCCGTTGACTGAGAACGAACCAGTGGTTCGACCATTAGTGGCGACTGAAATTGCTTCGGAAGTCCAAAGGGGCTCTCTCATATGCTGTTACTTTCATTAGAAACATTGCAAAGAGCGGCTTTTGCCTCCTCCAGATCGTCGAAAGGTATCAATTCTTTGCCGAAGATTTGCCCCTGTTCATGCCCTTTACCAGCAATCAGAAGGGTATCGCCAGCCTGGAGGCCTGCAACTGCAGATTTAATTGCAGTTCTGCGATCAGCAAATTCCTCTGCACCTTTTGCCCCCTCTAGAATTGCTTTGCGAATAACGGCTGGGTCTTCAGAGCGAGGATTATCATCGGTTATAATGATGCGATCGGCCAGTTGAGCGGCTATTTCGCCCATCTGAGCTCTCTTGCCAAAATCACGCTCACCTCCGCAACCGAAAACTACAGTCACTCGTCCAGTCGTGATACTTTTGACGGATTGCAGAGCTGCTTGAAGAGCACCGGGCTTGTGTGCGTAATCTATAAATACCTGAGCGCCCTGTTGTGTAGACCCTGCTCGCTGCATGCGACCGCGTGGGTGCTTAAGACTTTCAATGCTTTGTATTGAATCGTAGGCGTCTGCGCCGGAGGCGATTGCTATGGCTGCTGCTGCTAAGGCGTTTTCAGCTTGGAAGGTCGCGAAATGATCCAGTTTGATGCGATGGTCGCGATCTGGTCCCTCTATTTCTAAAATGAGACCAAATTGCTCAGGGATTACATCCCTTAGGCGCAAAAAACGACCGCTGCGACCATAAGTTAAAACAGTATGACGGCTCGCTGCCTGCATTATTTTTGGGATCTCTGATACGCTAGCAGAGATAATTGAAATCCCTGCAGATGCCATTGAATCAGAGAACATTCTAAGTTTTGCGTCCAGGTAAGCTTCTTCAGTAAAATGATAATCAAGGTGATCTCTACTAAATGACGTAAAGGCACCAATCTCTGCCTGGACTCCGGTCAAGCGACTTTGATCTAAACCATGACTGGATGCTTCTATTGCAACAGCAGTTAAGCCACTGTTTGCTAGTTCAGCTAGGGTTGCCATCAAGTCTACAGGGTCCGGCGAAGTTAAACCCCCAAGATTGCTAGAATTAGGGGTGATAATTCCAAGTGTGCCAATGCTGGCAGCTGGTCGGCCTGTTGCGGACAAGATTTGCCGAGCAAATTCGACGGTTGATGTTTTCCCGCTTGTTCCAGTCACCAAAGCAGAAATTTCTGGCCTCTTGCCATAAAATTCGGCGGCCAATCTTGCTAAACAAGCACGTGGGTCTGGATCCTGAAAAATTTGCAGATTTTGTGGCCATGTTGCTGGACAACCCCGCATATCGGTCAGAATGGCAATGGCACCCTTTTGCAAAGCTTGGTTAGCAAAGTCCCGGCCGTCGGAATTCTGACCTTTTAACGCAGCGAATAGTCCCCCCTTTACAACTTTGCGGCTATCACTTGTTAAACCAGTAAAATCACGAATATTTATACCAGAGCTCATGATCTTTGTGCTTTGTGCTTGGCGATTTTAAGAATTGGAGTTGATCGTGCCGGAGCGTCTAGTCCAACCGGGGCCAATCCGAGAGTAGGTGCAGCGCGTTCAATAATTTTTTGTGCTGCTGGAGCGGCTACCCAGCCCCCTGTAGCAAATCCAAAAGTATCTTTGCGGGGTTTGGGCCCATCAACCATTACAAGCAATGCATATCGTGGACGGTGAATAGGAAAGGCCGCGACAAAGGACACTAGGTTGGAATTTTTATCATAGCCTGATCCGCCCTTCGTTCTCTTTTCTGCAGATCCTGTTTTTCCTCCAACAGGATAAAAGTTTGTGTCAGCTTTTGATCCCGTGCCGTTAACAACAACTTGCCTCATTAACCATCGAATTTTATTGCTCACGTCTTCACTGATAACTTTTCTTCCCGATGGGGCTTCATTTCTTAATCGTTTTAGAATTGTTGGTTGGTAAAGAGTGCCGCCATTCACAAGACTTGAAATCGCAGAAGCAACATGAACTGGTGTCACGGAAATCCCATACCCATACGAAATGGTTCGCATGGAGGTTTCACTCCAGCGTCTTGGTAATTGGGGGGTGCCGATTTCGGGTAATTCAACCGAGACGGGCTTGAGCATCCCAAGTCGATGCAGAAATGCTTTTTGCTGATCGACACCGCCTAATTCAGCAATTTTTGCGGCACCGATGTTAGAGGAGTGTATCAACACTTCTTCAAGAGATAGCCAGCGATTTTGTGGATGGTAATCTCGAATGCGAAAGCGACCAATTTTCAGTGGTTTTGTTGCATCGAACATCGAGTTGAGTTTTGCTTCTCCAGTCTGCAATGCCTGGGCAGCAGTTATAAGTTTGAACGTAGAGCCCATTTCATAGGTGCCAAGAGTTGCTTGGTTTCTTCTACTGTCCTCTGATGCGCTTCCTACATCATTAGGATCAAAATCGGGCAGCGATACCATTGCCAGAAATTCACCGGTGTGAATATCCATCATGAGGCCAACACCACCGATCGCACTGAATTTTTCGATTGCAAATCGCACTTCATCACGAACGATTCTTTGAATTCGAAGATCTATTGAAAGTGCGAGAGGTTCTTCACGTTCACGTAAGACATCATTAAAGGAAAGTTCTGCTCCCCCCAGACCACTTCCATCTATATTGGTGAAACCTGCTACATGAGCGGCAAGGGGGCCTTGGGGATAGATGCGACGCTGCTCCTTTTCAAAACAGAGACCAGGTAAACCAAGTCCTAGCAATGCTTTATGCTGAGAAGGCGTTATGTGGCGCTTTAGAAATACATAATCTTTTTTTCGTTCCAATTCTGCTTGTATTGCAGCAGCACTTGTTTCTGGAAGGACATCCGCAACGAGAAATGCTGCAGCTGAAAAATCTCGAATAAGTTTTGGCCTAGCGCAGAGAGAGGTTATTGGCAGACTTGAAGCTATCAATTCTCCGTTTCTGTCAACTATGTCAGCGCGAAGTTGCTGCTTGGTTGGAAGTGTTGCAATAGTCCTTGAAGGCTCAAGGTATAGCTTATGTTGTGGTGCATATATGGAGGCATCAATCAACTTTAGGGAAACCACCAGAAAAGCGACCGCAAAAATGGCCCCCACCGCAAAGAGACGATTGCGACTGGCTTCTTCGGCGTCTGGCCGAGAAGGAAATAGGTTAATTTTTACAGGTAAGTGTAATTTTTGCGGCACTTTTATCCTGTAGCCCGCTGTTTTCTCAGCTGACCGTCCTGCAGGCTGGACGACCTTGAAAGTCATCAGCTTTGGGGCCTTGTAATGTTAGTTGTTCTTGACGAATACCTGCTAAATTTGACGTTAGTTGGCCAATCAGGTGTCAACGCTGTGGCAAAGCTGCTGCTAGCGCTATCAAACTCACCTTCAGGCGCGAGAAGTGAGAGTAAGGGTGTGGAATAATCGGGCAGAGTAAAATCAAGATCTGGCTCTGGAATGTGTTTTGGTAAGTCGGCGATTTTAATTATTTGAGTTGCCTTGAATTCAATCATTCCAAGTTCAGAAGAGGCTCGTCGAGCTATGACTTCACTACTAGAGAGGTATGCTTTCTCTGCTCTCAAGACATGTATTTTTTCTCTTTCTCTTTCTATTGCACCGTGGAGTTCTCTTAACGTCTGGTCGCGATCTCGAACTTCATGACCAACAATGGTTAGTCCCCCCAGAAAAAGAGCGCCAACAGTGACCCAAAATAAGGTTGCGTGTCGGATCATGCGGCCTCTCCAACATTTGTTTCATAATATATGGGGGAATCAAGACGTTCAGCCGCTCGCAGCTTCGCGGAGCGCGCACGCGCATTGAACGCAACTTCAGTTTCTGATGGGAGTGTTGGTCTGCGAGAGAGCAGCCGAAAACTTGGAGTTTTGCGATCGTGAGATAATGCGCTTGGATCATGGCGTGATGCCATTGGCACAAGGCCCGAGCGAGCCCTGAGAAATTTTTTTACCAATCGATCTTCCAAGCTATGAAAAGATACAACCGCCAGGCGACCTCCTGGACGCAATGTTTTTTCTGCAGCGCGAAGTCCACGTTCAATTTCGCCAAGCTCATCGTTCACATGTATTCGGATAGCCTGGAACGTGCGAGTTGCTGGGTGAGTGCGAGCGTCTGGTCGCCGACCGATTGCTGTCAATACTACATCAGCTAGTTGTGAGGTGCGGGTGAGGGGGGCTGATTTGCGACATTCAATGATTTTTTTGGCAATGCGATTGGCTCTTGGCTCCTCTCCATATTGGCGAATTACTCGCGCAATTTCTCTTTCCTCAGCAGTGTTGAGAAAATCAGCAGCAGAAGGACCATTTTGCCCCATGCGCATGTCGAGCGGGCCATCCGATTTGAGAGAAAACCCTCGTTGTGGCCGATCTAGCTGCATGGACGAAACACCGAAGTCGAAAGCGATTCCATCGGCAGGATGAGCAGCATTTTTGACGGCTAATTCATGGAGTTCAGAAAAATTTCCTTGCACTAATTGTAATCTTCCATGACTCAAGCTGATACACTCTTGAGCCTCATTGATTGCACTTGGATCTCTATCGATGCCTAAGACGTGACTGGCTCCGTTCTCAAGGAGAGCCATTGAGTATCCGCCTGCCCCAAAGGTCGCATCGATAAAAACTCCGCCCCGTTCTGGGGCTAAAGCTCTTACCGCTTCCTCCCGTAATACGGAGATGTGCCTATCCGCTGTCATTGTTGAAGCGCCTTCGGCTTTACCTTGCGATCAAATAATACCGACATTGCATTAGAGCCACGGGCTACACCCTCCGGCGCTACCTGTGCCTCATGTGTTTGAGGATGCCATAGTTCGAAACGATCACTTCCCATACCGACGAATGCTATTTGCTTATCGACGCCTAGCCGGGCTTTAAGGGTTTGAGAGATTGATATCCGACCGGCATTATCAAATGCCAACATTTCGACAAATGGAAAAATAGCAGCGGCTATCGCATCTGCTTCATCTGGGTCGATGTCCGCTTCACGAATGCGGGTATCGAGAGTGGTTAGGTAGTTTGGATTACAAGCCATGTAAGCTGAATCACCAGCTTTTAGGGAGGGAAAGACCGCAATGCCGTTGAATTCGGGCGCGCCCGCGAGGATATGATTCCTGAAGAGCGCAGGGACCGATACGCGACTTTTCGCGTCGATATTGACGATGTGCGTTCCGTAGAACACTGGCGTCTATGCCTCCCTCTTAAGGCCATTTCCTCTGCGCGGATCTTTTTGGGTTGCTCACGTGCGCTCCAATCAAGATCCATATTTGGGAATAAATGGTCTGAATTAGGATAATATGGGATTATGACCCACATTCCAAGAAAAAAAGTCACTATTCGACGTTTTTCGCAGATAAAATTCGGATTTGAATTTAAGAAGACTTGAAAGGGCTAATTATTATACACTCAAAAAAGCATGTATTCTTGTTTTGTTCTTATTTTCTTTATTAGAAGGCGTCAGACGGCCTGTAAGCCGGGTTCTGTCCCGAGCCTCTCAACTTGATAGACTCTTGGGAGATCATTCCTCTGGGGCATTCGTTGCCGAATGCCTCGCGCGATCTACCCGAACGGCAGTCCGAAGGCGGACTAGTCAAATACTTTGAAGAGTACTTGACGCGCCATTCCTATTTGATCTTGCTCCTGGTGGGGCTTGCCGTGCCAATCTCGTTACCGAGATTGCGGTGCGCTCTTACCGCACCCTTTCACCCTTACCAAGCATCTATGGTGCTTGGCGGTTTGCTTTCTGTGGCGCTTTCCCTGGGGTCGCCCCCGCCGGGTGTTACCCGGCACCATGCCTCCGTGGAGCCCGGACTTTCCTCCATCGACCAAGGTCGACAGCGATCTCCTAGCCATCTGACGAGGATCTACGATATCAGACATTCGTAATAACGGCGAGGTTTAAACAAGATGGAGTTTTATAATTTTTATGCTCTCGGCCCTCTTACTTAAGTAAAACGCGATAGTCGACTTCGGGACATGTTTCTGAATATTAGAAGTGCGTGAGCTCCTGTCAGGCTTTTACGATAATGGAGCAACTGAAAGTCTGCCTTCCACGCCGTGTGCTTTTATTCTTTCACCGACAAAGCCCGAGCGTTTTGCTTCTTCGACAAATTCCTTGAGGAATGCGGCTGCTTCAGATCGGCCTTTGCCACAGCCGACCGCCTGTTGGACAGAAGAAAACTGACCTTCAAGAATACGAGCCCCGTCCAGCCGTTTGACATCATCTATGAGGCGCGGACGCAAGCCTGCCAGGACTTCCATCCCTTCATCTACAAAAAGTTTGAAACTTGCTTCTATGCCTTCTGCGCGGCAAAGTTCGGCGTTTTTAATATTGCGATCAAGCCAAAGATCGTATGCGCTCCTAGCTGAAACTGCTATTCGCACTCCTTTTTTATCAACATCTTCAATCCGTTGGATTGGCGAGCCAGCAGGCACTAGGTACGTTGACTGTATTTCGGCATAGGCAGCAGTGAAGTCCATGACCTCTGCTCGTTTTGGTTCAGCACCAATATTTCCAATGTCCCAAATATCTTGGTTTGCTGTATCCGAAATTTCCCCTGGAGTAGCCATTGGTACAAATTTTACAGGTACCCCTAGACGCTTAGCAATCGCGCTTGCCATGTCGGGAGATACGCCAATGGGATCTCCGTTTTGCGCCTTGTCAGTGACTAGTAGAAAGTTGCCCAGATTTATAGCTGCTCGAAGTGAGCCAGTTGGAGCCAATTGTTCAACAATAATTTTATCCATTTTTGTAAATCCAATTTAGATGAAGCTGGTTTAGGCTAGCTCAGTATTAAGGAATGAAAGTGTTCTTTCTAGAGCCAGGTCTGCCGATGGCTGATGATAGGGAGGGTAGCCAAACCGATTGAACCCATGGTCGGCATTTTCATACATGAAAATATCAACATTCGATAATGGTCCAAGTGCTGCTTTTACGGGTTTATAAGACGCTGGCGGGACATGCTCATCAAGCTCAGCAAAATGTATCATTAGAGGTCCAGTCAACCCATCTGCCTCTTCCAAAAATTGCTCAACCTGGACTGGATAGTAAGCAACTCCTGCATCAGCTAGGCCTCGGGCCATAGCGAGGTACACAAGTTTACCCCCAAGGCAAAATCCAACTGTTCCTACTTTACCTGTGCACTCTGGATCCTCAGCTAATATCTTTATATAGCCCATCATGTCACCGGTGAATGCTTCAAGGTCCATGGAGAACCCAAGAGCACGAGCAATTTTTTGATCTTCTGGAGTATAGTCTAGATATCTTCCTGCCTCTTGGCGCCAATATAAGTCCGGAGCGAGAACTATAAATCCTTGTTCGGCATATCCATCGGCCACCTTCCGGACCCAGTGATTGACATTGTACACCTCGCCTAAAAGTATGATACCCGGCCATGGACCAGGTTCTTTTGGCTTTGCTAGATAAGCATCCAGCTGCCCGCCGTCGATTGTGATATTGATCATTTCACCTGACACTGACCTTTTCCTTTTCTAAAACAGCTCTGGTCGCACACGTCCACACAATAGACCTAGGTATTATTTAACTTAAGGGGCCTCATTGTAGCGCGTCAGTATTTTTCTTCCTCGATCTTAAATTGTCTGCTGCGAGATGGGCGAAGTTGAAACACCAGGACCGCTTTGTGATCAATTTTTAAGTCTATATTAAACTCGAATTCTCGCATCTCTAAGCGTGATGATAATCCGAATGTTTAGCCTTTTTCTTGAGTAGGTATTGTTTGTAAATTTCTTATCCATTTAAGGGCTGACTGATTCCAGGACTGGATTTTTGGAATGACTAGAGATCGTTCTTTCATGGCGCCAACTCTTAACATGAAAATGCTGCGATCTCCTTCTGCTGATGTTGCGTATATTTGCGTCCCACAGTTTGAGCAAAAACCTTGGGCGCGTGGTCTGCCACTTTCTCCAATTTTTACATATTCTTTTGGGGTACCTTTGGTTAACTTAAAATTTTCTGCACTTGCTGGAGCATTAACGCGGAATGCAGTGGACGAAAGAGTTTGGCAATCAGTGCAGTGGCATATCATAGCGGCATGAATGTCAATTTCAGCTTCGTATTGTATCGCTCCACAGTGGCATGATCCATTTACGCGCATATCTCTGCTCCACTTCAGTTTTTTCCCACTATAATCAAAAAAAATCGGGAGGTGATATGAGAGCAGCTTGGTACCAACGTCTTGGCCCGGCGTCAGAAGTCTTAGAGCTGGGCGAAATGCCTGATCCTACTCCTAGTTCTGGGGAGCTTCTAATCCGCCTTTTTGCCTCTGGCGTTAATCCTGCAGATGTAAAACGCCGGGCGGGACTTGGTTCTTACTCTAAAATGGAACATTCTCGCGTGATCCCAAATAGTGATGGGGCTGGAGTTGTTGTTGGTATTGGTGAAAACGCTCAGCCGTCGTGGCTGGGTCGAAGGGTTTGGCTTTTCAACGGTCAAAGATTGGGTAGGGCATATGGTACGGCAGCCGAGCTTATATCCTTGCCATCGAAATTTGTTGCGGATCTCCCCAGCCATATAAGCTTTGATGAAGGTGCAACTCTCGGAATACCGGCAATGACCGCATTCCATGGCGTATTTTCCGACGGTGCTGTCAAAGGAAAGACAGTGTTGGTTTCGGGAGGGGCCGGTGCAGTTGGCTGGTATTCAGTCGCGCTTGCAGTATGGGGAGGGGCTCAAGTAATAGCCACTGTCAGTTCGCCAGAGAAAGCTGCAAGAGCAATGGCTGGAGGAGCATATGCAACAATCAACTATAAGTCCGAAGATGTTGCATCTCGTGTCAATGAACTTACTGATGGCAGAGGGGTCGAACGCCTTGTTTCAGTAGATTTTGGAGGAGATCTTCGCTGGGCAACCCAAGTGGTTGCTATGAATGGCTCTATCTCATCCTATGCCTCTGATACGCAAAAACACCCCCAGATTGCTTTCCAAGAATTTGCAAGCCGAAACATCCGTTTCATACCCTTTATTTTAAATTCCTTACCCAGCGATGTTTTGGATCGAGCGCGCTGGGGTGTGAATGCCTGGTTAGAAGAGCAGCCAAATCTTATGCGGCCTGTCGGCGGAAAGTTTGGTTTGAAAGAAATTGCTGCTTCTCATGAAGCAGTTGAAGCTGGTGAAAAGTTCGGCACAATCGTAGTCCGACCTGGAGAATAAACATGGATAAGAAACTTACTGTTGGTATTGGGGGATTTGGTGCTGTCGGACAAAAAGTTGCTGAAGCTCTCGATGATGGCATTGAAGGTTTGGAGTTAAAGTACATTTCGGTGCGTAACCACGACAAAGCAAATGAAAAAATGGGGAGTTTTGGACGCCCCGTTCCGATAGTAGGCCTCGCCGAACTTTCAGATTGCGATATAGTTGTGGAAGGGCTGCCGTCTGATGTGTTTGATGATATAGCTGAACCGGCCATTAACCGTGGCCGTATTTTTGTGCCAACCAGCGTTGGTCAATTGTTGCCTCGACCAGAACTTATCCAGAAAGCAAAAAGAACCGGTGCTAGAATAATAGCCCCTACAGGTGCGCTTCTTGGACTTGATGCAGTTCGTGCCGCAGCCGAGGGTGAAATCTACTCTGTAAATATGATTACTCGAAAGCCACCAAATGGGTTGAAGGGTGCTCCTCATCTGGTGGAGAACAATATTTCAGTTGATGGTCTGAAAGAAGCAAAACTTGTCTTTAAGGGTTCTGCACGAGAGGGTGCTGTTGGCTTTCCAGCGAATGTAAACGTTGCTGCCGCGTTGGCTCTCGCAGGCATTGGACCTGACAGGACAACGCTTGAAATCTGGGCCGACCCTGAGGTGGACCGCAACATGCACAGGATTTTAGTCGAAGCAGATAGCTGCCGCTTTTTGCTGGAAATTGCTAATGTTCCCTCGGATGAGAACCCGCGAACCGGAAAAAATACAGCGTTGAGTGTTATCACTTGCCTCAAAGGGCTGACGGAAACACTTAAGATTGGAAGTTAGATTTTTCTGAATTTTGCTCCGTCGAAAGTCTCTAAAGTCGCAATTTCTTCTACTGCATTGCGCCTTAACTTCGACAGTTGCTTTATGGGTTTTCCCATTGGCACTACAGCTGCTACGGCAAATTCTCCCGGAATATTCAGTAGTTTTTGAACTTTCGGTTCTTGAGCAGCTGCGAGTGTAGTGATTGTGCCTCCAAAACCTGCCTGGCGGGCGGCCATCAACGTGTTCCAGACAAAGGGATAAATAGACGCGCCACTGATCACACCAACGCGGTCCAAAAATTGATCCATTGATGCAACTTTGCCTAAATCAACAACAAATACCAATACAACCTGAGCACGAATAAAAGACTGAGTTAAGTGATGAGACGGCTCTGTAGCCTCAATTTCAGCCTCCGTAACTTTAGTTGGATAGACTGATTGCCAGGGGCTTTCACCAGCCTTTATTTGGGCCGTATACCGTTTTGCAGCTGGGCGAGCTAAATCAGAAAGAGCTATCTTAGTTTCTTGATCGCGAACAATAATCACTCTGTTCCCTTGGCGATTTCCACCTGATGGGGCGAAACGAGCAATATCAAGAATTTCAAACAAAATGTCGTCTGGCAGTGGGTCATCCGTAAACTCACGAGCTGCGAACGTGGTTTGCATTACGTCATTGAGTTCCATTTAACTCTCCCCGAAAGACTGCTGGGTTTTTTATATATTAAGTGATTTAAGGTTTATGGATACTTACATGCATCCCCAGAAACTATCACAAAGCCTTGTGGGCCAGAGACAACATTAAAGCGCCATTCCGTTTCTCCTAACAAAACACTTTTGCTTAGAGGTAGTAGGCCTTTAATTTCATCCGTCTTTCCACCCAAACGGGTGAACTTCATGCTGATTTCGCGCTTTGGATCAAACCATGGTCGAGCACGTCCATCGACATCTGTAGCTGGAAAGCCCTGTCCAGTAATGACTATTGAGGTATTAGCAAAGCTAACCCAGTTGTTGTCGTTTCGCTTTTCATCTGTCGGTAAAATGAAGCGTCTTTCAGCCGGTTGATTAGAACATTTTCCAAACGCGTCAGCTTCTTGAATAATGAAGTTTAACCTCTTTGCCGGTACTCCTTCATCCAGTCTGCGGGTCAAGGTATTGAAAAGGTTTTTGGCTTCGCCTTTAGGCACGTCTTTTTCATAACGCGCATTCCAATCCACAACTTGATCTTTTGCTCCTCTAAGTTGTGCGGCCAGATTTTGGTTTTCAGCGTCTACACCATTCAATTGTATTTTTAGCGCGGCTACTTCTTTTCGAAGGCTTTTTACTTCTCGTTGAGCAAATGCAGTTCCAGTTTCGTAGGCAAAAAATCCCAACATTACCAGCCCGATAAGCAGTGCAGAAAACTTTAAAATAAACAATTGTTGTCTGCGACGTTGCTTTCGTCGACCTGCTCGTAAACCTATTGCCATAGACTTTGCTTTACTCTTTTCTCAAAAAGGTATGATAGGCTAATACAAAATGAAGTTATCAAATCCAAGCCAAAATATTAAGGTGCATTTACTAGGTGCATAAAAATTAGACCTATTATTAAGAGAAGACATTATTAGGTGCGAAATAAAATTATCTATACTTAATTGCTTTAAAAATTAAATTTTAAAAGTTCCATATTATACATTTTTATTTTCTTGTTTATTTCAAATTCTGTTGGCAAGGGTGGCTCGTAGAAACTTTCTGGACCAATTAACTTACTATTAATGCTTCAAAGACTTGTCGTCTGTTGTCGCAATGCACTAATTTTGTAATGTAAAAAAGTCATAAACTTTACTCAATCCCTTGCTTTCTTGGATAATAAAATGGTTTCAGATGTACCTGTTGAAGCAGAGGGTCTCACTAAGCGATTTGGCGATGTGATAGCGGTAGAAGGTATCAATTTTTCTGTCAAAAAAGGAAGCGTTGTTGGTCTTCTGGGCGGCAATGGTGCGGGTAAAACGACGACTATGTCGCTTCTTATGGGGTTAGTCATTCCATCAGCTGGAGAGGCCCGTATTTTTGGGGAGGACGCGAGTAAAAGAAGTGCTTCTGCACTTGCTAGGATAAACTTCTCTTCACCTTATGTTGAAATGCCTGGTCGGCTAACGGTAGAAGAGAATTTACAAGTTTACGCTAGACTTTTTGGTGTTGTTCATGCTCAAGAACGTATTGCAAAGCTTGCCAGGGATCTCGATCTTGAGAGCTTCCTTCATAGAATGACGCGAACTCTTTCTGCCGGGCAGAAGTCAAGGTCAGCTCTGGCTAAATCCCTTATTAATGAGCCTGAGTTGTTATTGCTTGACGAGCCAACGGCAAGTCTAGATCCAGATACAGCTGATTGGATCCGCACTTACCTGCAAGACTATCAGAAAAATACAGGGGCGGCGATTTTGCTAGCCTCACACAACATGCCAGAAGTTGAGCGACTTTGTGATGAGGTATTGATGATGCGAGGGGGCATGATTGTTGATCACGGTGCTCCATCAGAATTAATTACCCGACACGGTAGACAAAATCTGGAAGAGGTTTTTCTTGATATTGCTAGAAAGCAAAGCGAGGTAGCCTCAAAATGATCGAGCGGCGATATGATGCGTGGGGCCGTATAGTAGGTATTATTCTCCGCCACTATTATCTTTATCGGGGCTCAATTCCTCGGATAATAGAGTTAGCGTATTGGCCTGTGATGCAGATAATGCTCTGGGGATTTATTACTCAATACTTTCAGCAGCATTCTAGTCTCATTGCTCAAGCAGGAGGACTTTTGCTGGCAGGAGTATTGCTATGGGATGTGCTCTTTAGAGGCCAACTTGGCGTATCTGTTTCTTTTCTGGAGGAACTTTGGTCAAGAAACCTTGGGCAGATGTTTGTGTCGCCCTTACGGCCACAAGAATTGGCAGCATCACTAATGGCCGTCAGCTTGCTTCGGACCATTATAGGTTTGTCGCCTGCTACGCTGATAGCTTGGTTATTATACCAATTTGATATTACCTCAATGGGTCTATCGCTAGTGGCGTTTTTTGGTCTTTTGATGGCCTTCAGCTGGGCAATTGGTATTGCCGTGTGTGCGATGTTGTTGAGGTTTGGACTTGGTGCTGAGAGCCTTGCTTGGGTCTCTGTTTTTGCTCTTGCGCCGGTTTCAGCGGTTTATTATCCGGTGGAAATTCTACCAACCTGGCTGGAATATGTTGCTCTCTTTTTGCCATCGGCGCACGTTTTTGAGGGGATGCGCTCAGTCTTATTGGATGGTTATTTTGCCTGGGACCACTTCTTGTGGGCTGCTGGACTTAATCTGGCAATGATGGTGCTGGCTATGGTGTTATTTGTGAGAGCCTTCAATTCAGCTCGTGTTGGAGGCCGATTACTACAGAGTGGCGAATAAGACCAATTTTTGTTGGTCTCATTCGCACTCTATCCGCAAAAAAA
>Ga0255776_10001258_pt1 | contig 28721 bp, 19 predicted proteins | sample 071ome_19_FD_179974 | JGI IMG/M metagenome (GOLD analysis project Ga0255776, IMG submission 179974) | Coastal salt marsh microbial communities from the Groves Creek Marsh, Skidaway Island, Georgia - 071413AT metaG (version 2) | ecosystem: Environmental > Aquatic > Marine > Intertidal zone >... | reverse complement strand
GCAACGCGGCGTCGAGCAACGCGGAATCGCTCGGCGCGGTGGATTTGACGACGACGTGGGAACCAGGGCATCCAGCGGCGTGCATCCACCACTCGTTTGGGTCGTTGGTTGGGTCTAAGGAGACGATATCGTTGTCTTCGGACGTGCGACCGACCCGGATTTCGGTCGGTGTTTCGTTGTTGTTATCGCTATTATTGCCGTCCATCGAAGGCGTAGACGCGTACGCGAAATACGGCCGCCGAGGCCGAACGGCGTTCTTGTTGGCATTTTTTACCTTCTTCGGCCCTCGAGGAGGTCGCGGCGGCGGTGAATCCGATATGTCTAACTCTATCGCCAGCTCTACGCACTGTTTCCATTTCTCTTCATCTGTTATCGCGGTCTTTTTCTTCCCTCCTGACGACGCGCTCGACGTCATCTCGCTCAGCGCGCGCACGTTTTCCAACCGCGTTCGCTTCTCCCCTAAATCTCGTTCCAAAGCGTCCACGTCTGGACACTTTTCCAATTCCTCCAACGCCGTCGCTTCGTCGTTCTCCTCCAGAAGAAGCAATCGATCGACGATTTCTTTCGCTTCGCGCAATCGCGTCGTCGCTTGCGAGACTTTCTTCATCGCTTTTTTCTCCTGACGTTGGAGTTCTTCGAGTAAACCGGCGAGGGACCATTCCGAGATGGGTTTACTACTCGTCGTCGTCGTCGTCGTCGTCGTCGTCGTCGTCGTCGTCGACGCGTCGTTGTTGTTGTTGTTGTTAGGGGTTGTTGCGACATCATCACCGTCGCTTCTTCTTTTCGAAGAAGACGAAGCAAAAGAACGAAAGGATGATCGACGGTGCGGTCGTAACCGATGGAGACTATGATGACGTTCTTCCCGCCGCTGCTGCTGCTGCTGCTGCTGCTGCTGCCGCCGCCGCGAGAGAGAAGGCGACGAGACGAGAACAGATGAAGAAGCACACGAGCGCGTCATTATCCACTTTTTTGTCCAGATTTTTCGTTATTAAAATTTTTCTACGAGTACTCTAACCAACCATTCCAAAATACTGCGAGTCGTTGTTCGCGAGCGCGGTGCCGTACTTCCGATGCATTTTCCTCTCCTCGCTCTCGTCGTCCGAGTCGCACTCGTCCCAGTGGTCTTTGAACTTTCGCAACTCTCGATCGACGTCTTCTTCGGTTGGGATTTTCCGCGGTTTCAAAGCTCGGACGGCGTCTTCGACGGTGGCGTATTTCGGGAGGGGCTTCAAGTTGAGGAACTCTGGCGTGCGCGAAGCGTTGTTTTCGACAATCATGCTGGATTCGGAGATGAGGAGAGAGTGGAGGATGTAGTCGCGGAGCGTTCCGGGTTGGTCTTCGAAGACGTAGTGGGCGGCGTCTGGGATGGATTTACCTCGGACGGTTTTCTTTTTCGGTCTCTTGTTCGTCGCTTCGTCGTCGTATCTGCGCAAGGCGGCCAAGACGTCTTCGAGATCTTTTTCGTTCATGAACTGAGAATGTTCGCCTCGGTACACTGAGACGTGACATTTAACTTTTTCGAGAATCTTGAAGTATTCGTCCGCGGATGGAACTTTGAATAAGAATTTGCGGTCGATGCGAAACTCGTATTTTGCCATGTTTTGACTGAACAACTTCATGACGCCCGTGACTTCGTCGCCTTTAGGTTTCCGGAATTTTGATAGCATGCGTTTACAGCACTGTTTTCCGTTTCTTCGCTCGTTATCTGGCCAAATGGTTGCGATTTCAAACGTTATCGCTTCTCTCAGTGACCCAAACGTGACGTTTTGGAACCTGTGAAACGCCACCGCGTCTTCTCGACACCTCGGGTGCGACTCGATCAAAGTCACGCCGGCGACCAAGTGTTCGTGCTCTCCAGCAAACGCCGCCGCGATAATCGCGCCTAAACCAAAACCAACCAACGCGACTGGATGCGCATACAAATCCAATTCGACGATGAATGATTCTATATCCGCCACGAACGACGGGACGTCGTACTGTCCTTCGCGCGAGTGCGTGCTATCGCCGTGCCCTCTGAAATCCACGCAATACACGGTAAACCCGCCTTTCTCGTGAATCTGTTTCGCTAACCCGTAGTACAACTCTCCGTTCTCCCCGGTATCGTGTAAGAGAATCACCACTCGGTCGCTTCCTTCGTCTCCAAACCTGGCGTATTTTAATCGCATCCCAGTCGCGCTCAAATCGATGTACTTCCCGATCCCTCTCTCGCGCGCGTTCGTCAACACGTCGGATTCAAACTGACTCGCCGATTTCTCTATCCCCGTCCACTTCTCCTCCGGAATATCCAAAATCGCCCCTCTCTTCTTCTTCTCCAAATCACTCTTTATCATCATCGTTTCCGCGATCGCTCTCGCGACCAGCATCTCGCTCGCGCGCATCGCCTCCTCCGCGTTCGTCGGATCACCTAATCCAAACCGTTCTCGACAATGCGAGATGCGCTTTTTTTTATCCCCCCTCGAATATTCCGGCGCGTGCACGTCCCACGTTTCCACCGGACCGAGTTTATCCAAAACTTCGTCCAAGTCGTCGAAGTTCATCTCCTGCGTCGTCTGAATGTATGACTCGTTTGTTCTTCGCTTTGTTCTTCGGTTGGGTCTCTCGCGCGTCCCGAATGAAGTGCTCTTCTCGTATAAATAAAAACGTAACGCTTCGTTTCTTTTTTTTCTTTTTTCTCGTGGCGCAAAAGTTGAACGAGCGTTTTTTTTAAATTCTTCTGAAACCCTAAAACGACCGTGTTCCAAATCTGTCCACAAGTAACATTCCTCGCACGCAGACGCCCGACGCGAGACCACGCGCGCACCGCTCGCGCACCTTCTTTCCCACCGCCAAAAAAAAAGAACCCGAGCTAAGATCAGCGCGCGGCGGTGCTGCGCGTCTTCTATTTTTGTGCACTGCGTCAAAAGAAAGAAGAAAAAAACATGGATAAAGAGACGTTTCGAATGACGCCGAAAAGGGAGAGACGCGCGAAGCGATTGGGGGCGATGGTTTTGGTGTGTTTGGTGGCGGTGACGTGCGCGGTGATGTTTACCGGCGGTTCTTCGTCTTCTTCTTCTTCTCCTCCCGATCATCGTCATCGTTATCATCATCCGTCGAGGTCGTTCGGTGGAATCGGAGGAGGAGGAGAGCGCGGCGGCGGCGATGGATGTCACTGCCCAACGCAACAACAACAGTGTCCGGATTGCTCGGAAGAGTGCGAGTCGATGAAATCGAGCCAGACGGCGATTGACGAATCCATCGCCGGGTGCGACGAGAAAGCGCTGAAGAAGGCGAGTTCAACAAAAATCGACGTGGAAATAGCCGCTTTGCGCGCGCAGTTGCGCGAGGCGAACGAGAAGGTGAAAGAGTTGCAAGATATCATGAAGGCGAAGTGTCAAGTGACGGATTACACGCAGTGCGCGTCGGCGTGTTATTCGAGAGTTATGCGGATTAAAGAGCAAAACGCGCAATGTCAGAGGAGATTGCAAACTCGAGGGTGCACGGATTGCACGGTGGTTGCGGCGAGGTCGATCGCGAAGGATAGAATTGCCACGAGGAGAGCGGCGTATCATTTGATTGCGACGGCGTTGAAAGCGGAATCGAAGTGTTCTGGAGGAGGAGGAGGAGCAACGACGATTGATGCGGATAGGGAAAGAATGAAACTAGACGTGACAGATAGGGAACGTGCGAGTGAGATTCAAGAGAAGATGACGAAGAATCAGAGAGAAGAAATTACCGGCGAGGCGGACATGGATGATTTTCTCATATCTACGATTGATCGATCGACGCTTTTAGACGGCGCGTTGGCGCACGCGCTCGAAGATTCGAACAGCGATAGCGAGGAAGATAAAATTACGGCGGAGGCGTACGAAAAGGCCTTGAATGAGATTCGTGCGGCGGCGTCGGCCGGGGCGTCGGCTGAAGGTAAATGGCTCGAACAACTTAGAAATCGAGCGGAGGACATCAATCGCGAGGCGAATTTGAAAGACTTGATGATGAAAAAAGCGGACGTATTTCGACGCGACATGGCGGCAGAATTGTCGTTTCCGTCCATTTACGGCATTCCACAAAGTTTAGGTCGAGCATTGTATAAAGTCGCAAACAGTGGTGCGAAGCACGCGAGAGAAATGCTGAAATTAACGCCGAGGTACAATCGCGACTTCAAAACGTGCGCGGTGGTTGGTAACTCTCAAAGGCTTTTACTCGATTCGAACGGGAAAGAAATTGACGGACACTCTGCGGTCATTCGAATGAACAATGCTCCGACGGTTGGGTTTGATCGATTCGTCGGAAACAAAACAACTTTGCGTACACTCAACTCCATTTGGACGCAACGATATTCGAACACGCAAATCGATAGTAATAAAGTTGCCAACGTCATGCCGCTCGAGCTCGGGGTGACGTTAGTTGGTACTCGAGTTGTCCCAGGCGATCACTTCGCTTTGCAACAACGCTTGCGCAAGTCTGGACGCGGAGACGTAAGTTTTGTGAAAATGACCGACCCGTCCATCGCGCAGGCTGGTAAATTGCTCCAAAATTATAAAACCGCGCTTGAGAGCGTGCGCAAGCTGGAATACGCCGGAAAAGGAAGTCCGAGTTCAGGATTTTTGGCTATTTTCGCCGCTATGCAAATTTGCGATCACGTCACCGTCTACGGCGTTGGAACGGAATCAGATTTACGGTCTGGCTCGTCGCAGTGGCACTACTGGGAGAAAGCTGATTATTACCAAACCTCGAGAGAATTCGGCGAGGCGCCTCACCACAGTTGGGAACTCGAACGCGACGTCATGCTCGTTTTGGAAGCGACGAAAAAAATCCGCATCGTGACGCCAAAGTCAAGAGACGATCAGGCTGCAACGAAAGCCGAGCGAATCGCTACGGCTGCGATTCTTGCCTCGGATGCAGCGGTTCGGCGACATCGTACGAGAGCAAACCAGCAGTGCGCGAGAGTCGGCTTATCTGTATGCGGATGCGACGCGGAGAGCGACGCGTTGCATGGCGGTAGCGGAATCTTGGAAGTGGCCGGGAAAGTATCTCACGGGCGCCCGGCTGCGAAATCATCTGTTACTTTGCAAAAGTTTGATAAGACAGTCGCGAAGAAGGATGATGTTTCAGTCGTGCAGCGCGCGGCAATCGCGTTGGCACATTCGTACCATCTTGATTTGCCGGGCGTTTCCGCTGGCGCGAGCAAGAAGAAAAAAGCGACGAGCGCGTCAGCGAGCGAGGAGGAGAATGGCGGCGACACGTCGGAGGAGGGCGAAAGCTCAGATGGAGATACCAATGACTCCGTCGTGGATGCCGCAAATAGCGAAGACGTCGTATCTGAAGACGACCACGAGGAGAATAACAGTGGTGCGAGGCATGGGGGACATGGTGGCTTCATGTCGAGCTTTTTCCACGGCCATCACGGTGAGAATTAGAGTTTTCTTCAGTCATCTATTAGCAATTATAAAAAGTAGCATGTGTTGTCGATTGTTATTACGTCATTATGTCGTTATAAAACTATTCAAATAAATTACACAAGCAATCTAAGCGCGTCGAACTTCAACGTGAAGTACTTCTCGCGCTCGAGTTTGAATCTCTGCTTTCCTTCTTCCCCACGTGCGAGTCGATTGCGTTCGACACGCGATTTCTTCTCTCTTGAGCTTTCAGTTCTATTGCTTCCAATCGATTAACTGCTAGGGCTTCTTGTTCACGAGCGTCTAGAGCGACGATTTCGAGCAGTCTCACGCGTTCGACTAATTCTTCGTTTTCTCGGACGAGCGTTTCCATTCTACTTTCGTTACTCTCGCTCGATGTTGAAGACGACGAACGAGACGAAGACGCTTCCTCTCGCGCGATACGAGCGTTGGACGAGCTCAGTTCATGCAAAGCAGAGTCCCGCTCTGTCTCTGCGACTTCACGCGCGCGGCGTTCGGTGTCGCACGCGATTTGCGCCTGTTTGACTCTTCGTTGCATACCTTCCAAATCGTCGCGCATCTGTGCGTATTGCGCGTGACGCTCAATCTCTAAATCTTTCGTGCCTGTCGCCGAATTCTGTCTGTGCGCTTTCGCGTTTTCGTTTCTCGCGAGCGTGTAGAGAGCCTTTCTTTCTGCTTTCGCCGCTCTGCGCGCTTCTCGAAACTGTGTCTCGAACGATACTTGACGCGCAGTCAGCTCTTGCACATTCTTCGTGAGTTCCTCTTCATTCTTCGTTCTCGTGATGAGCGCTCTTTCGATTTGAAATTTCTCCAGGTTGGATTGCTCCAATTTCTCTTCGGAAACTTGGACCGCTTTCGCCCACTGTTCGACGGAACTTTTCATGGTCGCGATTTCCGCGCGAAACTCCTGTTCGTTCGCGCGCTGCGTGATGAGCGCTCTTTCAATCTGGGACTTTTCCAAGTTGGATTGTTCCAGCTTCGCTTCGGTATATTCAACATCTTTTGCAGCCTTGGCGATTGATTTTTTCAAGTTCTCGACTTTCTCTTCAAGCTCGCTTTCATGCGCGGCAGAGGAATACAATGCCCTCTCAATCTGGTGCTTCTCTAAGTTTGCGTGCTCTAATTTCAATTCCAACTCGTCTTCGACTTGTTTCAATTTAGCGTTCTCTGAAAAGAAGTCCCATTCTGCTTGCTTCAATTTCTCGCTCGAGTCTTGCTCAACTCGAGCGACTTTTGCCTTCTCTTCAAAAAGTGCCGCTTGCACCGCCTTTAACTCTTCGACAATCTCGCGCTCTTTCTCATTCGCGTCTGACATTTCAGCTTTCAATTTTTCAATCTCTAACGCTCGAGAAGACGACAAATCGGAAGCAACGTTCAACTCGTGAGCGTAGGAATCTTTCGCCTCGGCGAGTTCCCTCGCTATGGCTTCGATTTTCTCTTCCGCCTTCTTCGCGTTCTCAACAATTTCTCGCTCTTTCATCTCTAACGACGCTTTTAAAGTTTCCATTTCGTTTTCGTGCTCTCGGACAAACTTATTCTTCAACACGGTCATATCGTGTAATCTCTCAAATTGCGCGCGGGCGACTCTTTCGATGTTGTTGACGATTCTCGTATCCGCCTCCATGGAAACTTCAATTTTCTTTTCTTCGTACTCCTTCTCCAACTGTTGACGCGCCAATTCCATTCGATGCTCGACAACTGAATGATCGATGCGTAAATCGAGCACTTTTTGTTTCAAACTTTCAATTTCGGATGTCTTTTCGCTCCAAATGCGTTCTTTACGCACCTCCTCTTCCGCTGCTTTGCGTTCGAGCGTTTGAATCGAATCCAACAAACCAGTGATTACCACGTTCAATTCCTCGATTTCAGTTTCGTGATGATGGTTTGCACTTATCAACGCCCGCTCTACTCTCGATTTCTCCTCGTTTGCCATGCGCAGCTTCAGCTCCATATCCTCGATCGCTCTCTCCTTCTCTTTCAAATCCGCCTCGTACGCGCTCAATTGCGTTTGCAACTGCGCGATCTCGTGATCTTTCAGCGCGATATCTCTCACCAGAGTCTCGTACATCTTGTCGAACTGCTGCGCCGTCTTCGCCTCCAAAACCTTCTCCGCTCGATCGCGTCGTTCGATTTCAAACTTATGCGCTTTAGCTTGTTGCTTTTTCGCATGCCTCAACAAGACGAAATCTTTCGTAAACGTTTGGTACATTGAATCAAACTGCTGCTCCGTTTTGCACTTCAACGCGTACTCGTTCCTCTTGAACTGTTCCATCTCTTCCTTTTGGTTTTCCACGAGAGACTTGAACCCTTCTATGTCCTCTTTCAGTTTTCTCACCACTCCTTTCGTCTCAAACATCTCCCGACGCGTCATCTCTGCCCGATTTCTAATCGTCTCGTTTTCTCCTCTCAAACTAGCCAATTTCGCTCTGTACTCGCCTCGTTCTCTCTCAAAGTGCCTCTCCAATAACTCTCGGTCCACGGACATCTTCTCCTTCACGCGTTCCGTGGCCAACGCCACTTTCCCTTGCCAGAAATCGTTCAAAAAGTTCTCCAATTTGTTTTGTTTCTTTTTTTCCGCAACAAACACCAGCAACGCCTGCGCGCTCACGCACGCCTGTATCGGCCCGAGCGTCAACATCGCGGTGCGGGAGCACCCTTCAAAGGCGTCTAAAACCAATCGCATCTTTTCGTTGCTGTTTTGCCATTCGCTCGGGAAAGCGCCGAGGAACGACGATGAGAGTGGATCATCCATCGCGTATTCGTCGTCGTCGGAATCTTCCGCATTTTTCAACGAGAACATCTCTTCGCTCTCTCTCGTCGTCGAGCGCCAACCCACGACGCCAGAGTCGAACAACGAGAAGCCGACTCTCGTGAATTCACGAAATCTTTGTTGAGGTTTCGACTTGACTAAGAAAATGCGCCGGCCTTTCGGCGCTCTCGCGGGTAAAACCTTATTCCTGGACACCGAGGAAGAAGAAGAAGAAGAAGAACAAGAGCCGCATCGAACGACCATCCCGCTTCGAGCGGACACCGACAGAGCCGAGTAAAACATTTATTTCCCCAACTGTGAATTTTAAAAATCAAATTCCTTTCCCTCGCTCTCTATTATAACGGCGATCCAAAAGAAGACCGGAAATCGCGTCGATACAAAAAAAATGCTCTCGCGCGCGCGCGGTTTGGGACGACAGCGACGAAGGGGTGCGACGAGAAGCGCGCGCGTTACTTTTTTCGACGACGCTCTCGCGTAAAGTTGAAGCGATGAGTGCGATGAGAGTGCGCTCTTTTTTTGTTTGGAATTTTTTGAAAATGATACGAGCGAGAAAAAAAGCTGTCGGTTGCTTTTTCAAACTCGTCCGGTCCTCGTGTGTTTCATTCATTTTTGTTTAGGGTTTTCTCCACAGAGAGAAAAAAAAAATGTGAACACTAAAAGTCACCATAGTTAAGCACACCACAAACCACATCGAGAGAAGCGAGAACTACACACCACCGCAACGCCGCAAACAGTTCCTCTTCCTCTACAAAAAAAGAGAACGAACGAACGAATGAAGCGTTCGTCGACACAATTTTTACTGCGCGTCGCGCTCGTCGCGACGTGCTTTTTTGCCTTCTTTGCGCCACAATGCTTGGCCGCCGGTCGACCCGCGGGGTCTTTTGCCGCGGGGTCAGTCGAACATCAGGAAAAAGGGCCGCGAGACTTTTCCACGGCCGCGCGAAAAGCCTGGGTCGAGAGCACCATATTGCACGGAAAAACCGATGAGGTTCCCCAGTTGGGTGCCTCCGGGAACTATTTCGTTCATTCCTCGGTACGTTTTGATTGATTCGGTAAAACCCGCTGCACGTTTATAGTTTCTCTTTGTCAACTAAATTGAAAGTACGGTAGCTACGACTTAATAATACGGTAGCTACGACTATTAGCTTGCCTATCTTTGACGAGAGACTGACAAGTGTGATTTTCTTTAATCTTAAACAACAGAGTATCATGCAAGCGCCAGGAATCGGACTTTCCGCAAATATGGCTTTAGTCGACAACGATGTCGCGGTGACGTTGTTGCACGAGTTCGTATACCACAACATCAAGAATTTGGGTTTCAACGAATCGAATGTGCACGTCCACTTGAGCAACGGCGGACACGACGACATCATCGCTATTGAATGGGAGATCGAATTGATTCACTATTATCAAGCCGCCGACACCGCCGGTTACTTCAACTACTTGTTTCAAAACGAAAATTGGCACAATCACGTGACCAGTTGGATGAGTGGTGTAGGTCAGAGCAATCAACTTCAAGCTGCAGCTCTGCTGGTAAATTTGGACGAGTTTGCTTTGATATTGCCAGCGCACATTGACACCAAACCGCAGACGAATTTTGACGATGCGTCGCATAGCGCCGAAGTCCAAGCATTGATTGATGAATGGCTCGGCAGTAAGAAACCAGCTACGGATACGATAACCTTGTACGCCGGGTGCTCCCCGCTCTCGTCCTTGACGTTTCAACCGACTGACTTTGCCGCTCAAGTAGGCGCCGCTATCATCACCAAGTCCCTCAGCAACGATTTTTTCTTCGATCATGCCGTTGAGATGGAACAAACCGACTGCGGTACCTTCACGACTAAGATTGTACCGAGTGTTGGAGAAGAGTTCGGCTTTTACTTGTTCTGGAAAGACAACTTTACCGAATGGTACTCTGTTTCAGATATCGGCTGCGATGGTACGAACACAGATAAGTGCCCGCCCGGTGACGTTCTCGCCTCCCTCTCTGCTTGCACGAACACGGTCCAAAACCCAGGTTTCGTTTCGCACAACAGAGTCTTTGATGGTACCACTTTGACGTACAACTGGGGCACGTGCGACACGTCGTGCAACGCAAAACCGGCATCGTGCGTCGCCTCCTTGGGCAAAGCTCCGATGCGATTGAAGAAGACCTCTCACTCTCCGCTCGGTCTCGCGCAGCAAAAAACGACGTCTTTTGCTTCCCCTTCGGTCGCCATCGTCGGTGTTGCCGTCGTCGCCGTCGTCGCCGCCGTCGCCGCCTATAAAACCAAGTTTATCAAGGGCTCGTTCGTCGAAGCTGCCGGCGTGAAGGTTGAATATGGTGCAGCCCGCTAAACTATATATACGGCACTCGCCTTGGCCCGAAAAGAAGCTTTATTTCAACTTTTCAAGCATCACGACGAACGTGCACCACCTTGTAATGATGATAATAATATTGAACATAAGCTCACGTGGTTGTTTTTTTGTATTTTTTTTGTATTCTTTTCAGTGGGGTTGAGAAGTATGTCGTGGGGTTCCAGAACAATTTTGCCTTTTTTTTAAATAAGATTTCGCCTTTTTGTGCTCTCCTCCCAGTCAAACTTTTTTTTTCTCCAAAAAGCAAAAGCAGACAACATTCGAGACATGCGACGCACCTCGCACAGTCACACCGACGACGACGAGAGGTCGTCGTCGTTACCGTCGCGTGTGTCGTCGTCGTCGACGACGTCCTGCGCGTCCTCCCCCGCGGCGGTTTCGAAAAAGAAGAAGCTCCTCGTCGCAAAGACTTTGAAGACGAGCGGCACGAAAGAAGGAGACCGCGAGAAAAGACGCGTCTCTTTCGCAGCCTCCTCTTCTTCGCTGGGAAGGCTCTCTTTTTCCTCCTCGCAAGGGAAAACCCACGAAAAGAGGACGAGGACGACGAAAAGTTTGACCAAAAATAACGGCGGCGCGAGCAACAACAACGACGCGACGTCGTTGAGTGCGTTTTCTTTGTCGTCGCAGAATCACTTGAAAGGTGTGATTGAGAACGAGCGAGTGATACGCGACGAGAACGGGAAGGACGTGACGCCGAGATCGCTGTTGGAACCGTGTCGATGGACGAGAAAGAACGAAGCGTTTGGTGGTGGGAAAGACGGAGAAGAGGAGGAAGGCTGGGCCGTTACGAGCGACGAGGAAAGCGCGAGTACTTCGAGCGAGGACGAAGGAGAGACGAAAATGGAAAGAAGCGAGGAGGATAACGATGCTATTTTAAGCGTCGACTTTTCCAAGCTATGGGAAAGGCAGAGTTTGAGAGTATCGAGGCGCATCGCGTTGTCGCCTATCGAGTTCGTACCGGCGTCCGCCGCAACAAAGCGGAGGAAAAACACGAAAATCAAGAAAAAAAGGGTTCCATTTGATCCCGAAATACACGTACACCGCTCGACGCAAACGTATGTGCCCCCTTGTGCTGTTGGTGAAACGTCTACGGATTCACCAGAAACCAAAGAAAGTGCGACGTGCTGGCGAGTGCAGGGAACGAAGAAGGAAGGCGGGGGGCAGGCGAGAAAACACGTTCACCGCGCGTTCTTGGAACGGGTAGAAACGATCGTGGATCGTCAAATTCGGGCGAGTTTGACGCTAGGACAAACGCTACGATATCGGGGAGCGTTCAACGAGAGGAATGGGATATCCTTCGATGCTTCGAAGAAACTGACCAGACTGTACGAGTACAAGTATCCGACGGCGTCATCTTCAGAATATGGAAAAGAGAAGAGAGTCAACGCGATTCGATTCCATCCGTACTTTGATGGCGTCGTTATAATCTGTCATGGATCCGTAGACGCAGATGAATTTGTTCCGCGCAGCGATGACTACGATGAGAAGGTAGATGCGAATAAACGTAATCTCGCATACTTCAAGAACAGAGATCTGGAGAAACGTGGGGCCGTACACGTTTGGTCGCTTCGAGACACTACGAATCCAGAGGTTTCTATCACTCTCGATACTCCCGTGACGGCAATAGCGTTGCAGAGGGTTCATTATACCGATGCAGAGGACGAATTGAGAAATAAAAGCAAGCGCATCCTCTGTGGATGCCTGGATGGGAGCGTTCGATGCTTCGATGTCGCGTTTCGAGGCGGCAAGGAGGGGAGTACCTTTCACCAGCACCACAAACTCCTGTACGAATCGCGACCAGAGCATTCGCACAGAGAAGCGGTTTGGAGTGTTGAATTTATAGATCACGATGATGATGAAGTGAGAGATCCGTGCGAATTCTCTGCCGTGAGTTGCTCTACAGATGGTACGGTTCTCAGAATGGATGGACGCGCAAAAATTCCTAGCGAATCGGCAATCGCTTTGCGCACCTTACATGACACTCAACATCGCGAAGAAAAGCGCTTTCTGGAGTCGAGTGGAGAAACTATACTCGAAAGTGGTAGCACATGCGACGATTCTCTAGAGATACAAGCGACGTGCTTAGATGTCATCGACCAATCTTGCCTTCTGGTTGGAACCATACGGGGAGATGTTTTCGTTTGCGTAAAACGCTTGAGTGATGTAAGTGATGGACGTAGGAGTGTGTTCACAATCGTTAAGAAGATAAAAGCGCACTCGATGTCGTCGCTGTACGCGGCAATATATCAAATTAAGAAGCACCCGTCCATTCCCGGTGTCTTCGCGACTGCTTCTGCTGATGGTACAGTTCGTATTTTCCGGGTGTTGAATCTGGAACGTAAAGTAAATTGTGTCGAAACGCGGCGAGCTCGAGATACGCATACGAACAACATAAACGATCTCTGCCCAGAGACATCATCTTCAATCTTCGAAGAAACCGATCCGTCGCAAATGCTCTCATTCGTACCGGCCCCTTCGAGAGTGAAAGGAGGTAAGGACACGAGTAGTAGTACTAATAGTACTAGTAGTAGCAGCAGAAGTTCGACGACGTTCTCCGTTTCGCTCCCTCCAGTCAACGATATTGCGTGGGACACCAACGACGGGACGAAACTCGCCGCGGTGTACGACGATGGCACGTTACGCATTTGGAACTGCGAGAGCGCATTGGTTCAAAATACTAGTAGTAATAACAGCAGCAACAACAGCAATATCGCGCGAAGCGATGCATCTCTGACCGTGACTACCCCGTGGTTTGAAGAGAAGTTTGATGAAGTAGGTGTTGGGCAAAAATCAAACAACCAGCGAGGGGAAATGAAAAACATCCTCCATCTCACGGCGGTCAGTTATTCCAACGCGAACACATCACCAATATTAGCTGTTGGTGATAGCTTGGGAAACGTTCACATACTCTCCGTCGCTGCCGCTGCTCAAAATGAAGATGATAGGCGAGAGTTACACGCAATTGACGACGCCTTCGTCGGTCGCGATTGAACATGCACAAATAATTTTGATAATATGATATATTACAACAGTGACGTAAGCTACGCGCGCGTATCAAAACACACACAATCCTCCTCACTCTCTCTTCACGATGATTTCGTCCACGATACCGAACGCTTTCGCCTCCTCCGCGCTCATAAACGTATCCCTCTCCAAAGCCTTTGCGATTACATCTTTCTTCTGTTTCGTGTGCTCCGCGTAAATATTCGTCACCTTCTCTCTCAACTTTAAAATCTCCGATGCTTGAATTGCGATATCCGACTGCGTTCCTTGAACGCCCCCACTCGGTTGATGTATCATTATGCGACTATTCGGCAGCGCCTTCCTGTGCGTCCCCGCAGACAAGAGTAAACTTCCCATCGACGAGCACTGCCCAACCGCTAACGTGTGTATCGGAGCTTGCACGTAATTCATCGTATCATAAATACCAAGCCCAGCGGTCACGCTTCCACCGGGTGAGTTGATATAAAAATGTATCGGTTCGGTGACGGATTCAGATTCTAAGAACAACAACTGCGCGACGATCAACGCGGACATGTCGTCGTGAATGGGCCCGTTCAAAAACACCACGCGTTCTTTGAGTAATCGACTGAAAATATCGAATGCTCTTTCGCCTCTCGGGGAAGATTCGATGACCATGGGAACGAGCGAGGCGTATGATTTGATATTATTGATACCGCGGGCAGCATCATTCAAGGCAGCATTTGTCCGTCGATGTTGCGAAGACAACGTCAGAGCGCGTTGGAGGCTCCTGCGAAAGAACATGGCGGCGCGCGCGTCAAACTCGGGGGGATTCGAATTTTGCAAAGTGTGACGTGTTTTAACTAACTTTCATGTTTTTGTGTCGTGAAAACGCGTGATGATAAATAAAAAAAATCTAAACTACTGTATACACGCAGAGCCTTCCTTCTCTGTTCTCCTCTCTTTACCTTGTCTCGTCGAGCTGGTTTTTCTTCTCTCCCTCCTCGTTCGCGTTCTTTTTCGCGTTTTCATCTCCTCTCCTCCCTCTGCGTTTCAATCGGTAGCTATAATTGTCTTCGATGGAAATCGCATCGACTTCGTAGCGTCTTCGCTGGAGCGACTGGACGCGTTCGATCCGTTTCGCGTACTCGTGGCCGTAGAAGAGTTTCTCGCTCTCTCGAACACGTTTGACGATGACGTCGAAATTTGTCGGCCGAGAAGATCGGTTTGGGTCCATGAGGTCGTCCGCAAGTTGACGCAGCGACGCGATGGTTTTTTCGTAACCGTCTTTGGGGAGCGTTATGGTGACGAGTTCTTTCGCCGCTTCGCGTCTGAGCTCGTCGTGTTTTTTCCAGGCTTCTTCTCGTCTTTGTTCTTGTTCTTTACGTTCCTGCACGGTTTTATCATCATCGTTCATGGAGGTCGCGGTATCGAGGTTTGTCGATGGTTGTTTTCTCTTCATCTCCTGTTTGAAGAGTATTTTGTCTCCTGAGTATTGCTTTTCGCTGGCGTGGCTGTTTTCGCGAATCGTGACGGTATCAGAGCCGCCGCGCGTTCCGTCGTAATTGACTAACATGTCGTCGAGTAAACAACCGAACGCTCTGGCTTCATTTTCGCGAACCATTTGAGAAAACTGAGGATTCTCGATGTCGTCGAAAAACATCGCGGCACCGAAATCTCCTAACTTTGCCGAAGGGTAATCCTCGTCGCGGTTGATGAGAATGTTGTGCGCGTAGATGTCGCCGTGGCAGACGCCATTTTTGTGCAGTTGATTAATACCTTTCGCGACATCAACGGCGACGGATAAAATTTCTCGCGCGGTGAACTTCCCATCGAACGTATCTCTCGTAACGCTGTCAAAACTCGGAGGATTTCCCAAGTTTTTCCAATCTGTCGGGTCCAAGTATTCCATCACGAGACCGCGTTTGCCGTCTTTGGTGGTAAATTTCGCTAACGTTTCAATGACGCCGCCGCCATCCGCGGTTTCTTCTTCTTGCTCTTGTTCTGCTCCTTCTATGATATCACTAGTTGTCGTCGTCGCTAAACTCGCGGCGGCCATCTCGTCCTCTGGCCTGCCATCGCTCGTTTTCCCCATGTTGTTATACACTTTAATCGCTACGTTGAATCCGTCCATTTCCCCTCGATACACCGCGCCGCTCGCTCCGCTGCCCAATTTCTTCCCTTCATCGACCCCTAAATCCTCAAAATTTACCACGCGCTTCACCGCTCGTTTACCTCTTTCCATGGCGTTCACAGCCGCGCGTTCTGTGCACGGATTCGCCGCGAACGCCAACCACGCCAACTTTGGCAACCCATACAAAAACTCTGGAAATATTTCGATGCGATTATCGCTCGCTCGCAACAGCTCCAAATTTTCCAATTTGCTCATAAAACTCGGCAACTCCTTGATCTTATTCCCGGCTAACATCAGTTTCCTCATTGGCAAACAATTCCCTAAACTCTCCGGTAAAACTTCAATCTCGTTATCGCTCAAAATCAACCATCCTAAAGACGGCGAGAGAGACCGCTCGGGCACCTCGCGAACTCGGTTCGCTTTGAAAGAAAGCATGAACAACTTTTCCATCTCGCCTAAAACTTCCGGAACTTTCGTGAACTTGTTCCCCAAACAAAACAGAATCTTCAAGTTCGGCAACGAACTCGCGAACGACCCCGGCAGCGCGTCCAAATCGTTCTTACCGAGGTTGAGAAATTCCAGATTTTTCATCCGCAAAACTTCCGCCGGGAACGTTTGCAACTGGCAGTTGGATAAGTCGAGCCGGGTAGTGGATGCCACATCGAGCGCGCCCGAACGTATTTGTTCCAGGATTTTCGCGCACTTCTCGTTTCCACTCATCTCTGCTGCCCCAAAAAACCTTCTCGCTAAAACGGCCGTTTTGGTGCGATATCGATGTTCTTCTTCTCGTTGCTGTTCTCGTCGATGCCGCTGCGAGTAGGAAAAGGAGCGATCGAAAAAACCAATCGCACAAAACAACGAAAAGAACAACAACACCGCGAGGAGCAGCACTAACGCCTTCTTCTTCTTCTTCTTCCTCTGGTGGTGATGAGAATTCGATTTTCTTCGCTCACCGCTCGCTCTCGGCGACTGTTGTTGTTGTTGTTGTTGTTGTTGTTGTTGTTGTTGTTGGACACCCCCAAGCAACATCTCTAGGGGATTTTTTGGTTTTTTCCAACGTGATGATGCTCATTTTTTTTACGCGAGATATTTTCACACATCGTACCCAAAAGAAACACATGGCGAGTCGCGCGTTGATGATGACAACAACCGCGACGGCGACGACGCGGGTATCTCGGATCGATGGTGCAGTCGTTCGATGCCGGGCCGCCGCCGCCGCCGCCGGGGGTAGCGGAAACCAAAACGAAGCGCCCATCGCGGCTGCGATGAAATCTGCGCCGTTGTATTACAACAGCACGCTCACCAAAGGGACGCACTTGGAACACTCCGGGGACGTGATTGTCGTGGGAAACGTGGAAAAAGACGCCTCGATTACGACCGAGGATGGAGATATCGTGGTTTTTGGATCGCTGAGAGGCGAAGCGATCGTGAGAAGTCGTTACGGTGCGAGCAGCGGTGAGGGAGGAGGGAAGATATTCGCGCTGGACATGCGACCGGAAGTTTTGGAAATCGACCAAACGCAAATGAGTCCGCCGGAGCATTTGCTCGACGCCGGCGTGGAAGTGAAAGATACGCGAGCCTTCACAGGGATACCGATGGTGGCAGAAAAGAGCGAGACGACGGGGGAAATTACGTTTTCAAAGTTTTACGGGCGGCGAAGCGGCGCCGCGCGAGAGAAAAGGGGTGGCGGAGGCGACGACGATGTTGAACGATATTACGAACAGAAAGAAAAGAATACCTTATCGTCAGATCAGCTGAAACGGTGCAAGACTGCCGCAAAAGTTACCGGAACATACATTTTAGCCGTCGGCGTGTGTTTATTTTTCTTTCCGCGGCGTTTTTTCCATTTGGTGGTGCCCGTCGGCGAGACGTTGTCCACCACGGTTTGGCTTCGCGTGGTCGCCACCGCAGCCATCGCCTTCGGTTTATACTACCGCGCGGTCGCCAAAAACGGAGAAACTGGGTTTTATAAAGCGACAGTAACTGGACGCTACTTCGTGGGTACTTCTTTACTCCTCTTAGCCTTATTTTCGCAACACGCGAATGCCGCGCTTTTCGCCGTCGGCTTGGTCAATTTTCTCGGCGCGTTTGCCATGAAGAATAGCTTAGAGTTTGGACGACGACGACGAGATGACGACACGAATAATAGCGCTCATAGCACTTCTAGCACTTCTAGCGACGCCGCCACCGCGAATAACAACAACGTGTTCAAGAACAACTGGGCGAACCCGTCGATTTAAACTTGCGCGCGGCCGGCGCGCGAACGTAATAAATAGTTTTGTGAATAAAAGTTTTTGCTCTTCATACAACGAGAGCGTCGGATGCGAGTTTCTCTCTCTGCTCTCTCGAACCAAAAAAAAAATTTGTGCACCAGGACAAAAATTTTCAAAAATCCACACATTTTGGTTCCACCACTTTTCACGAAAGCACGTACACACAACCATGCGGTGCGTCTCTCTCTCCCTCCCTCTCTTCTCTCTTTCCGCCGTCGCTCTCGATGTTCACGTCGTAGCGCTCGAACGTCTCAAATATTCGCGTTTTTATCGTTCGCGTGGTATCGCGCGCGGCGGTGTTTGTTTACGCGCGCATTTTCATTTTCATTTTTTTTTCCGTTGCTTTTTGCGCGCGAGGGGCGTTGCCGTTCCAAAATTTCTGACATCGTCACGTTCTCTCTTTAATCATCACGCAGTGAAATCGTCCACATACAAGCCGGCCAGTGCGGTAACCAAATCGGGGCAAAGTTCTGGGAGGTGCGCGATGGGTTTCTTTCCTTTTTTACGATCGCTGTAGTCTCGTGTAGCTTTTTCCATATTCGTTTTCCATTTTCGTGTGTGTGTCCGTGGGTGGTTTTTGAAAAGAAATGCCCAATTTTTGATACGAATACTGAAACGCGCGTTTCGTTCTCTCTTTTCGTCATCGAACAGGTCATCTGCGACGAGCACGGCATCGATTCCACCGGCACGTACGCCGGCGATTCAGATTTACAGCTCGAACGAGTTAATGTGTATTACAACGAAGCTACGGGAGGTATGTTTTCTTTTTTCTTTTTGCTTTTGTCCCCCACTCCGACTCGTTTGTTCCCCTTGATTTTTGAAAAAATTCGCGCGCGGCTCGCGGTTAGAGAGTACACCATAGACACGAAGATGACACGAACGCTCACGTTTTTTACCTCTTCCTCGCTATTACTCCGTAGGTCGTTACGTTCCGAGAGCCGTGTTGCTCGATTTGGAACCCGGGACGATGGACTCGGTCAGATCTGGCCCGTACGGTCAAATCTTTCGCCCGGATAACTTCATCTTCGGCCAAACCGGCGCCGGGAATAACTGGGCGAAGGGACACTACACGGAAGGTGCCGAATTGATTGATTCAGTTTTGGACGTCGTCAGAAAAGAAGCGGAAAGTTGCGATTGCTTGCAAGGTTTCCAAGTGTGCCACTCGTTGGGGGGCGGGACAGGTTCCGGTATGGGGACGTTGTTGATTTCTAAAATTCGCGAAGAGTATCCGGACAGAATGATGTTGACGTTTTCGGTCGTGCCGTCGCCGAAGGTTTCTGATACGGTCGTCGAACCGTACAATGCGACGTTGTCTATTCACCAATTGGTTGAAAACGCCGACGAGTGCATGGTTTTGGACAACGAGGCGTTGTACGACATTTGCTTCAGAACGTTGAAATTGACCAACCCAACCTTTGGCGATTTGAACCACTTGATCTCCGCGGTCATGAGTGGCATCACTTGCTGCCTGAGATTCCCGGGTCAATTGAACGCGGATTTGAGAAAGTTAGCGGTGAACTTGGTGCCATTCCCGAGATTGCACTTTTTCATGGTTGGTTTCGCGCCGCTCACGTCGAGAGGATCGCAACAATACAGATCGTTATCCGTTCCGGAGCTTGCCTCACAAATGTGGGACGCGAAGAACATGATGTGCGCCGCGGATCCGAGACACGGTAGATATCTCACCGCCTCTGCGTTATTCCGAGGCCGCATGTCGACCAAAGAAGTCGACGAACAACTTTTCAACGTCAAAAACAAAAACTCTTCCTACTTTGTCGAATGGATCCCGAACAACGTCAAATCTTCCATCTGCGACATCCCACCGAAAGGTTTGAAAATGTCCGCCACCTTTATCGGGAACACGACGGCGGTTCAGGAAATGTTCAAGAGAGTTGGCGAAGACTTTTCGTCCATGTTTAGGCGCAAAGCGTTTTTGCACTGGTACACGGGCGAAGGCATGGACGAGATGGAGTTTACGGAAGCCGAATCGAACATGAACGATTTGGTCAGCGAGTATCAGCAATACCAAGACGCATCGGTGGAAGACGAGGAATACGACGACGACGACGACGACGAGCAAGCGTATTAAAATAACACACAGAGAGAGAGTTTATACACCACAAAAATATTTTAGCGTTTTAGTAGTCACGACGAGAGAGCTTGCGAGAGCTTGCGAGAGAGAGAGAGAGAAAGAAAGAATCGAGGAGGTTTGCGGATGTGCATGAAAGAAAGGAACGAGAGCGCGCAACGAGACAGAGACAGAGAGAAAGAAGTCGTCGTTTGGTCGCGCTCTCGTCGCGAAGAAAAAGAGAGAGAGAGAGAGAGAGCGTCTCCCGTTTATTTTGTTTTTAGCTGTACCATGAAAATTTAACACACAACACACTTTTTACATCACACACACTGACGAGAATCGAGAAATCTCACGCAAAACTCTTATCCAAAGTAAAGGACTCAACTCTCATCATCCCTCACAACTTGAAACGCAAGAAAGAAGCGCACGTCTTTCGTCGCGCGCACTAACTCAAGAACACGCACTCGCACTTACAAAAACTAAAACGATGGCCTTTTCTGTCCGCGCGACGTCCTCCAATCTCGCTCGCAACGTCGTCTCCAAGACGCGTTTTTCCTCCTCCTCCTCCTTGGCTTCGAAGCACAGCCAAGGAATGGTTGGGAAAAAAGTGAACGCATCATCGGTTCCGTTTCGATTTCAATCGGCGAGCCGAAAATCGTCCGTCGTGACCGTCCAAGCGGCCGATGGACCGGTCTGCGTCGTGACTGGCGCCTCTCGCGGGATTGGCGCGGCTATTGCCACGCAGTTGGGCGCGCAAGGCTGCCGAGTTGTCGTCAACTACGCGGCGAGCGCTGGACCAGCCGAGGAAGTGTGCAAAACTATCAAAGCGTCCGGTGGGGACGCCATCGCGGTGCAAGCGAACGTGGCGAAGCAAGAGGAAGTCGACGCGTTGTTCAAAGCCGCAGTGGACGCGTTCGGTGAGGTGAACGTTTTGGTGAACAACGCGGGCATTACCCGAGATACTCTGATGATGCGCATGAAGTTGGCGCAGTGGCAAGAGGTCATCGATTTGAACTTAACCGGAGTGTTTTTGTGCACGCAAGCGGCGACTAAAATCATGGGGAAGAAGAAGCCGGTGAAAGGGAGAATCATTAACATCACCTCCGTGGTTGGTGTGACTGGAAACGCCGGGCAGGCGAACTACTCCGCGGCTAAAGCCGGGGTAATTGGGTTGACGAAAACCGTCGCGAGAGAATACGCCGGGAGAAACATTCAGTGCAACGCCATCGCGCCTGGGTTTATCGCGAGTGATATGACCGCGGAATTAGGACCGGAAATCGAAGCGAAGATCTTGACGACGATTCCAGCCGGGAAGTACGGTCAGCCGGAAGATATCGCGGGTATGGTGAGATTTTTGGCGTTGGATCCGGCGGCGGCCTATATTACCGGTCAAACTATCCACGTCGACGGCGGTATGGTCATGTAAGAGCTTAATTTCCCTTTCAATGCAACTATTACTTTAAATCATCGTATATAATACATACCCGCAAGTTTTCCCTATCGCTGGCGCTTTCAGTACTCCGCGCCAGACCGCCAGTCGCACACGCTTTTTTACTTTTTCCTCTTTGGGAGAGAAAAGAAAATCCCCAAATCAAAAGCGCTCTTTCATCGTCAAATCACAAAAAAAACGATGATGAACGACGACGACGACGACGAGAATGGAACCAAGTGCGTTCTCCCGGACTCTCTCCTCGCGTTAGCCAGAGACGTGCACTTGGTCTCCTATCGACCGTCCGACGACGTCTGCGTGCAAATCGTAAAAAAGTTTCCAATACGATGCATCTTTGATGCGCTGAAAAACGAATACAGTTGCGAAGAAGACGAAGAACAAAAAGAAGACGAAGAAAGCAATAATCTGGCGTTGCTCTGCGAGCTCGTCGTGAAACTGAGCAAATGCGCGCGCGTGCTCGACGTTTTGCTCCTCTCCGAAAGCGACGACGAGAGAGGCGGGTGCACTCGAGAGGACGTTTTGGATGAACTCACGAGAGGAATGATTTTAGAAAGAGAGGAAAATGTTCTTTTGCGTCGAGCGCGCGCGAACGCGCTCATGGAAATCATGTCGTATTGCTGTCGTCCTCGCGTGGGAACGAACGAAACGAACGATACGACCGAGGACATTTTCGATCGGCTTCTCCCAGATGTCGTGAAAGGGATGTTGGAGACTGAGGACGAAAAAGTGCACGCGGCGTTGGAGAGTGCGGCGTTGGCGGCGGCGAAAGAAGAAGGGAGACGCGGCGAGAGGAGGAGGACGAGAGTGAAAGATATGGTATTGGGGATGACGACGACATCGTCCGTGGCAAAAAGTCGAGCGTTGAATGCAATCGCCGCGTTGTCTTCCGAGCGCGCCGAAGAAGGAGAAGGAAACGGAAAGGAAAGAGATGAAATTGAGAGGAGGAGGAAAGAGATCGAGGCGTTTGAGGACACCGTGCTTGAATGCGCGCAGAGTAAAGACGCGTTGCTTTTAGCGGTATCGCTAGAAAGTTTAGGAGAGCTGTGCGAACGGGACGGAAAGGTAGCTTTGGGTGTATTTCGTAACGCTGGGTTGAGAGGAATGCTTTTTAAAGAAGAGAAAGACGACGGAGAAGAAAACGAAGAACAAGAGGAGGAACAATCAGTGCGACTTGCGAGTTTAACGTGCGCGGCGAGGGTGTGCGGCAGCGCGGTAGTAGCGTTGATAGGATCTAGAAGTGGCGACATTGGAAGAGACAGTGAACATAGCGATAACGATGTGGCATCTTTTGAAACGTGCGCGACGATATTCGTCGAAAAAGCAACGGCGATGTGTACGAATGGACGGAGTAACGATGAATCCTCCGCTGCTGCAGATGCGTTGGGAACTTTCTGTGCAATTGCGTTGTCGCCCTCTTCCCCTGTCACTTGTTTTACTATAGTTCAAGCGCTCATGTTGGACTCGTTGGAAACGTTGACGAATCGGTCGTTCCATAAATCGTGCGTTGCTTCCATTCACGCTTTGGCGAACGCATCCTTCTTCCCGGCTGAGATTATGCAAAAAATGAAGATGGAGAAAAGCGAGACGCTACAAGCGCGCTTCAAAAAGCTTAAAGTATTCGACGGTCCGACTGCTTTTTCTCTCCCAAGCGCAGAGAATGGTACCGTTGCATTTGAGACGCAACTTCGCACGAGTTGTTATTCGGCTTCGTCGTATCGCGGTTCGCCGGCTGAAGCCATCGCGAAAGCGCTTGCAAACACTCCGGGGGTGCGAGGAAACGAAAACGACGTTCAGAAACGCATAGCTTTATACAGATTAGCGCAAAGTTTAGGCACACGTGCGTGGTTCGCGAGAGATTGTTTGATGTCATCCTCCACGGAAGTTTTGATTAGCTCGAAAAACCTTCCTTTCGAGCCGACGAGTGAAGCTATGCGTTGGAGAATGTCAGCTTTGAAAGCCATAGCGTTAGGCGCTATGGAGGCGAGAGCGTTGGACATGATTGACGAGAGTCAGTACATTCAAATTAAAAGTACGAGCGAAATGAATCCGTTCTTAGGCGTTGGTGGCATTTCTAAAGCGGCAGCTATCCCGGACGTGGCGACGCTTCCGCGGTAAAGTAGTAAAATAGTAGGAAAAAAGTAGTCATTAAAATGTATTCAAAAGGTAAAATATCTCATAATCATAATCCTTCCAAAGTAAGAGACTCCTCTCTTCTTCTTTGTGCCTCCAAAATACATATGTATCGCGCACGAGTACCTGTACGCGCAAAAGAAAAAATATTACTTACGCGCTGCTTTGGAGAGCTTTTTCATCGCTCTGTTTCTCGAAATGATGTTCTTCAAACTGTCGTGATTGATGTTATCCGAGGTGGAAAGTTCTTGCCACTGGTTCAAGGAAATTGTCGATGCCTCGAGTTCAGCGGTGGTTTTCTCTCTGCCTTCCATGATGCGATCATCGAGATGAGGATCCGCAGCTCGCATCAAGAAGAGAGTCATGGAGTGAATTTCTTCCTCGCTGAAGAGCTCTTTTTGTAACCTGCCATTGGCGTTATTGTTCTCGAACTGATCGGAAAAGCACGACGTGACAACCTCTTTGAGTTCTGCAAAGTCCAATTGACCTTGACCGTCTTTATCCGCAACTTTAAACGCTCTTGACGCCACGATACTTTGCGCCGTGTATCTTGCCGCTTCGAGTTGAATATCGCACTCTTCTTGAATGAACGTTTTGTACGTTTTGGACAAGTCGCCCAAGCCATACTTAGCCACAAGATTTACAACGGTTCCCGCGACGCCTAACAAGACCAAACCAGACGTCAACGTCAAAATGATGAAGATGGGATCTAGCTTTCCGACCAAACCGTTTTGTTGAATGTCGAACAAGATGCCGTACTTGTACATATCTTGATAATATCCTCCGGGTTCACCGGAGGTACTGTCGATTGGATCGTTCAAATCCGTCGGATCGGGTCTGTATGAAACTTCCTGACCTTTCGAGAACCAGCCGAGAACGGGCGACACGGTCACGATCGCGTATACCTCATCGTCGCCCATTTTCGTGTGCACTTCCTTGTCCAAATCGTAGTTGAAATATCGCACCAAAATATTCAAACGAACACCAGATAAACGAGGGTATGGATATTTGCCCGTGCTGTCCAAAGTCCCATCGGCGCCCGCTCCAGTCAACCCTTCCAACGTCCCTTCAAAATCTCCGGGTTGCTGGTCAAACGGTTTGTCCAAATCCACGCCAGCTAAGTCCAACCACTGTTTCATGGTCAACGAAACCGACGACCCAGGAGCAAACTCGTACTCGTTCGTGTCCGAATCTTTCTTTCGCACGTACGTTTTCGGTTTCGCCCCGGAATAATCTCCAGAAGTCGTATCGTATGCGTGATCGAATGACATGGAGCTCCCTTCCATGCCGGGAATCATGTAGTTATACTCCTTCATATGCGTGCATCTGCCTTCGATAATTTGCTGCGCTTCTTCACCGCCGAAGTTCGCCTTCACCGCCGCGTCCGGGCAAGTATACGTCGTCACTCCACCCACCGTGCTCGCAGTTGCTTCGTACCTCGCCACCAAAGTCTGGTGCGCGTGCGTCGCAAAGAACATCACGTTCCCGGTCGGCAACTTTGATATCATCTCCGCCGCGTTGAAATATCCGCACTTCATGTTGTCGTACACGTACGTCTTGGAATAGTTAAACTTGTACACGCTCAGATCTTGGCAAATCCCGTTCGTCGACGCGGTCTTCTGCAACGCGTAAAAATTGTCACCGCCGCTCCCCCACGCGGACGCCACCCCGACGGGCACTTCAGTCATGATGTACGTTTTCCCATTCACGAGGGACGTGACAACGTACGCCAAGACCAAACCAAGCAACGCGTAATAGAGCAACGCCAAACGCCAATCGCGAATTAACGTTCTCTTTTCCGTCAAATACGACAGCTCTAGGACGTTTTTACGCAGAAATTTCACTAAAGGTGTCATTGCGATTCGATGTGGATATAAGGTATATGCGTTCTTTCAATCTTACGTCGCCTTCGATGCGCGCACTCTCACACCGACGCGCGCGTAAAAAGTGGCTGCGGATTTGAATTTTAACTGAATCTTGACCTTTTCCCCCCCTTTAGGGTGTGAAAATTAAAGTGCTCTGGCGGTTTTTCGTGGAAACTATGTATATAATAATGAAAACGTTTGTATTACAATGTGTGCGCTGTGCCCGCGTCTGCGCGGCGACGACGACCTCGAGACTCTTTAGCCTCTCTTTCAATCTTCAGCGCATCCGCGCGCACACAACTCTCGTGATTTTTCTTCTCTTTTTCTTTCCAAAGGCGCCCGACCTCTTCTCGCGCCGCCTTCCACGCGGCTCTTCTCGGCGCTTTCCTTTCCTTTCCTTGCTCTTTTCCGAATCACATTACGCGGCCGAGTTTGCGTCGTGTCGTAAACCTAAAATCTTCTTTCTCGTTTCCACGTCGCACCCTTCCGCGACGGACTCGTAGTCCACGGTCATTTGAACGGAAGAGGAGATTGGCATGACGAGCTGCGAAATTTGGTTCAAAAAGTTCAACTTGAAGTTGACATCCGGGCACCCCGTGCCGGTGACAAAGAACGCCGTGTTCTTGTCCTTCTTTTTGTTGATGTGCGTGATGTAGTTATTGACGACGCTTTGGTCGGCGACGCCGATTTTGGCGGACAACTCGCTCAATTTCGGAATGACGTGCTCTTCTAAGAACCCTCTCTCCGCGTCTTCGCCTCGGTAACTCGCCTCGGCTTTTTGCCACACGTTCAACAACTTCTTCGCCTCTTTACTCGGCTTGGCCATGATCATTTTCGTGTTGACCGTTTTCTTCGCGGCGGATTTAAATCCGTAATCCGAAGAGACGACCACGTCGTGGTCCAACAACTGATCGTGGATCGTTTGCATCGGGTTGCCGGTAAACACCACGTCCGGCTCTAAAAACACCGCCGTGTAATCCGCGTTGACCAACGTATACAACGCGTGCACTCTTCTCCAACTCAACATCGACTTCAATTCGTCCGCATCGGCGTTCTTCGCGCCTTTGTGCAACAGATCGTGTAAACTCTTATCCACGAAAATATCAATCGGATATTCCTTCGCTTGTTCTTGAATGTAATCCTTGGTCTGGTCGTCGGCGACGATGATGGTCCAGTACGGAAGCACCCCAGGCGCGACGTTCTTCAAGGAGAGCATCATCAAGTTTGCAAAAAACCAATACTGGTGGTTGCAGAAAGTGATGATGCGAAATTTCGATCCGCCACTCGCCGAGACTAACTTGTTCACGTGTTTCACCAACCCTTTTATTTCGCCTTCCTCGTTGGTCAGGTGCTTCTTCCCGAGCGATTCGTAGTGGTCGTTGCCCAATAATCCCGCGGCGACGTCTTTAAAGTTCCCGACGGTATTTCCACCGCCGTTAGCAATAGCCGGCGCGGAATATCCCTTGTGTCCGCCTAAAGACGACACGATCGTCGCGTTGCTGTTGTTGTTGTTGTAGTTCAACGAAGAGTGGCTCAAGACAGATCCGAGGACGAGCAAAGAGCACAGGACGAATCCCAACCCAAAATGTTTCAAACTCACGTTACGAGAGGCAAACCAACGCTGAATTCCTCCCACCAGATGCTCCTCGCCGCCGTTCACGCGTATCATCGCCTCTTCTTCGTTATTATTGTTGCTGCTGCTCGTCGTGGCCAACAAAGGCGCGTTCTCTTGCCCGCGCGTCATCGTGTTCATTTTTGTTTCTCTCTCTTTCTCTTTCCCCGCGGCTCAAAATTTCCCCACCAGCTTCTCCTTTTCTCTTTTTTTTTCTCTCTCTCTCTTTGTTTTCCTCTCGTTGTGTTGTGGTTTACAAAACCAGGAGGAACGCGGGCGATGCGTTATATATCTCTATCTATCTCTCTCTCTCGTTCTCTCTCGATGCGCAGCGTGTGTGCGCGTACAGAGCAGCGAAGCGGGAACACAAAATTTTTGCGTCTCTCGTGTTGGGGAAAGAGAGAAAAAACCATCCGTCTCAGTTTAGGGTTTTTACAATCTTTAGGGTTTAGTTTAGGGTTTAATAGTTTTTGAGAATTTTTCTGGCATAGAAAAGTTTTATCAGAGAGAGAAAAGAAGAAGAAGAAGAAGAAGAGATGGCCGCTGCGGCCAAGAAGCGAGGCGCCGCTGCCACGAGGCGGTCGCCCGCCGCCGCCGCCGCCGGTGGTGGTGGTGGCTCTTTCGGCGAGAACGACGATGGGATTATTCATCGCCGCTCGAAACTGGATGAGAAGAACCCGTGCGTCGTGCTTTTTGTTTTCTTTTTTTTCTCATCGTCGCTTTCGGTTGTGTGTGTTCCCTGCCGCCGTCAAAATCGGAAAAAGCGGTTACGCGACAAAATCTCGTTTCTCTCCGTGCACTCACATCTCTCTCTCTCTCTCTCTCTCTCTCTCTTTCTGCAGTGTCGTGGAGCGCATCCCGGTGTACTTTATGCCTCGTCTCGATGACGACGACTTTGGTTCCGACGACGACGACGACGACGACGACGACGACGACGAAGATTTCGACGACCAAAAAGAAAAAGAGGAAGCCAAGAAAAAGGGAAAAAGAAGACGAATAGACCAAGCGATCGTGTCGTACCCTTTGCGACCTCCAAACCGGCCGTATTTGACGACGAAGTGTAAATCAATTTTGCATAAACCGATCGCGGGATGGTTTGAGATGAAGGTTCCGACCAAGGAAGAGAATGTCGTCGACCTCGCGGCGCAACGCGGCCGCGGCGGCGGCAGGAAGAAAGAAGAAGAGGAGGAGGAAGAAGAAGAGACGGTGGTCTTGCGTTCGGAGCAACGAACATCGATGGAGAAACATGAGAGTCAAAAATCAGTTTTGGTTGCCATGATAAACGAAAAAGGAGACTTGTTTTTGACGCCAGCGAACGTGAGTCACCAGATGCGACCGTCGTTTACGCACATCGTCGGGGGGAGCGGCGTGGCGCACACTGCGTTTCAAAAGCAACACCAACAAAAAGTCAAACAGGAGGAGGAAAACCACGAAGAGGCGACGGAGACGGTGCAAGAGGAAGAGTGGAGAATTGCGAGAGAGGAGCAAGAGGCTCTTGAAAATGAAAGAAGGAGAGCAATGACGGCAGCTTCTACTGCTACTAAAATTGTTCCAGTGAGCGTCTCCATCAAAGCGAACGAAACAGAAAGGCAACAAGAACGAAGAAAAAATTCCTACCAGTTTCAGAATTCTGAGCGCGAAAAAGAGATGTGGAGTGAATTAGAACCGTCGTATAAGTCAAGCGAGTACATGAAAGCTGTC
>Ga0255776_10001257_pt1 | contig 28730 bp, 27 predicted proteins | sample 071ome_19_FD_179974 | JGI IMG/M metagenome (GOLD analysis project Ga0255776, IMG submission 179974) | Coastal salt marsh microbial communities from the Groves Creek Marsh, Skidaway Island, Georgia - 071413AT metaG (version 2) | ecosystem: Environmental > Aquatic > Marine > Intertidal zone >... | reverse complement strand
TTTTGGTCTTTTTCAGACTCAACAAACTCTTTGTATTCTTTCATCAATTCCTGATAGCGTTGTTCTTGTTCTTCAATTGACTCTTTAGTTTGTGTGTCTTCATCAGCAAGACCATTATCGCCGTGTCTGGCTGGTACATACTTAAACTTTTTAGATTTTTTTACTGAAGTAGTAAAATCATCTTGTTTAAAATGCCCTGGTCCTGTGTGTACCATTTCTTCATTGTCTTCCATCATTGATACCTCTGCGTCTATTTCATCGTGTTGTAATGCTTTTTGAACTTCGTCTGCTGTTGCAGTTGTCATAACAGCAACCATGTCTCTTCTGAATTCGTTTTGATCAACCACTGCTTCAATACCGGCTTGCTCTAGTGCATATTCAATTGAGGGTGCAATTGATCTGTCATCGTCTAAATCAAACTGACCCAAGTCATCAACTGTGACAAAATACTTCTGCTTTTGAGCTTCCATTACCATGTTATCTGTTGTCCTTGGTTAGTGGTGATTTTGCAGATTCGCTTTCTTTAGGCTGGCTAGTATCTGCTGTTTTTTCTTTGCTTTTGACACTCAAAGGACCTTCAACTTCAACTTGAGCTCTGTCTGGGTCTTTGTCTTTATTGTCTGCTAGTGTTTTTAAAAAATTCTCTTTGTGTTTTTCACCAAATGTTTCATCGCCTTCAACTTTGCTTTCTTCTTCAGTGTAGTCTTGGCCAACTTTTGGTTCGTAGTCAGCAGGATCAGATTGTTGTCTGTCAAACTCTGCTTGATTTTCTGCTTCTAATGGATCGTTTTCACTTTTGACCACAATATAATCATAAGGAATACCAATTTTATCAGAAAGATTTCTACGTAATATTTCAGCAGAGTAAGGCATTCTTACAACTGCATCAATAATAAAAACTTCTGTATTTCTAATTTTTGTTCCAAAATCTAGTGGATGTTCCTGCATAATAGTTTTCTGTGGATTGCCAACGCTGACCACATCATATCTTTGCAGTTCTGATTCAATTGTATCAGCAATTTTATCACTGACTTCGCCAGCAATTTTAATTCTCATTGGAATTTCTTTGACTGCTTCGGCTAGATATTGTTTTAATGTCTTCATATTGTTATTTATCTCCTTGATCCTGTTTTTTATCGTTTTCATTGACTTTATCCAACAGTTGATCCAGTAATTTGTTGCGATCACCTACCACATAGCCTTCGCCTTCAATAACATCGTCATGTCTAGGATCACGTCTATCCCATTGATCTACACGCTGTTTTTTTAGTTGTAGCTCAATCATACGCAGTTTTTTGTCTGCTTTGGCATTTTTGGCTTCAATTGCATTTTTCATCATAGTTTGTGCTACTTCAAAAAACTTGCCGGCATGTCTGGCTTCAGAATTCATACCCAAATCCATTAGTTCTCTGAAACTTTTCATAGCATCTGTGGCATATTCATCCATGTCAATGTCATGTGACTCAAGATCTTTGACCTGAGGCAATGCTTTGTCAATTTTTTCAGCAGTTGTTAATGCTTTTTTGATAAGATCTTCATCTTCAACTTCTGGTTCTTGTGTGGCTTCTTCAATTGCTTCATACTCAGACAACGGTGTTGACAGAGTATTTTCTTCAATGTGCTCGTGTATTTTTTGTTGCTCTAATGCTTCTTCCATACTAGGCAGATCAAATTCTTTTTCAAGTTTTTTAGTCATAGTTACTTTATAGCATAAATTGAGTCTTCATTCAAGACCCTAAATCGCATTCCTTTTCTTTTTGTCCATTCTGCGGCCGCTTTCCATTTGGCTCTGTTTACTACTACTCTGGCTTTGTCGTGTGGATTTTTGGCTTTTTCAATAATTGTTTGACTTTTTGGTTTTATTTCAACAAGTTCAACAATTTTCTTTCCAGATTTTGTAACATACATCATCATAAAGTCTGGAACATAGTGTGTGTAGTCTCCGTTGAAAGGATTTCTGTAAGGTATTTTCACAGGCTCACTGGCCCAGCTCAAAATATTAGGATGATTGTCACACATTCTCATAAAAGTCAACTCCCAACCAGAGCGATATCTTGGCTTGCGATTGCCAACATATTTTTCCGGGTGCTTGGGCTCATAAAAGCCTTGATGAAACTTTGCCATACTATTATTTACTTGATAATCTGTCTAGCTATCTGTTTCTTAGGTGTTTGCTTCACACGTAGACCAATTTGACTAGTTCCTGGTCTATAGTTATTCAACAGTTGCACACCCAATGGACTAAGCTCAAGATTGTTTTTGGTTCCAGTAAACAGTTCTTGATAATTTATTCCAAATTTCTGTATTGCATCTAATACCAACAGAGTATAAGCAGTGACAAGATTTTTGTTTGCCACATGTTTTTCAAAAATACCTTTTATGATTTGATACTTTGGACCATTAAGTGATTCACGTGACACACTGGTTACATTTTCTAAAACAGCAGATGCCGGATCAATGGTACTACCAATTTGACCATTTGAAAAACTGTTTGTTATATCACCAAGCTGTTTGATAACTTGCTGTATTGCACCTGTTCCTGCTACTAGTTGTGTGCTTGATCTTTCTGCCATTGTTTTACCTCGCATCATTCTGATCAACAAATTGATTTTTCAAACTGTTGTATTCAGACATTGGTACTTCTTGAATATTTCCTGATGAATCTTTTATTTGTCCAACTGGTGTTCTACCACCTGACATTTTGACTCCAACAAAACTATCTTGATTTAAATCGCCATAGCTTGATGATATTGAAGTCTGGTAACCATCTCCACCTTTGTTGTTTAGTATGCTGTTGTTTTCTCTTGAAAACGGATGTTTTCTATCTTGTAATTCACTGTCAATCACTCTGATTCTATTCTCATGAGAGTTATATGATTTGTTCATTATGTCTGCTTGTTGTTCTTTTTGTGCTGGGGTTAGATTTTCATAACGTTCTTTGAGAGCATTTTGTTCATCTACATGCACTTGCCTTGCATCTAACAATGTGTCATCAGACATTGGTTCATAGAATTCTTCTAGCTTGTTGACAGCTGACTGATCAGGATTTGCTGTGTACAGTGATGCTGATTCTGATTCTGACAGTGTAACCTTTTTACTAGTCGATGTGTTTGAAGTGCTAGACACCGATGATTTAGATGTGGAATTGTTTTCAGATGTGCTTTTTGCTACTGTTTTTTCTTCTGGAGAACCTTTGATTTCGTAGTTAGAGCTTTTAGCTTCTGCAGGAGGATCAATTTCTCCGTTGATAACTTTGTTTCTGTATTTTTTATCAGCCGCGGCTACTAAACCTTCTTGAATTCTGGCTTCTGTTTTAGGATTTTCATTTGGTGTTCGTGGTTGTCCGTTTGGTAAAGTGTTTAAGTCGTTGTAAATTTCTTGATACTCTGGTGTGTCTCTTGCTTCACTCATTTTTAAACCCACTACATTAGAATTACCGGTATTAGTAACTTCTTTTTTAATAGGACTATCGTTGGAACCAGGTGCAACTGATGTATTTGAATTTTGTGTAACTGTGTTAGGCGGTGTTGGCACGTCTGGTTCTAATTTAGTTTCTGGTGGTTCTGGTAATTCATTTACCACAGGCGGTGCAGTGTCGTGTAAGCCTTGAGCTGATTCTTCAAACAGTCTAGGTAAATCATATTCTGCTTGTGCAAGTGGTACGTTTACTTCTTCAAATAATAAGTTTTCATAATTAAAACTCAAACTCACATTGACCAATTGACTGGATGAAAAATCAAATGTATCCATATCAAATCTCTGCAACCTTGGATGGACCATTCTGGTTTTGCTGTACCTGCCTCCAGCAATCTGATATAAATCAATACTTTTAATTAATCTGTGTCTTTGTGGATCATGACTTCTCATTCCGTATTCATGTGTTTGGCGGAATTGGCCATCATCAATTAAAACACTTTGTTCATAATTGACATCTTCATTTGACTCTTTGTACAGTCTAGCATTTTGAAACTCAAATTCATACAGTGTTTTTGCAAACTTAAGAGCCATACCGTCATGTGTGTCATACATTCTCACATTAACTGGTGAAAATGTGACTTTTCTATTGATTACTCGTTTGCGATTGTACTGATTAAAAACATCTTGATCAGTTTCTAGTTTAGGTGATTCAACTTGATTACAGAGAAAATGCAATCTATCTCTATATGCAATTAAATATTTGACTCTTTCAGATAAAAAATTATCAACTACATCAGTATACAAATTGTATACCAATACAAACTGAAACTGTAATCTGTGTGTTCTTTGGAAACTAGGACCGCTCGTATAAACTTGAGCGGCCCTGTTAATTGGTTTGAGAAAGATATCTGTTGCCATAGTAATACTTATCCATGTTTTCTACAAGTATTCTACAACACCAAATTATACAATGTCGTATAATATTAGTTTACGTTGTCGCCAGCGAGACCGGTTACGCCACCAACTGGAAATAATCCATTTTCGTGAATAGCGTTATCATACTTGATTGTTAAAAGCACTTGAACAGGCTCTGATGTTGAATAATCAGTGTCTGAATAATCAACATTCTGCAAGAAACAACCTTCTAATGACCAAGTTTCAATCTGACTATCGTCATCACCATTTAAAATATCAATAGTTGTATTGAACTTGTAATTAGAACCTGTGTTGCTTGATGTTTGTTCAAAGTGGTTCATCTGTTTCTGTACTTGCTGACCTACAAGACCTGATACTTGGTTTGAAATGTCATCTCTTAGTGTGAGCTGAATTGCTTCCCAAGTGTGCTTGCCTTGAATGTAAGCAACAGAATTGTATGAATGAATCGGCACTTCTTCGTGTGACACTTTTGGTCTTGTCACTGACATCACGTTTCTTGTTAACTCAATAACTTGTGCGCCAATTGGACCAAAGTTTGTAAACTCGACTCTAAATCTGTATTTTAATTTAGGTTGTAAAATACCAAAACGAGCGCCATTTACTGGTACACCAAATTTATTTGTGGTAATTGCCATTTTATCTGCTCCTTATAAATTTATTTACACCTTTGTCAAATATTCTGTTGTATAAAATATTTTTTAAAGGTAAAATAAAGGGATAGAAACTACCCCTTTATTTTGATAATATTAACCAGCTAAGTCCTCACCTGTGTTTTTGATACGTACCGGAATGTAGATAAACTCAATTGCTTTTACTGGTTGTATAGCAATGTCTATGTACAATTCGTTTCTATCAATTCTAGCAGGTGTGTTGTTTGAATCATCACAAACAACCAAGAAGTCGTACAGTGCTCTCTGAGACACTAAACCAGACATAAATCTGTTAAATGTGTCAGTGACCTGTCTTCTTGTTGTTTCGTCATTTGGTTCAAACAAGAACGGTTTTGCTAGTAGATCCAATTGGTATCTTAGATACACAACTAATCTTGATACATTTACTCTGTCCATTGCTGTTGCAGTTGGTGAAAGTGTTTTTTGACCAAATACTACCAAGCCTCTGTTTGGAATAAATGCAATTGGGTTGATTTTGTTTGCGTACAGTGTGTCTCTTTGACCTTCAGACAGTGTTACTGGCTGATATTCTTCTTCAGAGTTAATGAAACCTACTGAAGTTGAATTGTCAACTAAACCTCTTGTATAACCTGCCGGTGCAAACCATGGAAATGCAACTGAGTCATTGTAAGCCAATGTTCTTAGAGCAATGTGTGAAGGTGGTACTACCACTTCATTACCGTCTAAGTTAGTTGCAAAGCCTGATGGATAATACACAGCCGCATATGGTGATGCTGTAATCAAACCATCTTCACCGTTTGAAGCGGCATTGTTGGCATTAGTTGCCCAGTTTTGAACTGACGTTCCATCTGGTGCTAATCTAAAAGGTGTGTCAGCAACAACAAATGCTGTTTGCTTTCTATCTGTACTTAAACTTACTAGTTCGTCAAGCAGTTCAGGATAACCTGGTGCTGACAGCAAGTTAAAGAATCTAGATTCTGCTCTGATATCATCATTGTCAACTAGTGCTGATTGCATTGCTGAAACAACAACTCTTCTCTGAGCGGCTCTGCCCATGTAAGGTGAACCATCTTCTTTTAGACCTGATTCTGTTACCCAAATGTCTCCGTTGTTTGTACCATCAAATGTGTAGTTGGTTACAAACTTTTTCACATTGTAACCTGAAAGTCTTGTGTTAAACAACAAGATGTTTTCTGGATACACTGCTGGATCTGGAGCGTCTGAATGGAAGTTGCTGTAAGCTGAACCCCAGTCTTGTGCATCTTCATCTGCACCTGCTGGGTTACCTACTGCATCTGCAAACACAACACCATCTGCTGTGCTTTGATCAGTGTTGTCTAATAAGTTCCATTCTGAGTCACTGTTGTTCCATTTGTAGATTTTTGGATAAACATCTAATTCATTTGAATCAATCCAAAGATCGCCATCTTCTAGTGCAGTACCATCTGATTGTGCAGTTGGCTCTTCAGATACAATCTGTAGATCTTTAATACCGCCTGACACAACTGAGTTAGCATCAAACCTGTCTTTTGAGTTTGCGTATGCTAACCATTTCATAGTACCACCATCATTAGTAGCAATATAGATATCAGCATCTTGACTTGAGCTGTACCAAAGTGTGCCATTTACTGGATCTTTAGTAGGTGCTGTTGCTGATGCTTCATATGAAAGATCGCTCCATAATGATTTGTGATAGTATGCTGTTGAACCTGTTGATTTGTTATCAGTAAATCCTAAGTCAGAAGTAGTTACACCTGAACCGTCTTGAATGTAAATTTCTTTACCGCCAGTTCTTGTGATTTTTAAATACTGTCTTGTTGCTGATCTATAATCAATAGATGCTGTGATACCTGCGGCCGCATGTGTCTGGCCGGCACCAAATTCACTGTTAATTGCTGTAACAATGTTTTCAAGATTTGATGATGAAAGCGTAATTGCCTGACCATTAAGTTTGAAAGTACCTGTTAAACTTGCGGCATGTAGTGATGATGCATCACCAGTAGCCACAGTTGAAGTACCAGCTCCTCTGATTTTCAAACTATATTGAATTTCAGGAGTTGTTTCACGTTGTGTTTTTGAATATGATGTAGCTTCAATTGTTGCTGATGCTGATACAAAGTTATTGGCAATATAATTTGCATAATCTTCGTCGCCATCATCATCGAACTGTACATAAACATCATTTTGTGTTAATGCGGCGCCTTCAACTGCTGTTGCGGCATCATCGTTAACATACATATTTGATGTTTTAGTTTCCCATGCACCTGTTGATGAGTTGTAAACTTTAACTACAATACTAGCACCTTGACCTGCTGGTGTAGACTTTAACCAGATGTCATTGTCAGCCACTGTTGGTGCTGTACCTGTACCTGGCTGAATGTAAACATTAGCATTTGATTTTGCTGTTGACCATGAGTCTGAACCTACTGCGTCCCATGTTGATGATGCTGTTTTTTCATACACAATAACTGGATCAACTGAAGTAACTGCAACAAAATCTCCTGTTGCACCATATGTTGCTTTAGGTTTGTTGTTGGTTCCTACGTTACTACTTGCGGCAGAACTTGGTGTGTCTGCTAATACTGTTGGTGTTATTTTATCCCAAGTGCCTGCTGATGCATTACCTTGAAATAGACCAAAGTCTGTATTTTGTACATCTAACCAATATGTTCCGTTGTTTGGTGTTAGTTGTGGAGCTGTTGATGAAGCTTCTAGTTGATCTAAATCAACATCTGCTCTTACAACATATGCTCTGTTTGAAATTCCTAAATATGAATAAGTTGATAGCAAACCGTATTCATTTCTCTCGTCGCCATGTATCTGTGTACCTGCTACTGATTTAAATGAAGGTTCGCCAAAAGTTGTAACCAGTTCACGTTGTGATGTTACCAAAAATGGTTTTCCAGCGTTTGCAGAAGTTGTACCTACTGCTACTGCGTCAGTGCTTGGATCTGTTTTGTCTTGTGCTGTTGCAACAACTACAAGAGGAACAGTGCCTTGACCGGCTGGAGCATACATTGATTCATCAGTTACGCTAACTGATACACCTGGTGATGTTAGTGTTGGCATGTTTAATCTCCCTGCTTTACATTATATAATGTGTTGTATTACTATGCTAGTATTTATAGTTTTTCTGGAAAAACTAGGGCAATCCATTTACCTTTAAAGGTATTAAATACAATTAACAATGCAAGATAAACCTAGAAAAAAAACACATATTAGACCGCTTTGTAACAAGTGTAAAGTACGACCTGTGGCATTTAACTATCGTAGAAAAGGCAAAGTATACTACAGAAAAAAATGCGATCAGTGTATAAAAGAAGATGCAGGTGTTACTTCTAGAAGAAAACACTCGTGGGAAAAAAGCGGTTATAAAAAAAAGCATATCTGTGAAAAATGCGGCTTTAAAGGCAAACACCCAGTTCAAATGGATGTGTATCATGTTGATGGTAATTTAAAAAATGCCGACTGGAGCAACTTGAAAACTATATGTGCTAATTGTTCTAGAATAAAAAGTGTAGAAGAAGTTGGTTGGACACAGGGTAACTTGTTGCCTGATTAAACTATGTTATTTCTTTGACAATGTCTGCTAATTTAGTGTTTAAATCATCTAGAGTACTGTCATTAGTAACTGTGTAATCAACCCTGACATTAACCCAATCCCATTCACTTTGATGAATTCCCATATCTGATAAAGTGTGTTGACTAAATGTGTCACCGTCAGCGGCCAATTTGGCAGTTTCAAACCAGTGCGGTTCTGGACCTCGTTTTACTCTAATTACTTTGCCACCCAGTGTTTTGATCAAGCCTAATTCATTTTTAAATCTGCAATCACTAATTACTGTAGGCTTTCTACCACGTGACATGTATCTGCTTTCTAAACTATGTAACCAGATATTTTGATTAAAATTGTCTCTAAATATTTCTGTGCCTATTATTTGCAAAGCATATCTGGGAGTAAAATATTTGTTTCCTAGTTTTTTGCTCCACCACTGATCAACTGATTCTCTGTATAATCTGCTTTGGTCTGTATCACCTTCAAGCATGTCTCTAGGCCAGCCAAAAATGTCACTCACAGCATCTTTTAACGGAGCCGCAAATGAATCTTTTTGAAAGTTATGTTGTTCAAAGTATTCTGCTACTGTGTTCTTTCCAGAACCAATAAAACCAACTAGACCTATTATCATAAGTGCTATAATAACTGATTAAAACAAAGATGTCAAAGATTTTTTATCCAATAACCCAAGTTAGTGGATCTTCACCGGTGCCGTATGTGTCAATTTCACGCTCTAGCTTTTCAATGGCTGTTTGTGCTTCTGCTTTTAAATCTGCACCATTTAAGCTCACACTGCCTTGAGCACCAGGTAAACTGGAGTATTTGGATCTTGCTTCACCTAGCATCATTTTACATTGTGCAAGTGCATATTCTCTTATCCAAGGTCTACTGTATCTCTGTGTTATAAGTGTATCAACTGGTTTTTCCATGTATACTTGCAATAACACATTTTCTTCAGCTCTTGGTCTACGCATTAAAAGTAATTTGTTTTTTTCTGTGACATATTTGAAATTAAGATAACCACCAAACAATCTTCTTACTACTTCTTGATATTGAGAAAAAGCGTCCCATGTCAGCAGTCCACCAATTCTACCACCTTGTAAGAAATATAAATTAGTGTATGCCATTTCAAAAGGATCTAGATCAACTCCACTAGTTGAACCTGCAACAGATCTTCTAAATATTTCTCTGACTTCTATTACTTCTTCTGCCAGTGTATATTCGTTAACATCTGCTTGAAGTGTTAAAAAAATATATGCTTCTTCTGTGCTGTTTGAACTGCGTTGTCTAAATCTATCTACTGCTAGATCAATTGCTTGTTCATAGTGTTTGGGATCAAGTTCAACGTCAACCATACCATCACCTAGGATAGTACGTATATCGTCAATAAGTTCTTGTCTTTTAGATTGCTGTTTTGCCATTGTATTACTATTTAGTTGATCAATTTAAATCAATAAATACTACGAAGGACAATCTTATGCCAAGACTTAGTTTATGGAAGCCAAACAAAGGAAACGACTACAAATTTGCTGATCGTGTTATCAGAGAGCATTTTTTTGCGGGTGGCACTGGTGTGTTTTTACACAAATACATAGGACCTCATACACACACAGACTCAACAAGTTCAGATCAACCTAAAAACTCTATTACAAGCACACTTAATGTACAAGATGTGCTGTTTGGTGAAAACAGAGACAGAAAATACGATCCAGATGTTTTTGATTTGCGTGGTGTTTACAACGTTGCAGATCAAGATTTTGATTTAACACAATTTGGATTGTTTCAAACTGCTGACACTATCTATATAACATTTCATATTGGCGACATGATGGAAAGACTTGGTAGAAAAATTATACCAGGTGATGTGTTTGAGTTACCTCATCAAAATGATGAAACTAGACTGGAATCTGCAAGTATTACACTGGCTTCTAAACCTAGTAAAAAGTTTCGTAAAGGTGAAACAATCACAGGTGCAAACAGCAGTGTTAGTGCTACTGTGGTCAGTTATAATCACGAAGCAAAAACTATTAGAATTACACCAATCAGTGGCAACTTTGAACAGAACGAAACTATCACTGGAGATGCCAGCGGTGCAACAGCAACAGTAACAAGTTTTACACCAAAAGAAAATTTAACTATCAATAAATTTTATGTGGTTGAAGATGCCGCAAGAGGATCAGAAGGTTATGATCCAGGATGGTGGCCTCACATATGGAGATGCAAAGCAGTTGCTATGCAAGACACACAAGAATTTAGAGATATTCTTGGCACCGGTGAAGAAGCAGACGATCTTAAAAATATTATTTCAACATATCAATCAGAAATTGATATTAATGAAGCAGTCGTTAACGAAGCAGAAAAAAATGTTCCACGTAAAGGTGTTGAAATGGGTCACTTGTATGTTTCAGAAGCTGACGGACACAAAGTAATTGAAAGATCACAAGATGCTACACCTCCGGGCGGTATTGAAATTGCACACACAGGAAGAAGTTTTCCTTCAACACTGCAAGAAGGCGACTATGTTTTGAGAGTAGATTATTCGCCAAGCAGACTGTTTAGAAAAGAAGGTAACAGATTTATTAAAATCACAGATGATATCAGAGGCTTGTACACTAGAACTTCTAAAGTGTTAGACAGTTTTATCAACAACACAAATTCATCTTCTGTTACAGGAGATTCTAAAGAACAACAATATTTGAGTAAAATTATTAAACCAAAGGCCGACTAATGCAATACTGGTATGATCAACAAATAAGAAGATATATTTTACAGTTTATAAGACTGTTTGATAATTTCTCTGTTAAAACCGGACAGAAAGACAACACAGACAGTAATTCTTATATAAGAGTGCCTGTGAGATATGCAGATATGAGTAGAATGGTTGCACACATATTAAGAAACAGTTCTGAAAATGTTATGAATTCAGCACCTTTTATGAGTGTATATATTACCAACTTGCAGATTGCTCGAGACAGAATGCAAGATCCTAAACTGATTGAAAAATTACAAGTTTCTGAAAGACAGTACGATAATAGTAACAGCCAATATACTGCTGAAATTGGCAACTTATACACCGTAGAAAGACACATGCCGGTTCCTTATAATCTTAATATGGCAGTTGATATTTGGTGTTCAAACACCGAACAAAAAATGCAATTGCTTGAACAAATTCTTACACTGTATAATCCTTCAATTGAAATACAAGCAAATGACAATCCTTTAGACTGGACTAATATCACCAACGTTGAATTAATTGATATTGTATGGAGTTCTAGAGCAATGCCGCAGGGTGTTGATACACAATTAGATGTTGCAACTTTGACTTTCAGTTTACCTATTTGGTTGAGTCCTCCAACCAAAGTCAAAAAACAATCTATTATCAAACAAATTATCACAAGAATTAACAACACAGATTCAATTGATGATTTAGATTACGATCCAAGATTTATAGATTTCTTTGAGAACTTTCCGGGACAAATATCAACACAAATTGTCACACCAGAAAATGCACAGATTAGTGTTATTGGCACAAACGTCAGTTTATTAGGTGCCTACGGTGCTAACGACAATGAAAGTTGGAAAGAGTTTTTGACAATATATGGAGAAATACAAGACGGTATTAGCAAGTTAGTATTAAGACAAAGTGACGATCCAGAAGACAGTTCAAGCGACATTTTTGGTACTATTGCATTACATCCTACTGATCATAACAAATTGGTTTTTACAATTGACAGCGACAGTTTGCCAACCAACACTATCAGTGCTGTTGATAAAATTATAGATCCTGAACAATCGTATCCAGGAAACAATTTACCAACAGTAGCAAACGGACAGCGATATCTTTTAGTCAATCCAATTCCTAGTGATACCAACAGTTTTGGTGCGGGATTTTCTGCCAATGAAAACGATATTATAGAATTTACCGGTGGTGCATGGACTGTGGTTTTTGACAGTAGAAACACAAGTACTACAGAATATGTTACCAATTCAAATACTAGTACACAATACAGATGGACTGGTGCAGAATGGATTGACAGTTATCAAGGTCAATATAAAAACGGTTTTTGGAAATTAGAACTTGCAAGTTCTTAAAAAACATCATACAATAGCTGAATGTACAAAGCAGTAGGCACTACATTTTTATCAAAAAGCACCGGCAGAATGTTGTTAAATCTACGAAGCAACAAAGTCAGTTATCCGCATACCTGGAGTTTTTGGGGTGGCAAGATTGAAAAAAATGAAGAACCTATTGAAGCACTGAAAAGAGAACTTAAAGAAGAAATGGGGTTTATTCCGCCAATGGAAAAACTTAACCCATTAGACACATACAATTCCAAAGACAAAAATTTTACATACTACACATATGTGATAGTTACTCCAGATGAATTTATTCCAACACTCAATAGAGAAAGTTCTGGATATGCTTGGTTTGATATAGGGCAGTATCCTAAACCTTTACACAATGGTGCTAAAATCACATTAAACAACCAAAAAAATATTAGAAAACTAAAAAAACTATATCAGCAGGCAAACAAGTAAATACTTTTAGTATGAACAATGTTTACCATATTACTCAAATTCGAATGATTCGAGATCTTGAAGAGTTTAGCAAAAAACAAATTATCTCTGGTTTTGTTTTAAAATATCTCAAAGAAAACGGCATTGAAAAAACAAAATTTTATGAATTTTGTTCTGGTATGACAAGAAAACAAACCAGAAGTTTGCATAAAATATTGGTAAATGCTTACTACTATCATACCAAAGACAACAACGAAATTGATTTGCAAATAAGATACGATCTTGAAGATGCATATTTTACAATCACAAATAACTTAATAACCAAAAGCACAGAATACTGCTTTCCTAGTGTGTTAAACAAGTACAGAAGAGATATAAATCCAGTAAGAGCATTGTATTTTGATATACTTGAATTGGAATTTGATTTAGAACATCCTGACAACAATCAACAATTTATTATTTCAAAGTTTTATGATCAAATCTTTTTTAAAAAATTAATGCATGATATAGAAACAGATATCAACAGTTTAGAAAAAATAGAATACAAATTTAACGATGCTAAAAAATCTTATCCGTTTTTTACACTTCCTCTCAGCTTTTATCATACGCAAGAAATAATTAAAGACATGAAAAAATGGATAAAAACTTTTAACGATTTTTATAGAAAAATAAATGGTGAAAATTTAATATATGATTAAATTACACAGGTAATTAATCTTACTAGATTTTCTGAATCATCGTCTTCAATTGCTTTACCAATAACAAACACACAGTTTGTTACACCATCAAATGCTTTACCAACGCCGGGAATATCACTTGAAACAATTAAATCACCTTTTTTAACCGGACCTACAACATTTACTGGTACTCTACCTCTAAGTGCAACAGCAACAGTAGTACCTGTTTGTGTGCTGTTCATCAAGTATGCTGGATCTGTTGAAACTACTCCGGCAATTCTATGATCCATTGCTGTGTTAGATTGTGTAACTTCTTTATCACCACCAAACACCATGACTGTACCTGGTTCATACTCTGCATCACTTTCATATAATTCTGCCAAGTCAGCATACTGTGCCTGTGTTGCTGTTAGTGTTGCAACATTGGCTTGAATATTTGCTAATGCTATGTTTGAAACAACTGTTGTTGTAGAAGTTACTGCATTAGATGTTAAAAACACAAATTGATCTGAGGATTCTTGCCAGATCATACCAGCATGGTTTTCAGTTGATCCACGTTCAATTAGTAAGCCTGCATCTAGTGAATTAGTACTTGAGTCACCAGCATTTCTATTTAGATACAACAAAGGATCATCAACTTCTAACTGTGTAACATCTACAGTTGTGGTATCACCAAGCACAGTTAGATTTCCTGAGATTGTTAAATCTGTAATTTCGCCACCACTTGCAGTTAAATTACCAGATAGGTTAGCATTGGTTCCGGTGAAACTACCAACAATATTAACTGTTCCTGTTCCTGTGATTGATTGTGAGTTTAAATCCAAATTTCCGCCAAGTTGTGGTGATGTATCATCACGAACACTTAATATTCCAGTATCTGTGTCAATGTCTGTTCCTACTACCCAAGTGTTGCCATTGTATTTTAGTATTGAATTTGCTGTTGCACCAGATGTGTCAACATCTGACAATGAATTAATTGATGTGTTTGCTACTGCATTATCAAAGTCTGTTTGACTAAAAGGTGCTTGTGCCTGCCAATCACTGCCTGTCCATACTAGTGCATCACCAGTAGAAGCAAGAGAACTATTGGCACCAACATTAACATCTGTTAATTCAGCTAAAGTATCAGATGATGTTACAGCGTTGTCAACATATGTTTTTGTTGCGGCATCTGTACCAAGTGTAGGCGTAGCAAGATTAATAATTTTTTTGTTGTTTAGATCTAAATTTGATGCCGATGCTGAAATCTGCGGTGATGTGTCTTGTGAAATTTCAGTTAGAATATTGGCTTGGTCAATAATTTCTGTTAGATGTATACAGTTATGACTGGTATCTGTGCCTGTTGAATAGGTTGGATTTGGTGTTAGTGTTCCATTGGCTGTGTTAGCATCGTAGTATACTGAATATGTGTGAGCAGAAGTATCACCGGGTGCATCAAAAGTGCTAAAATGAGTTTGATGGAATGTTTCTGTGGTATTTCCTACAACAACATCTTCACTTAATAAAACTTCTGTGTTGGCACCTTTGTCTCTGTACAATCTAATATAAAATTCTGTGTCTCCGGAAGAAGTCTGCACAGTGTATCTTACCTGTGTTTGAATTTCTATTTTGTTTGCTGAGCTTTGAGGAGTGATTGACACTGACAATCCTGATGCTGATTCATTTTGCAGTGTTGTACCTGATACTGCTGTGGTTGATGTGTTTTGATCTGTTTTAAAATTAGCAACTGCTTGTCCTAAAAATGCAACATCAACTGTTGAACCTGAGTTTGAATAATTGAATCTCAAATAACCGCCATCATTGGCAGGATTATCTACAATAGCAACGTCTGAAAGTGAATTAATAGATGTGTTTGCTATCACATTGTCAACCCTTGTGTCTGTGTAATATAAATTAGCAGAGCCTTCTGCTAAATTGTCTGTGGTATGATTTGACAGACTCGAAACTGTTCCTGTGAGAGCACCGGTAGTTGAGTCTAACACAACTGTGCCCAAATGTACGATATTACCAAAATGAGTTCCTGTGGTATTGCCAAGGAAAGTGGCATCTGTTCCGTTGGTGCCGTTGTTTAAAACAACTGTACCATTATATGAAAGAACTCTGGCTTTAAGAGTAGCATCTGAACCATTTGATGCTGTACCGTTGTTTAAAATAATAATATTACCATCATCAGCATGAACATTACCAATAAGATCACCAGTAAAATGCCCATTAGCAATATTACCAATTGAACCTGTAATGTCACCATTGGCTAAGAATAAATTTCCTTCAATGTAAATATCTGAAGCATGTACGTGTACTGGATCATCGTGTCCTAGATGCACACCATCAATATAGCCACCGTTGATATCTGCGTTTGCGGCAGTAATTGTGTCTGTGACTTCTAAGTTAGCATAACTGGTGTTTCCGCCAATACTAATATTAGCGTTTCCAAAGTCTACTGTGACACCGTCGGATCCTGTAAAGCTCCAAACACCGGCACCATTCGACTGAGTATAAAGTAAACTAGCAACAACCACACCGCTTTCTTCTACTTCAATTCCACTGCCAGTTGATGGTATTGATCCTTGACTAGAATTAACTGTAATTACTGGATCAGTTGTGATTAGATTATTACTAGTAATAGTAGTTGACGAGTCATCAAATACTACTGTGTTAGCAAAATTAAAAGTTCCTGATGTACGTCTGGTAGTTTTTGCCATTGTGTTCTGCTCCTACAATTATTTAGCAGAATTATTAGTATCTAATGTATAACTTTTTAATGATCAAAAAAAAACGCCCGACACAGAGCCGGGCGTTTTGAATATTACAAAAATACTTAAACGGCTTATAAGAAGCTTAGGTTTGAAGTATTGATGTTGATTTTTGATAGGTAGTCACCTGCATTACCTAATGATGATGCTGTGTTTGAAAGCTCAACGTAACCGTATCTTGTCATAAATGACACTACTGGCTCGAATGTAGCTGGATCAATCACAACGCCTGATGACATTAGTGGAATGTAAGGACAGTAGAATGCTGGTGCATCTACTTCACCTGGGCCTTTGTAACCAACTAGTACTGGTGTTGCGTCTGAGGCATATGAGTTTACATATACTCTCATTGCACCGTTTAAAGTACCTACAAACTTAGTGTTTGTTGGTGCTTCAAATGTACCTTCAGTTGTTCTTGCAAAAGCTGAAGTTGTTGCAGATTGTAGAATTGTAAGAGCAGTTGGAGACATAACAGCATAGTTACCTGCGCCTCTTCTTGTTCTTTGTGCAATTCTGTTTGCTTCTCTGTTGATTAGAACAGCAAGTGCGGCATGCTCGTCACCTACGAATGTAGCTGTACCTGATGCGTTACCTTGATCGTAATCATCGCCTGAAGCTGAAGCTAGAGATAATAGTGAACCGATGATCTCTTGATCGATTTCAGCTGTGATCTCTTGTGCTAAAGCGGCCATGATTTCTGCTTCAACATCAAGACCATGCATTGCATTGGCATCTTGAGCTGATTCAAAAGTCCATCTTGCTGATAGCTTTCTTGTTTTAGCTTCAACAGTCTGCTTTAAGATTTGAATTGATAGTCTGTTACCAGCTACACCTTCTTTTGAAGCTGTTGCATCGGCAGTTGTACCTGATGCTGAATCATCACCTGAGTAACCTCTGGCAATTGATGCTGGTGATAATGCCTCGTCACCGGCTGTTACACCGTTGGCTGAGTCGGCATATCTGACTCTTAATGTGTGGATCTGACCTACTGGACCTGTCATTGGCTGTACACCAACGATTTCATTCGCGATCACTGTAGGCATAACCCTTCTAATTACTGGAAGGATAACTTTGTTTAGGGCGGCTACGTTACCGGCACCTGTTGCACCTGCTGTGGCACTTTCAGCCAAATACTTTTGAGTGTTTTCTAGAACTGCACTCATTGTATCTTTTTTTTGGCCTGCAAGACCTTCTAGCAGTGCTGATTTAGTATCATTCCAATTTTCAGTTAATGTTTTATCTGACATAGTATTAACTCCTTAATCCTGCTAGTCTTTTTATATTAACGATATCGTTATCGATTGTTGTATTGTTATCAGTATTTACCGATCTGTCACCTGTGTGTTCTGTGATAATATTATCTGCTGATGCAGATTCTACCGTCTCATTTAACACAGCTGGAAGATACTTTTCAAACTGCTTCTTTAAGTTAGCAGTCTGTACTGATTCCAATAGTTCAACCATTACTTGACGTTTGTCTTTTGAAAGCGGAGAAACTAAATCTGTTAGAGTTTTTTCTCTAACCATTTTGTCCTCTGCAATCTTAAGTTTGGTTTGTGTTGCTTTAACTTCAGCTTCTTTTTCTTCAATTGCTTTTTCTAATTTAGAAACAGCTTCTTTAGACTCTGAAATTGTATTCTGCAACTTACGTATTTCTCCACCCTCTGAAAGGTAAGAACTCATGTATTCACCTGCGAATGCTTCAAACACTTTTCTACCAAAGTTGTTTTCTTTGGCAACTTTGATGTCTTCTTTTAAAGTGCTTAATTCACTCTTCAGTGTTGAATCAACATGTTTTTCCACAAGACCTGCGGCTCTTTTGATGAAAGCTGATTTAGTATCTTCGATAAGTTTCTTACCTTCAGCTACTAGTTTGACTTTCTTTTCAACTAGATCCTTTTTGTCTTGAGCAAATTCTGTTAACTCTTTGGAGAGTTGTCTGACTACAAAGTTTTCCAACTTTGTAAATTGACCTTTAAGTGCTTCTCTGTCTGCTCTTAGTTCATTTACTTCTTTTACTAGTGTATCAGAAACAAATGTTGACAGCATATTAGAATGTTCACCGACTGCTTTTTTGTAAGCAACTCTTTCTTCAACAACTTTTGCTTTGTCTTCTGCAAATTCAGAAATTTCTTTCTTTAATGCATCTGACAGCATGTTGTCCATTGCTTCCACAATCTGTGATTTGTCATTCTCATATCTCTGTGCAAATTCTTCTCTAAGCTCTGCAGAGATTTCCTCACGGGCTTCAGACAGCTTAGTCTCCCAAGCTTCTTGGACTTGTGTTTTCAGTTCTTCGCTTAACACATCTGAACCGAAAATTTCTGTTATATCTGCCATCTGAATCTCCTTACTTCTTGTTTAGCTCATGTATTAACTTAGTAATTTCGCTAGCCAAAAACTTCTGTGCTCTAGCATCATGCAAACTAGCATGTGCCAAGCCGTGTAATTTTTGACCACCGGTCATGTTCCATAAGCCTTCGTATATGGCTTTGGGATAGGCGTCTGGAGCAGAGGGTTGTGCAACGATGTCCACAGTGATGATTTCAAAGTCTTGAACTTCACCGCTTTCACTTACGTTACCAGAACCTCTGGAACTAACTCCTAATTTTGCACCACTTTCGAGTAAAGTTGTAACAATCTTACCCATTGGTGTAGGCATTATTTTTAGTTTTCCAATACCATTTGGACCATCCATCCAAATTTCTTCAATCATGTGTGAAACTCTATCTAGATTAACTGTTAAGTTTTCTGGATGATCTGCTTCACCTAAAACACTAAAACCACCATCAAGTCTTTCTTTGATGTTGCTTACTGCTTTAGAAATTTCTGAAACCGGATAAACTCGTTGGTTTTGGTTTTTTACACCACCTTGAATAAACACACCTTTCATTTTAAGGTGCTTGTTATCGTCTTTACCTTCGTGTAAAACTTCGATCTTTGCTTGATCGAATGTTAAACTTTCTGTTAATGGACGAATCATTCTAGGTTTGCCTTTCCTATTACTTGCCTGTAATTGTTGACTTAGCTGATGCGTCTGCACCATCTTTTGAGTCAGCTGTTACTTTTGACATGTTTGGCTCAGTTGTTGAACCCATGTCTTGTGGCTTAGGTGCTGAACCGCCTTTTTCTTCACCACCTTGTGCAATGTTACCAGCGTTGCCGCCCATATCATTTTTTGATGCTACTGGTGATTTAGTTGCGTCTGAACCATCTTTGTGATCAACTTTAACCGGCTTTAGTTCTGCTTCTTCAAGATCCTGTACAGTTTCTTCTGCAGACTCTTCTGCTGGCATCATTGATTCTTCATCATCTGACATTTCGTCTTCTGATTCTTCATCGCCGGCTTCTTCTTTACCGTTCATGATATCATCAAATTTGGCTTTTAGCTCTTCTAAGGCATTTTCTAAATCGTCTACTCTGTCTTCAACTTCTTCGTCGCCTTCAGCGTCTTTGTCTTCGTCGCCTTCGTGCTCGTCTTCGTTTGTTTCTTCGTAGTCAATTTCTTCAGCGTCTTCCTCGGCTTTTTGCTTTAGCTCATCTTTTAATTCAGCTTCTGCATCGCCTTCGGCACCTACTTGTTCTTCAACTGCTTCTTCTTCAGATTCCTCTGATTCTTCAACAGCATCTTCATCGGTAGTTTCTGCTTCTTCTACAGTGTCTTCTTCTGTAGTTTCTGCTTCTTCAACCGTGTCTTGTGAATTAACAAGCTCTTCATGAATAGTTCTAGCTTTTTCTACGATCACATCATGCAGTAGTGACTCTGCTTGATCCTGTTCACCGTTTACTAGATACTCGAGAACTTGTTCTAATTTAGAACTCATTTCTGACATGTCGTTTCTCCTTATAATATTAGTATCGATACTTTTAATATATTAATCGTTGTAGATATTTACTACTTTTTTAAAATATTGGGTGCAAATAGACAGAAAATTCAGGTTTTTTTGAAAAAAATCAAAAAAACTTGTGTTTTTAAAAGATCTTTTTACTGTACAGGTGGTTGACCGTACATTCTAGCCACAAATTCGCGGTTTTCCTCTTGATCTTGTTTTCTTATTTCTCTGACTCTTCTTAGTTTGTTTAAATGCTTAAGAGTCAGTCTTGTTTTTCGTGACGTGCTAATGTCAGCACGATGATACTTGTCTTGATCAGGCAAATATGCTTCTTTTAGTTCGTTATATCTCATATCAAAAAGTATTTAGTAAATACAGTTGTAATGTCTTACGAATACATCACAGTCAAAGAACTTTTTGAGAGTGAACTTTCAGCAGTGAACAATTATATTGTGTTGTTAGAAAATCAAGATACATTAGATGAAGAACAACAAAAACAACTTGAAAAATTAAAAGTGGTTGCTGAATACCTTATTGACCGATTAGATGAAAAAATTTCTATAGGAACTGTATCAGATACTATGCACTAGTATCGGTATCGCCTGTATCAGCATCTTGCTGAGCAGTATTTCCTAATGGAGATTCTGTGCCTTCTGTGTCTTCAGGTGCAGGAACATCACTGCCGCCGCCTAATGCAGAACTTGACATTGGAGCTCCACCAACTGAACCTAATCCTTCAGGATCTTCCATTCCTCCAGGCATTGTGGTTTTGTTTTCTTCAGCCCATAGTCTTTGATTTTCATAGATTTCATCTTCTGAAAGATTTAAGAAACGCTTCATTGCAAAACGTTTACTGATATAAGGTGTTTGGTTGATTTGATTAAAGATGTTTACTTGCTGTGTGTCTAATTCAATCTGTCTATATTTGCCAAAGTTTTGCGGTGCATTAAACTGTAGTTCAAACATGCCAGAATCAATTTCTATACCTCTGTTTTTTAAGAACATTTTGAATTCTCTGTCAACACTAGGCTGTATAAAATTCTGTATTCTTTGACAGAATTTTGTAAATCTAAATTCTTGAATGTATGCAGTACCAACTCTGCCATCTGTGAAAGCAGTCTGTGGATCATTTGGCGAACTTGGCATGTAAGCACTAGGTATTCTAAGACCTTTCATTAATTTGTCATTGAAATATCTTAAATCGTCAATTTCGCCTAGATTAGAACCGCCTGGTAATGTTTCAACTTTTGAACCTCTGCCTTCAGCCGTCTGTGCAAAGAAATAATCTTCTATCATTGACAACGGATTATATGTGGAATCTGTTATGTTAGCACCACCGCCTGTTCTGTTAGGAATTCTTCTTTGATGAATTTCATTTTTGACTCGTTCAATAAAGCCCATGGCTTTTGATGTTGGCATGTTGCCTACATCTATGTAGAATACTCTACGCTCTGGTGCTCTTTGCACACGATAGATAATGATTGCATCTTCTAACAGTTCTTTTTGTTTGTAGGTTTTGAAAATAGGTTCTAACAAACTAACTCCAAAAGGCCAGTATCTATCCATGCCTTCTGTTAAGCTCAAATGTACCACATGAGATGCATCAATTGGATACACTGTGGCATCACGTTGAAATCTTCCGCCACCTAAACCTCCAGTACCGCTGTATGGTTGTGATGATCTGTTGCTCATGCCACCTGACATAGGGTGTGCCATTGTGCCAGCATAGCCTCCGCCAGTTGGTGATACAAAATTCTGTGAATATGAATCTGATGTGATGTTTAGACTTTTTACATTGAGATCTAAATTTTTAATAAAATATGCTTCAGGCTTTTTGCCTTTGCCTTCATTGACCACAATACGTTCAACATTGCCTGGATCAACCCAATACCATTTGTATGTTTTAGGATCTCTGACAAATATTTGATCTCCATACTTGATGGTGTTTCTTACCATTTTGAAACAACGTTTTTGCCATTGATTGATTTTGTTCCATTGCATCAATGCATTTTGTAATATAGCTGTTTCTGTGTCTGTTGGCTCTTCTTTGTACTGAATATGAAACGGTGAACCGGTTTTTTCATCTGACTGAGAACTAAATTCTGCAATAGTGTCTAGTGCAGAGTTAATTTCTGTATCTAAGTCCATCATATCATATTGATAATATCTTTCACGTCTGTTTGGTTGGCCAGCATATACTTCTGGTAGCCACGTGTTGTATTTTGAATGCTGAGTACTGCCGGTATAAGATGATGATGTTGATCCTACCGGTGAGTTTGTACCAGACTCTGTGTTGTATTCTTTAAAGTATTTTCGCCAGCTCATAATGTTATTTATTGTATGCTTTTATAATTGTTTTGTCAAGTAATATTATTATGGATGATCTGCACCACTTGCCACTACCCAATTTTCAAAATTCTGTTTTCCTTTTTTGGTTTCACCCAATTGTTCTGCCTGCATTCTGGCTATATTATCCAAAATATCAGATGCTTTTTTGGTGTTTTCAGCAATTATTTCTTCTGTGGTTTTTTCTCTTTTGGTGTAATCATCCGGATTGCCAAACATAGGCATAATTTTGATATTGCTGTCTGGTTTAATTGCGCCATCAGTTTGCTGTGTTCCTGTGCCTGTACCTGTGTCTGCTTGTGTTAGACTACCTGATGCTGATGACTGATTGAAGTTGTATCCAAATCTTCCCATTTCTTCTGTGAGATACTGTCGCAACTGTTCGTTGGTAGCATCTGCTAGTGACACAATCTGATTACCATCTGGTCCAGTGAAAATTTGTCTAAAATTAGGATCAGATCTGAGTTTACCTAAATCAACTCCAGAAATATCAGTTAATTGCAATAATAGTTCTTTTTCTTTTTTCTTAAGTTCATCTAATTGTGCTTGATATATTCCAGGATCAATTTCACTCTGCGATTTTTTCAACACTCGCATATCGCCGGCTACTTTTTGTAAATTAGAATTTATTTCATCAGCTGATTCAAAATCTTCAGCAGAGTAGCCTAACGGAGTAACCGAAGCTACACCTCGCATTATACCAGCACCAATACCACGTTCTAATATATCTCCTAGTCCGTTGAATATTCCTCCAAATGCTCTAGTTAATGCTTCCCAAAATGTCATTCTACCAGAAAACAAATCAGCAAAGTAATTTGTGATTCCAGTAAAGGCTTCGTTTATCATTTGAAACCCTGGCCCTTTAAGCCAATCAGCTACACTTTCAACAGCACCTGTAAATTTGTCAACTAAAAATTGAAAACCGTTTACTGTGTCTTCGTTTAAAAATGCTAACGCTACTTTGGTAAACGCTGTTCTAATTTTTGCTAGAGCTAGTGCCATTTGATTTTGTGCTCGGCCTAAAGCACCTGCGTCAATCTCGCTCATGGTTTTTACCATTTCAGCAAATGTGTTATCATCAACTGTTTCATTTAAGTTTGCCAGTCTAATCACAAACTTGGCCATTGGATCGCCACTGATTTCTAAAGCTCTTAAAAACTGTCTTGAGTTAGCATCAACTGTTCCAATGGTTTCTCTAAAATCATCTAATGCCCCTACAACATTACCTCCACGTCCGGCTTCATATGATAAATTCTGTAAACTCTGTAATAGACCTGGAGACACTCTGGCCAAATCTTGACCAAACTGTGTAAACTGTAAACCACCTCTACCTATACCTTCAGAAAGTGCTGTTGTTAATTCTTGTCCTAGATCAGGTCCAAATGCGGCCAAGCCGGCAAATGCAGTCTGACTTGATGCTAATGCACTCTGTCTTAGGTCTGATGGCAACATCTGTAATGCATTTGTAAATGATTCAATAGCACTGGCTTGTAAAACCATCTGTCTAATCACATCATTTGATGTATTGGTCAATCTAGTAAATGCCTGTGTGGTTCTTAAAACTCTAACTGTGTTGTCACTAATCTGTTTGTTATTGCCTTCAAGATCAAAACCTAAAATTCGCATTGCTTCTGCTGTTTCAACAGTGGCTTGCGACAGTTCTTGGTTACTTAAACCTAAATAGCCTTGTTCTCTTAATAGCCCTTGTGTGTTTTGAATTGCATCTGTGACAGTTTTTGTTCCATACTCGCCCATTACTGTTGCAAACTCTCCACTTAATTCTATAAACTGATCTAAACTTAAACTGGCGTCTGCGGCTCTGGCGGCAAATGTGGCAATGCCATCAGCTACGCCGGCGTTTGGTCCTGTGGCATCTGCTATTTCGTTAAAGCCTCTTCTAAAAATAGTATTTTCTAATCGGCCTAATCTCATTAAAAATTTAAATGCGGCTTTGAGTCCTGAAATTAAACCGGCAATGGCCGCTGTTGCTGGATTAAGTAATCTACCAAATTTTGCAAAGCCACCTATTACACCACCAAGTACTCCTCCTTTGCCACCTAATGTATCCATTAGTTTGCCAATCATTCCTTTGTTGGCTTTGGTATTACTGTCTAATGCTTGTTTTACTTCTTTTAATTCTTCTTTATTATTATCATTTGATGCTTGTTGAGGTTTAGATTCTTTTTCTGTGATACCAGCAGTTTTTTCGGTTGCAACAGCAATTCTTTCTAGCATTTGAATTATTTGTGTGTTTTCAAAACCAGATATTGCACCAGTTGGTGTTTGGGGTGTGCCGGATGATTCATCATCTTGTTTTTGAGTTAGCGGTTGATTAGATGACTGTTGATTAATTGACTGTTGTAATTTAGATGCTAGATCGTCAAATGAACTTCCAATAGCTTCTGCAAAAACCGAACCAATCTTTTCGGGTGTTTGTGCATTTATATTATTGATTAAACTTTTATTGTCCTGAACCAGTTGATCAATTGCTGACTTGTATGCTTCACTAGTAGTATCAACTGTGCTTAAAAAACTTTTATTGTCTTGGACTAACTGATCAATTGCTGACTTGTAAGTTTCGCCTGTAGAATCAACTGTGCTTAAAAAACTCTTGTTGTCTTGAACCAGTTGATCAATTGCTGACTTGTACGCTTCGCCTGTAGAATCAACTGTGTTTAAAAAATTTTTATTATCAGAAATAAGTTGGGATATTGCTGTTTTTAAAACCGATGAGTCTGATTTGGCTTCACTGACTAGATCTTTATTCTGTGCAACTAAATTCTGTAACTCTTGTTCAATTGCAGTTGTGTCAATTTCTACTTTAGTTTCTTTGTTTTTAGTAGCACTTGTTTTTGCTTCATTTTTAAAAAAATTCAATATAGATTCAAGTGTTTTGGCTTGAGTATCAAGTTTTTTAAATCCGGATTGATTACGAGATGCTAACTGATTAACAGCCTTAATCAATTCCTGAATACTGCGATCATACGCAAATTCTGGTATTGAATAATTTGTTCCGTCTATGTTTAAATCTACACGATCTGCCATGATAAATAATATTAACTACAGTGTTAATTCGCTCCCATAAATATCTGCTACAGGTATTTATATGTGTAATTAAGCACAATGTTAATATTTGATAAAAAGGAACAATAATAATATGTCAACAACTACACCGGGTAATCCGCTAAAAAAATATTATCGTACACCCAAACTGTATATCACATTGCCTTCTGGTGGCAAATTCAACCAAGTAGCCGACGAAGCCATGAACGGTGAACTTCCGGTGTATGCCATGACCAGTAGAGACGAACTCTTGTTGAGAAATCCAGATGCACTGTTAAACGGTGATGCTATAGTACAAGCAATCCAGAGCTGTGTGCCAGCAATCAAAGATCCAAAACAGTTGCCTGTTTGTGATATTGACTTGATTCTAATTGCAATCAGACAAGCCACATACGGAGAAATCATGGAAGCCAAATTGAAATCTCCACATTCAGGAAAAACTGACAGCTATGATGTAAACCTCAGTGCCATTATTGATAACGTACAATCGTTACCTGATGAAACACATGTTACACTGAATAACAGTTGTACTGTTTATGTAAGACCGTTCAGTTACACAATTCAAACCAGACTAAATCTTTTGGCATTTGATCAAGCCAAAACAATTCGTGACGTTGGCGAAGTGTCTGAAAAATCAGCACAACAATTCAAAGCCATGTTTTTAAAACTAGCAAACACAAACATGGATGTGATTGCTGAATCTATTGTGAAAATCACAACACCCGAAGGTGACGAAATCACAGACTTGAATATGATCAAAGAATTTCTAGAAAATCTAGAAAGTGTTGACAGCAAAAAAATTGACAAAAGAATTGATGAGCTAAACAAAGCTGTGGTCAACACCAAGCAAGAATTTGCCTGCACAGAGACTGGTAAAACGTTTGAAGCAGAAGTCAAATTGGATCCTGCTGATTTTTTCGTCAATTCTTAATCACATCCGAGCCGTCTGACATTGTTACCTACTTTGGCGAACTAGCCAGCGAAACCAAAGCTATTCATAGAAGTGTAGCAGAAATTTGTTGGTACATGCGAGGCTCTATCACTTATGAAGAAGCCTGGAACCTTACCTACGAAGAAAAGAAGGTAATTGAAGAATTCCTCAAAGAAAATATTGAAAAGTTTAAAGGTTCAATGACTCCGGTTGTTTAATGTTTTAAAAAAACAAATTCACCTTTTGTTACACCATGTGGATTAGTAAAAATGTTTTGTTTCAACATTTTAATATCATCAGATCTGAAATGTTCAAACATGGTTGTGGCTTTGTTGTTGTTTGTTTCTAACACACATATTTTAAAATCAATCTCTTTCAAATCCACATTGACTTCTTCACCTTCGATATCTATCAAAATAATATCACAAGCAGGTAAGTCTTTGTAGTGTGTGTTTGGCACTTGGCGAGTTGGTTGTGTTTTGTCATCTAACAAGTAACTGAGTTCCATGGCCAACAGTTTGTCGTTGGGACCGGTATCAACTTGATCACTTTCGATAGACGATACTGCAGAATGTATAAAAGATGTATTTTCTAAACCTAACTGTTGTTTTAAATCATTAGCAATATTGATACTTGTTTTGTCAATGTCATAGCCGGTCCATGAGTTTATTTTTTGTTTGCCAAGTAATACATCAATAAAACTTAAGAATCCAAAACTGCAACCTAATTCTATCACATCAATTGGTCGATCGAATTTGATACTGTTGCGACAATCCCACACAATACTCTCGATAGTTCTAGATCTAACTCGTTTTTTCAGCATGGTATCATGATGATCTTGTACAAAGCCATGGCTGTGGTTTTTTAGTTTTTCAATGAATAATTGATAAAGTTGAGATTCTGTTATTTGTTTCATGTTTAAAAATATTTATTTCTACGTAGGCATAGAGCTCTGCTCTATGGTACAACGCTCTGCGTTAGTTTCTTTTAGATTTATAATTGTGATTATCGTATTAGAAAAAATGATTTGTATGTGTTTTTTAACCCTATTACCTGGATTTGGCCATACTTCACCCAGTAACGGGTGAAGGGACCTTGATAAATTATTACCAGAGATCAGTCATCCAACTTGCGGAACCCATGGAGGCGGTTGGCCGATACCCCCGTCATTCCTACTTCATCCAACGGAACTTGTACATACCCAAAGTTGGCTGTTTACATACAAGCTAACAGTTGCATCTCTTTTTCTAGCAGAGCTGTTATCATTTGTGCCTAAGTTAACACTTGCCTTGCAACACCAGATTCACCACCTACTTGATTCGGCGCATTTCTGAGATATAATTATCAGTTTGGTTGCTATGTTTTGCCTGAGTTGTGCCTATGTGAGCCTATAGTTTGCAATTATTACATAAATGTACCCTGGATTGTCAACCTTTTTGTTGCATTTTTTTTTAAAACCGTGTATATTGTATTATAACATAGCAAAAAGCAAGGAAAAGCATGAGTGGTAGAAAAAGCAAAAACAAAGGAAAATCGTACGAAAGAGATGTTGCAAACTTTTTGAGTGAGCTGTATCAAGAAAGTTTTACCAGAGTTCCTTACTCGGGAGCATTTGTAGGCGGACAAAACATTGCCAGAATACAACATCTAAGTGAACAGCAAACTAGAGGATTCAAAGGTGATATAATACCACCTGAAAGTTTTCCTTTGCTTGTGATAGAAGCAAAAAACTATGGCGAATTTAGATGGAATCAATTGGCATTAGGTGACGACGTAAAACAGCTAAATGAATGGATATCACAAGCATCAGAAAGTTGTGAACCAAATGACAAATGGTTGTTGTGTGTTAAAATTTCAAGACAAGGTGAATTTGTACTTTGGGATCCTGCACAATGGAAAGATTTAATATATACTAAAACATATCAAACTTATCAATATATTAGTTACAAAGAGTTTTGGGAAAAAAATAAAAATGCAGTCAAGCAACAAAGTAACAATCAATGATTTTAGTTTAGTTATATTAAGAAATCATAGTCTACTCGAATCAGTACGTGATTATTTTATCAAA
>Ga0255776_10001256_pt1 | contig 28741 bp, 29 predicted proteins | sample 071ome_19_FD_179974 | JGI IMG/M metagenome (GOLD analysis project Ga0255776, IMG submission 179974) | Coastal salt marsh microbial communities from the Groves Creek Marsh, Skidaway Island, Georgia - 071413AT metaG (version 2) | ecosystem: Environmental > Aquatic > Marine > Intertidal zone >... | reverse complement strand
GAGTATAAATACTGATTAAGATTTCTGGCCAATTTTTGGCTCGGTTCCAGAGAGCAGTCTTTTGATATTCGCGTGGTGTCTGTTGAAAATCAGCGCAGCCAAGATGACCGTGACGACTGCGGTCTGCGGATAGCCCAAGATTGCCACGAATACGGGTGACAATACTGCTGCGATCAGCGCGGATAGGGACGAAATGCGAAACAGCGCGGCGACAATCGCCCATGTGGCACAAGCCGCAATACCTGCAGGCCAAGCAAGTGCGAGGAGCGTGCCAAGAAAGGTTGCCACCCCCTTGCCGCCCTTGAAACCGATAAACACAGGGTAGCAATGCCCGAGAAATGCCGCGCCCCCTGCAACTTGTGCAGCTAAATCGCCAAACAGGGCACGTGCCACCAAAACGGCAATTGCACCTTTTCCTGCATCAAGAACCAAGGTCAGGAAAGCCGCCAGTTTATGGCCTGTGCGCAGGACATTGGTTGCGCCAATATTGCCCGACCCAATGCTGCGCAAATCGCCCAAATTGAACAGACGCGCCATGACCAGTCCAAATGGAACCGAGCCCAAGAGATAGGCACCGATCCCCACGAGGCCCAATTGGATCAAGTTAAATTCGATCACGATGCGTTCCGTTCATAAATGCATTGGCCGTTGACGAAACTTGCCAAAACCATCCCTTGCAGCCGTGCGCCATCAAAGGGCGTGTTCTTGGATTTTGAGTGCAAAGCGAAGCGATCCAGAACAAAGGGTCGATTTGGATCAAACAGAATGAGATCAGCCACAGCACCTTCGGCCAAGCTGCCACCTGGGACATTAAAGCGGCGGGCGGGGTTCAAAGACAAGGCTTTGAAGAGATCAGCCAGGCTCAGACCCGCCCCGTGATGCAGCCGCAACGCGGCGGGCAACAGGGTTTCAAGCCCCACTGCGCCACTGGCCGCCGCTTCATAAGGCAGCCGTTTGCTTTCTTCATCCTGTGGCGTGTGCATGGAGCAAATAATATCAATAAGCCCTTCCCGCAGCGCCTCAACCATCGCAACGCGGTCTTCCTCGGCGCGCAAGGGTGGCTTGACCTTAAAAAAGGTGCGGTAATCGCCTACGTCAAATTCGTTCAGCGTCAAATGGTGGATTGAAATACCTGCCGTAACATTCAGCCCTGCCTCTTTCGCGCGGCGCAGCGCGGGTAAGGATTGCGCTGTGGAGATCTGATCTGCGTGATAGGCCACGCCGGTCATTTCAACCAATGCAAGATCGCGCTCCAACCCCATACGTTCTGCCATAGGCGACACTGCGGGCAAGCCTTTAAGAGAGGCGAATTTGCCAGAGGTTACAGCCGCCCCTTCTGACAAAATAGGGTCTTGTGGATGGCCCACAATGAGCGCGCCAAGACTGCGGGCGTACACCATGCAGCGGCTGAGAACCTTACTGTCGCGCAGAACGAGGTCGCCATCGCTGAAGGCCACAGCCCCTGCATCCAAGAGAAAGCCCAATTCCGTCATCTCGCGCCCCTCACGGCACTTTGTCAGGGCAGCCATTGGGAGGATACGCACAGGGCTTGCATCTTGCGCGCGGCGGCGCACGAATTCCAATGTTTCAGGCGTATCAATCGGGGGGGTGGTGTCAGCACGCGTGACGATGGTGGTCACGCCCCCTGCGGCGGCAGCCGCGCCTGCGCTGCGGAAACTTTCCTTATGCCGTTCACCAGGTTCGCCGATTTTGACGCCAATATCGACCAGACCGGGGGCAAGGCAGGCTTCGGCGCAGTCAATGACGCGCTCTGCGTTTTGGGTCGTGTCACCCGCTCCGCGCGCGGCAATCATCCTATCTTTGACGAGAAGCCAGCCCAAATCCTCGGTGCCTGCCTCTGGGTCTATGAGGCGCGCATTTTTGAATAAGATATTCATGCCTGCGCCCCCTTTTCGGCTCGTCTGGCACGCAAGTTTTGCGCCAGCAAATCCATTGCTGCCATACGCACGGCAACGCCCATTTCAACCTGCTCTTGGATCACTGAGCGATTGATGTCATCGGCGATGTTGCCGTCAATCTCGACACCGCGATTCATTGGGCCGGGGTGCATGACAATCGCATCATCCTTGGCGGCGCTCAGCTTTTCTGCGTCCAGCCCGAAGCGGTGATAATATTCCCGTTCCGATGGGATGAAGGCGCCGTCCATGCGTTCTTTTTGAAGGCGCAGCATCATCACCACATCACAGCCTGCAAGCCCTGCTTGCATATCGTCATACATTTCCACGCCCCATTCGCTGACCCCTGCGGGCATCAAGGTGGGGGGTCCAATTAGGCGAATGCGGTTCTCCATTTTGCCAAGCAGCAGAATGTTTGAGCGCGCCACGCGGCTATGGGCAATGTCGCCGCATATCGCAATGTTCAGGCGGTGCAAGCGCCCCTTTGCGCGGCGGATGGTCAGCGCATCCAACAGGGCTTGGGTTGGGTGTTCATGCTTGCCATCGCCCGCATTCAGAACCGCGCAATTCACCTTTTCCGCCAAGAGGTTCACGGCGCCCGAATGGGGGTGCCGCACAACCAAAAGATCAGGATGCATCGCGTTGAGCGTCAGCGCCGTATCAATGAGCGTTTCACCCTTTTTGAGGCTAGACGCCGCCATCGCCATGTTCATCACATCCGCGCCAAGACGTTTGCCTGCCAATTCAAAACTGGCTTGGGTGCGGGTGGAGGCCTCGAAAAACATATTGATCTGGGTCAGCCCCTTTAAGGCATCACCATGCTTATTATCGCCGCGCTCGAGTTCGGCGTAGCGATCGGCAAGATCAAGAATTGTAACGATTTCATCGGGGGCAAGTGTTTCGATACCTAAGAGGTGGTTTTGGCGAAACGACATCGGGCTCCCCCTGATCTGTCTTCCTATTTGACTGCGCCGCTTATAGGCTGTCTTTGGGGGCAGACACAACCCATCCGATAGAGGCTGTTATGGCCCATTTACCTCGCGGCGCACTGGCAGTAGCATTGTGACCATGCGCCATGACCTTGATCAGATGACCTATACCGATGCGCTTGCCGCGCTCAGTTGGCAGGTGGATTTGGGTGTAAGCGATGCGATTGAAGAGGCGCCGATCAACCGATTTGACCTTGAGCCCGAGGTGAAGCCTGCGCCCGTTTCACCAAAGGTGGCGCAGTCTAAGCCTGCACCAACACCCGCACCGAAAGCGGCCACTGTTTCAGATTTGGCCAAAGCCGCCGATGCCCTAGCACAGGCGGCACCCTCCTTAGACGCTTTGCGGGCTGCAATGGCGGATTTCCATGGGCTTGATCTGCGCAAAGGCGCGCGGAATATGGTTTTCTCGCAGGGCAATCCTCAGGCCGATGTGATGGTCATTGCCGAAGCCCCAAGCCGTGCCGATGATGAGGCGGGGCAGGGTTTTAGCGATGAGGCGGGCAAACTCTTTGATGCGATGTTTGGCGCGATCGGTCTTTCGCGGTCGGCAGAGGGTCAGAGCGAGGCGCTCTATTTCACCTATGTTTCTCCGTGGCGGATGCCACAAGATCGCCCAATCACAGAGGCCGAGCATCAGGTGCTGCGCCCTTTCTTGCTGCGCCATATCGCATTATGTGCGCCGAAGGCGGTGGTGCTGCTTGGAAATGCATCTTGCGTTTCAGCCCTGTCACAAACGGGTGTGCAGCGTCTGCGTGAATCGGATCATATGCTTGAGGCAGGCGCGCATCGAAGCCCTGCTTTCCCAATTTATTCGCCCGCGCGATTGATGAACGTGCCTTTGCTCAAGCGCGAGGCATGGGCGGATTTGTTGAAACTGAAAGCGAGCCTTGGGGGCGCGAGATGAGCCGCATTGATGAGACGCGCGACTTTATCCCCATTGGCATTGCGGTTCTGGCCGTTTCTGACACGAGGGATTTGACGCAAGATAAATCTGGCGACCTTTTGGAAGGGCGGATCAAAGCGGCGGGCCATCAGATGATCCACCGCGAGATTTTACGCGATGAGCGCACTGAGATCGCAGAAAAACTGCGCGCGTGGTGCGCGGATCCTGCGGTTGACGTGATCCTGACCACGGGTGGCACAGGTCTTACAGGACGCGATGTCACGGTGGAGGCGCATCGCGATGTCTACGAAAAAGAAATCGAGGCCTTTGGCACCGTTTTCACCATGGTATCGATGCAAAAAATCGGCACATCAGCAGTTCAATCTCGGGCAACCGGCGGGGTCTGCCAAGGCACATATCTCTTTGCCTTGCCGGGCAGTTCGGGGGCCTGTGCCGATGCGTGGGATGAAATTCTAAAATGGCAGCTCGATTATCGCCATCGCCCCTGCAATTTTGTTGAAATCTTGCCCCGCCTTGAGGAGCATCGGCGCCGGAAATAGCCATGCCGCGCGTATCCTCCTGTGTGGGGTCACTATGCCGCGCTATTTCCATCGCAGTTTCGTGGTCTATTCTTATGGTAACCTTCCCTGCTGAGGCGATACATTTATGAGATTTTTCAATCGTGCATTGACGGGGTTATTCCTAAGCGCTGTGACCTTCGGATTGTTATCCTTGGCGGTCGGGCTGATCTGGTCATCTTTGCAGGAACGCATGGGCGATCAGGGCAGTCGCCCGCCTGCCCGAGAGCGGGTTTTTGCCGCCGAAGTTCTGACCCTGACCCCGCAAAGCTTGCGTCCTGAACTGACTGCGTTTGGCGAGATTTTGCCGCGGCGCAGTCTAGAATTGCGGGCGGCCATCGGGGGGCGTGTGGTCGAGCTTGCACCCAATTTCCGCGAGGGGGGCCGTGTTGAGGAAGGCGCGCTTTTGGTGCGGATTGATCCTGCCGAGGCAGAATGGGCGCGCGACACCGCCGCGGCAGATCTACAGGATGCTGAAGCGCAGGAAGATTTGCGCCGCCGCGCGCTAGAGCGGGCGCGTGATCTTGCGGATCGCGGTGTCGGCAGTTTGGCTGCGGTTGAGGCGGCGGAATTGGCCGTGGCTTCCGCCAGCCAAGCCACATTGGCCCGCAGGCAGGCGCTTGCGGATGCAGAGCGGCGTTTGGCTGATACTGAAATTCGCGCTGGATTTGCGGGGGTTTTGTCGGAGGTTGATTTGGCACAAGGGCGACTGTTGAGCGCGAATGAGCAATTTGGCCGCCTGCTTGATCCTGATCAGCTTGAAGTCGCCTTTCGTCTATCGACCGCGCAACATGCGCGCCTTGTGGGCGACGATGGCCGCCTGCCGCAAGTTGATGTGGAGTTGCGCATTGATCTGGGTGAGCAAGTTCTGACCCTGCCTGCACGCCTGACGCGGGAAAGCGGGGCGGTGGGTGAAGGGCAAACGGGGCGGTTGCTCTTTGCCGATGTGCTGCGCCCTGCGGGCTTGCAAGCGGGGGATTTTGTCACTGTCCATGTGACCGAGCCCGCGCTTGAGGGCGTCATGATTGCGCCTGCCACGGCCTTGGCCGATGGCGCGCATGTGCTTGTTTTGGGGAATGAAGATCGCCTTGAGGACGCCGAAGTTACGCTCCTGCGCCGCCAAGGGGATGATGTGATTTTCCGCGCGGATCACTTGGCGGGCCGCGAGATTGTGGCCGCCCGAACCCCCGTTTTGGGGGCGGGGATCAAAGTTGACCCTCTGCGCCCTTCAGCCGATGGCAGCCTTCCTGAGGTGGTTCAAGACGAGGAGCTAGAGCTTGACCCTGAACGCCGTGCGCGGCTGATCGCCTATGTTGAAGGCAACAGCTTTATCCCTGATGATGTGAAATCGCGGCTCTTGGATCAATTAAACCAACCCCGTGTGCCAAGCGGGGTGGTGGCGCGGCTTGAAGAACGAATGGGGGGCTAACCATGCGTAGCCTTCCGCCACAGGCCTCGGGCATATTGTCTTATTTCACGCGTCACCGCACGGCGGCCAATTTGGTTTTGGTTGCATTGATCGTGGCAGGCTTATTTGCCCTGCCCAATATGCGCGCGCAGTTTTTTCCCGATGTTGTGGTGGATGATATCGACATCTCGACCCGATGGGATGGGGCAGGGGCTGAGGATGTAGATGCCGCCATCGTGGGCGTCTTGGAACCTGTTCTTTTGGCGGTTGATGGTGTTGTCGCATCCGAGGCCACCGCGCGTGAAGGGGTGGCCAATATTCGTTTGGAATTTGAGCCCAGCTGGGACATGGCCCGCGCAGCGGATGATGTGCAGCAGGCAGTCGATAGTGTCACCGACCTGCCCCAAGATGCCGATACGCCAGAGGTGCGGCGCGGCACATGGCGTGATCGCGTGACCGATGTGGTGATTACAGGGCCCGTGGCACCCGCCCAACTGGGTCGCTTCGCAGATGAATTCGTGGCGCGCCTCTTTGATCAGGGGGTGACACGCACAACCATTCGCGGGGTAGCTGCCCCGCAGATTTTGATCGAAGTGCCAACTGTGCGGTTGATTCAATATGATCTCACGATGGCTGATATTGCAGCGGCCATTGCAGCCGAAGTCGATACCGCGCCTGCAGGGGCGGTTGATGGGGCCAATGCACGGGTGCGGGCAGGATCAGCCAAGCGCAGCGCAGAGGAGATCGCGGCAATTGCCCTTATTCGTGACCCTAATGGGCGCACAGTCTCGATTGGGGATGTGGCGCGGGTGATGGAATTGGCGGTTGACCGCGAAAGTGCTTACTTCGTGGGTGGCAACCCAGCAATGACGGTGCGGGTGGATCGCTCGGATAAGGGTGATGCGATTTCCATACAGGCAACGGTCGAAGACATCGCCACGCAAATGGAGGCGACCTTGCCGCAAGATGTGCAGATTGATCTGATCCGCACGCGCGCAGAGTTTATTTCAGGGCGTTTAGAAATTCTGTTGTCCAATGGCGCGACAGGGTTGGCCTTGGTTCTTGGCTTGTTGTTTTTGTTTCTCAATGCCCGCACCGCTTTTTGGGTGGCAGCGGGCATCCCCGTGGCGATGTTGGCCGCAATTGCGCTGATGTATGCCGTTGGGATCACCCTGAATATGATTTCGCTTTTTGCTTTGATCATCACTTTGGGGATTGTTGTGGATGATGCGATTGTGGTGGGCGAACATGCCGACTACCGCCATCGCGCCCTTGGGGAAGACCCTATCACTGCCGCTGAAACAGCCGCGCGGCGCATGGCAGCGCCTGTTTTTGCCGCGACCCTCACCACTGTTCTGGCATTTGCGGGCCTTGCTGCCATTGGTGGTAGGTTTGGGGATTTGATCGCTGATATTCCCTTTACTGTCATCGTGGTGCTGACGGCCAGTTTGGTGGAATGTTTCCTAATCCTTCCCAACCATATGGCGCATGCTTTGGCGGCGAATGCGAAGGATGCTTGGTATGATCGCCCCTCACGTTTTGTGAACCGCTGGTTCGAGAGGCTGCGCGGGCGTTATTTCCGCCCCTTCATCGATTTTGCCGTTAAAGCACGCTATCCTGTTGTGGCCGTGATGCTGCTGCTTTTGGCCACCCAAGCCGCCAGTTTCTTGCGCGGTGATGTCACGTGGCGCTTTTTCAATGCGCCTGAGCTGAGCTCCGTTTCAGGGAATTTTGCCATGCTTGATGGGGCAGGGCGTGACGATAGCCTTGCCATGTTGGCTGAAATGCAACGCGCGGTTGAGGCCGTTGCAAGCCGGTATGAGGCTGAGCATGGCCGCAACCCAACCTCATATGTCTTGGCCGAAATTGGCGGGAATACGGGCGGCAGTCTTGCATCTGCCGATGGGAAAGACAGCGATCTATTGGGGTCAATTTCCATTGAGTTGATTGACCCTGACCTGCGCCCCTATTCCTCCTTTGCTTTTGTCGCGGATTTACAAAATGAAGTGCAGCAAAATCCGATGGTGGAGGAGATCAGCTTTCGCGGATGGCGCGGTGGGCCAGGTGGCGATGCGATTGATGTTCAAATCACAGGTGCGGAAATCGAGATTCTCAAGGCTGCGGCCGAGGCCGTCAAAACCGCGCTTTTGCCCTTTGGCGAGGTATCGGGTTTGGCTGATGATCTGCCCTATGATCGGCAGGAGTTAAGTTTATCTCTGACCCCGCGCGGTGAGGCCTTGGGATTTGAAATTGAGGCTTTGGGGCGGATATTGCGCAATCGCTTGGGTGGGGTTGAAGCGGCAAGCTTTCCCGATGGGTTGCGCACGGCCACAGTGCGGGTGGAATTGCCGCAAGGCGAGTTAACCGCCGATTTTCTGGATCGCATGTTGTTGCGGGCGGATGGCGGCAGCTATGTGCCCTTGGCCGATATTGTTTCGGTTGAGACGCGGACGGGCTTTTCCACAATCCGCCGCGAAAACGGACAGCGCGTGGTGTCAGTGACGGGGGACTTATCCGAAGATGACCCGGCCCGCGCTGAGGAAATCATGGCGCAATTGCGTGATCAAATCATGCCAAATATTGAGGCGCAATTTGGGTTGACCACGACCCTTTCGGGCTTGGCCGAGCAGGAACGCGCTTTCTTGGACGATGCCCTTGCGGGGTTCTTGGCCTGTATGGTTGGCATTTACATCGTTTTGGCGTGGATTTTTGCAAGCTGGCTACGTCCGCTTGTCGTGCTATGCGTGATCCCGTTTGGTCTGACGGGGGCGATATTTGGCCATTGGCATTGGGATGTGCCTTTGTCGATGTTTACGGTTGTGGGTCTGATCGGGATGACGGGTATCATCATCAATGACTCGATTGTTTTGGTTTCCACTGTGGATGAATATGCAAAAGACCGTGGGCTGATCCCTGCCGTTATTGATGCTGCCTGTGATCGTTTGCGACCCATTCTTTTGACCACCCTCACCACGGTTCTGGGTCTTGCGCCCTTGTTGTTTGAAACATCGTCACAGGCGCAGTTCCTCAAACCCACTGTGATTACGTTGGTTTATGGTTTGGGCTTTGGGATGTTTGTCGTCTTGCTCTTGGTGCCAGCGGTTTTGGCAATACAAGCTGATATTGGAAAGCGTGTGCGCAGCTTGCGCCGCGGCTTGGGCCATCGCGGGCGTGTTGGTCAAGCAGGCGCCACGCTTTGGCTTGCCTCTTTGGGGGTGGTTCTCTGGTGGGGTTTGGTCATGGGCGGCCCAATCTTGACGGGCGGGGCTTGGGGATGGGGGGCCGCACTCCTACCTGCGAGTGCCCTGACGGCGTTCCTTGTCTTTAGCGTTGGCGTGCTGCTCTTGGTTTTGGCGTTTGCTGCAGGGGTCGCTTATCAAAATCGTAAGACCTAACGCGCTAGGCAGCCCTCAATCTCGATCGCGCGATGAGAGCCGACAAGTGTGATGCGCAGGTCTGAGCGCTCCATCGAAAAGGGCAGGCCTTGCGGGGGCACTAAATCCGCCGTTGCAGTGATCTGCCCCGCGTTGCGCTGAAAGGCGGGCGGCGACATCCAGACATCTGGGAGGGGCAGTTCTAACATCATCGTTTCAGGCGCGCCTAAATCGGGGGCGGTGACCTCTACCGACACCTGCAACCCATCTGAAATTGGCCTGATTGCACATCGGGCAGGGCCAACGCCCGCTTCTGCGGCGGGGGTGGGTTGATCTGCCAACGCCTGCAGGATCATCGGATCACGGGCGCCGCTATCTGGTAAAATACCCTCAAGCTCAAGGGTGATTGGCATGCAAATTTCGTCACAAACGCCAATGCTCAACTCTGCCGAAAGGGGCATGGGGCCAAGGCCGCGGGGCATTGCAAGCTCAATCGGAAAGACCACGTGATCATGATACCCAATATTGGGCGTGCCCGCCGTGAAGATCACTTCGGGGCGGGGGAAATGCATCCAAGCTGCTGCAATCTGAGCGTTGCTTTCGATCCGCAATTCAGGTGCGAGGCCCCCATCCCCAGGGCTGCGCCAATAGGTTTTCCACCCTTGAGCTAGGCTGATTTCTACGGCGGCCATGTGATGGCCATTTTCCATACGCCATCCCGACAGAAACCGTGCCGTGACGACATCATCACCGTTCAAGGCAACAGTTTGGCCTGACGCGGCGCCCGTGATCCCGCAGGCCATACAAAACGCAAAAGCGCCCAAAGTGAGGGCGCGCGCGGCGCCATTGCATGGGGTGGTTTCATTCATCATGGCCTCATTGGTTAGCGGCAGACGCCATGAATGAAAAGTCACGTTTCGGCGAAGATGCAGCAAATTCCGCACGGTCGCCCCTTGCCCTTGCGACAGGCTCCGCGCATTTTGGACCTATGAATGAAATTGAAAATATCGACAGCGCGATCGAGACTTTAACGGGCAAACTCTTGGTCGCTATGCCTGGAATGGGGGACCCGCGTTTTGCGCATGCGGTGGTGTTCCTCTGCGCGCATGATGACGAGCAGGCCATGGGATTGATCATTAACAAACCTTTGGCCGAATTGACCTTGTCTGAGATGTTTGAGCAATTGGGCATTGCCAATGGCTCAGGATCTTTGCCTGATTTACCAATCTGCTTTGGTGGCCCCGTTGAACAGGGGCGTGGATTTGTTCTGCATGAAACCTCTTATGCGCAAGGTGACGCAGGTCATGCGGGACGCCTAGAGGTGGATGACACATTTGCCATGACCGCCACCCTCGATATCCTAGACGATATTGCGCAAGGCGAAGGCCCAGATCAGGCGATTGTCGCCTTGGGCTATGCGGGCTGGGGTCGGGGCCAGTTGGAAAGTGAGATTGCGCAGAATGCGTGGCTGATTTGCGAGGCCGCGCCTGATCTGGTTTTCAACGTGGATATGCCGCGCAAATGGGAAGCTGCCCTTGCAAAATTGGGCATTGATCCGATTTTGTTGTCTGCGCAGGCAGGGCGCGCTTAATCCCGCGGGGTGGCAGCCCGCATCAGCCGATCATTGATTGCAAGGCCCAATCCCTTTTGTGGGACAGGCGCGACATCAATCCCAGTTTTGCCGCGCAATGCCAGTTCCGCATCGGCGTGATGCAGGATCGAAAACAGTGCCGCAGCCGCTTCGCGCAAATCGCCCTGTTCCGATAAGGTGAAATCTGCATCCCCAATCGGGCCAAAGGCAATGCGTAGTCGTGTTGGGTCGCTGAGATCCTGATTGATGCGCAGCGGTGCATTGGGGGCGTAATGGCTGCTCATCTGACCAGGTGCAGCTACGCGTCCAGGCGTGAGGTCAGACACAAGCGCCCCGGTCAGCGCGCTGATTTCTTCGCCCGCAATGCCACCCTCGCGCAGGAGTTTCGCGGGCTTCTGACTTGCGTCCACGATGCTTGACTCAAGGCCTACGGGGCAGGGCCCACCATCTACGATAGCCGCGATGCGATTGCCCAACGACCGCGCCACATGTTCGGCCGATGTGGGGGACAAGCGACCTGATCTATTGGCAGATGGTGCCGCAATTGGGCCACCAAAGCGGCGCAAGATATTTTGGGCCACAGGGTGGTTTGGGATGCGAATTGCCACAGTCGGCAGACCTGCACTGACCAAGGGGGATAGCCCGTGATCACGGCGCAGGCGCAAGACCAAGGTCAAAGGGCCAGGCCAGAAGCGATCTGCCAAGATCCGTGCGGTATCGGTCACCTCTGCAATTTGCGCGACCTGTGCGAGGTCAGCCACATGCACGATCAGCGGGTTGAATGTCGGGCGCCCTTTTGCCTCAAAGATTTTGGCACAGGCTTGGTCATTGCGTGCGTCTGCGCCAAGCCCGTAGACAGTTTCCGTGGGCAGCGCGACCAATTCCCCCTGTTCCAGCAAGCCAAAAGCACGCGCGATCCCCTGCTCATCAGGGGACAAACATGCGGGGCGGTCTTGGGTGGGTGGCACTTGTGACATTGGGGTTCATCGCCTAGGACGGCACTGGTGTTTGCGCGGCCCGATATAGCTTGGGCGCGCTGTGAAGCCAAGCCGCGCTGCAAAAAGGTGTAACATGATCCACTATCCACACGAGACCCCACCTGCAAAAGGCACTGCGCGGGAAATAGCGGATGGCATCCTGTGGATACGGTTATCCATGCCCTTGGGCTTGGATCATGTGAATGTCTATGCCTTGCGCGAACCAAATGGCTGGACGGTGATCGACACAGGGCTTGATACAAAACTCAATCGCCGTGAATGGGCCGCGATTATAAAAGATGATCTGCGCGGTGATCCTATCTTGCGGGTGGTTGTCACCCATCACCACCCCGATCATGTCGGGCTTGCTGGTTGGTTTATGGCGCAAGGCGCGGAATTATTGATGACCCGCACCGCATGGCTGACGGCAAGGATGCTGACCTTGGACGAGGAGCCAACACCGAGCCCAGAAGCGGTGTCTTTTTGGCGTGGGGCGGGCATGGATGAGGCGCTTTTGAGCAAGCGCCTTGATAACCGCCCCTTTAATTTCTGTGACACAGTTTATCCTTTACCCTTGGGCTTTACGCGGTTGGAGGAAGGGGCGGTGCATCGTCTTGGCGGGCGTGACTGGGTCGTGCATTTGGGCCAAGGTCACGCGCCAGATCATGCCACCTTATGGTGCCAAGATGCGCCGCTTGTTTTGGCGGGGGATCAGCTATTGCCATCGATATCGCCCAATCTTGGGGTGTATCCTACAGAACCGATGGCAGATCCTGTGGCCGAATGGCTAGAAAGCTGCGCAAGGTTTGAAACCATGGCGCGCGAAGATCATCTTGTTTTGCCAGGTCACAAGCTGCCCTATCACGGATTGCCTGCACGATTGGCGCAATTATCGGACAATCATCACGGTGCGCTTGCCCGACTGCGTGAACATTTGCGCGCGGAACCCCGCACAGCGGTTGACTGCTTTGCCCCCTTGTTCAAACGCCAGATTGATGAGGCGACTTATGGGCTAGCGATGGTCGAGGCCGTGGCCCATCTCAACCATCTCTATCATCTGGGCGAGGTTGCCCGTGAAATGGACGCGCGCGGTGCATGGGTTTGGCAGTTGCGCAGTTGAGGGCCCCGCCCACCTTCCTTGTCGCCTTGTGAGATTTTTACACAGATCGTGTCACAGTGTCGCGTGACAGGGCGCATGAAATTCGGTATGCGCATCGTAAAAGCGACCAGATCAATGGAGACGACCATGGCAAAGAACGAACATAAGCACGGCTCGATGGATATCAGCGAGCAGGAGAAAACCTTTGATGGTTTCATGACGTGGAGCATGCGCGTTGGTGCTGTTTCGATCGCTGTTGTGATCTTCTTGGCCATTTTCGCCCGCTAAGTTTGAAGCCGAACACCGATGGGGTGGCGTTCGTCTCTTACAGTTTTGTGTCTCGCGCTGGCCCTTACGGGCTGCGCGAATCCATCGATTTGGGCCAGTGATCAAGACATTGCGACAGCAAGCTATCGCGAGCCTGGTCCAATGCGCATTACGCTTTTGACAATGCTGCGCAGTGAAACAGGCACGGGTGCGCATAGTGCCCTTGTTGTCGATGACGGGACGCAGCGATTGCTGTTTGATCCTGCTGGCGGTTGGTTCCACCCAGCCGCACCTGAACGCAATGATGTGCTCTATGGAATGAATGCCACGCTCTATGGGTTTTATTTGCAGTGGCATGCGCGCGAGACGCATCATGTCGTGGCGTAGGAGGTTCTTTTGCCGCCAGAACAGGCGCGATTCGTGGCGCAGCGCATTCAGGAAATTGGCCCTGTCCCCAAGGCAAATTGTTCGCGCTCAATCTCGGAATTGCTTGGCGAATTACCGCAGTTTTCCGATTTGCCAGTTACATGGTTTCCCGAAAAGACCATGGAAAATTTGGCCCGCTATGATGGCATCCGAACCTATGAAATCTGGGATAATGATGACGAAGGGTGACCCCTTCACCCTCTGAGCATAGCGCAAAAGAAAACCCCCGTGCCAAAAGGACGGGGGATATCTTTTTTGAAGAAAACTTCGCATTTGCGAAGGTTCTGCTTAGAGCAGACCCTCACGTTGCGCTTTTTTCCGCGCCAGTTTGCGCGCACGGCGGATTGCTTCCGCTTTCTCGCGTGCTTTCTTGACGGAAGGCTTTTCGAAATGTTGCTTAAGCTTCATTTCACGGAAAACGCCCTCGCGCTGAAGTTTCTTCTTCAGAGCGCGCAATGCTTGATCAACATTGTTGTCGCGAACACTCACCTGCATGTGGTGTCACCACCTTTCTAAGTTAGAGTTTCAAAGTTGCAGGAAGTGGCCATCTAGCAAGAATCTGCTAAGTTGTAAAGCAACGCAGAAAAATGGAGTGATGCGATGGAAAGCCAAGCCACGACCGAGCTGAAAGCGCGCATTGTCACCGCAGCATTGGATCATGTGCCGTTTGATGGGTGGTCTGATGCGACCCTTTGCTCTGCGTTGAGCGATTGCGATGTAGATACCGAAACGGGTCGCGCGCTTTTCCCTCGGGGAGCGGTTGATTTGGCCTTGGCCTTTCATCGGCAGGGGGATGCAGATTTGCTGCGCGCCTTGCGCAATGCTGACTTGTCTGAAATGCGCTATCGTGATCGCGTGGCTTATGGGGTGCGCCTGCGCCTTGAGGCGGTCGCCGACCACAAAGAGGCCGTGCGCCGCGGCACCACCTTGTTCGCCCTGCCCATCCATGCCGCAGATGGCGCCAAAGCCGTCTGGGAAACCGCTGACAGCATTTGGGAGGGGCTTGGGGATCGCGCCAATGATTTCAATTGGTATTCCAAGCGTGCGACATTGGCGGGGGTGTATTCGGCTACTATGCTTTACTGGTTGGGGGATCAATCGCCAGATCACGCTGCGACATGGGCGTTTTTGGATCGCCGCATCGATGATGTGATGCAAATCGAAAAGCTAAAGAAATCTGTCAATGAGAACCCTGCGCTAAAGCCCCTTATGGCGGGGCCAAATTGGCTACTTGGAAAGATTCGCCCCCCTGCGCGGGTCGCACGAATTGACCTTCCAGGATATATTCGTCCAAAAGACCAACAGTGAAATCTGTTCTGGAGAGTTACATGACCCTGCCTGAAACCATGCGCGCGGTTGAAATCAGCGAGGCGGGCGGGCCAGACGTATTGACGCTGTGCAGTCGCCCTTGCCCCCGTCCTGAGGCTGAGCAGATTTTGATCAAAATTGCCTATGCAGGGGTAAACAGACCCGATGCGTTGCAACGGGCGGGGCTGTATGATCCGCCCAAAGGGGCCTCTGACCTTCCCGGTCTTGAGGCCTCTGGCACAGTTGTGGCGGTGGGCGAGGCCGTGTCCGAGTGGAAAATCGGGGATCAGGTTTGCGCGCTTCTGCCGGGCGGGGGGTATGCAGATTACGCGCTGACCCATCAATCCCACGCTTTGCCCGTGCCAAGGGGTATGGATCTGCGCGCTGCTGCTGCGCTTTGTGAGACGTTTTTCACCGTGTGGTCAAATCTGTTTCAACGCGCCGCTTTGCGCGCGGGAGAGCGGCTCTTGGTGCATGGCGGCGCATCTGGGATTGGCACAACGGCCATTCAATTGGCGCGTTCTTTTGGGGTGCGGGTCTTCGTGACCGCAGGCCAAGATGAAAAATGCAGAGCCTGCGAAGCCTTGGGGGCGGAGCGGGCGATCAATTACCGCACGGAAGATTTCGTTGAGATCATGCGCGCTGAAGGTGGCGCTGATGTCATTCTTGATATGGTGGGCGGGCCATATCTGCCGCGCAATATTCGGGCTTTGGCGGATGATGGGCGACTTGTGCAAATCGCCTTTTTGCAGGGCGCGAAGATTGAGCTGAACTTTACACAGATGATGACGCGGCGATTGACGCTGACAGGGTCGACCTTACGGCCCCAATCAGATGCCGCCAAAGCCGCAATTGCGTCTGAGTTGCGCGCTCATGTTTGGCCCTTGCTCGAAACTGGCCAAATTGCGCCCGTGATGGATAGCAGCTTTGATCTGACCGAGGCCGCCGCTGCCCACACCCGTATGGAGGCGTCCGCCCATATCGGAAAAATCGTTCTCGAAGTTGCGCCTTAGGCCTGTTCCAAGGTTTTGACCAGCGCAGGCAAGCCACCCAAATCGGGTAGGCTGTGATAGCGTGCATGGGTTTGGGGCGCTTCTGCCTCCTCCAACGCCCAGATATAGGTTGACGGCACATAGACCCCAAACGCCCCTGCCTCAAGGGCGGGGATGACGTCCGATTTCATGGAATTGCCCGCCATCATTGCCACATCGGCACTCGCGCCATGCCGCGCGAAAGCGCGGGTGTAAATTTCAGGTTTCTTGTCGCTGACAATTTCAACGCCGTGAAAATATTCGCCCAAGCCTGATTGCGCCAATTTGCGTTCTTGGTCGAGAAGATCGCCCTTAGTGATCAGCACCAATTTGTGGCTTTGCGACAGATCGCGCACCACCCTGTCGGCATGGGGCAGCAGGGTGATGGGATGTTGGAGCATGTCCTGACCCGCGGCCAAAATTTCCCCGATAACTGCACCGCTGACCTTTCCTTCGGTGACTTCAATCGCGGTTTCAATCATGGAGAGCATGAACCCTTTAATGCCAAATCCGTAATGGCCTATATTGCGCCGTTCTGCCGCCAAGAGGCGGTTGTGCAAATCGTCTTCGGCGCAGCAATCCGCCAAAAGTTCTGCAAAGCGCGCTTGGGTTACGCGGTAAAATTCCTCGTTCTGCCAGAGCGTATCATCCGCGTCCAAACCGATTATTTGCAGCTTTTTTGTCATTGGGTTATGCACGACCTTAGGCAGTTGCCTTGTGCCCCTTTTCTGAATCACCTTGCGGCTTATATACAGGCACATGGACGATGGCACCATGAGCACGCCAGTTTTAGACCAGATGGCCAGTTTTGGAGTAGATATGCGGCGCGATGGCTTGACGATGATGGCGAAACCTCCTGTGGAGGAAAACGACACCACCGTTATATCCAAAACAAAACCAAAAACGCAGCGGCCCCCGATGTATAAGGTGCTGCTTTTGAATGATGACTATACCCCGATGGAGTTTGTCGTTCACGTTCTTGAGCGCTTCTTCGGTATCTCTCATGCGCAGGCGGTCGAGATTATGCTGACTGTGCATAAAAAAGGGGTGGCCGTTGTAGGTGTCTTCTCTTATGAGATTGCCGAAACGAAAGTGGCGCAGGTGATGGAATTCGCGCGCCGCAATCAGCATCCGTTGCAATGCACCATGGAGAAAGAGGACTGATCCCCAGTCCCGCCGCCGCTTATGACCCCATACAGATGGATTTCCGCGCTTGAGCAAAATGCGCTCAGCTTGCCGCCTCTTTCGGCGGTTTTGATTTATGGTGCTACTGGCGATATGCAACTTGATGTGTTCGGACAGGCCCGTCTGTTGGCTGTGCAAGGGTTTTACCCCGATTATGCCCGCGTTGCGGCCCGTGGACTTGAGGTGCATCCTGATTTGCCAGCCGATGCGGTGGATGCGTTTGATCTGGCTTTGGTTGCGGCCCATAAATCAAAAAAATTGACCCTGTCGCGTATCGCACAATCACTGATGGCATTGCGCAAGGGTGGCATTTTGATGGTGGACGGAGCGAAAACCATCGGGATTGAATCGATCCTCAAGGCCCTTAAATCAACCTTTGACGGCGTAGAAGTTTTTTCAAAATCGCATGGCAAATTGATTTGGTTCGCGCGCCCAGATGTCCTGCCCCAAACCTGCGTGGAATGGGTTGGCAGCGCCACGGAAACCGAAGACGGCCATATCGTGCCAATTGGCAGCTTCTCTGCGGACGGGCCAGATCAAGGATCGGAAATACTGATTGCACTGGCCCCTAAACTTAAGGGACGCCTTGCTGATCTTGGGGCGGGTTGGGGATATATCGCCGCGCATATTCTGGATGAACAGGATAGTATTGAAACCCTCGATTTGATTGAGGCCGATCACGCGGCGCTTGAGGCCGCCCGCCAGAATGTCGATGATCCGCGCGCGCGCTTCTTCTGGGCAGATGCGACTGCATATAAGCCCGATGCACTTTATGATGCGATTTTGTGCAATCCGCCTTTTCATACATCACGCGCGGCTGATCCTGCCTTGGGGCAAGCGTTTATTTCGGCGGCAAGTCGCCTGCTTAAGCCTTCGGGACAATTTTTGATGGTCGCAAATCGTCACCTGCCCTATGAATCGGCGCTGAAGGCGAATTTTTCAACGGGCCGCATGTTGGCCGAGATGCAGGGCTACAAGCTCTATCAAGCTGGGAAACCGAAAGCTGCGCGATCCGCGCGATGATCGGCAAAGGGGTTTTGGAATGTCTTTATCCATCCAAGGAAAAACTGCGATTGTGACGGGGGCCGCCAATGGGATTGGCCTTGCGATTGCGCGTCATTTTTCTGACCTTGGCGCGAATGTCGTGTTCACAGATCGCGATGAAGAGCGGCTTTTTGATGAATGTGGCGCCTCAGATGATGAGCGCGCGCCAAATATTCGCGCCTTTGCGGGAGATTTGAGCGAAAAGCTGACAGTTGCCAATTTGATCTCGGCCACGATTGATGCCTTTGATCGGGTCGATATTTTGGTCAATGCGTGCCGCCAGATCATACCAACGGACCCGTTTGATCCTGCGGATACCAGCATTGAGCAAATGTTGCAGCAAAACCTGTTTACATCGCTTCGCCTGAGCCAAGCCGTTGCAAAAAAGATGATTGCCCAAGCCGAAGGGGATGACCGCGATGATGAGACGCGCGGCGCGATTGTGAATATTTCGAACATCGCTGCGATGCGCAGCCATCCTGATTTGATGGGCTATTCGGTGTCGTTAGCGGCGCTTGAGCAATCTACGCGGTCTTTGGCTTTGTCCCTCGCCCCAAATCGTATTCGTGTGAATGCGGTGTCTTTTGGGTCGGTGATGTCAGCGAGCCTTCAAGCGAGTTTGGCAGAAGATGAATTGAAGCGCAAAGACATCCAAAGCCACACACCGCTTGGCCGCATTGCTTCGGCGCGCGAGGTGGCGGGTGCGGCCCAATTCTTTGCCTCGGATGGGGCGGGATTTGTTACAGGGCAAGTTCTCTGCGTGGATGGTGGGCGCAGCCTGCTTGATCCTGTTGGCGTGCCTTTGCATTAAAAAACCGCGCAACCTTTGAGGTCGCGCGGTTTTCAAATCTTGGGGATTATAACGCCCGATTATTTGTCGTCTTCGTCTTTATCGTCTGGCAGGTTAAAGAAGCTGTCCGCATCATAGGTCTTTTCTGTTTCGTCCTCGTCCTCATCGGCGGCAGACGAATTGCCTGAGAGGCTGAATGTTTCAAGACCCGAAATCGCGCTTGGCATTTTGGGCTCTGGATCACCTGCAAGGCTTTGTTCGGTCGAGACCAATTTACGGCGCTCATCATCGGTCATAACCAGACCTTCTTTGGCGCGTTTCGCGTTGGCTGATTGCACGGCGGCATCCAATTCAGACTGCTTGCACAGACCAAGCGCAACAGGGTCGATTGGTTGGATGTTAGAAATGTTCCAATGGGTGCGTTCGCGGATCGCTTGGATGGTTGGTTTGGTGGTGCCAACCAATTTGCCAATCTGGCCATCGGACAGCTCTGGGTGGAATTTGACCAACCAAAGGATTGAAGCAGGACGATCCTGACGCTTGGACAGGGGCGTGTAGCGTGGGCCACGGCGCTTTTCCTCGCCAAGTGCGGCGGGGTTATGCTTCAGCTTTAGCTTATGCGCAGGGTCTTTCTCGCCACGATCAATCTCGTCTTGGTCGAGCTGGTTATTTGCAATCGGGTCAAAACCCTTGACGCCTGTGGCTACGTCACCATCTGCAATCCCTTGCACTTCCAATTCATGCAGCCCGCAGAAATCGCCGATCTGCTTAAAGCTGAGCGTGGTGTTATCCACCAACCAAACGGCGGTGGCTTTTGCCATGATGGGTTTTGTCATTTTTAGCTCCTTTTCGGATGCAATCGGGCGGGCGCTGAAACAACGCTGCGGCGGGGGCCGCAATTCCTCGATTTCGGGGAAGTTGCCCGTTATATAAGACAGCGATTGGCGCAAGGAAAGAGGGAAACGCGAGATGGGGTGCAGATTGATGCGTGCGGGGCTTTTGGCCTTTGCACTATGTGGCGCGGCACTCCCTGCGCGGGCAGATCAGGCGGGGGTGTTTGACCTTTATGTTTTAGCCCTCAGTTGGAATTCAACATGGTGCGCGATTGAGGGGGACGAGCGTGGCGCGGCGCAATGCGAGACAGGCGCAGGCCATGGGTTCACCTTGCACGGGCTTTGGCCACAATATCAGGAGGGGTGGCCCAGTTATTGCTCAACACCCGCGCGCGACCCAAGTGATGCGTTGACGGCGGGCATGGTTGATATCATGGGAAGCTCAGGCCTTGCGTGGCACCAATGGCGTAAGCATGGGGTCTGTTCTGGCCTGCCTGCTGAGGATTACTTCGCCCTATCGCGCCGCGCTTATGCGGCGGTGACTGTGCCTGCGGTTTTGACCCAACTTAATCGGCCTGTGCGCCTGCCAGCCGAAGTGGTGGAGGACGCGCTCCGCGAAGCCAACCCTGATCTCAGTGACGGTGGTGTTGTCACCACCTGCCGCGAAGGTCGCATCGCAGAGCTGCGCATTTGTCTGACCCGCGATTTAGAGCCCCGTGATTGCCCTGCCGATATGGGGCGCGATTGTTCTTTGCGTGAGGCGCTGTTTGATCCAATCCGCTGATGCGTGCTTGCACCTTCGCGGTGGGCATGCATCACTCGCCCCCTCACAGCAATCAGGAGATTCGGCATCATGACCGCCCCCATTCGTGTGGCAATAAACGGCTTTGGTCGCATTGGGCGCACCGTGCTGCGCGCGTGGCTTAAAGGCGGTTGGCCCGAGGTTGAGATTGTCGCCATCAACGACATCGCACCTCTCAAGACCTGCGCTTACCTGTTCGAATATGACAGCGTCTTTGGCCCTTACGCGGGCGAGGTGACCTTCGGTGATGGTGCATTGGTGATTGATGGGCGCCCGATGGCCTTTACCTGCGAGCCTGATCTGGCGGCGCTGCCCCTTGCGGGGGTGGACATTCTGATGGAATGCACGGGGCGCGCCATGGATCGGCGGATTGCCGAGGCAGGTTTGCGCGCAGGTGCCGCAAGGGCGTTGATTTCTGGCCCCTCCCTTGATGCTGACGTGACGCTGGTCTTGGGGGCGAATGATGCGGCCCTATTGCCCGATGCGCGCATTGTGTCGAACGCATCTTGCACCACCAATGCCACAGCCCCCCTGTTGCGGGTTCTCGATGAGGCCTTTGGGGTCGAGACGGCTTTGATGACAACAGTGCATTGTTACACGGGCAGCCAACCCACCGTGGATATGCCGATGGGGGATTTGGTGCGATCCCGCGCGGCGGCCTTGTCGATGGTGCCCACAACAACCAGTGCGGAAAAGTTGATTGATCTTGTGCTGCCCCATCTTGCGGGGCGGATCACAGGCTCGGCCATTCGGGTGCCAACGGCAAGTGTCTCTTGTATCGATTTGGCGGTCATCACTGAGCAACGACCATCGGTTGAGGCGGCGCGCGATATCCTGCGCGCAGCCAAAGGGCCAATCTTAGGCTATACCGAGGCGCCTGTTGTCTCGACTGATCTTCGGGCGCGCCCCGAGTCGTTGATCGTGCAAGGGGATCAGATCAAACGCTCCAAAGGCGGGATGCTGCGTGTCTTTGGGTGGTATGACAATGAATGGGGATTTTCTGCGCGCATGTTGGATGTGGCGCGCAAGATGGGGCGCAAGCCTAAATAAGAAAGGAGCGAGGAGCATGGCAGATTGGAAAAACTGGATGCGCGAGGCGAATTATATCGCAGGCGCATGGGTGGGCGCGGATGATGGTGCGACCTTGGATGTTACAAACCCCGCCACGGGCGAGGTGATTGGGCAAATTCCGAAATCTGGCCAATCAGAAACCATGCGCGGGATTGATGCAGCCCATGCAGCTTTTCCCGCTTTTGCGGCGATGGACTTGATGGGGCGCTTGGCGCTTTTGTGGAAATTGCACGATGCGCTGATGGATAACCAAGACAGTTTGGCCGAATTGTTGACCCGCGAGATGGGTAAACCTTTGGCAGAAGCGAAGGGCGAAATTGCCATCGGTGCGCAATATCTGCGGTGGTATGCAGAGGAAGCCCGCCGTGTGAAAGGCGAGATCGTTCCTGCAGGCGTCAATGGTCGCCGTATTTTGGTAACAAAGCATCCCGTGGGTGTTGTGGGCATGATTACGCCTTGGAATTTCCCCTCCTCGATGTTGGCCCGCAAACTTGCGCCTGCTTTGGCGGTTGGCTGCACAGTTGTCGCGAAGCCTTCGGAAGAAACCCCCTATTCAGGCTTGACTTGGGCAGCTTTGGCCGAGGATGTGGGCTATCCCAAAGGGGTGATTAACATCGTCACGGGGGATGCACCCGCCATTGGTGGGGCGATGATGGCGCGCCCTGAATTGCGCAAAGTGACCTTCACGGGCTCGACCAATGTGGGCAAATTATTGATCCGCCAGTCAGCTGATACAGTCAAGAAAGTCTCAATGGAATTGGGGGGGAATGCCCCATTCATCGTTTTTGACGATGCTGATCTGGATCGTGCGATTGACGGGGTTATGGCCTCTAAGTTTCGCAATTCTGGTCAGACCTGCGTTTGCGCCAATCGTGTTTTTGTGCAGGCAGGCGTGCATGATGAATTCGTGGCGAAACTGGTTGAGAAAACCCGCGCGCTGAAACTTGGAAATGGCATGGATGCGGGCGTGACCCAAGGGCCGTTGATCAATCAAGCGGCGTTGAAAAAGGTCGAGGGCTTTGTGGAAGACGCCAAAGCCAAAGGTGCCACTGTGGCCACGGGCGGCATGCGGGATCAATTGGGTGGCACATTCTTTCAGCCAACGGTTTTGACAGGGGTCAAAGCCGACATGGAATTTGCACAGGAAGAAATCTTTGGCCCTGTTGCGCCCGTGTTCAAATTTGAGACAGATCAAGACGGGATTGATATGGCCAATAACACCCGCTTTGGCCTTGCGGCTTATGCCTATACGTCTGACCTAGCGCGCGCGATGCGCCTTGATCGAGATTTGCAATATGGCATGGTCGGGATCAATTCTGGCATGATCACCACGGTTGAGGCCCCCTTTGGCGGCGTTAAGGAATCGGGGCTTGGCAAAGAGGGCGGCAGCCAAGGTGTCGAAGATTATCTTGATACCAAATATGTCTGCATTGACGGGCTCTGATCCCACTTCCCTCGACCTGATGCGTGTGGGGGATTGCGCATATGGTCGAGGAGCGCGTGGATGCGCATTAGGCATGCATATGCCCTGACCTGTAGAACGACAGCTTAGGTTTGGGATTTAGGTTAAAATGATTTCCGCGCGCTCAAGGCTGCGGAAATCGTGCCATCGTCAAGATAGTCCAATTCGCCCCCGATGGGCACACCTTGCGCCAGTGATGTGATTTTCACTTGTCCTTCGCGCGCCATTGGGGCGAGTTCGCCTGCAATGTAATGGGCGGTGGTTTGACCATCAACGGTGGCATTCAGCGCAAGGATCACTTCTTCAATTCCATCTCTTGCGACCCGCTCAAGAAGGCGCGGGATACGCAGATCGTCAGGGCCAACATCCTCTAGTGCCGATAGCGTGCCACCCAAGACATGATAACGCCCGCCAAAGGCGCGGCCGCGTTCCATCGCCCAAAGATCGGCAACGTCCTCGACCACGCAGATTTGGCCATTGCCCCGCTTGGGGTCGGTGCAAATCGCGCAGACCTCATCGGTTCCGATATTGCCACAAGAGAGGCATTCACGCGCGTCACGGGCCACTTCGGCCAAGGATTGTGCCAAGGGCGTCATCAGGCCTGCGCGTTTTTTGATCAGGTGCAAAACCGCACGCCGTGCCGAGCGTGGCCCAAGACCAGGCAAGCGCGCCATCAGCGCGATCAATTCCTCTATTTGGCGCGCGCCTTCGCTCATCGAAATCAGAAGGGCAGCTTCATGCCTGCTGGCAGGCCAAGCTCAGCGGTGATTTTTTGCAATTCTTCCTGACTGCGATCAGAGGCTTTTGCTTGCGCATCTTTGATGGCGGCCAAGATCAAATCTTCGACCACTTCCTTGTCATCCCCATTAAAGATGGAGGGATCGATATCCAAACCCACCAATTCGCCTTTGGCGCTTGCTGTGGCCTTCACGAGGCCTGCTCCTGCTTCCCCTGTGACGCGGATTGTGTGCAGGTTTTCTTGCATTTCCGCCATGCGGGTCTGCATTTCTTGTGCCTGTTTCATCATCTTGGTCATATCGCCAAGACCGCCAAGGCCTTTGAGCATATCCATCATCCTTTGTGGTTAATCGTCTTCGAACGGATCCCATTCATCTTCGATCTCGGGCAAGGCCTCGACCGCAGCATGGGCCTGAATATCTGTGTGACTGCGAATATCTGTAATTTTGGCGTGTGGAAAGGCCAAGAGGACGGCCTGCATCAGCGGATGGTCTTTGGTCTCTTTTTCAAGCTCCGCACGCTCCGCATTCGCTTGTTCTTCGATGGTGGGTGCGCCGCCCGAGGAGACGACCGAGACCACCCATCTTGTCCCTGTCCATTGCGTCAAGCGTTGGCCAAGGCGCGGCCCCAAATCTTCGGGCGCGCGGTCGGTAGGTTCAAATTCAATGCGCCCCGCGCGATAGGAGGCCAAGCGCAAAGTGGTCTTCACCTCAACCAACAGTTTGATGTCGCGCATCTCTTCGATCAATGCGACCACATGCTCAAAAGTCGGGTATCGGGCCAGTAGGGCCTCTGGGGCCTCAGAAAGGGCCGCTTGCGGCGCGCCATTTGCGCCGCCTGTGCCGCTTGGAAGGCTTGAGCCTCGCGCGGGGGCGCCATGCGATCCGCCTTGTGTGGGGGCTGGCCCGCGCGGTGGTGCGGCAGGGGGCGGTGTTGTGGATTGCAGCTTACGGATCAAATCATCGGGGCTTGGCAATTCGGCCACATGGGTCAGGCGGATAACGGCCATTTCGGCGGCCATCATCGCATTGGGGGCAAAGGCCACTTCCTCAAGCGACTTCAGCAGCATCTGCCACATCCGCGACAAGGCGCGCATTTGCAAATCCCCCGATAACGCCACCCCGCGGCTGCGCTCATCAGGAGAAATAGAGGGGTCTTCCGCGGTTTCGGGCGAGATTTTCACAACCGACAGCCAATGGGTGATATCGGCCAAATCCCGCAGAACTGCCATTGGGTCAGCGCCGTCAGCGTATTGCGTGGCCAATTCATCCAATGCACCCTTGGCATCGCCGCGCATGATCATCTCAAACAGATCCATGACACGCCCGCGATCTGCAAGGCCGAGCATCGCGCGCACTTGTTCCGCGCTGGTCTCGCCTGCGCCATGGGAAATTGCCTGATCCAAAAGGCTGAGCGCATCGCGCACAGACCCTTCCGCCGCGCGCGTGATCAGGGCCAAGGCTTCGTCCGTGATTTCGGCTTTTTCCAGATCCGAGATTTTGCGCAAATGCGTGATCATCACCTCAGGCTCGATGCGGCGCAGATCAAACCGCTGGCAGCGCGACAATACGGTGACAGGCACTTTGCGAATCTCTGTGGTCGCGAAGATGAATTTCACATGGGCAGGCGGTTCTTCCAATGTCTTAAGCAGCGCGTTGAACGCGCTGGTCGACAGCATGTGAACCTCGTCAATTATGTAAATCTTATAGCGCGCGCTGGCAGAGCGATAATTGACGCTTTCAATAATCTCGCGGATGTCATTCACGCCAGTGCGTGAAGCCGCGTCCATTTCCATGACATCGACATGGCGCCCTTCGGCAATAGAGGTGCAATGTTCGCATTGCCCGCAGGGTTCAGTCGTGGGCTTGCCCGCACCATCAGGGCCAATGCAGTTTAGGCCTTTAGCAATAATTCGTGCGGTGGTCGTTTTCCCTGTTCCGCGAATGCCTGTCATAATGAAGGCTTGCGCGATGCGATCGGCGGCAAACGCGTTTTTTAGTGTCCGCACCATGGCCTCTTGCCCGATCAAATCGGCGAAACTTGCGGGGCGATATTTGCGCGCAAGCACCTGATAGGCTTGATCGGTGGTTTGGGTCATAGGGTTTTCCAACGGCTCTTGACGGTTTTTGCTTGGCAGAACGGCGTCCTGCCTGCAGGGTTAAGAGCAAACTAGGCGCAGATGAGCGGCGCGGCAACCGCTTCCTGCGCGCAAAGCAAGCGGGGACGCGATGAGCGATAGATCACGGCTTTTGATATTCCTGTTTTTGATCTTGGCCAGCGTCTTTGTCGCGCTGGTTCATCTATGGGCCGCTCTTGTTGAGGGCGGGTTTCGGGCCATCCCGTTATCGGTGGTGTCGATCTTCGTGTTGATCCATTTGCCTGCAACCGCCGCGGGCATTTGGTTATGGCGCCAAGGGGCCTTGGGGCGGATGCGCTATTTGGTGCATGGGCTGACCCTCTATTTTTGCGTGGCCCTGTTCTTCGCGATGGCGGGGAATTTTATTTGGGCTTCACTTGTGAATGGCCTCTATAGTGGGGGCAGTTAAGGTTATCACGCTTCGGGCGGTGTGATCCCCGACCAGTCCCATATGGTGCGCCGCTCATCGGGCATTTCAGGTGGGGCGGGTTTTGCCTCGAACCCATCTAAAAACGCCAAAGGGTCATCAAAAGGCAGGTCAGATAATGTTTTGGGGGTGCTCTCCCACCACGCGCTGCGTAGAAGTCGCGTTGCAATCTCAGGTGCAAAACGGGGACGGATGACGCGGGCGGGGTTGCCGCCAACAATCATGTAATCTGCCACATCGCGTGTCACCACAGAACCCGCAGCAATCACCGCGCCATTGCCGATGGATATACCATCACGCAGCAGCACATCTTGGCCAATCCAAACGTCATGACCGATACGCACAGGCCGTGCCGCGCCATCATACCGGGCAGAGTCAGGCAAGGGGGGCAGGTCAAACCTCCGCCGCCTGCGGGGCTGATATTGCACAGGCGAGGTTGTCACCCAATGATGCGGATGGCTGGCCCCCATGACGCGGACATTTTCGCTGATCGAGCAATATCGCCCAATCCAATCCGCATTAAAAACGGAATGGCTGTAGGAATAGGCACCAAGCGGCATCAGACCTTTTGGATTATGCTGGCTGTGGCGTTCAAACTTGGCGCTTGCATTGTTCAAAACATGGCCCGCGCGCAGTTTTGGATAAAAACGCATGGGCAGCGCCTCGACCAATGCCAGATCGGTGCAGCGAAAGCGATTCATTGCAGCCTATTCCCCGAAATTCTGTAACCCAAGCCACAGCTTGGTTGGTTTTGGGCATCGCCGCAAGGGTTCAGGTGACACTTACTTGCAGGGGAAAGGTGAGAGGCTGGACAACGACCCAAGCGGGACTCGTTACGGCTGCTTCCTTCCGGATCTGACCGGGTTGGCGAGGAGCCTGTCCGCGCCAACCTCTCAACCCCTCAATTAGTCAATCTTGGCTCTTGGTGCAAGGGCTGCAGAAAAAATGCAGGCTAAAGCGTGATTTCAAATTGTGCGAACCCTTGGGCCGAGACGCCACAATAGGCCAGACCATTCAAATCGCGCTCTTTCCCGACCTCCCGCGCAGTAGGGGATGTGGTGAATAGAGCCTTCGCGCCGTTTAGGGGCGTAAAGCGCCAAACCTGCTTGGGCTTAACCGCAAGGGGGCTTTGCGTGCTAAGATAGGCGCAGAGGATCTCTTCAATGGGCATCGGGGCCATACCCCCTAATTTTGTTATGCCGCGGGCGGGCGCGGTGAAATGACCGCCCCCGCCCGCCCGATAGGAGTTGGTGGCGACATGAAACCGCATCTCTGAACTCAGCGGCGCATCTTGATAGGATATGTTCTCAATCCGTCTTGCACTTGGGTTTTTTAGGACACCTTCGGGGTCAAAACGGGCAGGTTGGGCGAGGTTGATCTCATAGCTCAGGCCATAGAGCGTGTCGAAATTATAGCTCATTGCGCGCGGGTCAATAAGTTCGGGCCTGCCATGCCCTGTGATCTGCACAAAGGCCGATGCACTGCGTTCAAGCCATTCGACAATATCTGCACCCGTAACCTCGACCACCTCAAGGCTGTTGGGATAAAGGCAAATTTCCGCCGCGTGTTTGCGCGTTAAATCACCCACGGCGATGTCGATGTAATGATCAGGGCCCGCCCGTCCGCCCGCCTTATAAGGTGCAACCGCCGATAGCAGAGGCAAGTCTTCCGCGCCGATCTCGGTCAAAGCATGGGCTGCGGCCTTGCGCTGTGCATCGGCCAAAAGCGTGCCAATCGCGCACGGTGTAATCATCGAAAAATAACTGGTCAGCCGCGTTTCAGTTTGCCTAAGAGGGCGCCGAATATGGGCTATGACGCGCTCATGAATTGGGGTTTGCGGTGGTTTTGCGACCGCTTTTGGGCGCAGCATGTGATGTGCTGCATGGCCCTCTATCGCCCGCCACGCATCGCCATCTTGTGCGAGGGTGAGATGGATCAGTCCAATGCCACGGCCCCAGAATTTAGGTTGAACGGCAGGTTTGCCGTGAATGCGCCCACGGTAATGGTCTAAGGCGGGCAGGGGTTCAGTTGCGGCTGATTTTGGATCGGGGAAAAGACGATGCGTATGGCCAAAGATCAGCGCGTCTATTTCAGGAATGCGCGCCACCGCGGCGGCGGCATTTTCGCCTGAAGGATCATGACCGTTGCGGTCAATTCCACTATGGCAAAGAGCCACAACAATATCGGCCCCGTCAGATTTAAGGGCGCGCGCGGTGATGGCAGCTTGCTCGGCGATGGGGGTGACTGTAACGCGGCCTTTCAAAAGGGCGCGATCCCATTGCAGGATTTGTGGCGGCACCAAGGCCAAAAGCCCGATTTTAATTTCGTGGCTGCGACCCATTTCATCTCGGAAATTGCGGGTGAGCATGTGGGACTTGGCAAGGCACGCTGGTGCAGAAATACCT
>Ga0255776_10001247_pt1 | contig 28856 bp, 27 predicted proteins | sample 071ome_19_FD_179974 | JGI IMG/M metagenome (GOLD analysis project Ga0255776, IMG submission 179974) | Coastal salt marsh microbial communities from the Groves Creek Marsh, Skidaway Island, Georgia - 071413AT metaG (version 2) | ecosystem: Environmental > Aquatic > Marine > Intertidal zone >... | reverse complement strand
CGGAAACGCGTGTCCCTCGATCAGGATCTTGTGCCGCTGGGGCGTGGGTCGATAGAAGCTCACGAGCAGAAGATGCAGGTTGACGGTGAGCCCGTTCATCGCAACGACTTCGGTGCGATGGGCACCAACGAGGGTTGCCAACTGATCCGTGACGAGTTCGTGGTAGTCCTTCCAGCCGAGTCGGCCGGTGAAGTGGCCCTCGACACCCAGCGCAGCCCAGCGATCAAACTCGATCGAGACATAGTCGCGGGCAGCCCGTGGAAGTGCTCCGAGCGAGTTTCCGACGAGGTACACGCCATCTGGAATGTCGAACTCGTCGCGCAGGGACGCAAGCGGGTCGGCTGCGTCGAGCTCGGCCGCCGTCGCCGTGAGTGGATCGGTCACAGCCGACCGGCCTTGCCCGGGTGAACCGCACCACAGTTCGGGCAGGTGCGGGCCTGCAGATCGGATTCAAAGGCTGCGAACAGGGGCGGAAGATCTTCATCGATGTGCTCGACCTGGACCTCTACCCGGTGAACGCGGTGATGGCACTCGAAGCACATCCATTCGAAGGCATCAAGCTCGCCAGCTGGCCGCTGATACTCGACCACGAGCCCGACCGACTCGGGGTCGGGGCGCTGAGGTGAATGGCGGACATTCGGGGGCAGCAGGTAGATCTCCCCTTCCCGAATCGGCATGGGATACGCCTCGACGCCCTCATCCGGCCAGATCCACAAGATCATGTCCCCCGTGACCTGGTAGAAGAACTCCTCGCGCGGATCAAGGTGAAAGTCGTTCCGCTCGTTGCCGCCGCCCACGACCATGATGATCATGTCGGCGTCTCGGAACACCTGCTTGTTGGCGACCGGAGGTCGCAGCTGGTCACGGTGCTCATCGATCCATGCCTGGAAGCCGAACGGTCGGCGAGCCAGCGGATCAGCAGGGTCCCAGTCGGTGGGCACGGTCATGCTTGGGCTCCTTCGAGGGACGAGATCAGTCGGCGAAGCGGTTCGACGAGGCCATCGAGACTGCCAAGATCGGCGAGCGCGGCCGACTCCAGTCGACGGGCTTCGCTAATGAGGCGACGGGTCAGCGCGCCACCTTCTTCGGTAACGGCAACGATGCGTTGTCGACGATCGGTCGCACCGGCGGTTCGGGTGACGAGGCCCCTCGCTTCAAGGCGCCGGACGGCGTGGGTGACGGTCGGCTGGGGGCTGAGGGCGGCCTCGGTCAGGTCGAGAACCGACAGCGGGCCGAGTTCTTCGAGGACGGCCAACACCCGCCACTCCGATCGGGCGACACCACACTCGGTGAGCGTGGCGTAGAAGGCCGCCGAGAGGGTCTGGTCGGCGCGGCGGAGCAGGTACGGCAGGTAGTCGTCGAGAAAGCCGGTTCCGTGCGCCATCGCACGATAATACATTCAGATGAATACGATCGGCAAGCGCGCTGCGTCCAGACCCCATCGAAGTCAGTCGTCGTCAGGGGTCAAACACGATCACGCCGCGGCCCACGCCTCCGGTCAACATGGCGTCACACGCCTCATTGATCTCGTCGAGGCGATAGCGCTCGGTAACGAGTTGATCGATCGGGAGTCGTCCCTCGAGATACAACTCGGCGTACCGAACGAAGTCCCGCGCCGTGTCAGCCGACCCGAAGATCGAGCCGGTAAGGGTTTTCTCCTGGCGGATGAACTCGGCCGCTTCAACCGGGAACGTCGTACCTCCAGCGGGAATCCCAACCAAGACCGCCATGCCGGCGGGAGCGAGCGCGTCGAGCAGCGCCGTCTCGATGGAAGCGAGCCCGACGGCGTCGAACACCACATCGACGCCCCGGCCGCCAGTCGCATCGCGAATCGCCTCCACTGCGTCGGCCGGATCCTGGCACGCGGCGAAGTGGGTGGCGCCGAACCCTCGAGCCAGATGCTCCTTTGACGGGTTCTGGTCAACGACGACGATGGAAGCCGCCCCCGCCAGCACCGACCCCATCACGACCGATAGGCCGACCCCGCCCGCACCGAAGACCGCCACGCTCATTCCCGGTCGCACTTTGGCCTTGTTCAGCACGGCGCCGACACCAGTCGTTACCCCGCAGCCGATCAGGGCGGAGACGTCGAAAGGAAGGTCCGGCATGCGAACACAACTGAAGGCGGGCACGACCGAATGCGTCGCCCACGTCGAGATCGCCGCCAGATGAAAGACCTCATTGCCCACTGCGTCCGCCATGCGCCGGGTGCCGTCCGGCATCAACCCCGCCCAGAGATTGGCGAGGTGGGTCTGGCAGAGATGCGGCATCCCTCGCTGACACTCCACGCAGGAACCACACGAAGGGATCCAACTGAGCGCCACATGATCACCAACCGAGAGGCCGGTCACGTCAGGCCCCACTTCGCGCACGACACCGGCACCCTCGTGCCCAAGCACGGCTGGCAGGTCGATCGGTGAGTCGCCGGTGACACAGTGCCAGTCGCTGTGACAGACCCCCGAGGCCTTCATCTCGATCAGGACTTCACCGGCGCGAGGCGGGGCGAGCTCAAGCGTCTCGATCACGAGCGGGCTGTTGACCGCGCGAAGGACGGCGGCATCGATCTCCACGGCGACGGAGTGTAGAAGGCCCCGACGAACGGATTGCCAAACACTGAACAGCCGTCCAGTATTTGGCTCATGAGCGACAGCCGGACCCGGATGCAACGCACGAAGGGCTACGACCCCGAGCCGTTCGACGTTCCGCCACTCTTCCGATCGCCTCCGCAGCCAGGACCCATGCTCAGCTGGCTCATCACCCGGTTTCTTTGGCCCCAATCGCTTCTCTGGATCGGCATCGCCTGGCTGACCTGGCGGTTTGCCACACCCGACCTCGACCGGTTCGCGAGTCTCTCGATCGACGACGTTGGGGTGCTCTGGGCCCGCAACGCGCTCCTGATGGCCCTCGTGATCGGTGGGCAGCACTGGTGGCTCCACATCCGGCGCGCGCAGGGCACCGACTTCAAGTACGAGCGCCGCTGGCTCGCCAAGGGCCGCACCAGCTTCCTGTCCAACGACCAGACACGCGACAACGTCTTCTGGAGTGTGGTGAGCGGCGGACTCGTCACCGCAACCTTCGAAGCGGTCCTGTTCCGGCTCTACGCAGCCGAGTCGATCCCCGAACTCAGCGCCGGCTGGGCCATTGCCCTCATGACCCTTGCGGTGTTCTGGCTCGACAGCGCCCACTTCTACGCCGTGCACCGCCTGCTCCACATCGACCCGCTGTACAAGTGGTTCCACGCCCTACACCACCGCAATGTGAATACCGGCCCCTGGTCGGGCATCTCAATGCACCCAGTCGAGCACCTCCTCTATTTCTCGTTCCCCTTCGTCTTCCTCGTCATCCCCGGCTCACCCTTCCTGATCACGTTCAGCCTCGTGTACCTGATCCTGGCGCCGTCACCATCGCACTCGGGCTTCGATCGCTATCGAGTCGGCTCGACTGACATCGCCGGCGGCGACTACTTCCACAACCTTCATCACCGGTACTTCGAGGTGAACTACGGCACAATCCTGCTCCCCCTCGATCACTGGTTCGGCACGTTCCACGACGGCTCGGTTGAGGCCCACGAACAGATGAAGTCGCGTCGGCGTCAGGGCACCGAGGCCGTCGACTGACAGACTGCGAGGGTGAGCACCGAGGAACGCCGCGCCGACTTCTCCGCCCGAATCCGAACCCGCGAGTTCACCCTCGCCCCGGGTGTCTTCGACATGGTGTCGGCGCGCCTCGCCGACACCGCCGGGTTCGACGCGCTGTACATGAGCGGATACGGCATCGCCGCGTCACACCTTGGCCTCCCCGACGCTGGGCTGTCGTCGTTTGCTGACCTGCATGATCGAGCCAGGACAATCGCAGCAGGGACCGACACGCCGTTGATCGCGGATGCCGACACCGGGTTCGGTGGCCTGCTCAATGTCCGTCACACCGTCCAGGCCTACGAAGCGGCCGGGGTCGCCGCGATCCAGCTCGAAGATCAGGAGTTCCCGAAGAAATGCGGCCACGCCCACGGGCGACGGGTCGTACCGACTGCCGACATGGTCCGCAAGGTCGAGGTCGCCGTAGACAGCCGGCGCAACGACGATGTCCTGATCATCGCCCGCACCGACGCCCGCAGTTCACTTGGTCTCGACGAGGCGATCGCTCGTGGTCGCGCCTATGCCGACGCCGGTGCCGACGTGATCTTCGTGGAATCACCCGAGACCGAGGCCGAATTCGGACACATCGCCGACCAGATCGACGCACCGTTGGTCGCCAACATGGTCGAAGGTGGCTACTCCCCCCTGTTGAGTGCTGACCGACTGACCGAACTCGGCTTCACCATCGGCCTGTTTCCCGTCAGTGGCCTGGCAGCAGCAGCAGCAGCTCTGGCATCGGTCTACACCACGCTCCGGACCACGGGTGCCAGTCCGGGACCAGGCGAGCACCTGCTCCCGATCCCTGAACTCCATGCGCTCATGGGAATGAACGAGGTGAACGCCTTCGATGAGCGCTGGGCGGACTGAGCCTCACTTCGCCTCCGACCAGCGGTCGACCACACTGACATCGGCCACGAACCGCACGTCAGGTTGCGCTGACCAATAGTGCGCAGCCTCCTGCACCGTGGCTTCGACCATCGAAGCGACTTCGTCGATCCGGTCGATCGGTGCATGCACAAGCAACTCGTCGTGGAGGCACAGCACAACCTCAGCCCCGAGCGGTCGACCTCTCCGCCGGACCGTGATCGCCCAGACCTTGAAAAACTCTGCTGCGGCACCCTGGATCACTGCGTTTCGGGCGAACCGACCCCGAGCGGCGGCAGCTGACACCGCTTGATCCAGGTCGCCGTCGGTTGACGGGTCGACCCACATGCGAATTCGACGCCCACCCGTCGTGACCACGTCGTGGCCGAGCCGACCTGCTTCAGCTGCGTCCGCCAGCAGCCCCATGGCGATGGGATAGCGCTTCTCCAAGCCAGCGAGGGCGCCCGCCGACTCGCCGGTCGTGGCGCCATACATGGCGCCGAGCACGGCCACCTTTGCGATGTCGCGCGTCACCCCCAGCGTTCGGGCGATCGGCAGGTACAGGTCGTCCTGCTGGGTCGCATCGATCATCCCCGGGTCACCCGAAACCGCAGCGAGCACGCGCGGTTCGATCTGGCCGAGATCGGCCCGCACGATCCGGTGGCCGGGTTCGGCGGCGACGATCGGCCGCATCACCGCCGGCAGGTTGTGGAGACCAGCCGACGCAGTCATCCGCCCGGCGGCTCCATCCGACGACGACCAGCCACCACGAAGCCGCCCACCCTCGACGTGTTCGTCGAGCCACCGCCAGCCGTAGGTCGTGGCGATCCGCTCCGCTTTCCGCCACCGCAGCAGGGCGTCGATGAGTGGCTCGGTGTCCCGCATCGACTCGAGGCGCCACGCACGGGTATCGGGCAACTCGTACCCCTGTCGACGAAGCATCTTGTTGACCTCGGCCGGGTTGCGGAGGTTGATCTCCTGACGAGGCTCGAGTTCGGCGAAGACGATCTCGTCGCGCTCGACCCGACGGTGATCCTCGTCGAGCGCCGTGCGAGGCCGAGCACCGGCCGCCTCGGTGATCAATCGTTCCGCCTGGGCCTCGTCAATCGGCAGGCCCGACCTCGTCATCTCTGCACACAGCAGATCCGCCGCTGATTCTGACCGAGCCGTTGAGTGAGCTCGCGCCGGCTCCGGGCACCGCTCAAGTTCCGCAGCCTGGCGACGCTGAGCAACCACGGCCAGCGCAGCCCACGCAGCGAGCCGATCCGGTGACATCGCAAAGCCACCATCGATCCACTCCGGGCGCAGGTGCCCGTCGGGCCGGACCGGCTCGTTTCGATCACCCTCGTCGACCGACGCGTCGAGCAGCCCGAGCTGCCCCATCGTCGGCACGTCGTCGACCGCAAGGCCGTGCAGAGTCGCCCAGACCGTGCCCAGCGGCGCTTTCCAGGTGCCGTGCAAGAGACGATGCACCGTCTGGATATCCCAACACCGGTCGATCGCACCACCGGCCTCGGCGATGAGGTCGCTCGTCTCGCGCCCCCACCACACCCACCGCGCCTCGCTGCCGTCATGGACAGCAGCAAGTACGGCCGCCGGGTCTTCGGTCGCAACCGCCCAGCGCTCATCACCGCAGGCAAACCCGATACCGACACCCGTCGCCAACGCAACGCCGACCAGGTCGTTGCGAGAGAATTTTGGGATGGAGTTGCTCACACCGTTGTGGCCGGCTCCGGCCGACCAGCGGCAGGGTTTCCTTGCGACCCGACGACGAACACGACCCCACCCACGGCAACAAGCACGCCGCTGACAACGAGCGCAGCCGACAGCGACGTCGCCTCCGCAAGGAGACCGAGCAAGGGCGGCGCAGCGAGAAAGCCGACATCCCCTGCCGATCGATACAGCGCAACGGCAAGCCCGCGCTTGCCCGGCGGCGCGATGTCGGCAACATAGGCGGCCGGTGCCGGGCCTGCGGTACCAGTGCCGAGCGACATGACAACATTGCCAAGGACGAAGCCAACAGGTGTGACGATCAACCCGCCGAGGACTGCGCCGAGTCCAGCGACGACGCCGGAGAACCCGATGACGAACCGGCGGCTGATGCGATCTGCGGCCCATGCCGCCGGCATCAGGGTGAAGAGGGTCATCGCACCGGTAACGGTGAAGACAATGCCGATCTCCGCCGGACCCCACCCGAGCGCATCATCGGCGTGCAGCGGCATCAGGGTGCCGCGGGTCCCAGCGCGAGTCATGAAGATGGTCGCCGAGGCAAGCGCGACCAACAGGAACGGTCGACTCAGGGCAAAAGCTCGAGTGCTCATGGGCTCACCGTCGGACTCAGCGTCCTCTGCGATCGCCTGGTCGCGAGTCTCAGGGAGCCGGATCGCGGCGTAGATGGCCGTGACGATGGCCATCACCCCGACGACGTAGAACGGCATGGACAGCCCGTACCGGTCACCCACCAGACCGCCGACGCCCGGCCCGAGCGCGAAGCCCACCGTCAGCGCCCACTGGTTGATCGCCACGTAGCGGGTGCGCTGCTCCGGAGGCGCGATATCGATCAGGTAGATCATTGCGCCCGACATGTAGAACGCCGACCCGGCACCGGCGACGAACCGCCACACGAGCAGTTCGCCGATCGAATCCGACAGGCCGGATCCGATCATGCCGACCGACGTGATGACCGGCCCGCCGACCAGCAGGATCCGGCGACCGAACCGATCAGCGATGATCCCGGCGGGAACGTTCACGATCAGGCGAGCCAGGGCGAACACCGTGAGGGTCAGCCCGACCGCAGCTGCGCTCACCCCAAAGTCCTTGGCGTACAGCGGGATCACCGGTGACACCACGCCCTGGCCGGCCATCACGAGAAAGGTGGCGCCGCACAGGATGATCAATTCCTCCGACGCACGGAGGCGGCGCAGCACGGCGGTCACCCCTTGTTGCTAGCCGCTCGTTCGCCGGGGCGCGCATTCTGTGCCACAACTACGCTGCACGCACAACAACCTTGGAGGACAGCACAGCATGAGCGGACCTGGAGACATCTGGAACCTTGCGGCCCAGAAATGGAACGACACGATCGCTCACGTCGGTGATGACGACTGGGACACAGCAACGACCTGCGACGGCTGGACCGTTCGTGACCTTGTCGACCACGCCATGCATTGGCAGGGCCTGGGTGGCGGCGCGCTCGGTGCCGGCACCACCCCAGGTCAGGACTGGGCCGAGGTCCAGCCGGCCATGGCCGCCGCACTCCAGGACCCCGCCAACTTCGAAGGCACGGTCGAGCAGTTCGGGGGCATGCCCCGGCAAGCAGTCGCCGGGCTCGTGATCACCGACCTGCTCGTCCATTCGTGGGACCTCGCCCGCTCCATCGGCGCCGACGAGACCCTTCCGGCCGAGGCAGTGACCTCTGCCTTCATGGGGTTGCAACGGGTGCCCGAGGCGACCCTGCGAAGCAAGACCATGTTTGGCCCGGCAGTCGAGGTTCCAGAAGATGCCTCGGAGCAGGACAAGCTGATTGCGTTCGTCGGCCGTCAGCCCTAACCGGTCTTCGCCCGACCGGCGAACCCGAAGAGTTTCCCGGCCACCTTACGAATCTGGATCTCCTCGGTTCCCTCAGTGATCCGGTAGCGGCGGTGGTGGCGATAGATGTGCTCGAACGGATACGCGCGGCCGTACCCGTACCCGCCACACGCCTGCATCGCTTGATCGGCCGCATCGCAACAGAAGCGGTTGCCGCGGTAGTTGCACATCGCAACCCGGTCGGTGATCTCCAGATGGTCAATGCCCTGATCCATCTCCCACGCCGTCTTCCAAATCAACGCTCGGATCATCTCGGCGTCGGTGTACAGCTCCGCGAGCGGGAACTGGATCGCCTGGTTCGAGGCAAGCGGCTTGCCGAACACGGTGCGGTTCGTGACGTGCTCCACGGCGACATCAATGCAGTGGAGACCTGCGCCGAGTGACGAAGCAGCCTGGCGAAGCCGGTTCTCGTGGACGAACAGTTGGGCGGTCTGCAGGCCTCGCCCCTCCTCCCCGAGGATGTCGTCGTTGCTGACTCGAACGTCGGTGAGCCGCACATGGGCGTGATCGGTCGGCATGTTGAACGTCCACATGAAGTCCTCCACACCGAATCCGGGGGTGTCGACGGGGACGATGAAACAAGTGATGCCATGCCCCTCGCCTGGGCTGCCGGAGGTCCGAGCGAAGATGAAGTCATGGGTGGCGTGGTGGAGCCCCGTGTTCCAGTACTTCTCTCCATTGATGACCCATTCGTCGCCGTCCCGCACGGCGGTGGTCTCCATCCAGGTGGCGTCCGAGCCGTGCAGTGGTTCGGTCAGACCGAACCCAATGCGGGCCTCACCGGCAAGCATCTTCGGGATCCATGCCTCCTGCTGGGCCGGTGAACCGTACGTCTCCATCATCAGGACGGTCGGGAAGTTGCCGATGATCGATGATTCGTTCTGGAGATCATTGTGGAGTCCGAGGCCCCGTCGGGCGAGGTGCTCGCGAACGATCGCCATTGCCAGGTTCGAGCCGTCTCGACCACCAAAGCGGGCCGGGAGTTGGTAACGCAGCAGGCCAGCAGCATCCGCCTCGCGACGCATCCGCCCGAGAAGCGCCTCCCACTCAGCGTTGGGGAGGCCGTCGCGATCCCAATCGGTGCGGCTGTCTTCGCGCCGATGATCAAAGAAGCGGATGTTGTCGTCCTCCGCCTCGATTGGTTCGATCACGTCGGCGATGAACGTGTCGCACTCATCGAGCAGGGCCTGGATGTCCGCTGGAATCGAGAAGTCCATGCGTCGACCGTAGATCCCCGACTGTCGACGTGCATCGGGCGACACACCAGACCTCCGCCGTTCAAGCGTCGCCGGCGCCTGGTTGAGGCGGAAAGGCCGACCTGACCGTCTCGACCGGCCCTCCCCGTCACTAGGCTTGGGTCGCCCCCGTAGCCAAGCTGGTTACGGCAGCGGACTTTTAATCCGAAGATCGTGGGTTCGAGTCCCACCGGGGGCACTACCTCTTCGCTCGGCGAAGCCGTCGGGCGGCAGGAGTGGGTCGGCGAGGGCCACCTTCCTGACCCGGCCCACCCGCTCGTGATCGGGACTCGCAGCACCCCCTGACGCGACCGCGCGCAACCCGCGTCCTACCATCGTGGCGTGAATCCGCGCTCGCTCATCGTCATGCTCGTCACGCTGATCGTGATTCTGTCGGCTGCCCTCTTCGTGATGACCTGGGGCGACGATGGGGACCAGGAAGACGTCGCCACGGCCACCACCACCACCACGAGCCTCGCCCCGGTCACCACGTCAACGGCGGCACCCACCACCCTTGCGCCGACCACGACGACGACGATCCCAGTCGAGTGCGGCACCGAGGGTGCGGCCAGCGACGGGTCGACGACGACCAGCACGACCGAGGCGCCGACCGAGGACGAGAGCACGGATGCCAGCAGCGACACGACGACATCGCTTTCGCCCACCCTCGGCCCGAACGACTCGGTATCGACCGTTGGGTTCGGCGAAGTCGACTTCGGAATGACAGTGCGCCAGGCCGAGACGGCGGCTGGCACCCGGATGATTCCATGCGGGCCGATCGGCGCCTGCTACCGGGTCATCCCGGAGGTCGCCCCCGAAGGCATCAGTTTCTTGGTCACCGATGGAACGATCGAGCGACTCGACGTCGTTGCAGGCCGGGTGACGACGCGGTCCGGGGTCGGGATCGGAACCGAACAGGACCGCATCATCGAACTCTTCGGCGATCGAATCGAGACAGCGATCAACGACGATTCGAGCGTCGACCTCATCTTCGTCCCCCAGGACGAACAGGACGCCCAGTTCCGCGTGATCTTCACCGTCCGCGATGGGATCGTCGAGACATTCCGTTCGGGTCGACTCGCTCAGGTCACCGTGCCGAATCCCTGCGCTGAGGCAGCCTGACCCCGATCGCCGGCAGCGGGTGGGTCAAACGGCACGAGCCGTCCCCATCTGGGCGGTTCGTTCTGGTTCTCTGGTGCCGTGCGTCCAACTGCCTTGCGCCTTGTCATCGCCCTGTTCCTGCTCGCCTCGACGGCGTGCAGTGTCGATGACGGCTCTCAACGACGCGGCCGTCCAACGAGCACCGATGCCGAGGTGGACACCGCGCCCACCGAACCGGCACCCACGACCACGTGGCCAGCATCGGTCGGGGTCGTGACCGTCGCCGAGGCCAGCTACGACATCACCGCAACCTGCTATGCCCCGGGTGCCGGTGAGGTTCTCGCGATCGGATCGGCCATGACACCCGACGGTGACCGCGTCGAGCTCTACCTGCAGGCATTCCTCGGCGCCCCCTATGTCGGAATCTCGGTTTACGGGGCCCAGACCATCACCTACGAGGCAGCGATCGACCGGCCGCTCACGATCACCTATGAGGCCAACATTCTTCGGGCCGACGACATCGATCTCGTGACCGACCTCGACCTGGCGAGCGGGGACAGCATCGCCGCCGGCACCGGCAGTGTCGTGATCGAGTGCCGCTCCTACGAATCTGAACTGCCACCCGGATTTGTCGGCGGGTGATGCACGATCAGCTCACCGCGGTTGAGCCGAGTGTTGGCGAGATGAAGAGACGGTCCCCACCGGGCCCGTACCGCACCACGCACGATGCCACAGGCCGGTAGCGTCGCACCGTGGTTTCCCAGGCCGAACTCAAGAAGCGCCGTGTCAAGGCGACCAAGGAGCAGACCCGACAAGAGCAGGTCGTCGATCGCCGCGATCGGCGCCGCCGTCTCGGGGTGAGCGCATTCATCCTCGTCCTTGCCCTTGCGCTCATTGCGCCCCTCGCCGCTGGCCTCTTCGCCAGCCTCGACGACGACTCATCGACGATCGACACCAGTACACCGGTCGAACTCGATGCGACCCCACCATCGCTGGTCGATCCCGGATTCGAGGGAGCGAGCCTCACCGGGCCGACACCGTGCCCGGCTACCGACGGCACCCAGCAACGCGTCACCTCGTTCGAGGCGGCGCCGGTCGGGTGTATCGATCCGGCGGCGTCGTACACCGTCGATCTCGCCACAATCGCCGGTTCGGTCGCCATCGACCTTGATGTCGGCAGCGCGCCGGAAGCGACCAACCTCTTCGTCTCCCTCGCCCGATATGGCGTGTACGAGGGAGCCCGGATCCAAACCGAGTTCGACGGTCTGGTCGTGCTCGGCAACTTCGGCGATGCCGGCTTCAGCGTCCCCGCCACCGAGGCGCCCGCTGGCGCTGCCTACCCGGTCGGGACAATCGCGCTCCTCACCGAACTCGGCTCCGCTGCCATGACCGGCCAGGCCGTGATCGTCACCAGCGAACTCGGGGCCGAACTCCTTGCGAGCGACGGGACCTCACCGGTCATCGGGTCGGTCGCCGGTGGCATGGACGTGCTCGCTGCGCTCGCCCAGTTGGCCGACGACAACCCGGGCACGACCTATCGGATCCGCAGCGCAACGGTGACCGAGGCAAGCAGCTGATCCTCGCTAGCGTTCACGCTCGTGAGTACCGAAAAGCGAGACCGTCAACGAGCAAACGCCTCCTCGGCCAGGGTGGCCGCCGCCCAAGCCGACACCGCCCAGCAGCGCATGCGGCGAACCCTCGGGATCGCTGCCGCGATGCTCGTGACCGTCATCGTCATCGGGTGCGGTCCGGCGAAGTCGACCGACACGGCGGCCACGGACTCCAGTACCGCAGAGACCGCCGAACCGACAGACAGCGCCGACCCGACCGACACCGCTGCGGATGACACCCCAGTCACCTCCAGCGCGACCGAGGGCTGCCCAGCCGAGGATGGTTCGTCACCGCGCACGATCGACTTCGCCGAACCGCACCCGATGTGCATCGACCCCAGCAAAACCCACGTCGCCGTGTTCTCCACCTCCGAGGGCGAGATTCGGGTCACGCTCGACACCGAGAACACACCGGGCACCGCCAACAACTTCGTGACGTTGGCCCGCTGGGGGTACTACGACGGGACCACGATCCACCGCACCGACCCCAGCATCGACATCATCCAAGGCGGCTCGCCCCGAACCGAGAGCGCAGCCGACCCGGGCCCCGGTTACACGATTCCGGACGAGCCTCAGCTCGAGCAGACCGCAGCAGGTCTCAGCGGCCCGTACCGCTATGTGCCCGGCCAGTTGGTCATGGCCCGGACCGGTGCCCCGAACTCGGCCAGCGCCCAGTACTTCTTCACCACGGGGCCCAACGCAGCGCTCCTCGATGGGCAGGGCATCTATGTCGTATTCGGCGAAACGGATGCCGCCGGCCTCGCCGTGCTCCAGAACATCATCGGGCTGCACGAACCAGGTGGCGCGCTTGGCGGCGCGCCGTCTCGAACCGTGACGATCGACTCGCTCACGATCGAAGTCAGCTGACCCGGTCGGTGTCAGGTGCCGAGGTCGGGAAACGAGCCCACGCTTCCACGAACGGCCGCAACGGCGCAGAGACCGACGCGATCTCGAACCGGTGCAGGTCAGCGACGAATAATCCGGCTCGCCTCACCGCCTGCGGGATGTCTCGATCAAGGTGCAGGCCGGTCACCGGGCGGGCCAGCCGCCCGCCGAGACGCAAGGCCCGACCCAGCGGACCGGTCCGAATGGTCGGCTCGAGCAGGTAGAGCATGCCGTGCGGGGCAAGCCGGTTGGCGAGTTCTCGGCAGAAGTGATCGAGGTCCGTCTCGAGGGGAGCCTTCACCACAGAGATGATCGTGTCGTAGCGGCCATCGGCGTCAGCAAGACCGGTTTCATCGAGGTCGAGGATCCTGCCCGTCGCCCGTTCTCGTACTGCGTCGGCGCGGTCGGCCAGCGCGGCAGAGATCTCGGTAGGGATACGGGAAGCCATGCCGGGAACCTACGCGAACCTAGGCTGCGGTATGCCCATCGAGCCCCCGGCGAGCCCGTGGCAATTCCCTCCCGATCTGGACGCTGATGAGCACGGCCTGGTCGGGATCGGTGCTGATGCGGAACCCGGCACGATCCTGTCGGCGTATCGCAAGGGCTACTTCCCCATGCCGGCATCCCCGGATGGGGCGTTCGCCTGGTGGTCTCCTGATCCGCGGGGCGTGCTCGAACTCGACGACCTGCATGTGAGCCGATCACTCCGCCGTTCACTGCGGCGCTTCGAGTTTCGTGTCGACACCGCTTTTGAGGAGGTGGTGGCTGGGTGCGCCGATCCGACTCGGCCGCACGGATGGATTGATGACCGCATCCGGGTCGCCTACCAGCGGCTGCACGAACTCGGATGGGCCCACAGTGTGGAGACCTGGCTCGATGGGGTCCTCGTCGGTGGGCTCTATGGACTGGGCATCGGGGGGCTGTTCGCCGCTGAGTCCAAGTTTCATCGCGTCACTGACGCGTCGAAGGCCGCCGTTGTTGCGCTGGTTCATGGGCTTCGCGACGAGCATCCCCGCCTGATCGATGTGCAGTGGCGTACTGACCACTTGGCCAGGCTCGGGGTCTCCACCGTCGACCGCGCCTCCTACCGGCGTCGATTGCCTACGATCCTTGCCACGCCCGATGCGCCGCTCTTCTCGGACCGCGTCGGTCGAATCGTCCTCCCCCAGGCTTGATTTTTCGGACGTGCCCGCCGATGGAGTGCAGATGAGTGAAACCCGCTTCGACCTCACCGCCGGGCTCGGCGTCGCCGGTGCTGCGGCCGGCCTGCTCGCTGCCGCAACGAACCGTCGTCACCTGTCGGTTGCTGCGAGTCTGGCTGCTGGCGCATGCGCTCTCCTTGCCCAGAAAGGTCGAGCTGAGATTGATGCCCTGGAGCGCCGAACGACGTCCATGAACGAGCAGGTCCGCCAGCTCGAGAGTGCGGTCGCCACCCAGGTGCAGGGGCGTATGGCCGCCGAGGAAGCGGTCCGAAGTCTGACGGAGCAGTTGTCAGCCGCCGAGAAGCGGACGGGTGACGCCTCTCCCTCGCTCATCATTCGCGAGTCGAGCCTCGGCGGCGAAGGTGGGCTGACCGACCCGGTCACCGGGCTTTTCAGCCACGACTACTTCTTGGTGTCCCTCGACAGTCGCATTGCCGCAGCTCGTCGCCATCTTCGGCCGGTCGCGGTCGCCTTGATCGAGGTGGTCGATGGCCGCGACGGCTCGGACCGGCCACCGGCTGACGCCGTCGACGTTGCCGATGCGCTCCGCTCAACCCTTCGAGAGTCCGATACCGCCACCCGACTCGCCGATGGTCGGTTTGGTGTCGTCCTCGAAGACACGCCGGAGAACGGTGCGATCTGGACCATGGAACGGGTGCGGCGCTGCCTGACCCAGAGCGACCCCGACATCACGATGTGGGCCGGGGTCGCCTGTTACCCCGCCCATGCGTTCGACGTGGGCGGGCTCATCGATCGGGCTGACGCCGCGCTCGATGCCGCAAAGGACTGGCATCAGGATCGCATTGAGGTTGCGACAGCAGAGTGACCGGCCGCAGGCGTGGCCAATCACCTCAGGCGGCGTAGCCTCGTCTCTGGAGGGATGGCAGAGCGGACGATTGCACTGGTCTTGAAAACCAGCGGGCCTTCACGGGTCCCGGGGGTTCGAATCCCCCTCCCTCCGCCACCCACAACCGGCAACTGGTCGACGTTGTGGCCAGCGCCGCCGGGTTGTGCTCAGACCAGAACAGGCTCTCGCTCAGGCGAGGTCTGAGCTGCGTCGTCGGCCCCCTCGTACTCGGCAGGAGGGAGACCCGAGTCGCCCTCGATGTCGATCTGAGGGATGATCCGGTCAAGCCATGCCGGGATCCACCAGTTCGCGTCTCCCATCAACTTCATCGTCGCTGGCACCAGGATGATCCGGACGATGGTGGCGTCGACGAAGATCGCCGTGGCGAGGCCAAGGCCCATCATCTTCACGAACGGGTCGGTTCCAAGCACGAACCCACCGAAGACCGAAATCATGATGAGTGCTGCGGATGTGATGACTCGAGCGGTCGACGCGATGCCGTGGATGACCGACTGATCGTTGTCACCGCTGATGAGGTACTCCTCGCGTACCCGGCTGAGCAGGAAGACCTCGTAGTCCATCGAGAGCCCAAAGAGGATCGCGAACATGAACATCGGCATCATCGCAACGATCGGGATCGGCTCCGCCACCCCAACCAACTCATTACCCCAGCCCCACTGGAAGACCATGACCAGCACGCCGTAGGCAGCGCCGATCGAGAGCAGATTGAGAATCGCGGCCTTGAGCGCAACCACCGGCGACCGGAACACCCCGGTGAGCAGGAAGAAGGACAGGCCAATGACCGCAGCGAGGAAGAACGGCAATCGTGAAGCGACCTGATTGCCGACATCACCGAAGCTGGCTGTCTGGCCACCGACGTGAGCGGTCCCGTCGGTACCGGCGAGGATCGTCGGAAAGACCTCATTCCTGAGACGCTCAACGGTGTCGTACGTGGCCGCATCCTGGGGCGACGTCACCGGGAACGCGAGCACCGAGGTGACCTCGGAAGCACCCTCAGGAGCCGACTGCACGAAGGCGATGTTGGGATCGGCGTCGATGGCAGCCGCAAGTTCGCCAGCGAGCGTCGGGTCACCGGCGGTATCGATGGCGATCAGCAGCGGGCCGGAGAAGCCGGGCCCGAACGAGTCGGCAACAAGGTCATAGGCCTGACGCTCGGTTCGGCTCTCCGAGAAATTGCCTTCGTCCGGGAACCCCAACTCGAGGGCAAGCACCGGTGTGGCGAGCCCAACCAGCAGGACGGTCACGCCAATGGCGTAGCGCCAGGCGTGGCGAGACACGTGCGCCCCCCAGGCCTCCCACCGCTCGCTCACACCAGTACGGATCTCGGTGCGGCGGTCCTTGCGCAACCCGTTGATCCGGTGACCCGACAAGCCAAGGAAAGCGGGGAGCAGCGTGATCGCCGCCACGACCATGATCATCACGACCACCGACGTCGCCACGCCAGCGGCGGTCACGAACGGCACGCCAGCTACGGCAAGCCCAAGAATGGCGATCACCACAGTGCCGCCCGCGAAGATCACGGCCTGACCGGCAGTTGCGACCGCACGGCCAGCGGACTCGACGACCGTCATGCCCTGCGACAAATACTCGCGATGGCGGGTTACCAGAAAGAGGGCGTAATCGATGCCGACACCGATCCCGACCATGGCCGCCATCTGAGGGGCCCAGGACGGAATGTCGATCAGATAGTTGACGAGACCCATGGCGCTCACACCAAGCGCAAGTCCGAACAGCGCCGTTCCGATCGGCAGACCCATGGCGATCACAGAACCGAACGCAACGAGCAGGATGATGACAGCGGCGACGATCCCGATCATCTCGCCAGTGCCGGTCTCGGCTTCCTCGAAGGTGAAGAAGAGTTCACCGTTGGCTTCGACCCGGTACCCGGCAGCCTCGTCGAATTCAGCACGGAGTTCTTGGAACGCCTCGAGCGTCGCCGGGGAAAGTTCACTGCTGGGCGGGTAGAGCACTCGGAGCAAGGCGACGCTGCCGTCTTCGGACAACTGCGGCGGTGCGACGGTAATGACCTCCTCAAGTGCGGCGAACTCGGCGCTGATCTCATTGAGGGCGTTGTCGCCGGCGATCGACTGACCGGGGGTCGTCGAGGCGATCACGACTTGGGCGCTAACGCCACCCTGTTCGGACTGGGCTTCAGCGAGGAGTACCAGTGCATCATCGCTGTCAGTGCCGGGCACCGTGAAGGTGTCTTCGAACTCTTTGCCGGCGGTGGCGTTGGACGCCACGACGAGCACGGCAAGGAGCAACCAGGCAGCCAGCACGACCCACGGTCGCCGGGCAGCGAACCGGCCGAGCCGGTACAGTAAGGTGGACATGGGCGCTCCTTTGGGGGAAAGGCGTTCTCGCGGGACAGCGCCGGTCGGGCTCCGAACCCGCCCCAACGCCGCCGCAGACGAGGCTACGTGGGGCCACTGAGATCATGTGCGTCGGTGGTGTGAATGCGGTCACCTTGCATGAGGCGGCAGACCGACTGCGTCTGCGCTGGGCAGCAGTTGCCATCCACTGACATAGCCGATTAGCTATCTCGCTATGGCGCTCGCAGAACCACTCACAACCGTCGACCTGGAGGCCGTCCTCAAGGCGCTGGCATCCGAGCGACGCCTTCAGATCCTCGACTGGCTTCGCGACGTTGAGGCGAACTTCCCGCCGCAAGAACACGGCGACCCGGTCGCCGACGGGGCCTGCAACCTCTTCATCGTCGAAAAGCTCGGCGTCAGTCAGCCGACTGGCAGCCGACATCTCAAGGTGCTCGTGGATGCCGGCCTGATCGTGCCCACCCGCCGCAAGGGATGGACGTACTACCGCCGCAACGAGCAGGCCCTTGCCGCCGTTGCCAGCCGAATGACGGAGGTCTGAACATGGGTATTCGCATCGGCGCCGACGTCGGCGGCACGTTCACCGACATCGTCATGCAGCTCGACACCGAGCGCTCCGCCGCTCCCGTCTATGCCTCGACGAAGGTCCTCACCACCCACCAGGCGCCTGAGCTCGGCATTCTCGACGGTATTTCCCAGATCGCCACACAAGAACGCGTCGACCTGGCCGACGTCGAGCAGATCATCCATGGCACGACACTCGCCACCAACGCGCTGATCGAACGTCGAGGGGCGAAGACGGCACTGGTCACGACCGACGGTTTCCGTGACGTGATCGAGACGCGAACGGAGTCGCGCTTCGAGCAGTACGACCTCGACATCGTGTTGCCGACGCCGCTTATCCAGCGAGCCGATCGACACGTGGTGACCGAGCGCTTGAACGCGCGAGGCGAGGTGCTTGTGCCCTTCGACGAGGACGGCGCCCGCGCCCTGATCGCTCGAATCGGTGAGGAGGCCTACGAGTCGGTGGCGGTCGGTTTCATCCACGCCTACGTCAACCCGGTCAACGAGCGCCGGTTCCGCGAACTCCTGCGCGCGGAACTGCCCGACGTTGCCTGCTCAATCTCGAGCGACGTTTCGCCTCAGATGCGCGAGTACGAGCGCTTCAACACCGTCTGTGCCAACGCCTATGTGCAGCCATTGATGGCGAGCTACCTCGTGCGACTTCGCGACGAACTCGCGGCTCGCGGCGCAACCTGCCCGCTCTACCTGATTCACTCCGGCGGGGGACTCATGTCAGTCGAGTCGGCCGCCGCCTTCCCCGTTCGTCTCGTCGAGTCCGGCCCGGCCGGTGGCGCCATCTTCGCTGCTGATCTCGCCGCCCGATACGGCCGTGACCGCGTGCTTTCCTACGACATGGGCGGCACCACGGCAAAGATCGCTCTCATCGAAGACTTCACCCCAGCCACCGCAAAGACGTTCGAAGTCGACCGGACGGCACGGTTCAAGAAGGGCTCTGGTATGCCCGTCTCGATCCCGGTGATCGAGATGATCGAAATCGGCGCCGGCGGCGGTTCCATCGCCTCGGTCGACACGCTCGGGCAGATCCGTATCGGCCCACACTCCGCAGGGAGTGAACCTGGACCGGCATCCTACGGGCGCGGCGGACGCGACGCCACCGTCACCGATGCCAACGTCCAACTCGGCCGTCTTCACCCCGACACCTTCGGCGCAACCGACATCGATCTGTCCCCGACCCTCGCCGGTGAAGCGCTGCAGCGTTCCATCGGCGAACGACTTGGCCTCTCTGCCAATGACGCCGCCCGCGGTGTCGCCGAAGTCGTCGACGAGAACATGACCAACGCGGCGCGCGTGCATGCAGTGGAGAACGGCAAAGACCTTGCGGGCTACTCCATGATCGCCTTCGGCGGCGGTGGGCCCCTTCACGCCAGTCGTCTCCTTGACAAGCTCGGCCTCGACGAGTTGATCGTGCCGCCCGACGCCGGCGTCGGGTCAGCGGTCGGTTTCCTTCGAGCTCCGTTCGCCTACGAGGCCGTTCGGAGCTTCTACACCTCAACCGTCGACTTCGACGTCGATGGAGCCAACCAGGTGCTCGCCGAACTCGCCGAAGAGGCGATGGCGTTCGTGCGCCAAGGCACCACAGCCGATGTGACCGTCGAGCGTCAGGTGGCGATGCGCTACAAGGGCCAGGGCTGGGAGATCCCGGTCCGGCTCGGTGACACCCCCTTCGATGAGATGGCGGCAGAACTGCTCGGCGCCGAGTTCACCAAGGCCTACGAAGAGTTCTTCGGTCGTGCCATCGACCACCTGGCTATCGAGGCGGTCAGCTGGTCGGTTCGAGTGGCGTCAGTGGTCGAGGCCCCTGAGCCGGTCGAACTCGAGTTTGGCGATGGACCCGCCGCCGTTCCCGCCGGCGAGCGGGCGATGTATGACCCGATCACCGGCCTCGACACCGAGTCGGTCGTTGTCGAACGGAGCTCGCTCGAGAGCGGGGGAACCGTCGCTGGCCCTGCCGTGATCGTCGAAGCGCAGACCACCACCGTCCTTGCCTCACACCACCGAGCGGTGATGCAGAGCGACGGCACACTCCTCGTCCGAAGGGTTGCATCATGAGCGACGCCGCACGCGAACTCCATAACCAGGTGATGTGGAATCGGTTGATCTCGATCGTCGAGGAACAGGCGCTCACCCTGGTCCGAACCGCCTTCTCGACCTCGGTCCGAGAGGCCGGCGATCTCTCCGCCGGGGTCTTCGACAAGCAGGGCCGGATGATCGCTCAGGCCGTGACCGGCACCCCGGGCCACGTCAACACCATGGCGGCTGCCGTCGGCCACTTCATCGACGACATCGGTCCCGAGCGGATCTATCCGGGCGACGTCTATGTCACGAACGACCCGTGGAAAGGCACTGGCCACCTCCACGACATCACGGTCACGACACCGGTCTTCACCGACCCGACCGACGAGTCAACGCTGATTGGTTTCTTCGCCTCGACGGCCCACGTGGTTGATGTCGGCGGCCGCGGCTATGGCCCCGAGGCCCGTGAGGTCTACGAGGAAGGCATCCGCATTCCGATCCTGAAATGGGCTGAGCGAGGCGAACTCAACGAGGGCCTTGTCACCATGGTGCGGTGGAACGTCCGCGAGTCCGATCAGGTGATCGGGGACATTCACGGACTGGCGGCCTGCAACGAAACCGGCCGGCGCCGGCTGCTCTCGATGCTCGAGGAGTTCGACCTCGCCGATCTCGACGATCTCGCAGCCTTTGTGTTCGACCGCACCCACGCCGCCACGATGACGGCGCTGGCGCGCGTCCCGAAGGGCACCTACACGAACACGATGGTGGTCGACGGCTACGACCTCCCACTCACCCTCGCCGTCACCCTCACCGTCGCTGACGACGGCATGCACGCCGACTTCACCGGGACATCACCGATCAGCCGGTACGGCATCAATGTGCCACTGGGCTACGCCGAGGCGTACTTCACCTACGCCATGCTCGTCGCCCTCGCGCCCGAACTGCCCAACAACTTCGCGTCGCTCGCACCCTTCACCGTGAGCGCTCCGAAGGGCGTGATTCTCAACGCCGAGCACCCTGACCCGGTTTCGGTGAGACACGTCATCGGCCACTTCGTCACCGACCTCACCCTGGGTGCCATCGCCCACGCGTTGCCCGACGTAGTCCCAGCCGAAGGAGCCGGTGCGCTCTGGAACTTCCAGGCGAGCGCCCGGCAGGCATCACCCGATGACCCAAAGCCACCCGTCGAGTTGCTCATGTTCAACAGCGGCGGCTCGGGCGCTCGGCCCACCCTTGACGGCCTGACCGCCACGGCGTTTCCGTCCGGTGTGCGGACGATGTCGGCCGAGGCCACCGAGCAGGTCGGGCCAATCATCATTTGGCGCAAAGAGATTCGCGAGAACTCCGGTGGTGCCGGCCGACAACGAGGAGGCATGGGGCAGACCCTCGAGGTGGGGCCAACCGACGGCTACCAATTCGAGTTCTCTGCCATGTTCGACCGCGTCGCCAATCCCGCTCGGGGCCGAAACGGCGGCGAGGACGGCGAACCCGGAAAGGTCTACCTGGATGATGGAACACCCTTCCCCACCAAGGGGGTGGAGACAGTGCCGGCCGGTAGCCGACTGATCATGGAGCTCCCTGGCGGAGGCGGGTTCGGTGATCCCACCGAACGCGATCCGGCCGCAGCTGAGAACGACCGACGCCAGGGCTACACCCGGTGACTCCCATGGCCACCGGAGCGGCACGACGACACCTCAGCCTGAGCAACGGCACGGCACCATGTCATCGCTGAACGAGCACTACGACGTCGTCATCGTGGGCGGAGCGATGATGGGCTCGTCCGCAGCATGGTGGCTGTCGAGGGAGCCCGGGTTCGACGGCTCCGTGCTTGTGATCGAGCGCGACCCGTCCTACGAACACAGCTCGACATCGGCGACCAACAGCTGTGTTCGGCAGCAGTTCTCCAACGAGGTCAACATCCGAGTCAGCCAGTTCACCGCCGAGTTCATCCGGACCTTTCCGTCCTGGTTCGACGGAGCCGATGTGCCGGAGCTCGCCACCGACTACTTCGGCTACCTCTACCTAGCCACCGACACCGCCTTCGCCGACGTCCTCTACGCCAACCAGCAGCTGCAAGCGTCATGGGGTGCAGCAACCCGCATCTTGGATCGAGACGAACTCGCCACCTCGTTTCCGTTCTACAACCTCGACGACATCGTGTGCGGAAGCCATAACCCGCGCAACGAGGGCTACTTCGACGGCGGCACGATGTTCGACACCTTCCGTACCCAGGCCCGGCACAACGGGGTCACCTACCACCGAGGCGTCGTGACCGAGATCGACCGGCGAGACGGGCGGGTCGCCGGTGTCGTGCTCGATTCTGGTGGCCGCATCGCATGCGACACCGTGGTGAACGCAGCTGGGCCCCGAGCGGCTCAGGTCGCACGAATGGCCGGCCTCGAACTCCCCGTCGAACCGCGCAAGCGCTTCACCTATGTCTTTCGGGCAGCCGAACCTCTCGACCGGCCACTCCCCCTCACAATCGACCCGTCCGGGGTGCACGTTCGTAGCGACGGCGACGCCTACATGGCCGGCTGCGGGCCAGACATCGACCATGCCGTCGAGCCCGACGATCTCGCCATGGACGCCGACCTCTGGGAGGAGAAGGTGTGGCCAGTGCTAGCGCATCGGATCCCGGCGTTCGAGCGGATCAAGGTGGTGAACCGCTGGGCCGGGCACTACGCGTTCAACACCCTCGACCAGAACGCCGTCATCGGCCCTCACCCCGAACTCGACGGCTTCGTGCTCCTCAACGGCTTCTCCGGACATGGGCTTCAACAGGCACCGGCGATGGGGCGCGGCGTGGCGGAGTGGATCAGCTACGGCGAGTTCCGGTCGATCGACCTGTCGCCGCTGGGGGTCGAGCGCATCATTGCCGGCCAGCCCTTTGCCGAATCAGCCGTGATCTGAGCAGGCACCATGGCGGTGCTCGCCGCCGTGAGGCACACTCTGGCAACCCGCTGAGATCGGAGCGTGTATGGGAGTCGTCTGGGGTCTGATCCTTGTTGCGATCGGCAGCTTGTTCATCTTCTGGGGTCGAACTCGCTCTGAGTTTGTTGTGTACCGCCTGCTCGTTGCCCGCTCACGGTTGGCGTGGGGCGATCGAGTGCATGGCTTCTATCAGGTGTCCGGCGGGCTGATGATCGCCTTCGGCGCTCTCGTTGCCATCACCGCGTAGCCTCGGAGGCATGGCACTCCAGCTGACGCCCTCCACGTCGTTCCCGCAACGACGGCCGGTTTTGGTCGTGATTGCCGACGGGGTCGGCGAGGCGCCGGCAGGCCCGATGAACGCCGTGACCGAGGCGGCCACCCCCACCCTTGACCGCCTCACCGACAGCCGCCTCTACCGAACCCTCAAGGCGCATGGGCCAGCCGTTGGTCTGCCGTCGTGGGATGACATGGGCAACAGCGAGGTTGGCCACAACGCCCTCGGCGCGGGCCGGATCTTCGCCCAGGGCGCCAAGCTCGTGAACCAGGCGATCGAGTCAGGGACGATCTTCGAATCCGGGGCCTGGCGGGCGGTTGTGGAGCGGTCGACGCCAGCGACGCTGCATCTGCTCGGACTTCACTCGGACGGCAACGTGCACTCGCACAACGACCATCTGTATGCGCTGATGCGCCAGGCGGTCAGCGAGGGGGTCGAACGCATCCGCGTGCATATCCTTCACGACGGCCGAGACGTCGACCCGCGGTCTGCGCTCTCCTACATCGACCGGACCGAAGCCGTCATCGCCGAACTGAACGAGGCTGGCGGTGACGTGGCGATTGCGTCGGGTGGAGGCCGGATGGCGATCACGATGGATCGCTACGAGGCTGACTGGCCGATGGTCGAACGCGGGTACTGGTGCCACACGCACGGCGAGGGTCGGCCATTCCCTTCGGCCCGGTCAGCAGTCGAGACGATGTACGCCGAGTCCGACGATGGTGACCAATACCTCGATCGGTTCGTTGTGGTCGATCACGAGGGCGACCCGATCGGCGCGATGGCAGACGGCGATGCCGTCCTTCTGTTCAACTTCCGTGGCGACCGGGCTGTCGAGATCAGTCAGGCGTACGAGGATCCGAATTTCGATCGCTTCGATCGAGGCAATCATCCCGATGTCACCTTTACGGGCATGCTCCAGTACGACGGCGACCTATTGGTTCCCACCGACCATCTCGTCGCCCCTCCCTCGATCGATCGCACCATGGGCGAATACCTGTGTGCGAGCGGCCTCAAAAGCTTTGCCGTCAGCGAAACGCAGAAGTTCGGCCATGTCACGTTCTTCTGGAACGGCAACCGCAGTGGCTACATCGACGAATCGCTTGAGACCTATGTCGAAATCCCGTCGGACAATGTCGAGTTCAACACCGCCCCGGCGATGAAGGCCCGAGAGATCACCGAAGAGACGATCGCCCTGCTTCGTTCCGGCGAGTACGCAATGGGACGGATCAATTTTCCCAATGGCGACATGGTCGGTCACACCGGTGATCTCAAGGCCACGATCGACGCGATGCAGGTGCTCGACGACTGTCTTGAGCAGTTGATCGATGTCATCGACGAGGTCGGGGGCGTCATGATTTTCACCGCCGATCACGGCAACGCCGACATCATGTACACCGAGGCAGCCGACGGCGAGATCACGCCGAAGACATCGCACACCCTCAGCCCTGTGCCCTTCGTGGTTCACGACGGGACCGGTGAAGCGGAGTATCGCCTTGTCGGCGGACTCGACGAGGCAGGTATCGCCAACATCGCCGCAACCGTGTTCGAACTGATGGGCTACGAGCCACCGGCCGACTACGAACCCAGCCTCGTCGAACCCCTCCCGTAGACCACGTCGGCTCCAGCCGCCACCGGCCACCCGTTGCGTCGAGTGTGAGCTGAGTGATGCAGCAACCAGCGGACCCGCGCTTCGGCTCGTTATCGAGTCGATCGTTGGCCCGCTGTGGTTCCGACTGTTCCTCACCGGAGATCCCCTCACCGAGTCAGCCGTCAACGCACTTGTCGACCAGACCGTCGCCGGTCTGCCAGCAACGGCCTAACCACTCGGTTCCGAGAGCACCGGCACCGACGCTGCGTCGGTTTCGACGTGCACGGTTCACGAACAGTGCCCGCACTGTACTTGCGTCCGCCGCCCTTGACGGCTGCACTGGCAGACATGAAGCCCGACATCGCCTCGGTCGATTACCACTTCGACGTCATGTGCCCGTACGCCTACCAGACCGCCAAGTGGATTCGTGACGTTCGTCGCCAGAACGGGATCGAGATCAACTGGAAGTTCTTCTCACTCGAGGAGATCAACCGCGTCGAGGGCAAGAAGCACCCCTGGGAGCGGGAATGGAGCTACGGCTGGTCGATGCTGCGCATCGGTGCCCTGTTGCGGCGCACCTCGATGAACCATCTCGACCGCTGGTACGAACGAGCTGGCCGGGCACTGCATGAAGACGGGCACCGGCCCCACGACCCAGACGTGGCACGTCACCTCCTGACTGAGCTCGGCCTCGACCCTGCGCTCGTCGACGAGGCGATCGCCGACGAGACGACCCACGACGAGGTCCGCGATGAACATCAGCGGGTGGTGAACGCCGGTGGCTATGGCGTGCCGACCATGTTCTTTACTCGTGTCGACGGGAGCGAACACTGCCTCTTCGGGCCGGTGCTGATCGACCCTCCGACCGGAGACGCCGCGATGCGGCTGTGGGACGCGGTGACTGCCTGGGTCGAGTTCCCCCAGCTCTACGAACTGCAGCAACCCAAGCAGAAGCGGGATGAAGTCGCCATTGCGGAGACGTTTGCGCCGTACCTCAACGCCCGCGACTGGGTGAGCATTAACCGAGGTGTCGAGGTCGGGTTCACCGAGGACGGCTTTGAGGTCGTCGGCCGCGCCGATCGAGACCGTTCGTGAAGTACCACGACGAACCGGGTGTCGGATGGGGTCTCCTGATCGATGCCGAACCGTCAGCGGTGTGGGCGCTGGTCACCGACCCGGCAACGCCGGTCCAGTTCTCGAACGAGCTCCAGAACGCTGAGTGGGAGAACGCCCCTGACGGCCCGGCGCTCGGCGCGACGTTTCGGGGCTACAACAAGCACCCTGAACTTGGCTGGGAGTGGGACGTTGAGTGTGTGATCACCAGGTTCGAGGCGGGCCGTGTGTTCGGCTGGCGGGTGCAGGCGCCCGGCGGTGGCGCAGCCGAATGGTGGTTCACCGTCGAACCCGCCGGTGATCGCACTCGTCTGTGGTTCCAATCGACGATGGGTCCTGGGGTGTCGGGCCTTTCACCAGCGATCGAGGCGCAACCTGACCGGGAAGGCGACATCGTGGCCAAACGACTCGGTGACTGGGCAACAAACATGGTTGCAACTGTCGAGGGCATCAAAGCGCTGGCCGAAGCGCGCGAGGAGTAACGCGCTGGCCGAAGGGCGTGGATGACGGCGGGTCGGTCAGAGCGATGCGTCGGTACGAGCGGAGAGCACGCCAGCGCCGACGATCAGGGTGCACCCGATCCACGTCAGGGTGTCCGGGGCCTCGTCGAATAGGAGGAACCCGACCAGCACGGCACCAACGACTGCGGTGTACCGGAACGGAGCTGACACGCTGAGGTCTCCGATCCGCACCGCCTGGATCGCGCAGAGATAGCCGACGACGAGGAAGCCACAGGCGCAGGTGAGCAGGACGAGCGCGGTGCCGTTGAGCTGACCCCAACCAGTGAATAACGACAGCACACCTGTCATGGAGGTGATCGCAAGCGCCGTCTGCAACGCCACCACGACGGGAGGGATGGTGGGGTCGATGTGGCGAGTCGCGAACTCTCGGACGACGAGCAGCAGCGCGGCTACGACGACGAGCAACGACCAGGCCGAAAACTGAGCCGGCAGGGGGCGAACCACCGCCACCACGCCGACGAACCCGACGGCGATGAACGCGTAACGACGAGCGTCAACGACCTCACCGAGGCGCCGCGCCGCGACCAGCGTGACGAGGAATGGCACCACCATGAGGATGGTCTGGGCGTTGGCGAATTCGAGTCGCACAATCGCGGCGAAGAAGCATGCGGTTGCGATCACTTCCGCCCCGACCCGACGTCGGGTCGGCCCGTCGGCTCGGAGGTCGCTCGGGCGGTGCCCGGCGCGCCACGCCCAGCCGGCAAAGATCACGACCATGAGACACCCTCGAAGGAACAGCGACTGATAAACGTCGAGTCCTTCTTCGGTGGACCGACGGATTAGGGCGTCGTTGACCACGTACGCCAACGTGCCGACCGTCATCAACACAACACCTTGAGCGTTCGGGCTCAGTCGGTGGATCACGCTGAGGGGTCGAGACGCGCTCGCAATACGGCGATGACCTTTACGGCATTTGCGAAGGTGTCGCGATCTCCGGTCACGACGAAACCCAGCATCAGGCGGTGCCGTCGTCGTAGTCCGGACCGATCGGAACCCCGTCCACCACCTGATCGAGATACTCAGTCATCCCCATCCCGGTCTTCATCACACCGTTGTGTTCGCACTCGAACGTCGTCATCGCCTCAGTGATGCGGGTGAACAGTTCGTTGCCGTCCGGGTCCTTGCGACGGTTGCGTAGCGGGATCAGTGCGTTGACCCGGCCCGTTACGTCGTACTCCTGGCCGGTCTCGCTCTTCGCCCACATTCGCATGGCGGTCTGGTGGTGAAGGTCGTCGTAGTCGGACTCAATCCGACAGTCGACGATGTGGTGATACTCGTCGCCCTCCAGCACCATCCCGCTGCGGCGAGGCTCCTTGCCGTCAGGTCGGCCAATGATCGACAGCATCAGAGCGAATCCCTCGTCAAAGATCATCGGTGTCCAGCGGTACCACGAGAGCGCCTGCCAGTAGCGAGGGCCCCACGACTTGTCGCGGAGCCCGAGACCGTTCATGTCCCACACCTCATCGCCAACTTCGATCGAGCCGGTGACCCGTGTGTGTTGTTCGTAGTGGGCCTTGGCGAACGAGTTTTGGGCATCGTTCTCGAGTTCGGTGCCATCGGCGTACTGCGGTTTACCGCCATACATCGGGGAGACGCCGTGTACGTCAAGCCGGACCCGGCACTCGACCGTCGGGTTTTCGCGGAACGCCTCTCGAGGGTTGGTCATCTGCTCGGGTTCATCGAGCACCACGACCTTGCCGTCGTAGCTGATCGTGAGGTGCTCGAACGGCGTGACCACCCCGATCTCCAGACCGCCGGCGCTCATCTGATCGTTGTGCTCGATCTTGGGACGCCCAAACATGAAACCAACCCGTCCATCCGGGAGATACAGGCACACCGACATTTCGGCGTACCCCTCATTCACCCGGTTGCCGAGTCGAAACCACGCCCCTACACCCTGCTCGAGATCGAACCCGTTGAGGTACATCGACTCGTTGTAGTTCGGGGCCTCATCGGGCTCGTGCGTGTACTCGTCTTCAGGGTGCAGGACCGTCACGATCTCGGGGCGCTCACTCATGCCAATCACCCTGCCTCACGGCGACCGGCTCGCGCTAACCTCACCGTCCGTACTCCTCGGGGTACATGGAGACGTGGCCGAGCCAGGTTGAAGGCGCTTCCCTGCTAAGGAAGTAACGTCGTAAGGCGTTCGTGGGTTCAAATCCCACCGTCTCCGCCAAGCCGATTCGCTGGTTGAGGGACGGAGACGGACCTCTACACTGGGTCGGCGCCTGCTTCCGAGTGGGTGTACACATCACTCACAGCTTGCTGTGAGGAAGCAATTGCGCCCGTAGCTCAGCTGGATAGAGCATCTGACTACGGATCAGAAGGTCGGGAGTTCGAATCTCTCCGGGCGCGCTGGACAGGTCCCTCGCTTCGGCGGGGGATCTTCTGGTTTTGGACCCGAGTTGACCGCTGACGGTCCCGGCAGTTCCGGGCACCCATGTCTATGGGTAGCTCATCGCTCGGCGGCGTCGCAGTTGCGCCAGTTGTCGGAGCTTTGCCAGAATCTGGCA
>Ga0255776_10001246_pt1 | contig 28859 bp, 27 predicted proteins | sample 071ome_19_FD_179974 | JGI IMG/M metagenome (GOLD analysis project Ga0255776, IMG submission 179974) | Coastal salt marsh microbial communities from the Groves Creek Marsh, Skidaway Island, Georgia - 071413AT metaG (version 2) | ecosystem: Environmental > Aquatic > Marine > Intertidal zone >... | reverse complement strand
GGGAGGAGCGGTGTTTATCGCAATGCTGGTTGTCGGGCGATTCATAGTGGCATCCTCCATTCCCTATGTGCTGCTGGCGATCCTGATGTGGGCCTTCATACTAAAGTCCGGTGTGCATGCCACCTTGGCAGGTGTAGCCGCCGCGCTGACAGTGCCCATGGCCGCCCGCAATGGAGAGCGCCCGCTGGAGCATATGGAGCATGCGCTGCACCCATGGGTGGCGTTCCTGGTGATCCCGATCTTCGGCTTTGCCAATGCCGGTGTGGCGCTGATCGGGCTTGATCCGATGGATGCGCTCGCGCCTTTGCCACTCGGCATCGCATTGGGCCTGTTGATCGGCAAACAAGCGGGCATTCTGGGGTTCGCCTGGTTGGCGGTGAAAACCGGCATCGCCAGCCTGCCAGAGAGGGTGAACTGGCGGCAGATCCACGGATTGTCGCTGTTCGCCGCGATCGGCTTTACCATGAGCCTGTTCATCGGCAATTTGGCCTTTGCTTCGACAGAGCAAGTTGATGCAGTGAAACTGGGCGTCCTCTCAGGCTCCACCATTGCAGCGATTGCCGGTTTCTTCCTGTTGCGTTCGGCGCTGCCGACAGCAGAAGAAGCGCAAGCCATGGCAGACCCGGAAGCCAAGGCGGAACCCGCCGAATAAGGCCGGTCTCCAGTCAACAAGGAAAAATCCACAAGAGGCGCGCGCGCCAAGCGGTGACGCGCCCCTCTTGCTGCGCTAGAGATAGGCGCAATGCTCACGCGATTATCCATCAGAAACATTGTTCTTATCGAAGCGCTCGATCTGGATTTCGGGCGCGGGCTGGGCGTGCTGACCGGAGAGACAGGCGCGGGCAAGTCAATCCTGCTTGATGCGTTGGGCCTGGTTCTGGGCGACCGCGCAGATAGTGGCCTCGTGCGCGCAGGGGCAGACAAGGCCAGCGCGACCGCCAGCTTTGAATTCGCCAAATTGCCGGCTTCTATTGCCGAAACGCTCGACGATGCGGATATCGAATTGGAACCGGGCGAGCCGTTGATCATTCGTCGTCAGTTGAAAGCAGATGGCGGGAGCAAGGCGTTCGTCAATGACCAGCCGGTTGGTGTGGCGCTGCTGCGTGAGATTGCGGGGGCATTGGTGGAATTGCACGGCCAGCATGACGATCGCGGATTGGTCAATCCGCGCGGTCATCGGGCTTTGCTCGATCGCTATGCCGGGACTGACGTCGATGGCCTTGCTACCAAATGGCGAGAGTGGCGCGCAGCTGAAGAGCGGTTGGAGGCTGCACGCGGCCAGGTTGAGCAGGCGAAGCTCGATCAGGATCTGCTGATCGCGCATCTGGCCGAGCTCACGTCGCTAGAGCCACAGGCTGGCGAAGAGGCGCGGCTCGCGGAAACACGCGCAACCATGCAAAAGGGTGAGAAGCTTTCCGGCGATCTGGAGGAGCTGCGGCACATCTGGGAAGGATCGGATTCGCCGCTTGCAAGTTTGCGGGTTGCGGCGCGCAAGCTTGACCGGATTGGCGGAGAGCATCCCTTGCTGGCCGAAGCCTTGGCGGCACTCGATCGCGCAGTAATCGAGGCAGGCGAGGCGGAAGACAAATTGGCTGCGGCAGCTGAAGCACTGGTTCACGATCCGCAAGCTTTGGATGAGGCCGAAACCCGGCTGTTCGAATTGCGCGCGCTGGCCCGCAAGCATCGCTGCGAGGTTGACGAATTACCTGAAAAGATGTGCGAAATGCGCAGCGTCCTGGATACGATCGAAGGCGGCGAGGCTGAGCTGGACGCGCTGGAAGATGCCGCGCGCAAAGCGAGCGAAGCCTATGCCACGAAGGCAGAGGCCGTTCACAAGGCGCGATTGGCAGCCGCGAAGAAGCTGGACAAGGCAGTCGCGGCTGAACTTGCGCCATTGAAACTGGATGCCGCGCGTTTCCTGACCGCGGTGGGCAAATTGCCGGAAGAGAAATGGGGAGCAGGTGGGATCGACAGCGTCGAATTCCTGATCGCGACCAATCCGGGGGCGGACTGTGCACCGTTGAACAAGATCGCCTCTGGCGGCGAGCTGTCGCGCTTTATCCTAGCGCTAAAAGTCGCGTTGGCAGAGCAGGGCGGGGCCGCAACGGTGATTTTTGACGAGATTGACCGCGGCGTGGGTGGTGCAGTCGCGAGCGCGATTGGCGAGCGGCTGGCACGGCTGGCGGATGGCGGACAACTGCTCGCTGTGACGCACTCACCACAAGTCGCGGCGCGTGGAGGCACGCACTATCTGATCGCCAAATCTTCAGCCGGCACGGTCACCAAGACCAGCGTCGCGCTGCTCAATGAGGCCGGGCGGCAGGAAGAGATCGCGCGGATGCTTAGCGGCGCTGAAGTTACGCCTGAAGCGCGTGCACAAGCGGATCGTTTGCTGGAGGGTGTGTGATGGAGCCGTGGACGCTTGAGAACAGTGTGATTAGGCTGCTCGCGGGAATACATATACTGGCAGCGGGCCTCGCGCTGTTTCTGCTCACAATTTTCGCGCTTATTGCGATTGTGAGTTTGGGTGATTTTCTGTTCAATCCAGAGCCAGTAACGTTCGTCGGCGTATGGACTTTCATCTGGATATTTTGCGGGGTAACAGCTGCTGCGGCTAACTTTGTTTGGTCGTTGACTGCGTGTCGAGATCCAAATTGGAGAGCGATTGGCAAGGTTACAGCGTTATCATTAGCAATTTTGGTTGTTAGCCCGGTAATTTGGACCGCTTGGCTGTAATGGGTATTTCCGAAGCAGATGCCGCCAATGAGCTGATGCGGTTGGCGCGGCAGATCGCTAAGCATGATCGGCTGTATCATGCCGAGGACGATCCGGAGATCAGCGATCAGGAATATGACGCGCTGGTGCGGCGCAATGCCGAGTTGGAAACGCAATTCCCGCATCTCGTTCGCGATGACAGCCCGTCGAAGAAAGTGGGGCATGCGGTCTCGTCGTCTCCTCTAGGCAAAGTGACGCATGAAGTCCGCATGATGAGCCTCGACAACGGATTTTCCGACGAGGAGATCCATGAATGGGTTGCACGGGTGCGGCGTTTCCTGTCGCTGCCTGACGACGAGCCGGTTGCGATAACGGCTGAAGACAAGATTGACGGGCTGTCCTGCTCACTTCGTTACGAGAGCGGAAAGCTGGTGCGTGCGGCGACGCGCGGAGACGGGCAGGTTGGCGAAGATGTCACCGCGAACGTCGCATATATCGCTGACATTCCGAAGGAACTGAGCGGCGATAATGTGCCAGACCTTTTCGAAGTTCGCGGCGAAGTTTACATGTCGAAGCAGGACTTTGCTGCGCTCAATGCTGCGCAGCATGAAGCGGGCGGCAAGCTGTTCGCGAACCCCCGCAATGCGGCGGCGGGATCCTTGCGGCAGAAGGATGCGAGCGTGACCGCGCGGCGGCCCTTGCGCTTCTGGGCCTATGGCTGGGGCGCGGCGAGCGAGGTTCCGGGGGATACCCAGCATGCTGTGATGTTGCAGATCGAGGCATGGGGTTTCCCCGTTTCGCCTTTTCTGACTGTCACTAATAGCGTTGAGGACATGCTGGCCCACTATGCAGAGATTGGCCGCCAGCGTCCTGATCTGCCCTATGAGATTGACGGGGTCGTCTACAAGGTGGATCGGCTCGACTGGCAGCAACGATTGGGTTTTGTGGCAAAGGCTCCGCGCTGGGCGCTGGCGCACAAGTTTCCAGCCGAACAAGCGGAGACGACACTTGAGGCCATCGACATTCAGGTTGGCCGCACTGGCAAGCTGACGCCGGTTGGGCGGCTCGCTCCGGTCATGGTCGGCGGGGTCACGGTCACCAATGTCACGCTGCACAATCGTGACGAGATCGCGCGCCTCGGCGTGCGGCCAGGGGATCGCGTGGTCGTGCAGCGGGCGGGCGACGTGATCCCGCAGGTTGTCCGCAATCTGACGCCAGAGGTTGAACGCGAAGCTTATCTCTTCCCCGATGCGTGCCCCGAATGCGGCAGCGAAGCGGTGGCCGAAGAGAGCGAAGTCGATGTGCGCTGCACCGGGGGGCTGATTTGCCCGGCACAACGCACCGAACGCCTGAAGCACTTCGTCAGTCGCAAGGCGCTCGATATTGACGGGCTTGGCGAGAAGACCATCGATCAATTCTTTGCGTTGGGCTGGCTCGAGAGTCCGGCAGATATTTTCCGCCTAAAGGATCGAAAGGACGCGATTTTGGCGCTCGAAGGGTGGCAGGATAAGTCTGTGGATAATCTGTTGGCTTCTGTGGAGAACAAGCGCGAGCCCGATGCGGCGCGGCTGCTGTTCGGACTGGGCATTCGTCATGTCGGCGAAGTCACCGCGCGCGATCTGATGAAGAATTTCCACGAACTTCCGGCGCTTCGCCAGGCAGCCGAGCAAGCGCGCGCAGGCGATGAAGATGCACTGTCCGAGATCACCTCGATTGATGGTGTAGGCGGCGCGGTGGTCGAAGCCTTGGGTGACTTCTTTCACGAGCCGCACAATGTTGAGGTGTGGGAAGACCTACTGAGCCTGGTCAGCCCGCCACCTTACATCGTAGAGACGCTCGATAGCCCGGTGGCGGGCAAGACCGTGGTCTTTACTGGCAAGCTGGAAACCATGAGCCGCGACGAGGCCAAGGCGCAGGCTGAAAGGCTCGGTGCAAAGGCAGCCGGCAGTGTAAGCGCAAAGACCGACCTGCTGGTCGCGGGACCGGGCGCGGGGAGCAAACTGAAGAAAGCGGCAGAGCTTGGCATCGAAGTGATTGATGAGGCGGGTTGGGCCGAAATCGTGGCGGCGGCTGGATGAGTCTGCTGAATGAACTCTACCCGCAAGCTGCACGGATTGCCGAACTACTCAAGGCACGCGGCGAAAAGATCGCCGTCGCTGATGGCGCTACAGGCGGCCTGATCGCGGCGAGCTTGCTTACCGTGCCGGGTGCGCTGGACTTCTTCGTAGGGGGCGGGGTGGTCTATTCGCTGCGCGTGCGCGATGTGCTGTTTAATCAACCGCGTGAAGCCTACAAGGGGATGCGCGGCGCGAGCGAGGATTACGCGTTGCTTCAGGCCCGCTCTATCCGTGATAATTTCGGTGCGGAATGGGGCATTGCCGAAAGCGGATCGGTTGGCGGTTCATCACACCCCAGCGGCGCACCGGCGGGCCGAAGCTGTGTTGCCATTGTAGGGCCGGACGGGTTCGAAGTTACGCGTATCACTGAAACGCAAAGCGACGCGCGGATCGCCAATATGGAGGCTTTCACGCGCGCCGCTCTGGGCGCTTTGGAAGATTGCCTGGCATGACAGCTTCATCTTTCTTCGAGCGCTCAATTCGACAAGCAACATTGACCTTGCCAGGCACTTCGTCTTGATCTGCGTGTTACCAAAACCAATGCTTTCAGATACCAACAGGTACACTCCAATGACAGGTCGATTTTTAAGTCGGATCGCAATTGTGTTGGCCGCCTTCGCTTTCACGGCCCCGCCTGCCATGGCGCAGTCCTATCTCGATGGCGATTTCGATGCGTCTGTTCCGACATTGTCTGAAAAGGTTGGCCATGCGCCGGGCACACGGATTACCTCCCCCAGCGAAAGCCTAACCTATCTTGAAGCCCTGGTGGAAGCCGGGCCTGATCGCGCCCGGCTGGTGCAATATGCGACCAGTTGGGAAGGGCGCCCGCTGGTATACGTTGTGATCACCGCTGCTGAAAACATGGCGCGGATCAACGCAATCAAAGCGGATTTGGCCAATGTCGCGGCCGGCCGCGCAAGCAATGGCGACGCATTGCCGGTCACGTGGCTTGCCTATGGTGTGCATGGCAACGAAGTGACTTCCACCGATGCGGCGCTGATGATGGCTTATCATTTGCTCGCTTCGCAGGGCGATGCGCGGGTGGACCAGATCATGCGCGAAAGCATTGTGATCATTGACCCATCGCAAAACCCCGATGGCCGCGCGCGCTTCGTGCACAACTTTCGCGCCGCGCTGGGCCTGACGCCTTTTGGCGATCGGCAGGCGGCCGAGCATGATGAACCATGGCCGAGCGGCCGTTTCAACCACTATCTGTTCGATCTGAACCGTGACTGGTTCACGCTGAGCCAACCGGAAACGCGTGGCAAGATCGCGGCCATGCTCGAGTGGAGTCCAGTGGTGGTCAAGGACATCCACGAAATGAGCGGCGATGACAGCTATTTCTTCAGCCCCGCAGCTGATCCGTTGAACCCTAATCTCACACCCGCGCAGATCCGCCTGTACGAGCTGATTGGCCGCAACAATGCCGCCTGGTTTGACCGCATGGGTGAACCCTACTTCACGCGCGAGGTCTTTGATCTGTTCTACCCCGGCTATGGGGACACATGGAATGCGCATCAGGGCGCAATTGGGAGTACATACGAGCAAGGATCGCCGCGCGGGCTGGTATGGGAACGACGCGATGGCACGGAACTGACATATGCAGACGGTGTGCGTAATCACTTCGTGGCCAGCCTATCCACTGCTGAAGCAGTGGCCAGCAATGCTGATCGTTTCATGAGTGATTATGCGGCTTACCGTGCGGACAATGCGAATGGTGCGGCAGGGCGCGGTGCGTACGTGATCGATCTTGCCGAGCGCCGGTGGAATGCAGAGGCGCTGGGCCGCAGGCTGGCCGCGCAAGGGATCAATGTACTGCGCCGCGATGGTGCAGCGACGGTATGCGGCAAGAGCTATCCGCAGGGCTATCTGGCTGTGCCGCGTTCTCAACCCGCTGCGCGTCTTGTGCGTAGCCTGCTGGATGCAGACACGCCATTGCCGCGTGAATTCGTGATCGAGCAGGAACGCCGCCGCAGCGATGATTTGCCGCATGAATTGTATGACGTCACCGCTTGGTCGGTTGGCATGATGGCGGGAACGCAAGTGCAACTTTGCGGCTCTGCGGTTGGCGGTGAACCGTTGTTGGCAACGTCTTCGATTGCGCCATTGGCAGAAGGCAGCGGAAGCTTTGGCGTTGCTGTGCCCTGGAGCGATAGCGGGCAGGCCCGCCTGGTCTCACTGGCTCTGCGCGAAGGGATTGTCGGGCGCGCAACCGATGAAGCTTTCACCATGGGCTCGCGCACTTTCCCGCGCGGCACCGTGGTATTTAGCAATGCCGCAAATGGCGCTGAAAAGATGGCTCGTTTTGCGGAACTCGCGCAGGAAGTCGGCGCGCATACAGTGGCGCTTGAATCGAGCTGGGTAGAGGACGGCCCCAATTTCGGCAGCGATGCCTTTGTGCGGCTGGACCTGCCCAAGGTTGCCATGGCCTGGGATGATGGCGTCTCGCCGCTGAGCGCAGGCGCGCTGCGGTATGTATTGGAGCAACGCTTGGGCTTGCCGGTGACTCCGATCCGCACAGCGCAGCTGAGGAATGCGGATCTATCTGACTATGATGTTCTGCTGATCCCCGATGGCTCGCCGGCAGGCACGCTGGGCGAAAGCGGCGCAAGCACCATCCGCGAATTCGCGCGCGAAGGCGGCGTAGTGGTCGTGATTGGCGATAGTCTGGACATGCTGGCAAGTGGTGACAGTGCTATGCTGGCGGTCAAACGCGAAGCAGCGCTAGGACGGGAGCCGGGCGAAGATGCAGATGCAGGCAGCAGTCTGGCTGAAGCAATCGAGATCACCAGCGAAGCCGAATATCGCACCGCAATTCGTGACGAGAATGCACTACCAGACACGATGCCCGGCGCGTTGGTGAACACTGTCGCAGACCGCAATCATTTCCTGTCTGCTGGATATGATGGCGGCGCAATCGTGCTGGCAACGGGTTCACGCATATACACTCCGCTTGACCGAGCGGACGGGGTGAATGTGCTGCGCTTCGCAGCCGCAGATGATTTGGTGGCCAGCGGATATGTGTGGGAAGAAAACCGCCGCCAAATGGCTTTCAAACCCTATCTGATGGCGCAACCGACTGGCCGCGGCATGGCGATAGGTTTTACCCATGATCCGGCTGAACGCGCTTACCTGGACGGGCTGGATCTGTTGCTGGCCAATGCGGTGATCGTTGCGCCAGCGCGGGTTCGCTAATCGCCTTTGTACTCAGGCACCCATTTCATGACGCCGCCTACCATCGGGGTCCACCATCCGGTTTTAATTCCGGCAGCGGCGAGCGCGTTGCTGACCCATTGGTTGCAGGTATTGCCAAGGTGATAGGTGCCGGGCGCATCATAAAACACGTCATAATCTGAATAGCCACGATAGACCGTGCGTTCAGACGCAGGCAAAATCTCGCGCTCGATAATCCCGATCAGACGCGCATATTCTGCATGGCTGATCGTCAGCTGACGATGATCGGGCGAGGGGGCAGGGCGGATGTAGTGGCTGACATGCAGCAAGCCTTCACCGCCCGTTGCTGCGCCAAAAACTGTTGGCAGAGACAGGTCCCACCAGGTTGGCGTGTTAAGGAACACTTCGCGTTCACCCCAACTCACCGAGACATGCGTGTAGGGACGGTTCGGCGCGAGCACATCATCCGCGGGAAAATCCGCGCGCCAATCCTTTTGAGCAGAGACTGCAGGCATAACGATAGCGGTATGCACGCCATTGGTTTCGATCATGATCTGGACCCCGGCTGCGGGTTGTTCCCAATCACCATTGCGGGCAATGGAGGAACCGATCCACGCGGTCAGCAGGAAAACAAGTGCAAACGCCGCCAACACAGCGAGCGGCCATAGGAGCAAGCGCTTTAGCGTCGTTTGCGCAGCCATAGAATGGACCAGTTTCCATTGACGCGGCGCTCGGCGAGACGGAAGCCCGCTTGGCGATAGGCTCTGCGAACCGCGGGTTCCTGTCGTTCCAGCAAACCGGCCAACAGGATACTGGCACCAGGCGTTACAGCGGCTTCAAAATCTGGTGCCAGTTCCACCAAAGGCGCAGCCAATATGTTCGCGATCAGGAGATCGTATGGCCCGCGCGCTTCGAGGAGCGGGTCTGCCATCCCGTCAGCGATCACCATGGTCAGCTGACCGCGATCTGCGCCGATTGGCACGCTGTTCAGCTCCGCGTTGTCGGCCACCACGCCTGCACACACATCGTCGATGTCGGATGCGGTACAGAGCGCTCTCGGCCACAAGCGCATGGCAGCGATCGCGAGCAGGCCTGTGCCCGTTCCAATATCGGCGATATTGCGGCTGATCACGCCGCGTTCTTTCATTGCGTCCAGCATCTCCAGACAACCGGCGGTCGTCTCGTGCTGGCCGGTGCCGAATGCCTGGCTGGCTGGGATCTCTATGTTCATTGCGCCATCAGCCGGTGGATAATCGGAGGTATGGACGTAAAAGCGGCCTGCGCGGATCGGTTCAGCCTCTTGCTGGCTCAAAGTGATCCAGTCCTGTTCAGGCAATTTCTCGACAGTGAAAACCGGCAGGTCCCCATCAAACAGACTGGCTATGTCTGCCTGTTGCGCTTCGCTCGGTTCGTGCGAATACCATGCCTCCAACACCCATTCTTGCGGGCGATCCCCCTCGACTTCGCTGCCCGAAATGACAACTTCCGGGTCCCAGTCGTCGATTTCTTCATGATAAAGCAGAGCCGCCTGTATGACAGGCTTTGCCGCAAAGACAGAGAGTTTCCAGCTCTCGCTCACTCTGCGTTGCCCGCTTCGCGTTCGAGGCGCGCATCCAAGCGACGTTCGATAGCGCGGGCGTAATTCTTGCATTGATTACCATCGCCCACTTCGCCCGAGCGCAACCGCTTGATCATGTTACTTGATGATGGATGCGGCGTAAGAATCTTATCGCATGGCAACGCAGCAACGGTTTCAATGCTTTGCCGGAAGGCGGCGACTGTCTGTGGATGATCTGTAAAGCGGTAACTATCGGCGGAAACCGGTGAAAGGCTGTCGACATATGCAAAATCGCGACACGATTGATCAGCAGCACTCGCATCGCAGGAAGTCCAGCTCCAGCTAAGTGCGCCGGGCGTGTGCCCTGGTGTCGCATGAGCCATGATCGTGATGCCACCAAGCGTTACCGGATCACCATGGGAAACAACAAGATCGACTTTCACAGGGGCCATTGCCGGGTGATTTGATTGAGCCTGAGGATCGTCCGATGCAACAATTCCGCTTTCGAGGACCGGTTTGGCACGGGCGGAGGCGACGACCCTCGCTCCTGTCGTCTCCACGGCCGCTGCGTGGCCCGCGACATGGTCAAAATGTTCGTGGCTCATCAGGATATAGCCGATGTCGGTCGGGTCAAAGCCAAGCTTGCGGATGTTTTCCAGGACCGATGGCGCGGCACCCTCTACACCGCTGTCCAAAAGGATATGACCGTCGTCTCCGGTGACCAGAATGGCAGAGATTCCGCAGGTTCCCACGTAATATGTGTTGCCATGTATCTGGAATGGAGGCGCTGTCTTGTCCCACTCGTCCCATGTCTCGCAGCTTTGAAGGAATGCGTTCTTACCGACCCCCTCTGCCGGTTGAAGCGTGGCAGTTTCTTCCGCTTGGGTGGGCAAAGCCAGACAACTCGCTGCGAGAAGACATAAGGGAAGTGATTTAACGTACATAACTGGCTCCATTGGCGTCGATCACCGCGCCAGTCATGCTTTCCGGGGCATCAAGCGAGCAGAATTCGATAATACGTGCAATTTCAGCGGGTTCTGCCACACGTCCCAGCGGGATATCGCGCAACAGCTGTTCGCCCCCGCGGCTCTCCAGATAATCGCCCGCCATTGCGGTGTCGGTAAATCCCGGTGTGATTGCAAAGCTCACAATCCGCTGCGCCGCGTAACCGCGCGCAATCGTCTTGTGCATGGCCAGCATCCCGCCTTTCGCCGCTGCATAGTGCCAATGTGCCGGCGAATCGCCGCGATATCCCGCGCGGCTTGCGACATGCACGATCCGGCCAGGAACTCCGCGATCCAGCCAGTGACTTACGGCAAAGCGACTTAGCTGTGCCGCAGCGGTCAAGTTGATCCGCAGCGTCTCTTCCCACCCATCCAGCCATTCAATATCGGGAGAATCGAGAGCGGTCGCCTTGAACAGCCCGGCATTGTTGACCAGCACATCGATATGTCCGTTCGCCCGGTCTAAAGCTTCTTCCCACAATATTTGTGGGGCAGAAGGTTGAGAGAAGTCTGCTGGAATTGTGTTTTCGTCAGCCGCGCTGGTCGCGTGGCCGATCACCTTTGCCCCGCGCTTTTCCAACGCTTCACGCGCTGCAGCACCGATTCCGCGGCTTGATCCGGTAAGGAGAATTGCACTCATTCGAACACCTATCTGAAACTTTGCAGCCCAAGTCGAGCGGAACTGGTTGAAAGGCGGGTTGTCACACGCGCTGTGGACGCTAAGTGGAGTTGCAACAGTGTTTACCGGACGAATTGAATATGTCGAACAACAGACCGCTCTCACCGCACCTCCAGATCTGGAAATGGGGCCCGCATATGCTGGTTTCCATCCTTCACCGGGTTAGTGGAGATGGAATGGCGCTGGTCGGGTTGTTTGTGCTGGTTTGGTGGCTTGGCGCGCTGGCAAGTGGGCCTGCCTATTACGAGACTTTCAGCGGTTTGATGACGAGCATTCCAGGTTACGTCGTTCTTGTCGGCCTGAGCTGGGCCTTTTTCACACATTTGATGAGCGGGCTTCGCCACTTTGTGCTCGATATCGGCGCGGGCTATGAGCTCAACACGAACAAGGTGTGGTCGATTGCCTCGCCGCTGATCGCCATCCTCCTGACAGCGGGCTTTTGGGCCCTCATCCTAAACAATTAAGGCAGCTAGAAATGGCTCACGATACTCCTATCAAGCGCGTGCGCGGGCTGGGCTCGGCGCATCACGGCGCGCATCACTGGCTGGTGCAACGCTTTACCGCCATCGGCAATCTGGTGCTCAGCATCTGGCTGATCGCCAGCATTATTGGTTTGCCTGATCTGAGCTACGCAACGGTCAGCAAATGGCTGGCTCAGCCAGTATCCGCGACGGCCATGATCTTGCTCGTTATCAGCACGTTCTGGCATGCACGCCTTGGCCTGCAAGTTCTGATCGAAGATTATCTCCACAACTCCGGCACCAAGTTCGCTGCGCTCGCCGCGCTAAACCTCGCCGTCATTGGCGGCTGTGCCTTCGCCATTTTCTCTGTTGCCAGCCTTGCCTTTGGAGGAGCCGCCTGATGGCCGACACCTCAGCTTACAAGATTATCGATCACACCTATGACGTTGTTGTTGTGGGAGCAGGCGGCTCTGGCCTGCGTGCGACCATGGGCGCTGCCGAAGCGGGCTTGCGAACCGCCAACATCACCAAGGTGTTCCCGACCCGCAGTCACACTGTGGCGGCCCAGGGCGGCATCGCCGCTTCGCTGGGTAACAACACGCCCGATCACTGGTCATGGCATATGTATGACACAGTGAAGGGGGCAGACTGGCTGGGTGATCAGGACGCGATTGAATATCTCGCTCGTGAAGCGCCAGCAGCGGTTTACGAGCTGGAGCATGCAGGCGTGCCCTTCAGCCGCAACGAAGATGGCACGATTTACCAGCGCCCGTTTGGCGGCCACATGCAGAATATGGGTGAAGGCCCGCCGGTGCAGCGTACTTGCGCTGCGGCTGACCGTACCGGCCACGCCATGCTTCACGCGCTGTATCAGCAGAGCCTGAAGTATGATGCGGACTTCTTCATCGAATATTTCGCGCTTGACCTGATTATGGCGGGCGAGGGCGCTGATCGGAAATGCGTCGGCGTGACCGCAATGTGCCTCGATGATGGCACGATCCATCGTTTCCGCGCGCAGTCCGTAGTGCTGGCAACCGGTGGTTATGGCCGCTGCTATTTCACCGCGACGTCTGCGCACACCTGCACTGGCGATGGTGGCGGCATGGTGCTCCGCGCCGGCTTGCCGCTGCAGGATATGGAGTTTGTACAGTTCCACCCGACCGGTATTTACGGCGCGGGCGTGCTGATCACAGAGGGCGCGCGCGGCGAGGGCGGTTACCTCACAAACAGCGAAGGCGAGCGCTTCATGGAGCGTTACGCTCCAAGTGCTAAGGACCTTGCATCGCGCGACGTTGTCAGCCGTTCGATGGCGCTGGAAATGCGCGAAGGCCGCGGCGTAGGCCCCGACGGTGACCACATCTACCTGCATCTGGATCACATTGATCCCAAGGTGCTGGGTGAGCGGCTGCCGGGGATCACCGAAAGCGGCAAGATTTTTGCCGGCGTTGATCTGACGCGAGAACCGCTGCCCGTAACGCCTACGGTGCACTACAATATGGGCGGCATCCCCTGTAATTATCACGGGCAGGTTGTGACACTCGGCCCTGATGGCGATCCGGATCATGTTGTGCCGGGGCTTTATGCCGTAGGCGAAGCGGCCTGCGTATCCGTACACGGCGCGAACCGCCTCGGTTCCAACTCGTTGATCGACCTGGTGGTGTTCGGCCGCGCAACCGGCTTGCACCTGAAAGACAACATCACGCCCAACGGCAAACAGGACGAACTGCCTGCGGACAGCGCGGAAATGTCACTGACGCGGCTTGATCACTTCCGTAATGCGGATGGTGGTTCACCGACCGCTGAAGTTCGCAGCGAAATGCAGAAGGCGATGCAAAAGCACGCGGCGGTGTTCCGCGACAGCAAGCTATTGTCCGAAGGTGTTGATGCGCTGAAATCCGTCAATAAGCGGATGGAAGATATCAAGGTGTTTGACCGCTCGCTGATCTGGAACAGCGATTTGATCGAGACGCTTGAGCTCGACAATCTGATGGCGCAGGCGAATGTTACCATGGCGTCGGCTGAAAACCGCAAGGAAAGCCGCGGTGCTCACGCGCATGAGGACTTCCCCGATCGTGACGATGCGAACTGGATGAAGCACACGATCGCATGGTTCGAAGGCTGGGGCGGCAATGGTGGCGCGGTGAAGATCGACTACCGTCCGGTGCACGAATACACGCTGACGGATGACGCCGAGTACATCAAGCCGAAGAAGCGGGTGTATTAGACTTCAGGCGCGCGGTGGGAGGGCGCCTTTGACTTCCAAACCCGCACTGACAAAACGCCTGGACGGCTATTGGAAGATGGAGCTGGGCAATGTCTGGCTGCTTCCCGTCTGCATGGTATGGGCGGCCTATTTCCTCGAGTATCCGCTGGGGTGGCTTAGCTGGACCTCAATGGTGCCTATGTGCGGTTTGCTGCTGCTTGGCGGGCTATACTGGCGCGCGAAGCTGCGGCTTCTTCAAGGCCAAGACCAACAATTGGCGATCCTTTTGCCATGGGCGCGCTCTTTGCAATGGCCGTTTGCTATCTCAAGCGGTTTTGTCTGCGCACTTTGTCTGGCGAGCTGGATAACAGGTGAATTTGCCTTGTCTCTGGGCGACCGGATCACGGCCAGTATCGCTGCCTCGCTCGCGATGCTGAAATATGTGAATTAATATCATCGTCAGCTGCAGCACTTTGACCATGCAGCGGACTGGAAACGGTTACTCGAAGGCAGAGGCTTCAGAGCGTCGCATATGGCGGAAGATTTGCAGCGTCTTCGTCAAAAGCGATAGGCATCAGGTCTTGACCTGAACGCTGTTCTCGCTGCACCTTCCCGGCTATGAAGCGGGGCGCTTTTCTCTCAACTGGTTTGGCAGCAGCGGTGGCGATCACAGCACCGGCGCTGGCACAAGAAGCGTCCACATCAGAAGACAACGCCTCCACTCATAGCGCGCGGTGGCCCAGCCTCGGCTCGGGCTCCACGCCACAAGAGGTGCAGCAGAGCCTGGAACAAGGGCCAGAGCTCAACCGCAATCTTTCGCCGCTCGATCTGCTCGAGCAGCGCCGAAGGCTGGACAGCGCTCTCGCAGCAATTGCGCCGCAGCGGGCGAGGCAGGTCGATGCATATGTCGTCGCGATCGCGCTCGACAGCGATCCGGTATTCGCCCGCGAGGCGCGCCAGGTCGGTGAGGTATTGAAGCATCGCTACAGCGCCCAGGGCCGTACGTTGGTGCTGGCAGGGCCTGACGGTGAAGATGATGGCCTGCCGCGCGGTTCGATCCGCTCGCTCTTGATCGCGCTCGCCAGCATCGCTGAAAAGATGAACCCGGCTGAAGACGTGCTGGTGCTCTATTCGACCAGTCACGGACTACCGCAAGGGCTGGCCTATCACTACGAAGATAGTGGCTATGGCGTGCTATCGCCCAAACTGCTGAAAGACACCTTCGCGGAGCTGGGCATAGAAAAGCGCTTGCTGCTGCTCTCGGCATGCTATTCCGGCGTTTTCGTGCCAGAACTCGCAGGCGAGAACACCGCGATCATCACCGCGTCGGCTGACAATCGCACGTCTTTTGGATGTCAGCCAGACAATGACTGGACGTTTTTCGGAGACGCACTGGTCAACCGCGCAATGCGAAAGCCGCAAACGCTGCTGATGGCGCACCGCGAAGCTGTGCTATCGATAGCGGATTGGGAATCGCGCATGCGATTGCCTGCCAGCTTGCCGCAGGCGCGGATCGGCAATGGGGCGATGAGCTGGCTCAGCGCAATCGAAGCGAGCATGCCGCAGGTCGCGACAGCGCCCACTGGCAAGCCAGCGATGGGCGAATAGAACTATTCTGCCGCGTCAACGCGCCGCACATTTACGATCTCTATTGGCTTTGCAAGCATCTGGCCTTTGAGGAAGCCTTCGCCTTTGTCCGGATCGGTGGGACTAGCGTGAATTGCGTGAACGACATCCATCCCGTCCACTACATAGCCAAACACGGCAAAGCCGGGGCGGCGACCGGGGTCATCAGATTCCGGATAGGCATCCAGCCCGCGTTGATCGCGGATCATGATCGAGAAGTCACCTGTCGCGCTGCCCGGTTCAAACCGCGCCATCGACAGTGCGCCATCAGTGTGACTGAGCCCGGTTTCATTGGTCGGTTCGTGAGTAATGCCGTCGAGTATCCGTCGCGGATCGTTTTGTGTTCCGCATTGCAGGAAGCCGCTCGGTTCCTGGCCGCCTGTCACCCGCATCGCGCGATAGCATTTGGTGTTGTCGTATCGATCTTCATCGACATAGCGCAGGAAGTTGGCGGCAGTAATCGGTGCGCGTTCAGTCTCGAGCGAGACCGTGATGTCACCCATGGAGGTTTCCAGCACCACCAGTTCGGTTGCATAGACCTTTGGTGGGACGCCCGGAGCAGTCGCGGCGCGCTGGCTGACCTGAAATTTCATCAGCAAGGTCCGCTGATCGCTGGAGAAATTGTTGTCTGAGACGATATAGAGAAAGGTCTCTTCGCCTTCTTCGCGCACCGCGATCCCTTCGAAATTGTCGATCGAAAGCGAGTTGTCCCAGACTGCGAGTGTTTCATCCAGTCCGTCCGGACCGATTGCGATGATTGCGGCCGAATTTCCGAGTTCCCGAGACCAGCTGCGGAAGAGTACGAAACACACACCATTGCTCGCGCAATCGGCATCGGTAGGGACACCTCCGCGCGTGTCCAGCGGAGCCGGGGGCTCCAGCTCGAAATTGACTAGGCCAACATTGTCTTTCAGCACACAGTTTGGCTGCGCTTCGCCCGCCCATTCGCCGCACGCAAGGTAGCCGTTCGATGTAACTGCCAGCGTTTCCAGACCACTGTTTGATGGCGCATTGGCAACATGCGCGACGGCATCATAGGCGGCAGGTTCCGCCGGCCCCGCCAAGCTGGCATAGCGCCAAACGCGGTGATCCTGTTCAAACGATACCAGCCAGCCACCATCGCTGGAGCGGGTTATCGCCTCGGCATCGCTGTCGGCTTTCCCGCGCAGGCGTTTTCCACGCTCGTCATTAAGTGCGCCGACTTCAATCTCGATCAGATCGACGAGTGTGCCGCGGATCTCGTCTGTTTCGATGGTGAACCAGCGCCCGTCATCCATCACGCCAACCAATTGTCCGTCGTGCCACTCCAGGCCCGATATCCCGCCGATTTCCAGTTCGCCGGCTTCGATTTCCAGACCGCCACGATAGACCAGCTCACCGAGTTTGACGTTGTCGGCATCATTGGGGTCAAGCGAAACCGGCAAGGTCTCGGGCATCACTGTGCCTGTTTCCGCGAAGGAGGGGGCGTGCATAACAGCGGCCGTTGCCGCAACGCCGAATGCGAGTGGGAGTGCTAACTTCCAAGTCATTCATCCATCGTGGTCGGTCGCTCGCAGAGATTCAACCCCTGTAATCCTGCGATAATCCACGCTTCATGTTTACATCCGTAATCGAAATGACTGCAGGCGTAATCGTCAGCTCCTAACCGGACTAATCGAGCGTCGATTGGAGGATGCAAATGGGACAGGGCAGTAACACAAAACCCGAACGCATTAGCGAGGCTGAGCACGCCGTTATGGAGGTGTTGTGGGATAAGAGCCCGGCAACCGCCGTTGATGTATCAGATGCGCTGCCGCAACCCTGTGTGCCTACGCGGCCACCTCTGAACAGGTCGAGCGTCGGCTGCTGGAACTGAACACCCGCTCTGCGAAATTCGGGCTCCCAAGTTTCGTTAAGGGATTGCAGGGCATTGCAGGCCTCTGTCGCGTATGGCCCGCGTAAGCAAACCTGCCCCTCATTGAGGCTGGTTTGCCTTGTTTGGGCGGGTGCACCCTCCTGTGCACCTTGCACCGTGCTGAGCGTTTGCATCGGGTCTGCGCCGAAGACGAAATACGCAATTTCGACAATGATCAGCGTGCCGATCCCGATGCCTCCGTCGCGACCGCCGGGGATGCGAGAACCACCGCCGCTTCCGCTTGAACGCACTTTAATCTTTGATGTGTCGAACCTGCGCAGCTTCATCCTCAATCCCTTCGAATTGCCCAATTGTCCTTTGTTTTGGTCGTTTTAACGCTGGACAGGCGCGCACCTCACGGCAAAAGCTGTAGTCCGAATCACATCTTGTAACAGGGGAAACTGATGTTCCTTCAGGGAAAACGCGCGCTGGTAACCGGATCCACCTCGGGAATCGGGCTTGCGATTGCGCGGGCCTTGAGCGGCGAAGGTGCTGAAGTGATTTTGAATGGTTTCGGTGACAGGTCCGAGATTGCGTCACTATGCGAGGAAATGGGTTCGACGCATTCTGCCGCTAATCTGCTCGACCCGTCCGAGATCGAGGCAATGATGGCGGACGCGGGTGAAGTCGACATCCTTGTCAATAATGCCGGAATGCAGCACGTCTCGCCGGTCGAAGAATTCCCGCAAGACAAGTGGGACGCGATCATAGGGCTCAACCTTAGCGCGGTGTTCCACACTACGCGGCTCGCGGTGCCGGGTATGAAGGCAAAGGGTTGGGGACGGATCATCAACACGGCCTCTGCGCATTCCAAAACGGCTTCACCGTTCAAAAGCGCATATAATGCGTCGAAACACGGCGTGGAAGGTTTCACCAAGACTATCGCGTTGGAGCTGGCGCAAACCGGCGTGACTGCCAACTGCATATCGCCTGGATATGTATGGACACCGCTGATTGAGGGGCAGATCCCAGATACGATGAAGGCGCGCGGGCTTAGCCGCGAAGAAGTGATCAATGATGTGTTGCTGGCCAAGCAACCGACCAAGAAATTTGTGCAACCGCATGAGATCGGCGCGCTGGCGGTGTTCCTTTGCCGCGAAGAGGCGGTCAATGTAACCGGTGCGAACTGGAGCATCGATGGCGGCTGGACCGCTGAATAACGGATTTGAGGCTTTGGGGGCCATAATGATCGAGAGACGAACTTTTGCTGCCTTCGCAATCGCATTGGCCCTGTCGGCTTGCGCAAGCACTGGCCTAAAAGTTTCGGATTCAGAGTTCACCTCGCTCGAAAGCCGGATCGATCAGCATATCAGCGTTCTGGCCAGCGATGAGTTTGCAGGTCGCAGACCTGGCACAATTGGCGAGACGAAAACGCTTGATTACATGCGGTCGGTGCTAGAGCCGGCTGGCTTTGTTTCAGGCACGAATGACCCGGCCAATCCATGGAACGCACCAGTCTTGCTGGCCAGTATCAAAGGCGAAAGCGCCCTCGCGCAGTTCAAGATCGGAAGGCGCATGATTCCAGTCGATCCCGAAGCGATTGCCGCTGCTACGGAAGCGCGCCGAGCCTTGATGGAAGACGCGGACACGGTGTTCGTGGGTTATGCCGATGGTGACGTTGACGAGGCGGTTGTGAGCGGGCGTGTCGTGATCATGTTGAGCGATCCGGGAGAAAGCCCGGCACGCCGGGCTGCGCTGCGAGAGAAAGGCCCGATTGCAGTTGTGACAGTAGTGGAGTCGGCAGAAAGCACCGCGCAAATCCGCCAATTCCAGATGCGAGATAGGCTAGCCCTCGCATCGCAAGCGGACAAAAATGTTTCTGTCTTTATGGCCCGGGAAGTTCTTGCAAACGTTCTGGGTGAAACGAGATGGGCCGAACTGCTGGAATTGGCCGATGCGAGCAAGGGTACCAATGACTTTGTGCCGATACCGCTGAGCGCCAAATTGACCCTCGACATACGTACAGACAGGCGTGAAGTGCCATCGCGCAATTTCCTCGCCAAGCTTCGCGGGACAAACCCTGATGCCGGAGCGGTGTTGCTTCTGGGCCATTGGGACCATTTCGGCGAATGTGGACCGGAAGGTGCTGAGGATCGGCTTTGCAATGGCGCGGTCGACAATGCCAGCGGGATTGGCCTGATGATGGAGCTTGGCAAGCGTCTGGCAGCTGGCGAACCGATGGAGCGCGATCTCTACATCCTTGGAACGACGGCAGAGGAGTGGGGCTTGTTGGGTGCGCAAGCCTTTGCAGATCAACCGCCGCTGCCACTCGAAAATATCGTCGCGGCATTCAATTTCGACACCGTGGCGATTTCGCCCAGAGGTAGCCCGGTCGGCTTTATCGGCGAAGGGCGAACGCCGCTTGATGCGATCATAAAGGAAGCAATCAACGATATAGGACGTGAGTTAGCGCCACGTGAGCTGTCAGAGCCGTTCTTGCAGCGTCAGGACGGCTGGGCGTTGCTGCAGCGTGACGTGCCGTCGGTGCTATTGTCCAATGCATTCGGTTCAGAGGAGAAACTGACCGAGTTTCTTTCGGGGGACTATCATCAGGCATCCGATAACCCCGGTGATATCGAGCTAGGCGGAGCGGTGGATGACCTTCTGTTGCACGAGTTGCTGATCCGCCGGGTGGCCGATAGCGCGGTGTATCCCTAGGCGTAGCTTTTCCCGTAGATGCCTCGGGGGCAAAAAAGGCCGCTTCTACCACTAGCGATTTGCACAAGGTGCGGTTACATGGGCCGCCACGAATCTGCAGATGACGAAAGTGGCGCATATGGATATCCCCCTCGGCTTGACCTTTGACGACGTGCTCTTGCGCCCGGCCGAAAGCGATATCTTGCCATCAATGGCGAACACCGCGACGAAGCTGACGCGCGATATCTCGCTCAACATTCCGGTGATATCTTCCGCGATGGACACGGTTACCGAAGCTGACATGGCAATTGTCATGGCGCAGCTTGGTGGGATTGGTGTGTTGCATCGCAATCTCGATATTGCAGAGCAATGCGCCGCAGTCCGCACGGTAAAACGTTTCGAGAGCGGTATGGTCGTCAACCCGATTACGATCACACCGGATGCCACGCTGGGTGATGCACAGGCATTGATGGATCTGCACCGGATCAGCGGGATTCCTGTCACGGATGCTTCAGGCAAGCTGATCGGTATTCTGACGAATCGCGACGTGCGCTTTGCTGAAAACCCAATGCAGCCTGTGCGCGAATTGATGACAACGGAAAATCTGGCGACTGTACCGCTCGGTACCGGACAGGAGGAAGCCCGCCGGCTCCTCCATCAACGCCGGATCGAAAAACTGCTTGTTGTCGATGATGACGGGCATTGCGTGGGCCTGATTACAGTCAAAGACATCGAGAAAGCCGTCAATTATCCGCGCGCAACCAAGGATACAGCGGGCCGCCTGCGTGTGGCAGCGGCAACTACGGTTGGTGAAAAGGGCTTTGAACGCACTGAAGCCTTGATCGACGCGGAAGTGGACGTGGTGGTGATCGACACCGCTCATGGCCATAACAAGGATGTCGCGCGCGCTGTTGAACGCGCCAAGAAACTTTCGAACTCGGTCCAGGTTATTGCTGGCAATGTCGCCACTGCAGAGGCCACTCGCGCGCTGGTCGACGCGGGTGCAGACGCAGTGAAGGTTGGCATTGGCCCCGGCTCGATCTGTACGACCCGTGTGGTTGCCGGCGTCGGTGTGCCTCAATTGACCGCGGTAATGGAAAGCGCGGCGGAAGCGGCCAAGTCAGGCATCCCAGTGATCGCCGATGGCGGACTGCGCACTTCGGGCGATGCGGCCAAGGCTCTGGCGGCAGGCGCTTCGACGGTGATGGTCGGCTCTATGCTGGCAGGAACCGCTGAAAGTCCCGGCGAAACCTTCCTGTACCAAGGGCGCAGCTACAAGGCCTATCGCGGCATGGGTAGCGTGGGGGCAATGGCACGCGGCAGCGCGGATCGCTATTTCCAGGCGGATGTCTCCGCGATGAAGCTGGTGCCAGAGGGCATTGAAGGCCAGGTGCCGTTCAAAGGCCCGGCCGCAGATGTGATTCACCAGCTGGTCGGCGGCGTGAAAGCTGCGATGGGCTACACCGGCTCTGCAACGATCGAAGACCTGCAGAAACGCGCGAAGTTTGTGCGGATAACCGGTGCTGGGCTTTCCGAAAGCCATGTCCACGATGTCGCGATCACCCGCGAAGCGCCGAACTATCCGACACGTTAGAGCCATACGATGACCCCCGCGGCACGCTTGCAAGCGGCAATCGAGCTGCTCGATCAAATCATCGATGCGGCGAAAAGCAAAGGTGCGCCCGCAGACCGCTTGATTGCAAACTATTTCAAGCAGCGTCGCTATGCCGGATCGAAGGATCGCCGCGCCGTGCGCGAGCTGGTTTATGCAGCAGTGCGGGCTTGCGGGCCCATTCCCGTTAGCGGACGGGCAGCGATGCTGCGTCTGGCAGAGCAAGACGACACGATCGCAGCATTGTTTGATGGCTCGACACACGGAGCGGCGGCGATTGGCGATGATGAGAAGCCAGCACCAGACGGTGTGGCGCCCGATTGGCTGACACAAGCTCTTACCGCGTCCGGGATCGATCAAAACGAGGCCGCCGCGCTGCTCGACCGCGCGCCGCTCGACATTCGCGTGAACACGCTCAAGGCAGACCGCTCAGGCATAGAACTTCCCGAGACCGGAGAGCCGCTCGCCGCATCGCAGGCTCTGCGTTTTTCAACCGGTACTTCGGTCGAGCAATGGCCGGCCTATCGCGATGGTCGGATCGAAGTGCAGGACCACGGCAGCCAGCTGGTGTGTGAGGCGCTTTCGGCCAGACCAGGTGAAACCGTGGTCGACCTGTGCGCAGGGGCAGGGGGAAAATCGCTCGCGCTTGCAGCGGCGATGCAAAATCAGGGCCGCTTGCTGGCATGTGATACCAATCGCGGTCGATTGTCACGGCTTGCTCCGCGTGCGGAACGGGCAGGGGCTGGTCTGATCGAAACTCTGTTGCTCAATCCTGATCGCGAACTGGAAATGCTGGCTGAGTGGCGCGGTGTTGCCGATGCCGTGTTGGTGGATGCGCCGTGTTCGGGCACTGGCACATGGCGACGCAATCCAGAGGCACGCTGGCGCCTGGACGAGGGTGAATTAACCAGGCTCACTTTCCTGCAGGATCGGCTGATTGATATCGCAGCCGTGATGGTGAAACCGGGCGGCCGGATCGGTTTTGTCACCTGCTCTTTGCTGGATGCCGAGGGGAAAGATCGGATCGCTGCTGCGCTGGAGCGGCATCCACAGCTCAAACCGATGGACATCGCACTGCCGCTGGGTCGCGCACATGGGGCGGGTGTTCGCCTGTCTCCTGCTCATGACGGCACTGATGGCTTTTTTGTCGCCATGCTGCGCGCCGGGTGATAGCCAGTAGGGCATCATGACTGACGCTTCAGTCCCAGAACAACGCAAAATATTCTCGCGCGCTGCCCGGATGGGTCCTGCTTTTGCGGCGCTCTTTCTGGTTTTTGCATTGTCAAACAGCGTTGCAAGTTTGAGCAAGCCGCCGCCGGATCCCCGCGCAGTGATGATGGTGCAGGAAGGTCAGCTGGCGTTGTCGCGCGGCGACACCAGCGGCGCAATCGACGCGTTTGAGGCCGCGTTGGCACTCGATCCGGGCTTCGACGAGGCTTTCGTCGCGTTGGCTGATGCGACACGGGCCCAAGGTCTGACGGGTAAATCGGTCGATTATTATCGCCGGGTTCTGGATAGTAACCCGCGACATTTCGGAGCGCTGGCAGGAGAAGGACAAGCGCTTGCTCAAAAGGGCGCGCTGGCGAAGGCGCGGCGTAATCTGGCAGTTCTTCAGAGCCTGTGTGGCGCGAATTGCCCCGAAACAATTGATCTAAGGATGGCTATCAATGCCGGACCGTCGGCCTCGTTGGCGGCGGAAGATGCCGGGGCGGCCCCGTTGAGCAATTAGACAGAAGGATCAGAAGATGCTGACACTCCACCATCTTGAATATTCGCAAAGCTTCCGGATTCTCTGGCTGCTCGAGGCATTGGGTGCAGAGTACGAGCTAAAATCCTACAACCGCAATCCGGAGACCAATCTCGCCCCGGATGATTACAAGGCTCTGTCCCCGCTTGGCACAGCTCCGGTGATCACTGACGGGGAGGTGGTCCTTGCAGAGAGTAATGCGATCATAGACTACATTCTGGATTGCTATCCAGACAGCGAGTTGAACCCGAAAGCTGGCCATAAGGATCGCGTAAGGCACTTGTTCTGGTACCATTCCTCACCCGGGTCACTCATGCCGCTGCAGAGTATAGAGATGGTGCTCGGATTGCTGGAAATGCGTTCGCCTTGGCCGATCAGCTCGCTATTGAAGGCCGTGTTCGGTCAGGTTCGAAAGATGTTTCTGAACCCGCGCATGCAGGCGCTGCTGGGTGAGATGGAAAAGGACCTTGGTGCCCAGCCATACTTTGGCGGAGACAATTTGACCGCTGCTGACATCACGCTGGTCTATCCGATGTATGCGGCGCGCGATAAAGGCGCGTTCGAAGGCGGCTATCCCAACATCAATGCATGGTTTGAGCGGATTGAGGCGTTGGATTCGTTCAAGTCAGCACGCGCCAAGGACAATCGGGAGCGGATTGCATTTCGCTTTGCAAACTAAATCAGATCGCCGAACTCTCGCACTAAGGCGCGATAGACATCGCGTTTGAACGGAACGATCAGATCCGGCAATTGCGTCGGCTCAACCCATTGCCATTCAGCAAACTCGGGCGGGTCATGCGCCTCCAGATTGACATCATCGTCCGAGCCGGAAAACCGGCCCAGGAACCAATGTTGTTCCTGTCCGCGATACTTCCCGCCCCATAGTTTTCCGATCAGTTCATCGGGCAAATCATAGCGCAAGGGCTCGCGCGTTTGCGCAATGATATCCACCAGATGTGCGCCGATCCCGGTCTCTTCATGAAGCTCGCGGAGCGCCGCTTCCCTTGTATCTTCGCCCGGGTCGATCCCGCCCTGCGGCATCTGCCATGCGCCCAGATGCTGCGAGTCGATCCGCTGCCCGACGAATACCTGGCCATGCTTGTTTGCGAGCATGAATCCGGCGCACAGCCGGTAAGCGGACGCGCTCATGCAGAGGCTCCGAGCATCAGTTTCATTGCCGCAAACATACGCTCCGTTTCATGCTGATAGCTTGGTACGGCCTGCCGCAGATTGGTAAAGCTATGCGTGCCGCCGCGCACTTCCAGATGGACATGATCGATCCCGGCCGCGCTCAACGCCGCGCCATAGTCGCGGCCTGAATCGCGGATCGGGTCGAGGCTGGCTGTGACAAGGACTGTTGGCGGTGCTGTGCTGTGGTCGCCCAGTATCGGTATCGCACGCGGATCATTGCGCTCAGGCGCATAAGCGGCATCGAAAAATTCGACCGCACCCTTTGTCAAAACGAAACCCTCTGCGAACTCCTCCAGACTGGCTGAGCCCATTGCATCGCTGGCGAGCGGGAAGATCGGCACTTGCAGAACAACAGGGACGTCTGCTGGCTTGGCCGCCAGTTGCTGGCTCACCACGATGGTCGCATTGCCGCCCGCGCTGTCACCGATCGGGATCAGGCCGGTTGCCTTGCGCCCTAATGCCTCAGGCGAAGTCGCAATCCAGCGCGTGGCTGCCTCGCAATCGTCAATCGCCGCGGGGAAGGGATGTTCGGGAGCGCGGCGATAATCGACCGCCACCACTGGCAAATCCATCTGGTGCGCAATTTCAGTGCAGAGGTTGTGGTGTGTATCCAGATCGCCAATGACAAAGCCGCCGCCGTGGTAGAATACGATGACGGGGCCAGGCTCTCTGGTGTCGCGAGCATCATACAGTCGCAATCCGATTTCGCCGCCCGAGGGATTGTCTGTACCGGCGCAACTCAGATCCTTGATGACCGCCAGATCGCGTGGCGGCAGATCCGCCATTCCATGCAGCGCCACATAGCTTGCGCGCGCTTCCTCCAGCGTCATTTCAGCAATTGGAACACCGCCCATAGCCGCGAGTCCATCGAGGAAAGCTTTCACATCGGGGCGGATAAAAGGTGTCTCTGCGGCCATTCAATGCTCTTTCTTGCTATCCTTTTGTCAGGTTAGAGGGGACAAACGCGCTTTTCCACTCGACATTTGTGCACATAGGAGAAAAACTTCATTGCGAGAGGAGGCGGCGGGGAATAGTTGCCAGCTTCAATAGGGACTGCGCCGCATTTTTTGGCGCGTGACAAGGAACGTAGATGGCAACGCAAGCCGCTGAAAAGCCGCACTCGAATTCTCAACAGCCTGATGCCGTGGTGGTCCGCTTTGCGGGTGATAGCGGCGACGGGATGCAGCTGACGGGCGGGCAGTTCACGCTATCCACCGCGCTGGCGGGCAATGATTTGGCGACCTTCCCGGACTTTCCGGCGGAAATCCGCGCGCCGCAGGGAACGTTGTTCGGTGTCTCGGCTTTTCAGATCAACTTCGGCAGTCGGGAGATCAACACCGCGGGTGACGCGCCCGATGTGCTGGTTGCGATGAACCCCGCTGCGCTCAAGGTAAATCTGTCAGCGCTCAAACCCGGCGGGTTGATCATCGCGGACACGGGTGAGTTCACGAAGCGTAATCTCGACAAGGCGAAATACGACCAAAGCCCGATCGATGATGGCAGTCTGGCCAAATATGACGTGCTGGCATTCGATATCAGCGCGTTGACGATCGAAGCGGTCAAGGAATTTGGCCTTGGAAACAAGGACGCGCTGCGGTCCAAGAATATGTGGACGCTGGGCCTCGCGCTGTGGATGTTTGACCGTGATCGCGAACCGATCCGGGAATGGCTGCGCGCCAAGTTCAAGAATAAGCCGGACATCGCAGACGCCAATATCGCCGCGCTTGATGCAGGGCACGCCTATGGCGAAACGGCGGAGCTTTCCGGCCCGCTCAAACAGCTGAATGTGCCTGCCACACCGAGCGCGCCTGGACTCTACCGTACCATCACCGGTGCGGAGTCGATCTCGCTCGGGCTGGTCGCGGGCGCGCAATTGGCGGAACTGCCGATGTTCTTCGGCGGCTATCCGATTACGCCGGCATCCGCGATCCTGCACCATCTGGCGCGGCTGAAGGAATACAACGTCACCACTTTCCAGGCGGAAGACGAGATCGCCGCGATCTGCGCAGCCATTGGCGCAAGCTATGCCGGATCGCTGGGCGTCACCAGCTCTTCCGGCCCGGGCATCGCGCTGAAAGGCGAAGCCATGGGGCTTGCGATCATGACCGAGCTGCCGCTGGTAATCGTCAATTCGCAGCGCGGCGGACCGTCAACAGGCCTGCCGACCAAGACTGAGCAGAGTGACCTCTACCAGGCGATTTATGGCCGCAATGGTGACGCGCCGATCCCGGTCGTATCCGCCAGCAGCCCGGGTGATGCGTTTGAATGCGCTATCGAGGCTTGCCGTATTGCGACCCAATATATGACGCCGGTCATGTTGCTGACCGATGGCTATATCGCCAATGCGGCGGAGCCATGGCTGGTGCCAGACCCGGCGAGCTTCACGCCGTTTCCGGCAAAGTTCCTTGATGCGAAGAACGGGCCTGCCAACGAGAATGGTGACGCCACCTTGTTGCCTTACAAGCGCGACGAAAAGGGCGCACGCCCCTGGATCAAGCCGGGCACGCCCGATCTGATGCACCGCATCGGCGGGATCGAGAAAGCGGTTGATACCGGCCACATCGATTACTCGCCCGAGAACCACCAGGCGATGACTGACGCGCGTCAACAGAAGGTGCTTGGTATCAAAGTCCCCGATCAAGAGGTTTGCCTCGGCGGCGAAGGTGGCAAGCTGGCCGTGGTGGGCTGGGGCAGTACCTATGGCCCGATCCATCAGGCGGTCGGCCGCATGCGCGCCAAGGGGCACGATGTCAGCCACATCCATGTGCGCCATATCTGGCCATTGCCTGCAAACTTGGGCGATCTGCTGAAGAGTTATGACAAGGTGCTGGTGCCCGAAATGAACACCGGCCAGTTCAAGACCGTACTGCGCGATCAATATCTGGTCGATGCGCAACCGCTCAACAAGACCAGCGGGCAGCCATTCTATATCCACGAACTCGAAGCCGCGATTGAGGAGGCCTTGGCATGAACGAGATGACCAAGATCGAAACCACGCTCAAGGATTGGGAAACCGATCAGGAAGTCCGCTGGTGCCCCGGCTGCGGGGACTATGCGATCCTGAAGGCGGTGCAGCGCACGCTGCCACAGCTGGGTGCGAACCCGTCCAACACCTGCTTCATCAGCGGGATCGGCTGCTCCAGCCGCTTCCCCTATTACATGGAAACTTACGGCTTCCACACCATCCACGGCCGCGCGCCGGCGATTGCGACGGGCGTGAAGCTTGCCAATCCCGATTTGGATGTTTGGCTGGTGACGGGCGACGGTGATGGACTTTCCATTGGCGGCAATCACATGCTGCATGTCCTCCGCCGCAATGTGAACATGCAGATCATGCTGTTCAATAACGAGATATACGGCCTAACCAAGGGGCAGGCATCCCCCACCAGCCGCGTTGGCACGCGCAGCCCGTCCACGCCAATCGGTTCCTATGATCGCCCAGCCAATCCTTGCGCCTTTGCATTAGGCGCGGGTGCGCGCTTTATCGGGCGCGGTTTCGATGTGTCCAAGAACCTGCCCGATGTACTGAAAGCAGCGCATGCGCACCAGGGCGCGGCCTTCATCGAGATTTTCCAGAATTGCATCGTTTACAACAAGGATGTGTTTGACGATTTCGCCGCGCCCAAAGGGGCGGGTGATCGCCAGCTGTGGCTGGAACATGGCAAGCCGATGCTGTTCGGCGATCCCAAGACAGGCTTTGACAAGGGCATCGCGCTGGATCGCGATGCGTTGGAGCTCAAGGTGGTCGATGCGACGGAGGAAAATTGGGAGGAGGCGGGCGTGCTGGTGCATGATGCCACCAACCGCAGCGTTGCGCACATGCTGATTGAAATGCCATTTGGACCGTTCCCGATGGCGCTCGGCGTGCTCTATGACGATCCGCGCCCGACATTCGAAGGTGCCGTGGCCGATGAGCGCGCACGGGCGACTGTAGGCAAGCAGGCGAACCTCGCCAAGCTGCTGGGCTCGGGCCAGACCTGGACGGTGGATGACAAGGAAGGTCACCCGACCGACTAGTGTTTCCTACGTAATGTCTTTCGCCCTATCAGGTGGAATGCGCTCTTTATCAGCCATTTTCGGGAAGCTATTGAATTTGACGGATTTCCACCGAGAGTTTTTTGCGCCTAGGACAGTGTTCCATGTGTTCCATGCTGTAGGGTTTGAGCAGGGGTTAAGAGCGGAGAACTGGCTTGGATAATCTAACCCATTCGCTTGTTGGCGCGCTGTTGGGGCAGGCAGGT